>Ga0074044_10001393_pt1 | contig 21917 bp, 16 predicted proteins | sample BogForMeECP23OM1_FD_94443 | JGI IMG/M metagenome (GOLD analysis project Ga0074044, IMG submission 94443) | Bog forest soil microbial communities from Calvert Island, British Columbia, Canada - Bog Forest MetaG ECP23OM1 | ecosystem: Environmental > Terrestrial > Soil > Wetlands ...
GGAAAGAGCAGGGTTTGGGAACGATCCAGGCCAGTGCGATGGTTCATGCTTGTCAGACGCCCGCCAAAGCGCGATGTTCAAAATCATGAGCGAGTTTTTACACAGCCTCGCGCTGGAGCCAACAGCCACCGCCCTTCCAGTTTTTGGACGAGATATGAGCTTTTCTAACGAGGCTTTATGAAATGGTATCACTATGTTGCTTGTTTCTGTGCTGGTCTCTTCTTAACCAACACTGTTCCACATTTCGTCCACGGTGTATCCGGCGACAGTTTTCCCTCTCCCTTTGCACATCCGCCGGGTAAAGGATTGTCGTTTCCAACGGTAAATGTTCTGTGGGCGCTGGTTAATTTCGTTATCGGATACCTCCTCTTGAGAGTTGGTAAGGTCTCCCAAACAAATAAATGGAGCCTCCTTGCATTTTTTGCTGGTGTCGTTTGTTTCAGTATAATGCTAAGCATTGCATTTGTTGGCAAGATGCACTGATGAAGCCCGCACCAACAAATTGCTGAAGCCCGCGCCGGTTGGCGCTTTCAGTTCCGCTTTCGCGGTTGACATCACCAGCCCGGCGTGGCTCATTTGTCGTTAGGCGGCACTACGCGCACTAAGTATATGAGCGACCAGCTTTCACCATTCGCCGTTTACACCATTCGCCGTTCGAGCGACCTACACGACATCTTCGCGAAGGGAGGCATGGGCCAGTTCACAGAGCGCAAGAAGTGGGGGACAGCCTTGGGTTTAGGCGCTTTGAGATTATGAACACGATTCGATTCTTGGTCATGTTGGCAACTTGTTTCTTTGAGTTTCAGCATTTTGTACAAGGGCAAGTTCAAACACCTCCAGACAGAAATGTGGATAGGTTCGGAATCCAGAAAATTTATGACGACGCTCCACAGCCTGTGAACAACTGGACATTTAGCGGAAATGCAAATGACCCCCGTTTCATGGAAGACAAAATAGTTGATGCAGGCAATGGATGGTTTAAGCCTGAAAACACTACGGAAATGAGAGTCGAGGTATTGAGCGATGCAGCCGCTAATGAGAAAACGATTGAGACTTTCGATGTAGCCAAGGTATTGAGCAGAGGTTATTTATACAAACCGCCAAATAGCGCAGATGGTAAGGGCGACTTTCTCAATATCGAACAAACTTGGCGGTTCAAAGTGATAAAAACAGGAACAGGAACCGTCAACGGGGAAGCGCATATTGAATTAGTGCCGGGCGGTTACAAACAGACTTCACGCAAAACCAAGGTTGGAAAAGATAAGGCCGTCCCCGCAAGCTGTGAATCCATGAGTTACCATTTCAACATATATCCGATGACTGGCCGGGTAAAATTCGAGAAGGACAGCGACCACACCAAGGGCTATACGAGGTCGGATCCAGAAAAGGAACATGCAGTGCCGCGCTTCGATAATAGTCAGGAAGTTGTGCAAAAGGCGGTTTTATATCGGACTGCGACTGGCATGAAGCTGGAAATGTATATGGAAATGACCGGAAGAGGCGGAAGTTTCGAGAAGGTGTTGGAGTTCGAAGATGCGGGACAGTGGGGACCAACGGAAGGAGGAAATTCCGAATGTCATTGTTCGGAGAATGTAATCCTTTCGATGGCGCGAGTTGCAATTGGATACCGTTGTGACAACATGGTGGATTTCCAATTTAAAGATATGTCTATCAGGTCGATTGATCCCTCAAAACCGTTGCACGCAACAGCAATGGCAACGGAAAAAAGCGCAGCACCTAACAAATCGCTGCAAGCAACGCGGGATGGCGTCTCCAGTTCCGCTTCGCGAGCGTATAGCCCCGTGGGGCCACGCACCTTTACGGGGTTCACGCTGGTTGGTCCCGCGTGCCTGAGCTCTGGACGTTAGGCGGCTCGTCACCAGCATGAAAACAATCCTGCTCTTTCTCCCGTTCGTAGTCGCTGTGATTGTTGTTTTGCGATTACTGTTCGGCGCCCGCGTTATGAAGCACATCGCTGCTATTTGTGTCGGCGTGATAGTTGGTTTTTTCTTTGGCTTTCTAGCATTGTGGAGCGGTGATTCAAGCCAGAGTCTCGCACATAAATTCGATTTGATAGATACACCAGTTACTTGGCTATGCTGGTTGTTAGCGCACATCGGAGTCGGCCAAGAGAGAGTTGGAAGATTGTGGTTTTTATTTTACTTCAGTTACTGGTCATTGATAGGTGGCCTCGTTTTTTTTGGTGTTGCTGTTGGCTGGGCGAGATTGAAGAATGAAAACGCCGCCTAACAAATCGCGAGGCTGTGTGAAAACTCCAGCGCGGCGCGGGTGGTAGAAGGAGAAAAAGTTTGACCGGCGGTCCAAAGTCAGGATTGCCGGTTTTTGTTTTCCCGAGATTCGATCCGTACGGACAGCAGCCGGGGAAGATCCGGGAGCCAGCGAGAGAAAAAAAGGCGTCGCCGCCCGGGTTCAGACGCTTTGCGGGACTTTCACCCCCACCGCCGCCATGAGTTTCTCGAAGCTCACGAGGTTCAACACCCGTTTGAGGTTGTACGTCAGCTCCGCTCCTGCCGGACACACATACACATCTTTCGTTGCCTCATACCGAAACCGGCTCTGGCCATATAATCCCCGCGCCGTGTTCGCGCTCGTGTCCGCCTTGGGAATCAACGGCGTGAGGCCCGCCTCCACGCACCGGCTCACTTCCCCCGCGTTGTAATAGCCCGCGTCGGCCACCACTTCAGCTTGTTTCAATTCCAGATTCGTCTTGGCTGTCACCCTACACGTCAGGCCCGGAGTCCGTTGTGATCAGCACGTCCGCAAAAGCTCCTTACCACTTTGTGCGAGGGCAGATCGTGAAGTCACCAGTGAAATATCATGCTGACAGCTTTCCCCGAACGGAATTTGGGCACCCCCGTTGTTCTTCTACAAACCCTCCGGCTACAGCTTCGAGCGGGAATTTCGGATGCTGCTCACGCCGGGCGAATATGAATCAGTCCGTGGCGGTAAATTGGGACGGCACGTTCCGATTCGGGTAAAGAAGATCGTACGCCATGCCGTCACACATCCGAAAGCATCCAAGGAATTCAAGACGAAGGTCGATCACCTGTTGGCGCATTTCCTGCGGTGCATCAAACGCGAAGGCCCGGCGCTGCTGCCATGGGACACCACCGAAACATCGCGTTGCTTGACTTTACTTTTCAAATGTCTTTAATTGACCCCATGTTAAATCCAAGTTCAAAACAGTTACGCAGGGCGGCTGACCTCAAGGACAAAATCGAGTCACTCCAGAAGAAGCTGAGTCGGATTCTGGGAGCGTCAACACAGGCTCAAAACGGTGCCGCTCCGAAAAGAAAGATGAGCGCCGCTGGAAGGCGAAAAATCGCCGCAGCAGCCAGAGCGCGATGGGCGAAAGTAAAGGGGCGGAAGTCAGCCGCAAAACCGGTCAAGAAGGCCAGGCGCAAAATGAGTGCAGCAGCGAGAGCGAAAATTGCAGCGGCAGCCAAGGCGCGCTGGAAGAAGGCCAAAGCTCAAGGCAAAAACACCCTGTAAACCAACGCGTCAAAGATCGAAGCGACGAGGAAATGATTTCCGGTCAACCTTGGTGGTTGGCCGCTTAGTTTTCCGACAAGCCGGGATTGACATCACAGCCCCGGCGTGGCTGGTATGTGCTCCAAGGTCATTCAGCCTGCGCTGCCTCGATTTACCTCGTGGCCACCATGAACAATTTGCAGAACTTGACGCACACAAAACCAACGAAGGACGATTTAGGGTTCAGTGAAACTCGCGGTCGCGCGTCACGGCCGGGCTGCCGTGACGCGTGGTCATCTCAAGGGATTTCTTGGGGCAAACTTCCACGCAGTAGCCGCAGGTGATGCACCGTAAACGGTCAATGGCCCATTTCTTTTGCGCGCGGTTCACCAGCAGCGCGCCGGTGGGGCATTTCTTGGCGCAGATGTTGCAATAGACACAGTTGTCCTTCGTGAAAATCAACTGGCCGCGCGAGCCGGCGATGGGAATGCGCGGCTCGAACGGATAGCGGGTGGTTGGCGGCCTGGTCAGCGCCCACTTGAGGGCCAGTTTGGACATTTCGAAGTAACCCATATCACCTTTCCGTACAACTGATGCAGGGATCAATCGTGAGCACAATCATCGGCACGTCGGCCAGGTCGCATCCCGGCAGCACCTTCAACATGGCCGGCAGATTGGCAAAGGTCGGCGTGCGCACGCGGAACCGCTGCAGGTTCCTGGTGCCGTTGGCTTTCAAATGGTAAACCACCTCGCCGCGCGGCTGCTCGGTGCGCGTGATGGTCTCGCCGTTGGGATTGCCGGTGACTTTCACGGCGATCTCGCCATCAGGAATCTTCGCGAAGGCCTGCCGGATGATCTGCACTGACTGGAAAAGTTCCCCACAACGGACGGCGCAACGGGCGTAAGAATCGCCTTCGGTGCGCGTAATCGGCTCGACGGGCAGGTCTTTGAAGGCGGCATAACCCTGCTGGCGCATGTCTTGCGCCACGCCGCTGGCCCGGAGCATCGGGCCGACACAGCCGAGGTCATACGCTTCCTGTTTCGAAAGCACGCCGATGCCGCAGAGCCGCGCCTTCACCGAGCGGTCGTTGAGAAACACCCTGGTGATGCCCCGCAGGTCCTTCTCGATTTCGTCCAGGTCCTTCAAAATGGTTTTGATGGTTTCGGCGTTTATGTCGCGCCGCACGCCGCCGATTTTGCAGGAGCCGAAAATGACGCGGCCCCCGGTGGTGGCTTCGATGATGTTGAGCACCTTTTCGCGCACGCGCCAGGAGTGCATGAACAGGCTTTCAAAACCCATGCCATCGGCCATCAACCCCAGCCAGAGCAGATGGCTGTGGATGCGCGAAAGTTCGCCCCAAACCGTCCGCAGATACAATGCACGCGGTGGCACTTCGATGTTCATGATGGTTTCAATCGCCTGGCAATAGGTCTGTCCGTGGATGAAGCTGCAGATGCCGCAGATGCGTTCGGCGACATAGACGAATTCGACGTAGTCCTTCGTTTCCGCCAGCTTTTCCAGCCCGCGATGGATGAAACCGATGGATGGCCGCGCCTCGATGACTTTTTCGTCCTCGACGACGAGATCGAGATGGATCGGCTCCGGCAAGACCGGGTGCTGCGGGCCGAAGGGAATGACAGTGCGTGGCATAAAAATTTATTTGGTTGCCCCCGGGTTGGCGGCGGGAGCTGTGGCGCAGGACGCCGCGCCGGAGGCCGGGGCCGCCGCGCTGCTGGCGCACGGCACTTTGAGGCCGCCGAACGGGAACTTGATCGCCGTTTTGTAAAAGTTGCCGTGAAAGTTGACGGTCAATCCGTCCACCTTCACGTTGAACAGATCGTGGATTTCATTCTCGTAAAGTATCGCACAGCCATAGATCGAACTGATGCTTGGCACGCAGGTATCAACACCGGGAAGAGACAGACGTAAATTGGTGAGACGGCTGTCGAGATCGAAGCTGTAGGTCAGCTCAACCTGATCGGGCAGGCGCGTGGCGCTCATTTGCACCAGCCGACAGCCCTGGTTCTTCTTGGTCCGGACTTTTTCCAGCAGCGCATCAATCGTGACAAGCTCGATTTGTTCCTGGCTCATTTACGTTCCTTTTGCAGATAGACCCACGTGATGGCGGGCGTGAACGGCTCGGTCTTGAACTCCTGATAACCGTGGTGGCGAAACTGGAACAGGTTCCGTTCGCTCTTGTGGCCGGTTTTGACTTCGAAACGTTTCGCGTTGGGAAAGGTTTTTTCGATCTCCTCCACCAGCCGGCGTCCGATGCCACGCCCGCGAAAGTAAGGGTGAACAATCACCCGGCTGATGCACGCCGTGTCATCCATGGTGTGGCCGCGCACGGAGCCGATGATCTTGCCGTTGACCACGGTCTTGATGAAGACCTGCTCCGGACGTTCGAAATCCTTCTGAAGTTCTTCGAGCGTCTGCTGCAAGGCCGGCAGGCTGTCGTCGCCGTAGATTTCCGCCTCGCTCTGGTAGGCGGTCTTTTGCAGCGCGAGGATTTCCGGCGCGTCGCTTTTCTCCGCGCGCAGGTAAAGCGCCTGGTCGAGGCTGTTGGCGAGGGAGGTCATCTCCTTCTGCTTTTTCTCCAGGACACCGAGCGCCTGGACGACCCCGTCAATGATCGCCTCGGGCCGCGCCGCGCAACCCGGCACGTACACGTCCACCGGAATGACACTGTCCACACCGCCGGAGATGTTGTAGCACTCGCTGAAAATTCCGCCGCTGAGCGCGCAGGCGCCGACCGCCACCACCACCTTCGGCTCCGCCAGCTGGTGATAGATGTTGCGAATGACGTCCTTGCTCTGTTCGTTGACCGCGCCGGTGACCAGAAAAATGTCCGCGTGCTTTGGGTTGCCGGTGTTGATCACGCCCAGACGCTCGACGTCGAAGCCCGGCGTCAGGCAGGCGAGCGTTTCGATGTCGCAGCCGTTGCAGCTCGAAGCGTCGTAGTGGATGAGCCAGGGTGATTTTGAAAAGCTGGACATGATTCAATTCCTCCGGGCCGTTTCCATGGCATTGCCGGGCGCGGGCGCGGTGCCACCGGGAGCACTCATTTCGGTCGTGGCAACGGGTTTGGCGCCACCACTGCCGGGCAGATCCGCCGGTTTCGAGGATAAAAGCGAGAGCACAAGGATGTTGCCAAAACCCAGCACCGCCGCGACCAGCCAGGCGCTCTTGAGCGCGGTCTGCCACTTGAGCCGGGCAAAAACGTTGTCCACCAGAATGATGAACCCAAACACCAGCAGCGACATGGCGACACCCAGCACCGGCAGGGACCCGAAGAACAAATAAACCCAGCCCAGCAGGAAGACGCTTTCATACCAGTGCGCAATCTCGATCATGGCCAGCGTGCGGCCGGAGAACTCGGTGGTGATGCCGCGCACCAGTTCCTGGTGGGCATGATGCGAGCAGGACAGATCGAACGGCGATTTGCGGAACTTGATTTCCAGCGTGTAGAGGAAGCCGAGGAAAATCCCCGGCAGCATCAGCACGAGCAGCGTGGGATGGCTGGCAATTTCATTCACGGCAAAGCTTTTGGTGACCATGTACATCCCGATGGCCGTCAGCAGTATCATCGGTTCATAGGCCATCATCTGGATCAACTCGCGTTCCGCGCCGATGAAGCTGTAAGGCGAACTGGCCTTGTACGCGCCGAGCACGAAGAAAATGGCCGCGAGCGTCAGCGCGAAGATCACCAGCAGCAAATCCGCTCCGCCAAAGAACAGCCCGCCGGTGAAGATCGCCAGCAAGAGAAAGAAAAAGATGTAGTAGTTCTGCGAGCGGCGGACGACGACATTCTCCTTCTGCAGGAGCTTCAGCACGTCGTAGAACGGCTGAAAAATCGGCGGTCCCTGGCGCGATTGCATCCGCGCCGAAATCCGGCGGTCCCAACCCGCCAGCAAACCGCCGACCACGGGCGCCGCCACCAGATAAATGATCAACCGAATCCAGGGATTCATAAAAATACCATCAGGAACATCACCGCCAGCAGCGCCGTGCTGCCAGCCACTCCCCAACGTGAAAGCCAGGCCTCATCGAACAAACCGTGCAAATAGTAATTGTGCATCGTCACGTTTTCCACCGCGCTGGCCGAGCCGAGGAAGCGCGTGCTGCTGTGCAGGTTCGCGCCGCCGAGGTAGGCATCCGTCACCCGCACGCCGCGCCCGTAGTTGAAGAAGGTGATCGGGAACAGCATGATCATCGCCATCATGATCGTCATGATGATGATGTTGCCCTCGCCCAAGGAGGCCGACTGGCCGTAAACCGCGTAGATGTAAGGTTCAATGAAACGGGAGGAAATGAGCGGAAACAACAGACAGGCCAAAGCCGTTGCCGCGGACAAGCCGTAGAGCGCAATGGCCTCGCCCAGAACCAGTTCTTTTTTGATCCGCTCGCCCGTTCCGACGACTTCCACCAGTTTGCCCATCCATTTGACCCAGAAGAACAGTGTGGCGGCACTGCCGAAGGCGATGAAGACCGACAGCGAGGGATAGGCGTCCACGACCGCTTTGAGGACCGCCCATTTGCTGATCAACATGCCGAACGGCGCCAGGAACATGCCGGCCATGCCGATCTGCATCATTATCGCCACGCGCGGCATGCGCACGACCAGCCCAGACATGTCTTCAATGTTCCGGCTGTGCAATTTGTGCTCCACCACACCCACGCACAGGAACAACAGGCATTTGGCCACCGCATGGAAGATGATCAACAGGATGCCCGCCCAGACCGCCTCGTAAGTTCCGATGCCGCCGCAGAGCACAATCAGGCCGAGGTTCGCGACGGTGGACCAGGCCAGAACCCGTTTGGCCTCGCTGGTGGTGATGGCAGCCAGGGAACCGACGACAAAAGTGACCGCGCCGACCAGCGCCACCATCATCCCGACCTTGGTACCTGCGACCAACGGGGCCATGCGCAGGACCAGATAGACGCCCGCCTTGACCATCGTGCTGGAATGCAACAGCGCCGACACCGGGGTGGGCGCCACCATCGCGCCCAGCAGCCAGCTCGAAAACGGAAGCTGGGCTGATTTCGTGATGCCCGCGAAGCACAACAACGCCGCGGGCAGAAGCGCGAGGGACTGTTTGGAGGCAATCAGGGTCTGTAGTTCGATGCTGCCGGCCTGCCGGTAAAACCACACGATGGCCAGCGCGAAGGCCAGTCCGCCGGCCAGATTCATCACCAGCGCCCGCAGCGCGTTGCGCTTCGCTTCTTCGGTCTGCGTGTAACCAATCAAGAGGAACGAGCACAGCGTGGTGATTTCCCAGAACAGGAACAGCCACACTAGGTTGTTGGCGAAAATGAGGCCGAACATCGCGCCCATGAAGATGAACAGCAGCGCGAAGAAGAGCGGACGCCGGTCCGCGACGTCACGATGCGCCACTTCGTGGTATTCGCGCATGTAGCCCAGCGCGTAAATGCAGATGCCGCCGCCCACAATGCCGTTGATCAAGGCCATGATCACGGAGAATTTGTCCACGAACAGATTCTGCGCCACCTCCAGATGCGCGGCGGCGGTGAATTCAAACCAGACCATCAGCCCCGCCTGGATCAGCGTGAGCACCACGATCAGCGGGTTTTTCGCGCGCACACCGACGTAAAGAATGAACAGGCTCATCGCAATCTCGACGAGCAGCATGACCAGGTTGATCCAATGGAGATTCAGTGGAAGTCCCAACAAATCAACCGGGGTTGGCAGTGTGGCCAGGGCCACGGTGCCGCAGCAGACGGCCAGCGTCACGCCCGCCACCAGGATTTTCCGGGGCAGGTCGGGCTTCAAGCACAACAGCATCAGGCCGGCGACCAGGGGGACCAGAATCAATGTTAAAACCAGCATCACAACAATCGTTAAGTGTTAAGAGCGTTTCTGTGCAAAAAACTTCATCAAATTCCTCAATAGAATAAACTTACCGGCCCGGTTCAATTTGGCTGCGCTTGAATTGGTAATTAGTAAACATTCTTTGTCAGTGACTCTACTTAAGTAAAGAATCAGCAGGGCGGAAAGAAAAACGCGATGGGGAGCACGCCTGTGCCAGACGTCACCGGACCCGTCCTGCGTCCGGTCCTTGGCTGAAAGAACCGGCCTCACAGACCAGCCTTGGGTGCGACAATAAAAATCACGTACGTGACTTGTATTGTCGCGTTGGATTGCTCGATCGGCGAAGCCGTTGCGGCTCGCAAAGCTGCGCCGTTCCCAGCGCCATCGGCGCGACATATTTGTAGAAATCAGTCGAAGAGAATTTCAAGCTCCGTCAGGAGCGACATCTTCTGAATATGCCGTCCCTGACGGGGCTCTGGTATTTTTGGGGTGACGTTCTACAAAGATGCCGCGCCTACGGCGCCAGGCTACAGAGCGCAAACCCGCTCGCCAGTTCATGCACTTCATTGGAGCAGATGAATTGGCCAGTCCGCGGGCTAGGCGACCAATGGGTTGCGCGCCTTTATGGCTTGGTGTTGCTTGATCAAAAACTCGCCCCAGGCGTCCATGCCCTTGCCGGTTTTGGCGGAGGTTTCGAACACGGGCGCCTTGGGGGCCAGGCGGCGGAGATTGGCCAGGGCCGCCTCCCGGTTGTAATCGCAGGCCGTTGCGAGATCCATCTTGCTGACCACCGCCACGCTGGCGGATTGGAACAGGGGCGGATATTTCAACGGCTTGTCCTCGCCCTCGGTGACGGACAACAGAACAACCCGCAAATCTTCGCCCAGATCGTACGAGGCGGGGCAAACGAGGTTGCCGACGTTCTCGATGATGAGGAGATCGAGGCCTTTCAGGTCCAGTTGCTTCAGGGCGTGCGCCACCATCTCCGCTTCGAGATGGCACACGGTGCCCGTGGTAATCTGCACCACCGGCGCGCCCGATTCGCGGAGGCGCTGCGCGTCATTGTCAGTGGCCAGGTCGCCGACGATGACGCCGGTCTTCAGACGTTTTCCCAGCGAGCGGACGGTTTCGCGAATGAACGTGGTCTTGCCCGAACCGGGCGATGAAAGAACGTTCAGCACCAGCAGGCCGCGCGCATGGAAAAAGCCGCGGTTGCGCTCCGCCAGCCGGTCATTCTTTTCCAGAATCGCCTGGCGCACCTCCAGAACCCGATGCTGGCCAACGGCGTCTCCGTGCGAGTGATCGTGGCCCGCTTCCCCGTGTGAGTGGGTGTGGGAATGGGGGTGGTCGTGGTCATGATGATGGTCATGGCCATGACCGTAACCATGATCATGATCATGGTCGTGGTGATGAGCACGAACGCCCACCGGATTTTCACCGGGCAATCCGCATCCGCAATCTTTACACATCAGTCAACCTCCAATGAAGTGAGTTCCATTTCGCGTCCCGCGCGTAGTTCCCCGCTGGGACGATGGCAATCAGGACATTCGGCGAACATCCGGGTTGCCTCAAATTCATGACGGCACGTGGCGCACCAGAACCGCGCCGGGACATTTTCGATGAGCAATTGAGCGCCTTGTGCCGGCGTGCCGTCGGCGAGGGCTTCAAAGGCGAATTGCAGCGCGTCGGGCACCACCCCGCTCAGGGCGCCGATGCGCAGGCGGATGGCATGCACCCGCCCCGCCCCGGCCTGCCGGGCCTTTTCGAGTACCTGATCCAAAGCGCTTTGCATGATGGATAATTCGTGCATGGTTTGCCGAAAACAACAAACCGACAGGCCAACCTGCCGGAGCCGGGCTCCACACGCTTAAGTTATATCGCCGGTTGCGGACTGACAAATGAATTCCGGGCCGCGCCCGCCGCTTCGGCTTTTAATTCGGAGCCGCTTCGGACAAAATCCCCGCGTGAAAAAAGCCGGACCAACCAGTCAGCGCGCCCGCCTGAAACTCGCCGTTCGCGGCGCGGTGCAGGGCGTCGGCTTCCGTCCGTTCATCTTCCGCCTCGCCACCGGACTCGGATTGGCCGGCTGGGTCAACAATTCTCCGCAGGGCGTCTTCATTGAAGCCGAAGGCCTGCGCGCGGAACTGGAAAAATTCCTGCTCCGGCTCGAAACCGAAAAACCGCCGCGCAGTTTCATTCAAAGCCTAGAATCCTCATGGCTCGATCCTGTCGGCTATACGGCATTTGAAATCCGCCCCAGCGAAACCGGCGGCGACAAGACCGCGCTGGTCCTGCCGGACATCGCCACGTGCCCGGATTGCCTGCGCGAAATCTTTGATCCAAAAAATCGCCGCCATCGTTATCCGTTCACCAACTGCACCAACTGCGGCCCGCGCTTCAGCATCATTGAAGCCCTGCCTTATGACCGCGTGAACACTTCGATGAAAGCGTTCACGATGTGTCCGCAATGCCAGGCGGAATATGACGAACCGCACAGCCGCCGCTTCCACGCCCAGCCGAATGCGTGCCCGGTTTGCGGCCCGCATCTCGAATTGTGGGAAGGTAGCCGCGTTTGTGAAAACGCGGAAAGTCCGCGCTCTTACGAGCGCGGCTACGGTGCTTTGCTCGCCGCTGCCCAAGCGATTCGTGAAGGGAAAATCGTCGCGGTTAAGGGGCTGGGCGGATTTCATTTGATGGCGGATGCGCGCAACGACAAAACGGTTCAACTTTTACGCGAACGAAAACATCGCGAGGAAAAGCCGTTCGCGCTCATGTTTCCATCGTTGGAGAGCATAAAAGCTGAATGTGAAGTTTCGCCATTGGAAGAACGACTGCTGCGCTCGCCCGAAGCGCCCATTGTTTTGCTGAGGAGGCTGGTCCGCCCTCACCCCGGCCCTCTCCCCCAGGAGAGGGGGAATCATCCTCCGTTTCTTCGCGAAAGTACGACTGCCGACAACTCAACCGTTGTGGGACAAATTGGCCCGCACAATGGCTGTTCCCTCTCCCCGGGGGAGAGGGGCAGGGTGAGGGCGGGTGTTGAACAAAATTGTTCGTTGGTCGCCCCGTCCATCGCACCCAATAACCCTTACCTCGGCGCGATGCTGCCTTACACGCCGTTGCATCATTTGCTGATGGCCGAGCTCGGTTTTCCTGTCGTCGCCACCAGCGGCAACCTCAGCGACGAGCCGATTTGCACGGATGAGCAGGAGGCGCTCGAACGGTTGCACGACATCGCCGACGTCTTCCTTGTCCACAACCGCCCCATCGTCCGGCACGTGGACGATTCCATCGTCAGGGTGATGCTTGACCGGGAACTGGTTTTGAGACGAGCGAGAGGTTTTGCCCCGCTGCCCATTCAAATGCAAAATACAGAATGCAGAATGCAGAATATCCTAGCTGTGGGCGCGTATCTAAAAAATGCAGTCGCGCTTGCAATCGGCAACCAGGTTTTCATCAGTCAACATATCGGTGATTTGGAAACGGAGCAGGCACATTCCGCCTTCCGCCACGTCATTGCCGATTTTGAAAAACTTTACGAGGCCAAACCGCAAATCATCGCCGCCGATCTACACCCCGACTATCTCTCGACGAAGTTTGCGAATGAACTCGTGGCACAGGCCTCCTGGTCTGTGGGCAAAACACAGACCAGAGGTCTGTGCCACGTCGGCGTCCAGCATCACATCGCCCATGTATTGTCCTGCATGGCAGAAAATGAAATCGCGCCGCCCGTGCTCGGCGTTTCATGGGATGGCACGGGTTACGGGACTGATGGAACGATTTGGGGCGGCGAATTTTTCCTCGTCACGGACGAAAGCGTCGAACGCATCGCCCATTTACGTCCGTTCCGTTTGCCGGGCGGTGACAAGGCGGTCAAGGAACCCCGCCGCACCGCGCTTGGATTGCTTTATGAAATTTCCGGCGAATCAATCTTTTCCGAACGAAAAGTCCGCCGCGAGGGCGCGCCGGACAGCACGCGGGACGCGTGCGCTCCCCTAGACGCATTTTCCGCTTCGGAACTGGCTACATTGAAAACCATGCTGGTGAAAAAACTGAATTCGCCGGTGACCACGAGCACGGGCCGGCTGTTTGACGCCGTTGCCTCGCTCATCAATCTCCGCCAGCAAATCCGCTTCGAGGGCCAGGCCGCGATGGAACTGGAGTTCGCGATGGAGGGAGTTGAGACTGAGGAACGTTATGAATTGCGGATTGCGGATTGCGGATTGCGGAATACGGCTCGCGGGGACGCTCGCCCCACCAAAACTCCGAAATCCGAAATTATTTTGGATTGGTCGCCGATGGTGGAAGCGATTTTGGAGGATGTGAAAGACGGCATTCCGGCCGGCATCATTTCCGCGAAGTTTCACAACGCGCTGGCGGAAAGCATCGTTGCTGTTGCCAAACGTGCTGGCCAGAACCGCGTGGTGCTTTCCGGCGGCTGTTTTCAGAACCGTTATTTGACAGAGTACGCAGTGCGACGGTTGCAGGCGGAAGGTTTTCGACCGTATTGGCATCAGCGTGTGCCGCCGAACGATGGCGGGATTGCACTGGGACAAGTCGTTGCTGCCTGGCGGCGAAAGGAGTAGAGTGTAAGACCATGTGTCTGGCCATTCCAGGAAAAATTGAGAGCATCAGCGGCAATGACCCGTTGTCGCGCACGGGCAAGGTCAATTTCGGCGGCATCCTCAAGGAAGCGTGTCTGGCCTATGTGCCGGAGGCGAAGGTCGGCGATTACGTCATCGTCCACGTCGGCTTCGCCCTCAGCCGACTGGACAAGGACGAGGCGCACAAGGTTTTCGAGTATTTGAAAGAGATGGAGGAACTCGGCGAGCTGGGAGAACGCAGCGCAGGCGTCCCGCCTGCCAATGTCCATAAAAAGATTGAGTGAAAGCTGCAGGCGGGACGCCTGCGCTACGTTGAAACATGAAATACCTCGACGAATACCGTGACGGCGAACGCGCGCAGCAATTCGCGCGGGAGATTCATCGTCTCACGACCAAGCCGTGGAACATCATGGAAGTCTGCGGCGGCCAGACACACGCCATCGTCAAATTCGGCATAGACGAACTGCTGCCCAAACAAATCACGCTGATTCACGGGCCGGGCTGTCCGGTCTGCGTGACCCCGCTTGAAATGATAGACAAGGCGCTGGAAATCGCCGCCCGGCCCAATGTCATCTTCGGCTCGTTCGGCGACATGTTGCGCGTGCCCGGCAGCACGACCGATCTGCTTTCGGTCAAAGCCAGGGGCGGTGACGTGCGCATTGTTTATTCGCCGCTGGACGCCGTGAAACTGGCGGAACAAAATCCGGCGAAGGAAGTCGTTTTCTTCGGCGTCGGTTTTGAAACCACCGCGCCGGCGACGGCCATGGCGGTTTATCAGGCCGCGCAAAAAAAATTGAAGAATTTTTCGATGCTCATCTCACACGTACTGGTGCCGCCGGCGATTGAGGCGCTGATGTCGTCGCCGAACTGCAAGGTGCAGGGTTTTCTCGCCGCCGGACACGTCTGCATGGTGATGGGTTACTGGGAATATCCGCCCCTCGCGGCAAAATATCGCGTGCCAATTGTCGTCACCGGTTTCGAGCCGCTGGATATTTTGCAGGGCGTGCTGATGGTGGTGCAGCAACTGGAATCCGGCCGCGCCGAGGTTGAAAACCAATACACCCGCGCCGTGCGCCGCGAAGGCAACCAGTCCGCGCAGGAGCTGATCCGCAAGGTTTTCAAGGTCGTGCCGCGCAAGTGGCGCGGCGTCGGCGAAATCCCGCAGAGCGGCCTTGGTTTGAACGACGGCTACGCCGCGTTCGACGCCGAAAAGAAATTCAACCTGGCCGGCCATCATGTTGACGAACCCGCCGAATGTCTCAGCGGCCTGGTTTTGCAGGGACAAATCAAACCGCACGAATGCCCGGCCTTCGGCACGCGCTGCACCCCGGAACATCCGCTCGGAGCGACCATGGTGTCATCGGAAGGGGCTTGCGCGGCGTATTATCGCTATCGCCGGAAATGAAATCCGAAATCCGAATGGCGAAATCCGAAAGAAGTCCGAAGACCGAAATCCGAACTGTGCCGGGCTGGTGGAGTTGTTTCGGGCTTCGGATTTCGTCCCGCTTTGCGGGATTTCGGCATTCGGGTTTCGGCATTCGGATTTTCACAAAAAGCTCATACCCATGCAGAATCAATTCGCTCTAAATTGCCCCATTCCCATCTCGCAATATCCGCACGTCCTGATGGCGCATGGCGGCGGCGGCAAGCTGATGCATCAGCTCATTGGCAAGATGTTTTTGACGGCCTTCAACAACCCGCTGCTCGAAACACAGCATGATTCGACGGTGGTCGAATGGACCGGCAAAGAACTTGCATTCACAACGGATTCCTACGTCGTGCGCCCGATTTTTTTTCCGGGCGGCGACATCGGTTCAATGGCCATCCACGGCACGGTGAACGACCTGGCCATGAGCGGCGCGCGGCCGCTTTATCTCAGCAGCGCGTTCATCCTGGAGGAGGGTTTGCCGATGGAAACGCTCTGGCGGGTGGTCTGCTCCATGCGCGACGCGGCACAGCGTTGCGGCGTGCAAATCATCACCGGCGACACGAAGGTCGTGGACAAAGGCAAGGGCGACGGCCTGTTCATCAACACCGCCGGCATCGGCGTCATCGAACACGAACAGAAAATCGCGCCGCAAAATGTGCGGCCCGGTGACGGCATTCTGGTCAGCGGCGATTTGGGCCGGCACGGCATGGCGATCATGGCCGTGCGCGAGGGCCTGGAATTTGAAAGCCAGATTGAAAGCGATTCCGCGCCGGTGGCCGATCTCGTGATGCAGCTTCTGAAAGCCGGAATTGAAATTCACTGTCTGCGCGATTTGACGCGCGGCGGCCTGGCCAGCGCGCTCAACGAAATTGCCGAAGCCGCCGGAGTTAAAATCGCCATTGAGGAAAAATCCGTGCCGGTGCGCGAAGACGTCCACGCCGCCTGTGAGATGCTCGGCCTCGATCCACTGCATGTTGCGTGCGAGGGGCGTTTTGCCGCGTTCATCGCGGCGCAGGACGTGGAACGCGCCTTGCAAATCATGCGCGGCCACGCCGTCGGGACGGGATCGGCGTTCATCGGCCAGGTCGCCGAAAGTTCCGCGCCCCTGGTAACGCTGAAAAGCGCGATTGGCGCAAACCGGATCCTCGACATGCCAAGCGGCGAACAATTACCCCGGATTTGTTGAAAAAAACATGGAACGCAGCGGTGCCGGCTTGGTGTCCCGCCTTTAGGCGGCAAATGACAGGATCAAACACGCGGACCGCCTGAAGGCGGGACACCAAACGGGGTGGTTGCAGCCAAAATCGTGTCGGACTCCAAACACTTTCCTTGTCGTCCAAATGCTTTTTGTTACGCTGCGCGGAATGCGAAAATTTCTTTTTAGGTTTTGGCTCGTCCTGGTTTTGCCGGCTGCCGGCGCGGAAATCAAAATTGATTTCGGCGACGTTGCGACCGGCCCGATGCCGACCAATTTCCACGCCGCACTGGCGGGAGGCGGCCGGCCCGGCGAATGGAAAATCATCATGGACGAAGTGCCGCCGCTGCTCGCGCCGCTTTCGCCGCAAGCGCCGGTGGTCACGCGCCGCGCCGTGGTCGCGCAAACCAGCACCGACCCGACGGACGAGCGGTTCCCAATGCTGATTTACGACGGCGAGACGTTCAAGGACTTCAACCTCACGACCCGGTTCAAAATCGCCGGCGGCACCGCCGAGCAAATGGCCGGCGTGGTGTTCCGTTACCAAAATGAATCCAATTGTTACGTCATTCGCGCCAGCGCGCTGGGAAACAACGTGCGTTTTTACAAGGTCGTGGACGGCGTCCGTTCCAATCCCATCGGCCCGGAAACGGACATTTCCACCAACACCTGGCACACGCTGGCCGTGCAATGCCAGGGCAATCAAATCACCTGCTGGCTGGACGGCAAACTGGTGATGCCGACGTTGCACGACAATTCATTCGCCATCGGCAAAATCGGTTTTCGCACCAAGTCCGACGCGGTGGGTTATTTTGGCGAGACGACCATCATCTACACGCCGCGCGTGCCGGTGGTGCAGGGAGTCGTGCAGGGCATATTGAAGGAACAGCCGCGCATTCTGGGGCTGCGCATTTACACACTCGACGACCAGGGCCGGCCGCACGTCATCGCCAGCAAGTTGGAAAAGGAAATCGGCCAGCCCGGCACCGACGCGGAAAAAGCCGCCATCACCGACGGCAAGGTTTATTTTGGGCGCGGCAAAGGCACGGTTGCGGTCACGCTGCCGTTGCGCGACCGGAACGGTGATCCCATGGCGGCGGTGCGGGTGCAATTAAAATCATTCCTCGGAGAAACGCAGGACACCGCCCTCACCCGCGCCACGATGATTATCAAAGATATACAGGCGCAGATCACGTCGAAGGACGAATTGACGCAATGACCGGCGCGCTCAGGGTTTCGCGGGAGCTGCGGGCACTTCGTTTGGCGGCTTCACCACCGGCAAATCGTTGGGTTTCACCCGGCGCGCGCCGCCAAGGACCATAATGTTGCCATCGTCATCGGTGTGCAAACGCGGGCGCGTGTTGAAATAATCATAAATTTCCTGCCGCACGATGTCACCGTCAGGACTGACCACCGAGTAAGTGAAGATGCGCGCGCCGCTTTGATACATCACGTGCAAATGGCTGAGGCGATCCAATTGCGCCTCCGGCTGGCTGAACGAAACCATCGGGCCAATCGCGCGAATCTTGAAAATGCGCTTTTCGGATTCGTCGCTCACCTGCACATACATCCGCAGTTGCGAACGCAGATAATTTGCCTCCTCCAAGGTGTATTTGCGGACTTCCGGCGCGCGATTCGTCACCCCGGCGGGCACGGGCAGGCCAAACGTTTGCGACCACAATTTTGCGCCGTCAATCACGTTAAAGGATTGAGGCGGGCTGGGGATTTCCGCGTTCCAATCCTTGATGCGCACCTTGGCGGTGACGCGATAACCGCCCTGCCGCGTCAGCGCAAAATACGGCGCCAAATCCACACGCTTGGTGGCCACTTGCGATGAACCCACATCAAATTCACCCTGCACCGGCACGTCGGCTTTTTTGACGACCACCGCGCCGGCCACGGATTCCACACTAAACGTCAGCCAGTTCGCATCTGCGCCCAAGTGCAGCGGCTGGCCGGAACGGTTCGTGATGCGCACCGCCACCGGCAGCGATTCGCTGGGCAGAAATTGGTCCTGCTCCAACACCACGTCCACGGTGACCTGCGCCGACGTGCTGAAAAACGTCAGCCACGCCAGCCCGAGAATGGGCAATGAAAATTTCATTTGAACGTGGACACTCTAAACGGCGACTGGCCGGTGGCAATCTTAAACCGCCAGGGCCGGCCGCCGGCCATCTTCAGTCTTCCCCGCTCAACCCTTCCGCCTCCGCCGCCCGGTCCGGATTTTTTTGGCATCCGCCAATAACCCTGCAGGCCGGCGGATGGTCATCCCCGGCCTGCGTTTTCCCCAAATTGTCCAAGCGATTGTCTTTGTGGGGCGCTGCGACTGCTGTTTATTGCACTTCCACCCGGAAGAAGCACTGCGGAGTGACGCTCATGTTGTTGGTCACGGCAACAATACCATCGGTCCCGGCAAAGGGAGTGCCCAAAGGAGTCCAAGTGGTGGTGAGGCAAGTGGTGTATTCGAGTTGATATGTCTGACCGGCGATTGTCGGGCAACTGACGACGAATTGATCCATTCCGTTCACACTGACTTTGGCCCCGGCCAGTTGCGGGGCCGAAATCACCAGCAGTGTTCCATTCACATCCTGGATCGTGTAGTTGGCGGCGGCCGCACCGCTGACCGTAATCGGATACTTGCCCGCACCGCTCGTGGTCGTTGCCGTGGTACTCAAGACCGCTGGTGACGATAATACGTTGGCGTTGTCGCCACCGACAAAACCGTTGTAACTGGCCGTCAGCGGCGGATTAGGCAGCCCGCAAATCTTGCTCTTGTTGTCAGCTGTTACCGTCAGGGTCGCCGGGGTGATGACCCCCGCGGTGTTGGCGACGCTGCTGACGGTGTAGTTGCTGCCAGCATTGCCGTCGTTGACCGTGAAGGCGCTGACATTGAGGGTCTTGCCTGTGCCGGTATTCTTCGTGTCGTAGGTTTCAGCCAAGCCGCTCACCGAGTCAGAACCTTGCAGGCCATTGGCCGTCGGGGTCGCTGTTGCGCTGGTCGTCCCGTCATAAGTCTTGGTGTTGGCCGCCGCAGTGATGGTCAGTGCCGCCGCGTTGATCACGCCCGCAGTACTGGTCGTGGTGCTGACGAGGTAGTTGGCGCCGGCGTTGCCGTCGTTGACCGTGTAGGCGCTCACACTCAGGGTCTTGCCCGTGCCGGCATTCTTCGTGTCATAAGTTTCGGCCAAGCCGGTCACTGAATCGCTGCCCTGCAAACCGCTGGTCGTCGGCGTCGCCGCCGCACTGGTCGTCCCGTCGTAAGTCTTGGTGTTGGCTGCCGCGGTGATGGTCAGCGTCGCCTGGTTGATGACACCGGCGGTGCTGACGGCGGTGCTGACGGTGTAATTGCCGCCAGTATTGCCGTCGTTGACCATGTAAGCACTCACACTCAGGGTCTTGCCTGTGCCGACATTCTTCGTGTCATAGGTTTCGGCCAGACCGCTCACCGAGTCAGAGCCTTGCAGACCACTGATGGTCGGAATCGCCGAAGCACTGGTCGAACCGTCGTAAATCTTCGTGTTGGCCGCGGCGGTGATGGTCAGTACCGCCTGATTGATGACACCCGCGGTGCTGGCGACAGTGCTAACGGTGTAATTGCCGCCGGCATTGTCGTCGTTGACCGTGTAGGCGCTGACATTTAGAGTCTTGCCTGAACCGACGTTCTTGGTGTCGTAGGTTTCAGCCAGGCCGGTCACGGTGTCGCTGCCTTGCAGACCGCTGGCTGTCGGGATCGCCAACGCACTAATCGTACCATCGTAAGTCTTGGTGTTGGCCGTGGCGGTAATCGTCAGCGTCGCTGCCGTGATGTCCGCCGCCAGGCCCGCTGGCTGTGCCAACGTGTAGTTGCCGGCATCCGCCCCGGTGATGGCATATCCGCTCACGGTGACCGGAATGCCCGTCCCCACGTTCGGGCCGGCAAATGCTGCGCTCACGCCGCCCGTGGCCAGGCTCACATCATCGCCGCTCACCTCTCCATTCAAAGTCGCTGTGCCATTCAATTGCGCATTCGTTGTCCCGTCATACACCTTGGAGGCCGCTGTCACCCCGGCCACAGTCAATCCAGCCGCCGTGATGTCCGCCGTCACGTTCGTCGGATCCACCAGCGTATAATTGGCCGCCGCCGCGCCGTCCAGCGCCAGACCCATCACCGTCACCGGCTTGTTTGTGCCGACATTCTTGTCCGCAAAATACGCCACGGCATTGCTCGTGACCAACGTCACGTCGTCGCCGTTCAACACGCCCGCTAACCCGGCATTGGTCGCATCCAGCGTGGCGTTCGTGGTGCCGTCATACACATTGTCCAGGGCCAGCAGATTCGTCACTGTCAGCGCCAGTGCGCTCACCGTGATGTTCACCGAACCGCTCGCGCCGGCCAGCGTGTAGTTGCCCGCCGCGGTCCCACCCAAGTTCAGCGTCCCAAACGACGCGATCGCCTCTGACCCGACATTCGCGCCGGCCAGCGTGCCGCTGCCCGATACCACCGTCACGCTGTCGCTCCCAACCTTGTTCGCCACCGACAAAATCCCCGCCGCAACCGCCGTCGTCCCGTCATAAGACCGGGTGCCTGTCAAAGTCACCGGCAGTGCATTGATCGTCAGCGCCGTCGCATTCGCGGCCGCCTGGACGAATGTGTAATTGCCGTTGTTCGCCGCCAACCCGCTGCCGTTGATCGCGTAGCTGCCCACGCCGCTGGACGAAGTCGCCGCCGGCGTGAACGTCAACGGGCCCGTCGTCGCATTGCCTTGATTGTCCGTTCCCACAAACCCGCTCACCGAACCGCTCAACCCTGGCACCGCCGACCCGTACGTCATGCTCACCGCGTTCGCCGTGTAGGTCAGCGTCGCTGCGTTGATCACCAGCGTGTTGGTCGCGCTGCCCTGATAATTGGCGTTATTGATCGTGCCAATCACCGTGTAACTGCCGGCGTTGGCGGGAACGGTGGCCGAACCGTTGTAAGTGAAGGTCACTGCCAACCCCGTCGGGGTCGTGGTCGCCGTCGCCGCTTTGGGCGAGCCACTGTAAGTCTGGCTCAAACTGCCGAGGGTGATGGAGCCGGAGGCCTGGGCGATGATCATGGTGTTGGTCGCGCTGCCCTGATAATTGGCGTTATTGATCGTGCCGATCACCGTGTAGCTGCCGGCGTTGGTGGGAACCGTGGCCGAACCGTTGTAAGTGAAGGTCACAGCCAACCCGCTTGGGGTCGTGGTCGCCGTCGCCGGCTCGGGCAAGCCACTGTAAGTCTGGTTCAAACTGCCGAGGGTGATGGAGCCGGAGGCCTGGGCGATGATCATAGTGTTGGTCGCGCTGCCCTGATAATTGGCGTTATTGATCGTACCGATCACCGTGTAGCTGCCGGCGTTGGTGGGAAC
>Ga0074044_10001394_pt1 | contig 21880 bp, 20 predicted proteins | sample BogForMeECP23OM1_FD_94443 | JGI IMG/M metagenome (GOLD analysis project Ga0074044, IMG submission 94443) | Bog forest soil microbial communities from Calvert Island, British Columbia, Canada - Bog Forest MetaG ECP23OM1 | ecosystem: Environmental > Terrestrial > Soil > Wetlands ...
AAGGGAACTTACGAACACTGGGGAATGGTGAAAGTGTATGGCGGCGATGCCGCCCAGGGCGCTATGCGGTCGTGTCACCGCGTAATATTCTCTGCAGTGTTGAAAAAACCTCTGGCGGTGCTGTTGGAGGACGTGCAGGTGGCATGCTCGAAGCAGCATCTGACGGAACACGAGTTTCTGGCTTTACTCAGGCAGAGTCTGCCCCGGCCTCTGTCTCCAGCTGCTTTGGCTCACCTCAGGTCAGTGCTGAGCGCACTTTTGGCGTTAGTTGAAAATCGGGATGTTGCCAATCTCCGACGTGCATCGCAACTCCAACCACCTGCCCCAGCACCTCCGCCTCCTGCGGGTATTTAAGAACTCGCACCGAGACCGAGGACAGAGGATGGGGTTGCAAGACGATGGAGCCATTCTTCATCGAGCACCAGCAACAGGTATATCCGTCGCGCATTTCCACAAAGTAAATTGGACGCTCGAACTCCGAACGCCATTGACCTTGACCTTCGCCGACCTTGTCCCTGGTTGGGTCCACTTGCACGAAACTGCCTGGTGGAAGCAGGGGATACATGGTGAAGTCTTCCGACCCAATATATCCATAAGTGTATTTGTCGTCTTTAAACTGATCGAGATAGATCATGGGCACCTTACCCCATTTCTCGATGGCACGCTTTAAGTCGGTCGTTTTCTCAAGGTTGAATCCGGGATCGAGGCTGGTGGGGATCCGCACCTGGGTGACGTTACTGGAAGCTTCGGTCACGTGAGACTTTTGGGGATGACCAAACCCAATGTAGGCTGAGATAGCATCCAGTTCCAGGCCATAGAAGGAGAGCAATTCCCGATATTCCCGTCGATAAATAGCGGAAAATGAATACAGTCGAAAAATACTCGGGATAATGCCTTTGGTTTCAATGTCGGACAAACGGCTGGGCGGTATGGCGAACTCGTCACTCTCAAATCGTTGTGCGATTTGGGCACTGGCCAGTTCCACATCCCTCATACGGTATCCGAGGGTCTCTCTCAGCGCCCGCAGCCTCTGCCCACCATTATTTTGCACGCCTGCCAACCTCTGCCGCCCATTCTACCATCGCTTCGCACGCCACGAACAACCTGACCTTCCCGGCCCTTTTTCGGATTTTGGAACAGAAAGGCCCGCGCCGTTACAGTCCAGTTGCCTTGGAATGAATTCCGACTGACGCCACCCCGCGCACCCCACAGGCCGGTCTTCGCGGCGCCTTGTTCGGTTTTCGTAACAAGAAAATTGCTCTCTTGCTTGAAACCTCGCCCATGGTTTAAGAATTGTCTTTCCCGGAAAGCACCAAATCCAGGAAACCGGTGTTGCAGAATCCCCAGAGGACTCCACACCCAGGGAGAACGCGATTGGTTCCCAAGCAGGAACCAACGCCTGCGAACACCGCGATGCTGCAACCTAAACTTAGCAGCCTGGCAAGCTGTGACAACCCTCCGGTTCCTGCTCGACCGGCTTCCCGATGTATTGCGCGAAACAGACGCAAGAGGTGCGTGGATATGCCAGAAAGCGGAGCTGCATTCGAGGGGGATGCCTCGGCGGAAATCAAAAAGTATCGGCTGCTGCTCAAAATCACCGAATTGGTAGTCCGGGCCCAGAATCTACCCGCCGCGTTCCATGAATTTGCCCCTCCCGTGCTGGCACTTACGGGAGGAGAACTGCTGAATCTGTCTCTCCATGACCAGCGCCGAGACTGCATGCAGACTCTTTACTGTAAAAAAAACAAGGAAATTGGCGAGTTCGCCCCCTTGCCGGTTGACGAATCGGCAACTGGCTGGGTATGGAAACATCAGGAACCGGTGGCTATTCCCGATGTCGAGCGCGAGAATCGCTTTCCCGTCTGTGTGCCGGTGCTGCTTAATCACGGCGTCCGCTCTTACATCGCCTTGCCTTTGAGCTCGCCCTCCAACCATTTTGGAGCTCTGGGGTTAGGCAAGAAAGTTGCCGAGATCCCAACTGACGAAGAAGTCGAATTCCTGTCTCGCGTCGCGACCATCGGGGCGTTGGTGCTGGAGAAGGATCGAGCCTACAGCGCCCTCGAGGAGCAGAAGAGCTTGCTTGCCATCAGCCACGAGCTCAGTTCCACGCTGGATTTGGAGAAGCTGTTACCGGCGATTATTTCCAGCGTTCGCAACATCGCGCGCTACGACCGGGCTGTTCTCTGCCTGCTGGACCAGGATGGCAAGAGCACCTATCTGTATGGAGATGCGCTGGAATGGGAGCCTTTTGTCAATCACGGAAGGACGATACCGCTCCCGCAATCACTCTCGGCGCGCGCCATTCAGACCCGGGAGGTCGCCTTTCTCACCGCCACCGATCTGCGCGAGATGAACGATCCCCTCGCTCAAGCTATGTACGCCGATGGCATTCGGTCGGTTTGCAGTGTGCCACTCATCGCCGGCAATCGGGTCTGGGGAGCGCTGAATCCGAGTAGCGTGACCGAGCATGCTTTCGGCCCACCGGAGGCCGAATACCTGCAGCAAGTAGCCAACCAGATTGCCGCTGCCCTGCAGAATGCGCACGCCTATCGCGAGATTGAAAAACTCAAGGAGCGGCTGGCCGAGGAAAAGCGCTATTTGGAGTACGAAATCCGCAGCGCCAACCGATCCGACGATATCGTTGGTAACAGTCCAAGCTTAAAACGTGTTCTGGACTACGCCGCCATCGTTGCCGACACCGATTCCACCGTCCTCATTACCGGCGAAACCGGCACTGGCAAAGAACTCGTCGCCCGCGTGATTCACAGTATGAGCCGCCGCAGTGACCGCAACTTCATCAAGGTGAATTGCGCCGCCATTCCCACCGGACTTCTGGAAAGCGAATTGTTCGGCCACGAGAAGGGAGCGTTTACCGGAGCCGTAAGCCAGAAACTGGGCCGGTTGGAATTGGCCGACAAAGGCACTCTGCTGCTGGACGAGGTTGGAGATATTCCTTTGGAGTTGCAGCCCAAGTTGCTGCGCGTTCTGCAGGACCAGGAGTTCGAACGCTTGGGAGGAACAAAGACGATCCACGTGGACGTGCGCCTGATCGCTGCCACCAATCGCGATCTGGTGCACGCGGTTGAAGAAAAAGAATTTCGCGGGGACTTGTTCTACCGCTTGCACGTCTTTCCCCTGCATCTGCCGGCATTGCGCGACCGCCGCGAGGACATTCCCATGCTGGTTCGACATTTCGTGGAGAAATGCTCATTCCGCATGCACAAGCGCATCGACGTGATTCCCGATGAGGCGATCGACGCGATGATGAAATGGAGATGGCCGGGAAACATCCGCGAGATGGAGAACTTCATCGAGCGCTCTGTGATCTTGTCGGATGGCAACAGGTTAAATCCGCCGCTGGGCGAATTGCGGGAGGAGGTCTCGCGCCAGGCTTCCGATTTCGACGATTCGCTGCGCGGCAAAGAACGCGAGCACATCATCGAAATTCTGCGGCAGACTCGAGGAGCCCTGTCAGGTCCGGCGGGTGCCGCCGCCCGGCTGGGACTGAAGCGCACCACCTTGCAATACAAGATGCAGCGCCTGGGAATCTCGCGCACGGATTATTTGCGTTAGGAGGTTGTAGAAGAACCGCTAAATCAAGCCAGCAACCGCGGCCGCAAAAGTGCAGGTGGTTTCTGGCGCGAAAAGGGGATTGGCGGCTGATGTTTTTACTTGTGAGTTGGAAGGTAACCTGATTGGATTCACAGCCTGCCCCCTCGGCGATGCTTGTGTCCAACTGGGTTCGAGGAGTTCGTAGCCTGCAGTTCCGCCGCGAGTTCCGGCTTCCGGCTCAATCCTCCGCGTCGTTCAGGGAAGTGCGACGCGGAGGTTTTTTCTGTCGAGTACAAGTCCAGACGCTGTGGTTTTGAGACTCCGAGTGTGACGGCTGCCCAAATGTCGGCAATTCGGCCAGTGCTTCGGCGTCTCATTTTCGAGTCCAGCTCATTCAAACTATCCTCCGAAGCGAAGTTACAGTCACTTAGTCCATCTCGATCATGTGGCAACCCGCGTGCACTGCTTGGCTAGGTGGCGCGTTCCCGCTCCCCCGGCGATAGACCCCGCCAGCAGTTTTATCGACTAGGAGAAGTGTGTCATGGCTGTGGCCCGGCGCTTCACCATCCCAAGCGACTGTCTAACCTGCACCATTAGGCAGACCTGTGATTTCTGTAACTTGCCTCAACCCCTCATGACTGTATTCAACGCCATGGGGCACTTGACCCTGTACCCCGCCAATGCCACTTTGATGACCGAAGGGCAAGTTCCGAGAGGGGTCTACATCCTGTGTTCCGGCCGCTCCAAGCTGTCGCTGGTAGCCCGCGATGGCAAGACGATCATCCTGAAGATTGCAGGGAACCGCCAGGTGATGGGGCTGAGCGCTGTTATTTCCGGGGGCCCGTCTCCGATCACTGTCACCACCATCGAACTTTGCCAGATCAAGTTTGTGGAACGCGACAGCTTCCTGCGTCTGATCGAAAGCGACACCCACGCCGCCCTCGCTTGCGGCACCATGCTTGCCCGCGAGGTCACAACCGCGTTCGACGATGTCCATGATCTATTGCTCGCCCGCAGTTCGACCGAGAAGCTTGCCCGCTTGCTGCTTTCCTGGGTGTCAGACGAGCCCCACAACCGGGATCTCCGCGTCGCTACCGAATTTACTCACGAAGAAATCTCCCAGATGATCGGCTCGTCGCGAGAAACCGTAACCCGCTTATTGAGCGATATGAAACGCAAAGACTTGATTCGGCTTGAGGGTGAGACGCTGGTGATTCCCAACCGCATCGCCTTGCAAGCCGTTGCTTCTTGAGAGTATCCCTCCCCCGGGCGGACGAAGCAGTCTCTGCGTCCGCCCATTTTTTTCGTTCCCAGTTCCACAGTTCAGCAACTGCGCCCTGCGCATACTGGCTTTAACTGAGAACTGAGAACCGCCTTTAGAGGTTGAACAGCTCCCGCAGGCGGCGGGTCTGCGCGCGGCTTACCGGAATCTCCGTTTGTTTCTTGTCATCCATGCGCAACTGGTAAGAACTCTTGAACCAGGGTACGACTTCGCGAATATGATTGATGTTGACCAGAAAAGACCGGTGCGCCCGCCAGAACAAGTGGGGATCGAGATTGTCGAAAAGTTCTTCCAGCGTGCGGCAGTTCGACTGGCCTTCCATGCCCGCGTGGCCGCTGGTGGCCACCGTAATCACGCCATCTTCGATGGTCGCATAACAGATATCCTTGGGATCGGTCAGGAACAACCTTCCCGCCGCCTTGATCAGAATCTTCGCGGTCTTGGCCGTCTGCGGGCGCTGCGATTCCAGCATCCGCACCAGTGTCTCGAATTTTTCTTCCGGTCCCGAGCCCGCTTCAATTTTTAGCCGTGCGCGTTCGATCGACTGCGCCACTCGCTTTTTATCGAACGGCTTCAGGATGTAGTCGACAGCATTCACCTCGAACGCCTTTACCGCGTATTGATCGAAGGCAGTCGCGAAGACGATCTTGGGCAGCGGAACCTTGCGGTCGAGCAGCTTCTTGATGACCCCGAAACCGTCCAGTCCCGGCATCTGTACGTCGAGAAAGACGAGGTCCGGGTTATGCTCCTTGATCAGGCTGACCGCTTCGAGCCCGTTCTTGCCCTGCGCGACGACGTTGACGTCACCGGCATGCTTGAGCAGATAGGCGAGTTCGTCGCGCGCCAGTTGTTCATCATCGACGATAATCGCGGAGAGCGGCATGAGACTCCGGGCCGAACTGGTAAACCCGCTGCTTGCGGCGGCAATCGTCATAATCCTTAAATAGTGAGTATAGCTATTGCGGCGGCCTTGCCGCCACTCTCATTCCTTCAAAAACTTCTTTCGGCCAGCGTTCTCCGTGGTAAAGAAGTTTCGCGCGCCCACAAGGTAAACTAATCGCCGTGAATATTCTTTACGGAATCAATACAGTCACGGAAGCGCTGAAGGCGCGGGCGCGTAACTTCGAGTGGGTGGGAGTCGCCAAGGAGCGAAAAGATATTCGCCTGAGGCGAGTGATTGAAGAATGTCGCAAGATCGGCGTTCCAGTGCGCGTTTTGTCGCGTCAGGAACTCGACGAAATTGCCGGCAACGCCGCGCATCAGGGACTGGTGGCTGCGACTTCGGCGAAACAGTATAGCGATCTCGATGACTTGGTGGCATCGCGGCGCGGCGACCGCTCGCTGATCGTCGTGCTCGACGGCATCGAGGATCCGCACAATCTCGGGGCGATTCTGCGCACTGCGGACGCGGCCGGAGCGGATGGCGTGGTGATTCCAGAACGACGGTCGGCCGCAGTTACGGCCGCGGTGGCAAAGGTCTCCGCAGGAGCGAGCGAACATCTTCCGATAGCAAAAGTGACGAACATATCGCGGGCGCTCGAGGAATTGAAAGAAAAGGATCTGTGGGTGGTTGGACTAGACGAGCGCGGCGAGCAGACGTACGACGCGGTCGATTACAAGATGAACTGCGCCATCGTGCTCGGCGCCGAAGGCAAGGGACTCCACGATCTGGTACGCAGACACTGCGATTTCCTGGTGTCAATTCCGATGCTGGGCAAAGTGCCGTCGTTGAATGTTTCGGTGGCGGCGGGTGTGGTGCTATATGAAGTCGTGCGCCAGAGACGCTTGGGCGCATCGAAATAATGCATCGAAATAATAATGATCATGAGATTCCTGTCCGTCCTCTGTCTCCTCTGTAGCGCAAGCTGTTTCGCGGCTGCGCTGGATCGGGAAGCCTTCACGGTTGCGAAATACGACTTGCAGATTCGCCTGGAGCCTCAGCAGCAAAGGCTGGGTGCGCGCGGCAAAATCACGCTGCGCAACGATTCCGGTCAGCCGCAGAAGGTCGTGGCGCTGCAGATTTCATCCTCTCTCAACTGGCGCGCTATCCGCGTAGACGGCAAGGCCGTTCAATTTGTTTCACAACCCTACACCTCGGATATCGATCACACCGGCGCGGTTTCCGAAGCCATCGTTACGTTGCCGGTCGAAATCAAGCCGAAAGATTCCGTCGAACTGGAAATTGGCTACGAGGGCGTCATTCCATTGGATACCACGCGGCTGACGCGGGTCGGAGTGCCGCAGGAGATTGCCAAACATTCGAGTTGGGACCAGATCAGCCCATCGTTCACGGCAGTGCGCGGCGCGGGATATGTAGCGTGGTATCCGATCACGACGGAGTCGGCGGACTTCTCGGAAGGGAACAGTCTGTTCGAGGTGACGGATCGATGGAAGAAGAGAGAGCAGGATGCGAGCATGAAGCTCTCGCTGAATACCGATGCGGGGGCCGATGACCGAACCCTGCTGCTCTTGTGCAATGGCAATAATAGTATGGATACGCGCGAAGGCAATATGCACGATCGCTACGTGCGCTGCGGATACGAGCGCTTAGGTTTGGCGACGCCGATCTTCGCGATGGCCAACTATCAGGACCAGTCCAAGCCTCCTCTCTATCTGTTCAGTTTTCCCGGGCACGAGGCCGGAGCGGCCACATATTTCAACGCGCTGGAACCGGCGGCGAAGTTTGTAAGCGAATGGTTTGGCCAGCCGAGCGCGCCGGTTACCATTGCCGATTTTGCCGATCCGAATTCCGCTCCGTTTGAAAGCGGCACCTTATTGATGGCGTCGATGGCTGCCGAAGATTCGAAGCTTGCCGGGATCAATCTGGTTCACGAACTGGTTCACTCCGCGTTACCCTCGCCGAGACCCTGGGTGTACGAAGGATTGGCGCATTTTGCCGAGGCCATGTATCGCCAGCAGCAGGGAGGTCGTCAGGCCGCGCTCGATTTTCTTGGTCTGCATCGGGCCGCCTTTCTTGATTCGGAAAAAGAAGTGTCGGCAGCGCCGCAGAAAAACGCCGCGGAGAAAAGCGTCGGCCTGGCGCTGGCCACCACGTTTGATGAAACGTACTATCGAAGCAAAGCGGCGTACGTGTGGTGGATGTTACGCGACATGGTTGGCGACGATGCGCTAAAACAAGCCATTCGCAATTATCGGGCCGCGAACGACGACGATAAAGACCCCAAATACATGGAGCAGTTGATCGAAGCCGCCGCCAAGCGCGACTTAGGCTGGTTCTTCGACGACTGGGTATATCACGATCGCGGCCTGCCCGATTTCCGCGTGCAGTCGGTGCATCCGTGGCAAACGGATAAGGATGTGCAGATCATAACCGTAACCCTGGAAAACCTGGGCAGTGCCGGGGCGGAAGTCCCATTCACGATAATTTGTGCCGGCGGCGAGGTCACGAAACGGATCGAGGTGCGCGCTAAAAGCACAGCGACCACGCGCGTTGAATTACCGGGAACGCCTAGCGAGATCGTGATCAACGACGGCAGCGTTCCGGAAATTGACTTGACGAATACTGTTTTCAAGATTTCCGCGCCGTAAGATCTGCTCTTAGCCTTTAGCTGTTGGCCTTTCGCCAAAAGCCAAAAGCCAAAAGCCAAAAGCTAATAGCCCAAGAGCAGGATTCTTCTTCGCTTGGAGGAGACGGTTTGCCCTACATCCAATTTCTCGGCGCCGCCGGAACTGTGACGGGCTCGAAGCACCTTATCAACACCACTTATGATTCGAGCGGCAAAGAGGGATTTCAGGTTCTGATCGACTGCGGACTTTTCCAGGGACAAAAAGAATGGCGCGAGCGCAACTGGCAAGACACGCCGGTTCCGGCGCGTGAAATCAATAGTGTTGTTCTTACCCATGCGCACCTCGATCACTGTGGATGGATTCCGCGTCTGGTGAAAGCCGGATTCCACGGGCCGATCTACGCCACGCAACCGACCATCGATCTGTGCTCCGTCGTGTTGCCGGATTCCGGACACCTGCAGGAAGAAGATGCCGCGTTCTATAACAAGAGGAAAGCGTCGAAGCATCATCCCGCGCTGCCCTTGTACACGCTCGAAGAAGCGCAGGATTGCCTGCGGTTTTTCAAGCCCGTCGTCGTCGGTCAAACCACCCAACTGAGTTCTGAACTGGCGTTTCGCTTCGTGCCGGCCGCACATATTCTTGGTTCGTGCATGGCAGAAGTCACTCTCCAAACGAACGGCCGCAGCCGCCGACTGCTCTTCACCGGCGACGTTGGTCGCGTGCGCGACAGCCTGATTGCGCCCGGCAAGGTCGTGCACTCCGGCCCGCAGGAAGGTGAGACGGCCGACGTTCTGGTCATGGAATCGACCTACGGCAATCGGCAGCATCCCGACACCGATCCCCGCCCCGAACTTGCCCGTCTGATTCGCGAGACGGCCGAGCGCGGGGGCAGCGTAATCGTTCCGGCATTCGCCGTGGAGCGCACGCAGAAATTTCTCTTCATCCTGAAAACGCTGATGGAGACGGGACAGGCTCCGCGGCTGCCGGTTTATTGCGACAGCCCGATGGCGATCAAGGCGGTCGAAGTTTTCCTGAAGCACTCGGAGGAATACACGCCGCGCGCCGCCGATTTGATCAAGAAATACGGCTCGCCTCTCGAGTGGCCGGGATTCACGTTTGCGCTGACCGCCGAGCAGTCGAAAAAGATTAACGAAAGTCATTATCCGTCGATTATCGTTTCGTCGAGCGGGATGGTTACCGGCGGCCGAATCCTGCATCACATGGCGCAGCGTCTGCCTGATCCGAAGAACCTGGTAATTTTTATCGGCTTCCAAGCGCCCGGCACCCGCGGCGCGATCATCAAGAGCGGAGCGCCTGAAGTGAAGATCTTTGGCGAATTTGTGCCGATCCGTGCGCAGATTGCGGCGCTCGAACAGTTCAGCGATCATGCCGATCCGCCGGAAATGTTGGAGTGGCTGCGAACCTTCAAGAACCAACCGTCCACAACTTATCTGATTCACGGCGAGCCCGCAGCATCGTCGCAACTTCGCGACCGGATGAAGAAAGAGCTCGGATGGAACGTGCGCGTGGCGGAGTATATGGAGCGGGTTGAGGTGAAGTAGGGCAGCGATTCGTCACCATACCAATGTTTGCTCGTCACTGCGCTTTGTGGCGCCTTCGTTCATTATCAAGCTCTGTCATCCTGAGCGAAGCGAAGGACCTATGCATTCCGGCGACCACCGCTGCTTCTACGTTTATATCCTGACTAACCGCTCCCAGAGTCTTTATGTTGGGATCACAAATAACCTTCGCCGGCGCATGTGGGAACACAAGTTTGGAAACGGATCGGCATTCTGTAAGCGCTACAAGATTGATCGACTCGCTTATTACGAGAGCTTTGACGATGTGCGCAACGCGATTGACCGCGAGAAACGGATCAAAGGCTGGCTTCGGATTAAGAAGATGCAGTTGGTAGTTACCGTGAACCCTACGTGGAGCGATCTGAGTGAGGGATGGTACGGGCGGCATCTCTACCGCCGGACAAATGCATAGGTCCTTCGCTTCGCTCAGGATGACAACGTTGGGGTGATTAGCGGGTTTCGGTGAAAGCCATAAGCGCTTGCAACTTTGCCAGCGCCGCCCCTGAATCAATTGCCGCCGCCGCCAGCGGAACTGCCTCGCGTAAATGATCGGCCGGTCCGGCGGCGACCAGGGCGGCGGCGGCGTTGAGCAGCACCACGTCGCGACGCGCGGATTTCTTTCCGGAAAGTACCTCGCGGATCAGCGCGGCGTTGCCAGCGGCGTCTCCGCCGGAAATGTCTTCGAGCGTGGCACGCTGCAGGCCGAATTCCTCGGGCGTGACTTCGTAGCTGTGAACTTGTCCCTCGCGCACTTCCGCGATGCGGGTGGGACCAGTGATGGTGATTTCGTCCAGCCCGTCGCTGCCGTGCACCACCAGCGCCCGCCGCAAACCCAACATGCTGAGCGCCTCCGCAAGCTTTTCGACAAGGTCCGCGGAGTAGACTCCCACCACCTGGCAAGTGGCGCGCGCGGGATTCGTCAGCGGACCGAGCAGATTGAAAACCGTGCGCAGCCGCAGTTCGCGGCGGGCAGTCTGCACGTGCTTCATCGCCGAATGCATGGCGGGAGCGAAGAGAAATGCGATTCCAACTTGTTCCAGGCAGGCCGCAATCTGCGTGGCCGGCAAGTTGATGTTCACGCCCAGCGCTTCCATCACATCGGCGGAGCCGCACTTCGAGGTGACGCTGCGATTGCCGTGCTTGGCCACGCGTACACCGGCTCCCGCGACGACGAAAGCCGTTGCCGTCGAAATGTTGAAGGTGCCGCTGGCATCGCCGCCGGTGCCGCATGTATCAATGAGTGAATTGCGGAGCGCGTCGCGGCCAGTGCCGCTGGCGTCGAGAACAGAGTTGGCGTGGAGTTCGAGCGGAACCGCGGCGGCGCGAATGGCTTCAGCAAATCCGACAATCTCTTCCACCGTCTCGCCCTTCATATGCAATGCCACCAGCAGCGCCGCAATCTGCGCGTCAGAGCATTGCCCGGTGAGCACTTCGGTCATGACCCTGTGCGCCTCTTCGCGAGAGAGCGACTGACGGTGATTGGCGATGCGATGGAGAGCGTCGAGGATCACAGCATCCAAACTACAGCAGACATGAGACACCTTTCAAACCGGTCACAAAAAACAACCCCCGAATGAGCGCAAGCCCAAGCCGGGGGTCGAGGTTGAAGTTGCTCGAATAGAACTATTTGTGTGCCACGTGGTGCGGAGAAGCCCTTCTCAGGACAAGGAGCAATCCCTGCGCGGAGGCCGGCGGCGGCACTTTTCCCAGGCGCACGATTTGCTTGGCGCTCAGATCTTCTCCGTACAGCACCTTGTTGGCCCCGTCGTCGGAGCGCAAGGTTGAGCCCTCCAGCGACACGCCGCCAAATATTCCTTTGGATCTGGAATACGACAGAATTTCCGCCTTCAGAACGATATCGGTGGCGGCAGCAGCATCGCGCCCGACGGGACCGGCAGCGATGGCGGCATCGGCTCCCAGCTTAACCTTGCTTGACATCACCGAATTTGCGCCCGCGTCGTTCATGATCAGCAGCACAAAGTCAGTTGCCTCCCCGCCAATTTGGAAACCGACGCTGCCCGCTTCCAGCGCAAACATGGCTGGCGCGCTCCAGGAGCCGGAAAAATCGCGTCCCTTGCGGCACGTGATCAGCCCTCGTCCGTAGCTTGCGCCGACAATAAACGCTGCCTTCTTGACCGATGGGAAAATCACCAGGCAATACGACTTGTTGAGCAGATCTTTTGGAATTCCATCCGGCATGCCCAGGATTTCCTTCATCACGGTTTCGGATTGCTTGATGCGGACATCCACCTTTTCTTCCTTGTCTTCGGCCGCCAGCGGCAAAACGCAGGCCAACATTAGGGCTACTAGCAAAACCTTGCTCTTCATAAAACGCTCCTTTCAACGTTGGATTGAGAGATAGATCGATCGACAGTTCGACAATACGTTCAACATTTCGATTGACAGTCTACTTCTTTTCCGCCGGTGACGGCGTCAAATTTTGTGGGAAGCTTTTGAGCACAACCTCGTGTGAGTGGGAAGAAGTTTTCTTCGTTTCGTCGGTGATATTCTCAACCAAAGTCCCGCGGACCACATAATACGCTTCGTCGCTCCTGCTCTTGCCCTCGCCGCGCTCCACCTTCCCCCGAAATTCGAACCACACACCACGCACCGTCTCGCTCGTAAACTCAAGTTGGTTGACATCCAGCTTTCCCGACTTCAAATAATGATCCACGAACCCGTCATCGCTTTCCGCGCCGGCGTAGCGCGAAACAAACCCGATCACGTGTCCCTGGTCCTCGACGGTGAGCTGCAAAAACTCGCCATCGCGCAAGAAGCTGTACATGCCTGAGTAATCCGCGGCAGCGGCGGGCGCATTTTGGCGCTTACGCGTTGGCTCCTGATTCTGCGCATGCTGATTTTGGGGATTGGGGTTCGTCTGTGCGGGAACCGGCATCCCAGCCAGCAGAAAGAGAACAAAACACGCAAATTGCGGCGCATGGAAGCGCCTGCTACCAATCGCCATGCCGACCTCGGAACAGCCAGTATAGCGGTTATGGTTTCAAAGCGGGTCAAAACGCTTGGTCTGGTAGTGGCTCATTTTGCCAAAACGTCCACCACAAAGGTCACGAAGGTCCACGAAGGAAAGCCGGAGAACAAAGAGCTTCGTGGCACTTAGTGTACTTCGTGGTTCAGGTTTTGAGGGCGCGTTGTCAAATTCAGCCACTACCGCTTTGTCTCCCCAGTAAGCTCCTGCGGTCGGCTATAATCTTCCAACGGAGTAGCCGTCCGTGGCGAACCAGCCAGAACGCCGCGGATCCCGCCTTCCTCGGGGCGCCATCGTGGGAGTTGGCTAGAAGTAAGAGGGAGCGAGATGGAATCCCTGGAGAAAAAACTGTTGCGACGATTAGTGGAACGGGCTCCCGAGGGCGTGGAATTCGGTACCGAGGTTCGGGCCGCGCTTGGCCCCGTGCTCGTCCCATCGATCTCGCCCGAGTTCGATCTCTGGCGCGTCGTCTTTGTCCAGCAGAAACTCCCGTGGTCCAGGTTCGCGCAGTCTGTCTTATTGCACACGGCCGCGGTTGTCCTGATATGGATCACTTCGCTGGCATGGATGCGCCAGCAAAAAATTCTGGATCGCACTGCATTTGACCGGTCGTCGCTGGTAACCTACACGCCGGAAGAATATCTTCCGCCGCTCGACACGGGCGCGGCGCAGCCAGTCAAGCCGCAAAAGGGCGATCCCGTCTACGCCAAGCAGCCGATTCTCTCCGTTCCCCGGGAAGCGGACAACCGCTCGCAAACCATCGTTGTGCCGCCCGATCTCAAGCTCGACCACGATGTTCCTCTGCCCAACCTGGTTGCGACCGGAGCCGTTCTTCCCGTGGTTCCGCTCAATGCGACGCTGGTCCCATTGAAGCGCGTATCCGCGCCAGAAATGCAGGTCGTGGCGCCCACGCCCGAGGTGGAGTTTGCGCCCGACCGTGTGACCCGTGCGGCGATGAAGTCGGATGTGATTGCGCCGCCTCCGGACGTAACTTCCCGTACCACGCGCGGACTCGCCGGCCCTGAGACGGCGGTAGTCGAGCCGCCTCCCGTGTTGACGCCATCGACGAAGGGACGCGTCGGCCCCATGAATATCAGCGCTGGTGAAGCAGTGGCGCCGGCTCCGCAGCTTACCCTGACCGAACAACATTCGCTGGCCGCGCGCGGCCACGGAAGCTTGCCGGGCGGTAGCGTGCAACCGGTAGGTCCTCCTCCAAGCTTGGTTGCGGGCGGCGGTTCCAACGCCGGTGGAAAGCTGCTCGCGTTGGGGATTCATCCCGTCGTGCCCAACGGACCGGTGCCAGTACCCTCAGGCAATCGCCGCGGAACCTTCGCCGCGACCCCGCAGGGAAAACCCGGCGCTTCCGGAACGCCAGATTTGGCGGGCTCAAAATCGGATGCCAAGGGCGACGGCATTCGCGCCTCACGCAGGAACGGTTCTCTACCCGCCGGCTTGTATGTGGGTGCGGCCGACGCTGGAGCGAGGCTCGGCGCGAACTCAGGCACGGACTCCGGCACCGACGACCCTCGCGAAATAGCTAGCCTTTCGTCATCCCATGCGGGCGCGGGCGCGCGCGTTGCCTCGGCGGTTCCTGACAACAAGATCACCGAAGTGGACCGCAAGGTTTTTGGCGGCAAGCGCGTCTATGGCAGGACACTCAACATGCCGAATCTGAATTCCTCAACCGGCAGTTGGGTGATCAAATTTGCGGAACTCGATGGCGGGCGGAAAGACGGCGAACTGCTGGAGCCGATCGCCATGGAAAAATCGGATCCTGGCTATCCCCTGGAATTGATTCGCGCCAACGTGCACGGCATGGTCACACTCTATGCTGTGATTGATTCGCAGGGGAAGGTTGGCGGCATCCGCGTCCTCTATAGCCCAGACGATCGTCTCGACGCTTATGCGACCAACGCTCTCGCCCACTGGAAGTTCGTGCCCGCGGAAAGAGCCGGCAAACCGGTGGCGCTGGAAGCGGTGGTGGAAATCCCCTTCCACGTTCGGCGAACTTTCTGAATCGCAGATGGAGAACGGGTTGTCCTCCGGCGGCGGGACGGGCGAGGACGTGCGTCGCTTCATTACTTTACTTACTTTGGGCCGTCGCGGATTTTTCTCCCTGCAACGCGGCATATACGGCGGGATTCGCGCAGACTTCGTAGTAGCAGCGCTCCGTCCAACGCAAAATGGATAGATCGCGGACATCGATCTGGGCGATGCGATTCTTACGGATCGCGATCTTGCGAAACACACCATTGGCGATGGGAACGGTGCCAAGGAAGAACTCGCAGCGCTCGTCGACCCATGGTCCGGTAAAACCTAGTCCGGTAAAACCAGGCCCTCCAAAACCAGTCCCGTTAGAATCAGGTCCGGCAGCCCCGCGCGTGTTCCCATTTGCTGGCCACTGAACCAGCGAGATCTCCTGCTGCAGTTTGCGAAACGCGGCTTCGCTCAGACAAATCCCGCCTACGTTGTAGTTGAGGACCATCTCTTCCGCTCCCGCTTCGGCGGTGGCGCTGTTGCTGTCGTTGCCCGAGCCTCCGATCTGCACGGAATAGACCTGAAACACTCCGGCATCGGGCGCAATTTTTTTGCGCACCCGCTTATTGCAGGAGGAGAGACGGTCGCTCGCATTGATGGCGTCGGAAATCATAATGCGGTGCTCGCCATCCATGAGGTAGAGCGGAGGCGAATCCTGATAGGCGATGCCCAGGCCGACTTCCATCTGGGGCAGGCCGGAACGCTCCAGCAGTTCGTTGTACTCGCGCAGCAGGCTGACAATCTCCCATGCCAGCACGCAGGCGCGGCCGACGCTGAGCATGGTTTCGCCTTCGCGCTCGAGCAGCGCCACAATAATGGCGTCGCCTTCGAGAAAAACTTTGGTGGCTCCGTATTTTGCGAGCAGCTTGTTGACTGGATCGTAAAAATTCAGGCTGAAATACGAAGCCGCGTTCATGCCTTTTTCCATGAGCGACCGGGTGAGGCGGGAAGAGTCGCGCACGTCGGCCTTCAGAATCGCATGGTGCACGATGCGATCCTCGGCGGGCTTCTGGTCCTCGGGAGGCAGGAACTCGTATAGCATCCCGTTGAGAGTGGAAAGCTTGCGGACCTTTTCGTCGCTGACCAGATTGATGCTGTCAAAACCGGCGCTCACCGCTTCCAGTCCGCGCAGGTCGCGGTTGTAGCAAAACAGGTCGTGCAGCAACCGCGCCGCGAAGCGGCTGCGTTCCGAACCGCGGCATGAGGCGACCCGTCCGATAGCGGCAAAAAGCCGCTCGGAATGAAGCCGGCTCTCGGCGATGATTTTTTCCACGCGCTCCGACTCTTCGCGGAAGATCAGCGCGTTCTTGATCTGCTGCGGGTTCACCCGCGGCGCATATTCGGCGAGCAGCGGAACCGCTTCATACGAAGCGACGACGTGGGAAAGAACGCCGGCGCGCTGTAAAAGCCGCGTCCAGATGTCGAGACGGTCGTTTCGGCTGCGATCCTCCGGCGTCAGGTCTTCGCCGTTGCCCGTCCCCACCAAGGTAACGGCGTTTTCCGGAACATTGAACGCCTGTTCCAGATGTTCCTCGTCCATGGCCTCGCCGTATCCCAGTTCGCGCAGAAAATTCAATGCGAACTGCCGGAGAAGGGGAAAGCGGTCGGGATCCTTATCGAAGTTGCCGAACATGTAATAGTGCTCGGCGCACAGATAATCGTCGCGGCCATCTTCGCTGAGAATCAGCGGGTTCTGGAAGTAGCGATAGCAGTCGGAAGGTAATTTGCCGAGCAGTGCCTCACCAAGCAACGACCGCCGCGTCCGCGCCAGCGTTTCCTTTTCGATTTCGCCCAGCAGGTGAAACACTTCCTGCCCCGCCCGCCGCAGAATGATCTTCTTGCGCACCTGGAATGAGGAAACCAGTTCCTGCGTCTGCAGCATTTTCGCTTGCCGGAAACCCTCCAACGACTTCGACTTCAGGCGGCACTGTTCGAGGATCCGGCCAAACTGCGCATGCAGTTCGGTGCGTATAAACTTGAGCACCGCCAAGCGCCCCAGCATATCCACCGACGGATTGCCCTCGGCCTTGGCGCGATTCAGGATAGCGAGATGAATCGAGACCAGCACCGTTTTCAGATCGGCCGGTCCCGGCTTGCGCAGTTGGGTAGCGCTCTCCGCCGCACGTATGAATTTGCTTTCGGCCGCCGCAGTGGGAACGTCCATTTCCAGAAGCGATTCCACTTCGCCGAAGCGGCAGATATAACGCGCCAGATGAAAACTCAAGTCACCCGCAATGCGCGGGCTCAGAAACACATCGTAGCGAAGGTTATCTACGCCCAGTTGCAATCCGCTGAAGGCGAGCGTGATCTTGTGGTATTGAAGATCGGGCCGTGTGGGCGGTTCAGAATTCCGCAACCGAAAAATCGGGAGCTTGGGCATGGCCTCGTTTCTCTTGCTTAAGCTGCTCGCAACTCGCTGAAACTGCGATACTAAGCAGCAGACTAGCATGCCCACGCGATCGGCCCAAAGTTACCCAAGTGTCAGCCCGATTCGACGTCGTAACACCGCTTGACCGGCGCTCTTTTTTCAAGTTGATCATCCTGCAAGTTTCGTCCCGCGACCGCGGGATCAGTTCTTGGAGCCTCAACCAGGGCGGGAGTCGCGAACATCGTCTCCCGGGCGAAACAGTCGCCGCAGCGCAGTGTGGTGAGCATCGGCCAGACGGCGATTGAGATCCTCCACGTCTACTCTTACCCAACCGACGCTGGAAATTTTGATCTCGCCATCCTGACCGATGAGGAACCATGACGGCACATTAGTCAGGCCGTATGCATTGGAAGCCGCGTAAACTGCGGGATCGTCGAGCAGCGCGGGAAAGGTTACGCCGTACTCTTTCAAAAATGCGGCCGTGTTTTTTTTGTCGTCCTGAGAAACAGCCACCATGGCAACGCTCTGGCTCCCGTAGGCTTTGTGCAAGCGTTCGAAAAACGGAAACAAATATTGACAGACCGGGCAGGAAACCTTGAAGAACACCGCCAGCACTTGCCCGTGCTTTAACGCATCTTGCAAAGAGAACTTGCTGCCATCCAGAACGGGCAAAGAAAAGTCAGGAGCCTTGGCTCCCTCTCCCAATGCTGCCATGTCTTTTCGACCTCCAAACAGGCGCTCGAGCCACTTCATCGAAGAAATGCCTCACTCACTAGATGATACCGCTCGCCCTTAGAATTTTACGCGTCAATCCGGTGATGGGCAGCTCGGCGAGGCGATCGCTGGCCACCCACTTGCCCTTTGCGGCGAGTCGAGCATCCGCCGTATTTCGCAATCGCAGATTTCGCATCACATGAACCGTGTAATCGGTGTTGGTGATGGAATGGCGAAACGTACGCCACGGCACTGCAACCGGTGCCACGCGCGGAGCACCGGACCATTGCGGCAGTTCCCACATCCCCGGCATGAGCGAAGCCTCCTTGTTGCGTTGCACCAGCCGAATCTGGCCGCTGCCCGCGCCATCGTGCTTGCCCTTGCCGTTGCGCCACTCCAACGCACACCAGATTTCTTTCTTTCTTTGGCGCGAGGTCCCGCGCGAAGTCTGCTTGGTGCGCGGATGCTCTCCCTGCGTTGCGCACCACCTCCGGACCGGGCACACGGCGCAGCGCGGCTCACGCGGCAGGCACACCGTCGCGCCGAGTTCCATCATGGCCTGGTTGAAATCCCCCGGCCGGTTTCCCGCGAGAAGCGCCTGCGCATGTTGCCAGATTTGCGCCGTGGTTAGATCGACGCCAGTCGTATTCTTTCCGATCAATCTCCGCAGCACGCGCTCGACATTGCCATCGACCACGGCTACCGGTTCACCAAAGGCGAGGCTGGCGATGGCCGCGGCCGTGTAACGTCCGATGCCGGGCAGGGCGCGCAGGGATTCCGAATTCCGCGGGAAACAGCCGCCGTGCTCCTCGCCGATTTGCCGCGCGCATTGATGCATCAGCCGCGCTCGCCGATAGTAGCCGAGACCGCTCCACGCCGCCAGCACGGCCTCTTCCGAAGCTGCAGCCAGCGCTTGCGCGTTCGGAAAACGCGTGAGGAACATCCGGTAGTGGTCGATCACCGCCGCCACCCGCGTCTGTTGCAGCATGATTTCGCTGACCCAGATCGGATAGGGATCGCGCTTCTTGCGCCAGGGAAGGTCGCGGCCATGTTGCTCGTACCAGCCGAGCAGCGCGCGCTGAAACCGGTCGAGATCCTTATCCTTGGCGGAGATCGCGGACCTGACCCGGGACACAGCCGGGGCGATTCCCGGCGCGTCCACCCGCGTCCCTACGGGAATTCGCTTGGCGATCATCATTAATAACTACTGGCTGACGCTGTGGGCGATGATTACCCATCCCGCTTTTTGCTGCTGCCACACGGTCATCATGTGTTGCGGCGCTGAGGGCAGCGGTTGCGAGGCGCTTCCAGTCGCAACGCCGTTCAGAGTTATCGTGTAGGTAACTACGATGGTGGATCCGTTCAACTCGGTTTTCAGATCGCCCAGCGCATAGGTTTTTAACTGCCACCCTCGATACTGCTCCAGCGCGGCGTCGCGATCGAGCGTCCCACCGGGATTTACGCCCGCATAATTCGATGCCAGAGCGCGCTCCACTTCCACCCAGTTCGCCGCCTGCACATCTTTCCAGAAGACGCGCTCCAGACCCTCGCCTCCGGTTGCTTGGGACAAGGTGCGCGCGGGATGATCGCCGTTAAAAGTGCAGGCCGGCGTCAACAGCATGGCGAAAGCCAGCATCAAAATTAGAGAAACGGGCGCAGATTCGACAATGAGCTTCGGACGCATGGCGTGATTGTATCGTGACTGGGCTTGTGTGGGGACCCGCCACCACACGAGCCTCCCCCACAAAGCCAATTGACCAGCCGCCACGGACGCCACCATAATAATGAAGCCTGGTAACCGCGGGAAACGCGTGAACACAAATCCAAGCCGGCAGGACATGTATGACCGAATTCGACCGCAAGGTGGAAGAGGCTTCCGCGCGCATCAATCGCTCGGTCGCAAGTATCGCCGACACTGTGGAAAAAGAGACGTCGGAACTGGTGACTTATCTGAACGACGAAGTCGTGCCCGCGGTGCGGACGAATTCCTCGAAGGCGCTGCGCACGGCGGCGGAGAAGCTCTCCAAGTTCGCCGACTTTCTCGAAACCCAGCGCAAGCATTCTTGAGCTGCCTCTTCTCCAGTTCTCCGCCCAGCAACGCGCGGCGTCGCGCGCTCGCGCCCCTCGCCTGTCTTCATCTCCTTCTCTTGCTCGGCTGCGTGCTTCTGAGCGGCTGCGGCCACAAGGCTACGCAGGCGCAGATCCCACCACCGCCGTCACTGCCTGAGGAGAAACCGGCTGCGACTCCGCTGTCCGCGGGAGCAGAAACCACGTCCGCGGGCGAGAAGATCGACGTGCCCGCCAACGCGAAGCCGATCTTTGAAGAAACGGGAATCGCGAGCTGGTACGGCGCTCCCTATCACAATCGGCGCGGATCGAACGGCGAGCTTTACGACATGCATGCGATGACGGCGGCGCATCTTACTTTGCCACTCGGTTCAGTCGTGCGTGTTACGAATTTGAAAACCGGACATTCGGCTTTGGTGCGAATCACCGATCGCGGGCCCTTTGTTCCTGGACGCATCCTCGATCTCTCGCTGGCGGCCGCCAAGGCTGTGGATGTGTACTTGCCCGGAACCGCAAAGGTTCGCCTCGAAGTGCTGCAGGCGCCCGCGCCTCTCGATATGGGAGGACGCTGGGCGGTTCAGATTGGCTCTCTCACCGGGCAGAAACAGGCCTCCGAGTTAGCCGAGCACTTACAGAGGCGCTACCAGACGGCCAAAGTCATCAAGTTTGTCAGCCCCGTGGGAGCGTGGTGGGTGCGGGTTCGAGTGCCCGATGACGACCGCCAGCGCGCCTTCGCACTGGCCCGCGAGACCGAGACTGTGGAAGGAAATGTTTTCCTCGTCCGGCTCGACTGAACGCTCTTCGCAAATCGCCCCTGACTTGATATTGTTACTGCCAGTGATAGAGGGAACCTATCTGCTGGCATTACTTGCCGGATGATCGTTAACCCAGGCAAGAGGAGACTTGCTTATGGCGGATTGTTTATTTTGCCGCATAATTCGCGGCGAAGTGCCATCCAAGAAAGTTTATGAAGACGATCATACCTTTGCCTTTGAAGACCTGAACCCACAAGGCCCGACCCATGTGTTGATCGTCCCGAAAAAACATATTTCTGGTTTGAAAGAAGCGAAGGCAGAAGACGCGGAACTGGTCGGGCGATGCCATTTGGCGGCGGCACACATTGCGCGCCAGCGATCGATCGAGGATGGCTACCGCACCGTGCTGAATGTGGGGCCGCGCGCCGGGCAATCGGTTTTTCATCTCCATGTGCACCTGATCGGCGGCCGCTCGCTGCAGTGGCCCCCGGGCTGATTGCGTGTTTTCCACTGTTTTGTCATCCTGAGCGAAGCGAAGGACCTGCTGTTTCGCAACGCATGGGAAAGCGGGTCCTGCGCTTCGCTCAGGATGACAAATTCATTTATGGACCGCAGGGTGCTCCTGCGGGCTATTCCTCGGCGCTGCATCCTCTGGCTTACAATCGTTGGATGGCAAACCTTACCTTGGTTTACGGTCTCCGCCTGCTGCCCTCCGATGAAGTCGCGGAGGTCACTCCGGCTACCATCAAACTGAAGAATGGACGCGAGGCGCACGTGGCCATGCACATTCTTGAAGGCGGCAAAAACGAGATCGAGAAGCAGCTCAAGATGAGTCTCTCGGCCTTTTTCGACATCTATCCAGAGATATGACGGCACGCACACCGGCATGCGATAGCACGGCTTAATCAGGCGGCAAATCGGGCAAGGAATGCGACTGATCTCTCTGGAACTCGAGAGCAAGCTGCGCGACAAAGGGCTCTGGCCCCAGAGCTGGGTCGCGAAAGCGGCGCT
>Ga0074044_10001395_pt1 | contig 21876 bp, 15 predicted proteins | sample BogForMeECP23OM1_FD_94443 | JGI IMG/M metagenome (GOLD analysis project Ga0074044, IMG submission 94443) | Bog forest soil microbial communities from Calvert Island, British Columbia, Canada - Bog Forest MetaG ECP23OM1 | ecosystem: Environmental > Terrestrial > Soil > Wetlands ...
CCATCGCACCAGCACACGGCGTTTTCGGCGACGCTGCTGCTGATGACGACCATCGCGCTCTCGCGCGGGATCGGATACATCCGCGAGGCCTACATCGCCTACGCCTTCGGCGCGGGACAGCAGACCGATGCCTACGTTGCTGCCTTCACGCTGCCTGACTGGCTCAACTACATCGTCGCCGGCGGCACCGCTTCAATCACATTCATTTCCATCTACACCCGGTTTCTGGCGGAAAAGCGCGAGCAGGACGCGCAGAAAACTTTTTCCATCATCATCACCGTGATGACCACGGTGCTCATCGCCGGCACTATCCTGGCCGAGATCTTTACTCCTCAGTTTGCCGGTTGGATGTTCCACGGTTTCACGCCCGAACAGATGCAGCTCTGTGTGCATCTGACGCGCATCCTGCTGCCAGCGCAAATCTTCTTTTATGTTGGCGGAGTCGTTTCGGCGGTCTTGCTCTCGCATCGCCTGTTCCTGCTGCCAGCATTCGGTCCGCTCATCTACAACGTGTTCATCATCGGCGGCGGAGTCATTGCCGGACACCAGATGGGGATTGCGTCCCTTGCCTTCGGCGCGCTCGCCGGCAGCATTGCCGGACCATTTCTGATCAACGCGCTCGGCGCCGCCAAAATCGGCACCGGATATCGCCCTTCGTTCGATGTGAAGAATCCGGCATTTCGCGAGTGGGTGCGGCTCTCCATCCCGCTAATGCTGGGCGTTTCGCTGGTCACCGCCGACGACTGGATCCTCCGTTACTTTGCTTCCAGCGGAATCGGCGACATCGCGCGGCTCAACTATGCCAAGCGCCTGTTCGCGGTTCCCATCGCAATTCTCGGACAGGCCACCGGGCAGGCATCGCTTCCCTTTTTCTCGCGTCTCTTCGGAGAAAAGAAATTCGCGGAATTCGCCGCTATTGTGAACGGATCGGTCTATCGCATCACGGCTGCCTCCCTGCTTATAACCGGCTGGATGATGGCTATCGCCGTCCCTCTGATCGATCTCGTCTATCGCCGCGGGCGCTTCACCTTTGCAGATTCCGAATCCACCGCCATTTATTTCTTCTGGTTTTCACTCTCGCTGGCTTTGTGGTCGAGTCAGGCCCTTTATGCCCGTGCGTTTTACGCCTCGGGCAACACCCTTACCCCGATGGTCGCCACCAGCATCATTACGCTTGCGTCCCTCCCCATGTACGCGCTGTTTTTCCGAACGCTGTCAGTTACCGGACTGGCCATCGCGTCCGACGTCGGCATCGCTGCCAATGCCCTCGCCATCGCGCTGCTCCTGCACGTTCGCGGCATGGTGCCGTTGGGTGGCATGAATTGGAAAGAATTGTCGAAGGCTGCGCTGGTAGGCGCTGTTTCCGGAGGATTGAGCTATGCAGTCATGCACTGCGTAGTGCTCGATGGCAGCCGCCGCGCCGACCTGTTCGCCCTCGCGCTCGGCAGCTTAACCTGGGCCGCAGCAGTCGCTGCTGGTCTCTGGCTGTTGCGTTCGGAATTGCCAGCAGATCTTCGCCGGAGAAGACCGGCATCATTTCCAAGAGTTGCCGAAGGCGGGACTGCGGAAACGATGGCCACTGGCAAAGAACCGTGAGAGCGCTGTTCGCTATTCGCTATTCGTCATTCTCTCTTCGCGGTGAAACGTCGCAGTCGTAGCAGCGACCAAAACAAAACGGACCTCAAAAGAGATCCGTTTCCTAAACAGTCATGCAGCCGATCAGCGAATCGCGAACAGCGCTTTTACGCTCTGGCCGCAATTGCCGGTTCCGGCACAACCGAAACGCTCTTCACTTCTTCCGGCTTCGATCCCGCCTTGCGAATGTCGATGCCGCCCTTGAAGAAGGCGCCGTCTTCAATTGAGATGCGGGCTGCCACCACATCGCCGGTCAGCGAACCGTCACTGCGGATATCCACCCGGTCGCTCGCGGTCAGGTTGCCGCGCACCTTGCCGAGCACAACGATTTCTCGCGCGCTGATGTTGGCCGAGACCACTCCATTCCGGCCGATGGTGACGCGATTGCCGGAGAGGTTAATCGATCCCTCCACTTTCCCGTCAATATATAAAGACTCGGAACCGGTCACTTCACCTTTAATCACCAGCGACTTGCCAATCGTGGCTTGATCCGAGGCCGTGGCCGTAACCGGGCGCGGCACCGCCGGGGCTTCACTTATGCTCATGCCCGGTGCCGTCGTCGCAGCGGTCGTGCTCGGACGCTCTGGCTCAGCTGGCCGTCCAGGGGTTGCAGGTTGATTCGTGGGCTTCCACATGGTGGTCGAAATCCTTTCCTCTATCAAGAAATTCTGAATCAGTACCAGAAACTCTAAATCAGCGCCGCATTTCGGGGGCCAAAGCGAATTGTACTCCTCAGTAAACGCCCTGCCTTGTGGAAATCCAGCATTTCCAACGGATTTTCATAGTTCTTCTCGTGGTTCCCCCAGCCGCCCAAGACGCTCGGCCGCTCGTTTGCCGTGTAAGCCCTGCCCAGTCTGCGGTAATTCTTCTATCGCGATACTCCTATCCGATAGTATGGAGCCGTGGGGCACGACCAAACCGCGTGCCATCCGTGACGAGGACTCCATGAACTCAACCATGATCGCGTCGCTCCGGCCTCAGCCCGGAGAAAACGCTCCCTACTACGACCGCTATATCTCTCTGGTCCCAGGCAACGACATTCTTGCCGCATTCGACGAGCAGCGCCGCCAGATGCTCTTGTTGCTCTCCGGACGCACCGAGGCCGACGGCGATCTCCGCTACGAGCCCGGCAAGTGGAGCGTGAAGGAAGTTTCGGGCCATCTTAACGATACCGAGCGCATTATGAGCTACCGCGCCCTGCGCATTGCGCGCGGCGACGCAACTCCCATCGAAGGCTACGAGCAGGACGACTACGTCCGCAATGGTCCATTCGGGCGTATGTCGCTGGCGGACTTGATCGAGGACTACATCGCCGTGCGCCGCGCCACCGTTTCGCTGTTCCGCAATCTGGACGAGGCCGCCTGGACCCGCCGCGGCGTCGCCAACAAGAATGAGATAACGGTGCGCGCCCTGGCCTACGTCATTGCTGGACACGAACTGCATCATCGAGGAATTCTGGAAGAGAAGTACTTGAAATAGGGGTCAGGTCTTAGGTGTTAGGAAATGCACTGGAACCTAAAACCTGAGACCTAAGACCTACGACCTGATACCTGATGTCACGCAACCTGCTAATTGGCCGCCTGACCATGCATCGCGACGGCTTCGGCTTCGTGATTCCCGAAGCCACTTCGTTGGATGCCAGTCTGAAGGCTCGCCTTGCCGGCGATGTCTTCATTCCTCCGCACGCCATCGGATCGTCCATGCACGGCGACCGCGTGCTGGTCGAAGTTTCCGCAGTCCGCACCGATGGCCGCGCCGAAGGCCGCATCCTACGCTCGCTGTCGCGCGCTCATCCGACCGTGGTCGGCATCTTCCACTACGGACACCGTCACAACTACGTCAAACCGATCGACGAAAAAGTCACGCAGGAAATCGTCATCCCACCGGGGATGGAGAACCCGCAGTCCCCTGTGTCCTCTGTGTCCCCTGTGGTTGGCTTGAAGAGTCAAGGTCAAGAGCAACCACAGCGAACACAGAGGACACAGGGGACACAGGGGAAAAAGTCACAAGATCGAGTCATCGGCGACGAAGCCGCAGTCCACACTGACTGGCAGGATCTCGACGGCGTTGTCGTTGACGTCGAAATCACCGACTGGCCAAGCGCCACGCAGAATCCGCGCGGCCGCGTCATCGAAATTCTCGGCGAAGAAAACGACTTCGGTGTCGACGTCGAGATCATGATCCGGAAGTTTCACCTGCCCCATCGCTTCCCGCCCGAAGTAATCGAAGAAGCGCAAGCCATCGAAAATGTCATCCCCGCCGATGCCTTGCGCCACCGCCGCGACTACCGCCAACTTCCCATAGTTACCATCGATGGCGAAACCGCGCGCGACTTCGACGACGCCGTCCACGTCCGCCAACTCGAGAACGGCAACTACGAGTTGCAGGTCCACATCGCCGACGTCGCACAATATGTAACTCCCAACTCTCCGCTTGATCAGGAAGCTCGTCTGCGCGGCACCAGCGTCTATTTTCCCGACCGCGCCGTCCCCATGCTGCCGCTCGAACTCTCGACCGACATTTGCAGCCTGCGCCCGCAGGTCGACCGCCTCGTGCTCTCCTGCACCATGGAGATCGACCATCAAGGCGAAATTGCCGGCTACGAAATCAATGAAGGCGTGATTCGATCGGCGAACCGCATGACATATACGGCAGTGAATGCCGTCATCGAAGGCGACGCCGCCGCGCGCGGCGAATACGCCGTCCAGGTCGAGCACTTCAAGCGCATGCGGGATCTGGCTATGATCCTCAACCGCAAGCGCAAACGCCGCGGATCGATCGATTTCGATCTTCCCGAGCCGGTCATCGAGTTTGACGAGTTCGGAATGATGAAGAGCATCACCCGCTCGGAGCGCAACATCGCCCATCGCCTCATCGAAGAATTCATGCTCTCGGCGAACGAGAGCGTAGCGCACTATCTGGAAAATAAACGCATCGCCTCGCTCTACCGCATCCACGAGAAGCCCGACGCCAAACGCGTCTACGACTTCGAAGTCATCGCCGCCACTTTCGGATACTCCCTAGGCGTAGGCGCGCTGCCCATTCAGCGCGTGCAACTCAAAGCCGACCGCCGCGATGCCCGCGGCACTGGCAAGCGTGTGCGCGAAATCGAAGTGCCCAAGGAAGTTCACATCACCCCGCGTATGTATCAAAAACTTACCGACAAGATCGCGGGCAAGGCGGAAGAGAGAATCCTGAGTTTCCTGATGCTGCGCTCGCTGAAACAGGCCCGCTACTCCGAAGAAAATCGCGGACACTTCGCCCTGGCTGCCACCACCTACACCCATTTCACCTCGCCCATCCGCCGCTATCCCGACCTGATTGTGCATCGCATCCTGAAGGCAGTGCTACGAGATTCGCCCGAAAGGATGGATGAAAAAGTGCCGGTAGGAACGTCGTCGGTGGAAGAGCGGCCATTCAGGGCCGCGTCTAGCGCCACTTCGCAAGGGGCTTTAGCCCCCGATGGCCCGCCGCCATCGCCCTGGTCCAAACGCCGCGACCACGCCGCCCATCAACACGCGCTCGAAGCGCTCGGCGGCCCCATTACGCTTGGAGAACTCCACAACATCGCTGACGAATCCAGCCAATCCGAGCGCCGAGCCGACGAAGCCGAACGCGGGCTGATGGAATGGAAGAAAATGAAATTCATGGAGCGCCACATCGGAGAAGACTTCGGCGGCCTCATCATCAGCGTAACCAAGTTCGGCTTCTTCGTGGAACTCACCGACCTCTTCGTCGAAGGCCTCGTCCCGCTCAACACGCTCTCCGACGACCGCTACACCTACCACGAAGCCACCCGCCAGATCATCGGCCAGCGCTCGCGCAAGACCTATAGCCTGGGAGATCGCGTGCGTGTGTTGGTGGATCGGATCGATCCGGTGGAGAAGAAAATCCAGTTCGCCGTCTTCGAAGAGCAGCCAAAACCGTCGGAGAAAAAGCGCCGAAAGTGATCGCGCTAGTGGAGAGCCGGGCGTCCCCGCCCGGCAGACGGGCGAGGCGCCCGTCGCTCCACCGACGAACGGTCTGACTGTAGAATTGAAATTCACGGGGAGCAAACGACCATGCCAACGCCAAGCGAACCCACGCCCGAGCAAAATCCAGTCCAAGCCGCAGAACATGTCGCAAGTGCTCACCAGATTCTGAAGAGCCTGCAAGAGAAGGTTGGAGATCATCCCGAACTCGGCGAGGCCATAACCAAACTGGAGATGGCGCTCAACATCCTGGCGATACAGACCGGCGGCTTGCTGTAGGGCAGCGCGCAGTTTCTCAGTCTGCGTCTCGCTCCCTGAGAACTGAGAACCGGGAACTGAGAACTGGCTTCACCCTCCGACCTGCTAAACTACCCATTCATCACTCTTGGCGCCTGCCTAGGAAGTCAGTCTCATGTCCAGCAATCCAACTCCACGCACGCGCGTAGTTCGCGAGCCGCAGCGGGCGGTGTACGACCGCGCCGCCGTCAACCAGATCCTCGATGAAGCGCTCCTGTGCCACGTCGGCTTCGTGGCCGACGGACAGCCGTATGTCATCCCCATGTCTTACGGACGCGACGGAGACGTGCTCTACATCCACGGCTCGACCGCCAGCCGCATGCTGCGCAACCTCGAGCAGGGCGTCCCGGTCTGCATTACGGTCACGCTGGTCGATGGATTAGTGCTCGCCCGCTCCGTCTTTAATCACTCGATGAACTACCGCTCGGTGGTCATTCTCGGCACGGCAACGCTGGTCGATGATCCGGCGGAAAAAATTGCGGCCCTGCGCGCGATCAGCGAGCACATCCTCCCTCATCGCTGGGACGACTCGCGCCAGCCCTACGACAAAGAGCTAAAGGTAACGTCCGTCCTGCGCCTTCCGATCCAGGAATCTTCCGCGAAAGTTCGCGTCGGCCCACCCGTGGACATCGTTGAGGATTACTCGTTCCCGACCTGGGCGGGAGTGATTCCGCTCGAGGTGAAGTCGGGCGCACCAATCCGCGATGAGCGCTGCGAGCAGGAGTTGCCCGCATACTTGAAAAACTATTCTCGCAAGAGAGAGGAAGTTGGGTAATACCTAGCTCCAGCCGCGAAGCGCGGCATAGGAAGGCCCGGCACGTAAGTGCCGGGTTAGCGGCGGCGAGATCGCGAGTCCCGCAAGGGACGGCACCTCACCCGTATGCAAACGCAGGTGGCGTCCCTACGGGACTCGCTCGCATTTGACCGGTTACCCCGGACTTACGTCCGGGGCTTTCCTATGCCGCCGCTTCGCGGCTGGAGTCTGTGCCCGGATTTTCGAAGCCACTTACCCCGGCAGCAGCAGCAGCTTCCCCGTGGTCCTTCGCCCTTCCAGGTCGCGGTGCGCCTGTTGCGCTTCGGCCAGCGGATACACGTGTTCGATCCGCAACTTGAGTTTGCCGTCGCGAATCATGCCAAAGACCGCTCCCGCACGCTGCTGCAACTCCTCGGCGGTGATAATGTAATGTCCGAGCGAAGGCCGCGTCAGGAACATCGATCCCTTCTGCGTAAGTGCCAGCGGATCAATCGGCGCGACCGGCCCGCTGGAGGCTCCGTAGAGCACCATCATGCCTCGCGGACGCAGCAGGTTCAGCCCCTTTTCGAACGTCGTCTTGCCCACCGAGTCATACACCACATCCACGCCTTTGCCGCCGGTCAGCCGTTTCGTCTCCGCCTCAAAATCGGCCTGGGTATATAGAATGACTTCGTCGGCTCCGGCCGCTCGCGCCAGTCGGGCTTTTTCCTCGGTCGAAACCGTCGCAATCACCCGCGCTCCAATGTTGTGCGCCATCTGGACCAGCAGCAACCCAACTCCGCCGGCGGCGGCATGGACCAGCGCCGTGTCGCCTTTCTTCAGGGCATAGGTGTCGTGAGAAAGGTAGTGCGCCGTCATCCCCTGTAACATGGCGGCGGCAGCCTCGCGGGCTCCCACTGCGGCCGGGATCTTCACCAGACGGTCAGCCGCCACTGCGGCGTACTCGGCATAGCTTCCGAGCGCCATGGTGTAAGCTACGCGGTCGCCGGCAGTCACATCCTGCACATTGGAGCCGACCGCCGAAACCACTCCCGCCGCTTCTTGTCCCAGAACAAACGGCAACTTCTGCGGGTAACGGCCCTCGCGGTTATAGACGTCAATAAAGTTCACGCCCGAGGCTTCGATTTTCACCACGGCTTCGTTCGATTTCGGCTGTGGAACCGGCAAGTCCGCCAGTTCCATGACTTCCGGCCCACCGGTTTGCTTTACCTGTATGGCTTTCATATTTGGCTTCGATGAATCCGGAATGATGATAGATTCGTCGGCGGCAATCCGCTACCCTTTAGAGTTCCCAGCAAAAGAGCTCACGCAAAGGACCGATGCGCCACCACCCTGGCACTCCTGGCCGGTTTGCCATCCCCGCCAGCCTCGGGTAACATCCCACTCGGTTCCTAAAGTAACGGTGCTCAGGTGTCTTATGTGGCGTTGACCCAGCGAATTTTGCGATAGTACCATCTCATCAGAAAGAATGCTCGCTCTAGCCTGGGAAGCGGTTGCGGTAAGTTTTTGAAAATATGAGGCTTTCTTCTCACTCTTATCTGGCCATCCTGCTCGTTCCCCTTTTGGCGGCGACCCTCGCTTGCCAGAGCGCCCAAAAGGCGGCTTTCATGCCTCCGGCTCAGGCTCAGGCGCCCGCCCTGGTCTCGGCCAGCAGCGCGCCCGATCCGCAAAAGCAGCAACCAGCCGCCACGGAACCCCAGCCGAAGCCGCAGCCGCCGGCATCCGATCCCGTAGCCGACTTGATCGTTCGCGTCGAAAAAGAGTACCAGTCAGGGCAGGATAACTATCGTGCCGGGCACCTCGAAGCCGCCAAACAGAATTTCGACGCGGCTTTCAACCTGCTGCTCGGGAGCGGGTTCGATCTCCGCGCCGATGTTTCTTCAGACGACCGCCTCGCGCGCGAGCTTGACCGCATTCTCGATGGCATCAACGGCCTCGAACTTGCCGCCTTGCAGCAGGGCGACGGCTTTGCCGAGCAAAAGTCGGAACCAGCGCCGATTGACGAAGCCAACGAGCTAACTCCCGCAGTCGACGAAAAGGTAAAAGCCAAAGCCGAAGCCGAAATCAAATCCACGCACTCCGACCTGCCCCTGATGATGACCGACCAGGTGGCGGGCTACATCAATTATTTCTCCACCCGCGGCCGTGGTACCGTCGAGCACGCTCTGGCACGCTCCGGCCGCTACGAAGACATGATCCGCCGCGTCCTGCAGGAAGAAGGCGTACCCCAGGAACTCATCTATCTAGCCCAAGCCGAGTCCGGATTCCACCCCCTGGCCGTTTCCCGCGCTGGCGCTCGCGGCATGTGGCAGTTCATGGGCAGCCGCGCCAAAGGTTACGGACTCGAGCGCAATTGGTGGGTCGATGACCGGCAGGATCCAGAAAAAGCGACTCGCGCCGCCGCTCACCATCTGAAAGACCTCTACAACCAGTTCGGAGACTGGTACCTGGCCATGGCCGCTTACAACTCCGGCCCCGGAACGGTGCAGAGCGCGGTCAAGCGCACCGGCTATGCCGATTTCTGGGAACTTTACCGCCGGAATGTGCTGCCGAAGGAAACCCGGAACTACGTCCCCATCATCGTGGCCGTCACCATTATGGCCAAGAATCCCGCGCAGTACGGACTGGATTCGGTGGTAAAGGAAAAGCCGGTCCCTTACGACACCATCAAGATTGACTATCCCATCGATCTCCGATTAGCGGCCGAGTGCGTGGATGTCACCACCTCTGACTTGCTCGATCTGAACCCTAGCCTGCTCCGGCTGACTACTCCAAGGGTTCCCGGAAAAGGTCACGAATTTGAGCTTCACCTGCCGGCCGGAACTGCGGACAAGTTTCAAACCGCGGTCGCCGCGATTCCCGCCGACAAGCGCGTCTGGTGGCGTTATCACAAGGTGCAAGGCGGAGAAACGCTGGCTTCGATCGCCCGAACCTATCACACGACTTCGAAGGCCATCGCCGAAGCCAACGACCTGAATGACGATGCGCTCGAGCCCGAAAGCCGGCTGATCATCCCCATCGCTCCCGGCAAACAGAGCGATACCAGCACCTACGCGCGCGCCACCACACGCTACAGGGTGCGCAAAGGAGATACAGTAGAATCGGTGGCCGAAAACTTCGGCGTCTCCGCCAAAATGCTGCGGGGATGGAACCGCCTCAAAGGCAACAGCCTCGAGGGAAGAAGGATTTTGTTTCTCCACCTTCCCGTAACCCCGGGCGCGGGCGCAGCGCAGGTCGCCAGCAAGCATTCGAGCCGTTCGAAGCACCATGCCGCAACCCAAACCGCCTCAGCCAGTGGAGTAGTCCATCACAAGGTCAAGGCCGGCGAGACCCTGTATTCGATTGCCAACTCCTATAACACCACCGTTACCGCTCTCCAGCACGACAACCAGAATGTCGCAACCCTGCGGCCGGGCATGATCCTGGTCGTCCGCAGCACCAACTAATTCCGCAAGCCCTGTGTTCCCACTGAGAGTAGCGCCGGCATCTTGCCGGCTGTCCCGAGGGCGTCTCGCCCTCGGCGCGGCGGGCGAAGACGCCCGCCGGACAGCCGCCGGGACGGCGGCGCTACCACGGTATTAGTCGTCAGGGCCGCCTCAGGGACTTCAGGTTTTCGACGAGTTCGCGCTTCCCCTGCGTTGCGATCCCAGGCGCGCCATGCGCGGAACGATAATCAAAGCCACGGCGTAGAGGAAGATCGAGATGGCGATGGATCCGGAGTGGCCGTGCGGCAAATCTTCGAACAGAAGCTTAGCCGTGACAAAGGCTAGTGTGCCGTAGGCGGTCCACACCAGTTCGATGTGCTGCCAGCGCGAGCCCCCGTAGGCGAGGGTGAGCGCTAGCGCGCAAGTAATGAGCGTGCGGATAACGGCAATATGGGAAGCCCCGGGGGTCATGCCAATCGCCGCCAGCCAGACCAAGACCGATACCAGCAGGGTGGCGGCGGCGCTGACCGCCAGAATGGCCGAGAGCAACCGCAGCAGATGCTGATTCCACCGTTCTCCGGGAAAACGCCCTCCGACGGCGTAGCAGAGGAGCACGGAAGCGGCCACCAGCCAGACCATCAACCCAGGGGCGCTGGGAAAGGTTCCGGCCAGGGCGCGGACGGCATATTCCAACAAGCCCGAAGCAAAAGCGGCCGCCGCCAGATACAACAAGCCGTGGAACTCAGGCGTCAGGCGATCCCTCCGGACGCCAATCACCGTGGCAAGAATTGCGGCGGCACTCAGTAACAACGCCACCTGCAGGGGCGGGAGGCAAAGGAAGCTGCCAGCCAGGAGGAGTAAGGCACTCCAGGTGGAATATACGTAGTAGTTGCGCTGTTCCGGCAGGCGGTCGAAGAGGACAAACGCCACCACGTAACCAGCGGCTGAGAGGACCAGGCAGAAGATTCCTAAACTTGTGCGAACGACCGGCCCGAGCTCCACTAAGCTGATGGCCGCCAGCAGGAACGCGATCACGGTCTGCACGATTTCGAAGATGGTGATCCGCTGGCGCAACCACGTGGTCCGAAAAGTAACGTTGGCCCCATAAATCAGAAACAGGACTGACGGGAGCGTGAGCAGCAGCCCGCTCTGGACGGGTGCGTAGTCCAAGCGGGAGCTTTGCGGTAGCGAATAGATGTAGATCGGAATCCAAACGGCAAGGTCCGCCGCAAGGGCCACCAGAAAACGAAGGCCCAGCCAGCGCTTGCGATCCGCCGCGAATTCGCTGATTACAGCCATCATGAGCAGCGCCGAGATGAACGGCTCCAGATCATGCGTGGCAATCAGCAAGGCCAAGGCAGTGAATGCCGCAGTGATGTTGGCGATCCACAGGACCGGCGTGAGATTGCGTTTCCAGGCCAGGGCAGATGCCCCAGCCACAAAGGCGATCAGCACCCCGGCGGTCGCCCAGGCGGGCAGTACCTTGAAACGCAGCGTGAGTTCCCAGAGCATGGGGGAGAGAATCAGGCCTGAGGTAACGGCGTACGCGACGCTGGCAAAAGGAACGGTTGCCGGAACGCGCGCCGCCCATAGCAACCACATTCCCGCATAGGCAAGAGCCAGGGCTACGATCACCGATTGTGGCAATGACCCCGATTCGGCCACGGCTCGCAGCAGGTAGGCGCCTGCAATCCCGAGCATGGCTTTACCCACGACCGGAAACACTCCTCCATCTTGCGAAAGGGCGGACTCTGCCGCAGGCGTTCCGCTCACCGGCGCGGTTGCCGGGGAGGGGCGAGAGTTGGCGGTCTTGGGGGAGTGTTCCAGGGCGGAGACTCGGGTCTCCAGGTGTTCCAGTCGTTCGGAAATCCGCGCTAGAGCCTCGAGAAGATCGTCCATAGTCGCCACCGCTTTGAGGCTGGCAAACGAATACAGGTAGCACATAGTGCGCGAAGATTAGTTCGCGTGTGCGGCGTCGGAGAGCGAACCCGAATTTCTTTCCGGCCAGGGAGGCAGAAGCTTCACCAGCACCCACAAGATGACTAACGGCAGAACGGTCAGAAAAATCGCCACCAGCAGTCCTTCGCGCGTGACCAGGCCCATCTTGTACGTCGTGTATCCCAGAAAGCTCTTGGAGAACAGCTGGCCGCCGATCACTACGTTCCAGCGCATGGCAAAAATACCGATCATGGTCAGGCATCCGGCCACCGCGTAAATGCGTTTGCGGGTCATTTCGCCGAGCTTCAGCACCTGGGTCAAAAGAAGAAGCGCGATGGGAACAACCGTGCCCAGCACAATCTGCACCACGATATGCGACATGTACAGCTTGGTATGGACCATGAAATCCAGGCTGCGGAAGCTTTCATCGGCCTCGTAGATGCGGTGGATCAGGTCGAGCATTTCCAGGCTGAAATCGATGATGAAGGTGTAGCACAGGTAGCGCGCCACGGTGTCTACACAGCGCATGTCGATGGTCTCTCCGCGAAACCACATCATCAGCATGTAGAGCAGCATTACGGCGGCGATCCCCGACACCATGGCCGAGAAGATGAACACCACCGGCATCAGCGGCGACGACCACCACGGGTTGGCTTTGACGGAGCCAAAGATGAACCCGACGTAGCCGTGCAGCAGGAAGGCGGAAGGGATGCCGATGAGTGTAACCGTCCAGCCCACCCGGTCATCAATTTCCAGCGCGCGCTTGCTGATGTTGCTGGAGCCCAGGGTCATCAAGCGATAGATCCAACGCCTCCAGCCGGTGGTGGATTGGGACAGCATCACGATGTCGCGCCGGTAGTCAAGCCAGATTTCCAGGACCAGAACCGCCATCAGATACCACAGGTAAACAAATCCAAACATGGCCATCGCGGACGTCTTGTGCGGCGTCAGGTACATCTCGTACGACCGTTCCGGGTGTCCGAGGTGGAGCTGCAGGGGAAGTGGGGCCACCAGAAGAAAAGCCAGCGCGGTCAGCAGCGCCAGCCGGTAGGTTGGCTTCACTGCCTGGACCTGGAAAACGCGCTCCAGCGAAGCCAGAATGAATGCGCCCGCCACCAAACCTGTGAGGAACGGATACAGCACGATCAGCACGCTCCACTGCAGCTCGATTTCGTTCGGGTACATGAAGCCTTCAACGCCGGTCATATCTGTTACCAGTCTCCTTGCTGGATCAAAGCCTTCACCGCATCGCTCATCGCAGCCTTCATCGCACCGAGCCATCCAGGCCGTTGTAAAACACCTTGGAGTGGGTCGCCATGTAAGGTTTCAGAACTTGCACGCTATGGGTTTTCAGGAACTCATGAATCGGGTCGTTGGGATTCTTCAGGTCGGCCAGTTGCCGCGCACCCGTCGGACAAGATTCGCAGCATGCGGTGGTCAGGCCTTGCGTGATCCGGTGATAACACAGTGTGCACTTCTCGGCCGTCGCGGTTTTCGGATTAATGAAGCGGCAACCGTAGGGGCAGGCCTGCACACAATACCGGCAACCGAGGCAGTATTTCTTGTCGATCAGAACTACGCCATCCGGGCTTATAAAGGTTGCGCCCACCGGACAGACTTGGGTGCAAGGTGATTCGGCGCAGTGGTTGCACAGCTTCGGAACGAAGAAGTTCTTTCCGCTGTCGTCCTTCGCCGGAGGAAATCCCTTCTTGCCGCCGTCGGGAGAATCCACGTGAGGATTCTCAATGTCGTAATCCGAGACGTGGTAGCGCTCCACCCAGGTGCGGAAGTATCCGTCCGGCACGTCATTCTCGGACTGGCAGGCACGGACACAATTCCCGCAGCCGATGCACTTGGTCAGGTCGATCAGCATGCCCCACCAATGCTGGCTCATGGTGTAGTTGGGGGAGGACTCCGGGGTACCAGCCAGAACGTGCTTCCACGAGACGGCGGCGGCAGGCAACAGCAGAAGCATATGGCGCCGGGAGATGCTCATTTCGCGTCTCCGCTGGCCGGACTAACGATGGCCGGACTGTGCGGCTGGTGGCAGCTATCGCAGGGCATGCCGGAGGAATGGTCGGCGGAAGCAACCTGCGGGAAGTTTTTCGGCTTGGCTGCGTTCGCCTCGTGACAGCGCGCGCAGAGTACTGCCGTGTCCAGCTTCGGAGGCTGAACCGAGCCCGGGTCTTCGACATGCTTGGCCTGTGGTCCGTGGCAGGCCTCGCAATTGACGTGGGCATGCTTGCCGTCTTTCTTCTTGTCGAGGACGTCAGTATGGCAGGTCTCGCAGGTCTCATGGCCGGCAAAGCTGACGGGCCGTGCGGCGATGTCGGACATGGCATCCCCGCGGTAGTGCCCGTATTGTCCAAAGCTTTTGGGGACCAGGAAGCTGCGCATGACCACAAACAGCAGGATGCCCACCGCAAAAACTGCCGCCAAGCGGAAAAGGTGTCCGGAATCTTTGAAGGCCTTCATGGTGGTGCCAGCGCTCGCTCGTTTGCGCCGGAGACCCGCCTGCAGCACTCCGGCTGGATGTTGCTCTCCTGTAGATACAGGAGACGGTGCACAGACCGCTGTGTTCCCGATCACGCTCTAGGCTAGCGAAGATCACATATGACTGTGACGCGTGCGCCCGAAGGGCTAACCTCACTCCTGCGGAGTCACACCCGGCAGTGACCGGCCGCACTGCCACTTCCCCAGCGGTGCGAGAACATGGATAGAATGTTAAGTGGGTCTGGCAGGAGGCCATCATGAAGAGGATTTTGATCTTAGGTGCGGCGGGCAGGGACTTTCATAATTTCAACGTGATTTTTCGCAACAATCCTGACTACCAGGTGGTTGCCTTCACTGCCACGCAAATCCCCGACATTGCCGGCCGCCGCTATCCGCCGGAACTGGCAGGCAGTTTACAGTATCCCGTGGGTATCCCGATCTTTGAAGAGAAGGACATGGAAAAACTGATTCGCGAAGAACGGGTGGATGCGGTAATGTTCGCCTACAGCGATATCTCACACCAGAACCTGATGCATCTGGCGTCGCGCGTCGTAGCTGCCGGCGCAGACTTTTGGCTCCTGGGGACCGAGCGCACTCAAATCAAGTCGTCAGTCCCGGTGGTTTCGGTTTGCGCGGTACGAACCGGTTGCGGCAAGAGTCCCCTGTCGAGACATGTGGCCTCCGAGTTGCGGCGCCAGGGCTGGAAGCCCGTCGTCATCCGCCACCCCATGCCCTACGGGGACCTCGTCGCACAGGCGGTGCAGCGCTTTGCCACCATCGACGATCTGGACTTGCAGCAATGCACCATCGAAGAACGCGAGGAGTACGAACCGCACATCCGTCAGGGCACTGTCGTCTATGCCGGCGTGGACTACGAGAGAATCCTGCGCCAGGCCGAGAAGGAAGCGGACATCGTTCTCTGGGATGGAGGGAATAACGATACTTCGTTCTACAAGTCCGATCTCGAAATCGTGGTGGTCGACCCGCTACGCCCTGGGCATGAATTGTCGTATTTTCCCGGAGAGGTCAACCTGCGGCGCGCCGACGTGGTGGTCATCAATAAGGTCGATACTGCCGCACAGCAGGACATCGAGACCGTCCGCCGCAATATCCAATTAAGTAATCCCAAAGCCAAAGTTATTGAGACCGCCTGCCGGCTCTCCGCGCCTACTCCTGAACTCGTGAAGGGAAAGCGCGTGCTGGTGGTGGAAGATGGCCCCACCTTGACCCACGGCGAAATGCCCTATGGCGCTGGAGTCGTGGCCGCTCGCAAGTGGGGAGCGGCAGAGTTGGTGGGTCCTAAGCCTTTTGCGGTCGGCTCCATTCTCAGCACTTTTGAGCGCTACCCGCACCTCGACCATCTTCTCCCCGCCATGGGCTACAGCGTTATGCAACGGCATGAACTGGAAGAGACCATCAACCGCGTGCCCTGCGACCTGGTTTTGATCGCTACGCCCATTGATCTGGCGCGGGTCATCAAGCTCAACAAACCCAGCTTGCGGGTCACTTACGAGGTGGAGGAACTCACCCATCCAGGATTGGCTGAAATCCTCGCGCAAGTTGAGGTGCCGGCGGCGGCGAGACACTGAAGACTAAGGAGCTTTGTTTCGATCCGAGGAAAACCGAAAAACAAACCTTGGCTCCACCGACCTGCTCATAGAAAACGCGCTCGCGTTAGCTCAAATGGCGTCGCCAGTCCTTTCTGGGCGCCGCACCTGGGTCATTCACTTCGGTAAGGGCGCATGGGCGATATTCCGGTTGTACGACCTGTTCGAACCCGGCAAGATAGAGGCACGATGCGCAAGCCAATCTGGATGGTTCCGGTGCTCTTGCTGTGGGCAGTCGCCAGCGCGCTCGCCGCCGATACCGTTCTGACTTGGCCGGCCAACGGCAACGACACGATGTTGCGCTTCACCTTGGGCAAGTTGCGCCAGATCAGTTCTGTCTCCGGCCAGAGCGACTATTTGGGTGAGGCTCTGGCGGAAAACCTCAGCACGAAGGCGATTCCTTCCGCCTCTTTCTATCTCTACCTGCTGGACAAGAACGGCAAGCGGGTGGGCGAAGGATATCTTGAAGTCACCAATTTGGCGGCTGGGCAACGGGCCAAGATCCCGGTCAGCGCGCATGCTTTGGGCTCCTTTGCCAGCATGGAATTGCAGCCGCAGCATCTGCCCTCCGACGAGCCCATGAAGATCAAGATGAGCATCACCAGCGTGCCTTCCGGGGCCAGCCTCAAGCTGGATGCTCAAGAGTCCGGCGTAACCCCGCAGGTGCTCCCCATCGCTCCCGGCAAGCATGTGCTGGAGTTCAGCAAAGAGGGTTATGCCACCGAGAGCGCGCCCCTGGAAATAGCCGAGAACGCCCTGCCCGGTAGCGTCGAACTGGAGTTGAACCCGTTGACGCTCGATACCGTGGTTCTGCGCGACGGAAAGGTGCTGTTGGGCACCCTCATCTCGGTGACCGGCACTGGCGTGACCATCAATGTGAAAGGCAAGCCCGTCAAACTGGAGCGCAGTCGAGTGGCCCGGATTGTATTGGGGAAACGCAAATCCGTCGGCACCCCCACCACAACAACCGGCAAGAGTTCGTCCCCTGGTAAGAAGTGATTCGAAGCCGTGTAGGAGGCCGCATCATCGCGCCGGTCGGGTCCCTGGTCCCAGTAATACTCACTCTCTCGGGCACAGCATCGATTCTTTGGGACAAATTTGGGACAAGCGTTTCGGCAGGCCGGAAACCTTGCTGGATTCAACGGCTTAGGAAGGTCTGGTAGCGCTACCGGGAATCGAACCCGGGTTTGAAGATTGAGAATCTTCCGTCCTAACCCCTAGACGATAGCGCCACTCGGGTGCATTGCGACGAAATTTGATTATAACAAAGGCCTTAATCAATGCTGAATGCCGACCGTAGCGCCGGCATCTTGCCGGCCACACACGCTAGGCCGACGAGAGCTTCCTGGCATTGTGCCGCAGCGAGCGCCCTTCAGATAGGCCGTAAAGTTCTTCCGCCAGATTCTTGGCGTGATCGCCGATTCGCTCCAGCGCCTGAGCGGCGAGAAGGATGTCGAAATTCTTTTGTCCGGTCGGACTATTCGGCTCGGCCAGGTGCCTGTGAAACAAGGAATGGCACAGCCGGTCTACTTCCGGATCGGACTGCAGAACGCTCTGCGCATGCGCCACGTCGCGCTCGAGGAAGCCCTGATGCACCTGCTCCAGCATTGCGCAAAGCAGAGAAGCCATCTCAATGAGCTGGCGGGAGTCCGCAGCCGGCAATTTTTCGCGGCGCCCTTGCAGTTGCATCACCGCGCTGTAGGCGAGGTCGCCGATGCGTTCAAGGTCGGTGATGAACTTCAGACACGCCAGCAACTCACGCGCCTTGGCTTCCCCTACCCGCGTAATGGCTTCGGGCAGTTGCTCATCGATCTTGCGCTCGATCTGGTCGAGTTCTTTTTCGCAATCCTTGATCGCGAGAAAAGCCAGGCGCGAACCATCCGCGAGAAAGTCCCTGACGTTGAAAACCGCGTCGCGGGCGATCAGGCAACCACGCATGACCAGCGCCGGCAGTTCATCTCCCGCCAATTCTTCTTGGGGAATCTGAGCCGGACGGGGGCGGGCTTCCGCGTTTCGGGATCGCGCCGAAGCCGAGTGCCTCTTCCCGCGTGACGGTTGTTTTCGAACCATGAGAACTCGCGCTGTTCCAGAAGCGTTCCAACTACAGAGAAGCTAGCATAAAACGGTCGTGTGAACGGAATGTAAATACCAATGGCGCCAACGGATCGAAGTGGCGAGTCGGGAACGCAGTTGATTACTTTTTCTCCAGCGCTGCGGCCCGCTCCTCGGTTCCCTTGGCATCCTGTTCCCTGCCCAGTCCGCGATAAGCACGCGCCAGCAACCGCAGGGCTGCGGCGTTTCGCGGATCGGTTTTGGTGAACGCTTCCAGATCGGGCACAGCGCCGGCAAAATCGGATTCCTGAATCTGCGCCTCCGCCAGTCCCAGGCGCCCGTCACTGTTGTCCGACTCCACCAGCAGCGCTGCCTCGAACTGGTCTTCCGCATTCTTAGAATCTTTGAGTTGCAGATAAACGCGGCCCAGCAGCAGCCGCGCTGGCACTTGGCTGGGCGCGAGCTTTAAACTCGATTCCAGCGCATCCCGCGCTCCCGGCCAGTTGCCGGATTTCTGCCGCGCTTCGCCCAATTCGAAAGCGGCAGTGGAATCGTCGGGACGCAGCTCGCAAGCTCGCTTCAAGTGGACCGCCGCTTTGGCGGCATCTCCGGCGGCGAATTCAAGTTCGCCCAGTTGGCGGAGCGCGGTCGGCGACGCTGGGTCAATTTGCAGCGCTTTTTCCAAGAACTGGCGCTCGTCGTTCGGCCGATTGTCGTCACCGGCCAGCATCGCGTTGTGCAGCAGGTTCTGCACTTCGACTTTATCCTTAGGATCCGGCAAAGCTTCTCCGGGCTTGCCGGAGTTCGCCGCCGGCGGGAGCTTCGCCTTCCACTTCGCCATTTCGGCCTGCATGCTCTGCAGCTTGGAGTTGTCGCGAGCATAGAGATTCTTCAGCTCCTTCGGATCGGCCTGCAGATCGTAGAGCTCGGGTCGGGGAGCTTCGATCAGCTTGGCGTTCTCGCTACGCAAAGCGCGCAGGGGGGCCCATCCCCAACGTAGCGGATAGTCAGTCTCACCGAAGAGGGCCCGATCTGGCGGCGCTTGCGCGTCGATTAGAGGAAGCAGCGACTCCCCATTCAGTTCCGCCGGTGCAGCCACGCCTGTCGCCGACAGTATGGTCGGAAGGATATCGGTGGTGCGCACCTGGGCATCAATCACGGTGCCGTGATGAGCGGCTCCTGCCATTTTCAGCGGCATTTTCACGATTAGCGGGATATGCAGCGTCGAGTCGTAGAGAAACAGGCCGTGGGTATCTTCTCCGTGCTCGCCCAAGCCTTCGCCGTGATCGCCGGTGACTACGATAATGGCGTTGTCGTAGACGCCGGCTTTTTTCAAGAATGCAATCCAGCGGGCGAGCGCCGAATCGGCATAAGCAATTTCGCCATCGTACAAGTGGCCTTTGTATTTCTCGGAAAACGGCGGCGGCGGCTCGTAGGGATCGTGCGGATCGTACAGGTGCACCCATACGAAGTGCGGTCCAGTGCGGTGCTTCTCGAACCAGGCTTCGGCGTGCTCGACGACTGTCATTCCGCGGCGCTCGACGCGTCCCCAGCGTTCTTTGCTCTCAGTCTTGGCTGGAAAGTTATCGTAAAAATCGAAGCCGCGATCGAGGCCGGGAGCGAGCGTGTTGCTGTCGAGAATCACGGCTCCGATGAAAGCTGCAGTCTGGAAGCCGTGCTTCTTCAACAGTTCCGCCGCGGTGACATGCTGCGGCGAGAGCGGGACTGCGAAATCGGTGACGCCGTGTACGCTTGGCAAGAGGCCTGTCAGGATCGTGATGTGCGACGTGTTCGTGATCGGGCTGTGAGTGAAGGCCTCGGTGAAGCGGACTCCATCGGCGGCCAGCGCATCGAGTGCGGATGTTTCGACCTGCTTGTAGCCATAGCAGCCAACATGGTCGGCGCGCAACGTGTCAATGGTGATGAGGTACACGTCGGGAGGGGAATGTTTCGGCGCAGAGGTCTGGGCCCAAGCGGCAGTTTCGAACAGAGTTCCGAGCAAAGCTCCGGGCAGCGCGATCGCAAGAAAAATAGCCAGCCGTCTCATCAGCGCCCAGCCTATCACACACTTCCGCCGAGTCGAGGCTCTGCTGCCCGCCTCCATGCGATAAACTGAACTCACCGATGGCGCCTTCTTTTCGTCGATGGATTGTTGTGCTAATGACCCTCACCGCGCTGCAGGCGGCGGCGCAAACGCCCGCAAAGCCGGCGCTTAATGTTGTCCTGATCACAATTGATACGCTGCGCGCCGACCATGTCGGCTGCTATGGCTACAAGCAGATCAAAACGCCGAATATTGACGGCCTGGCTGCGGATGGCGCGCGCTTTGAGCGCGCGTTCGCGGTCGTCCCCGTAACCCTGCCCTCACATACCTCGATGCTGACCGGAACCTATCCGATGTTGAGCGGCATGCATGATTTCAGCGGCAACAAACTCAGCCCGCTTCAGCCCACGCTGGCCTCGGTGCTCAAAGCGGCCGGGTACGAGACTGGAGCCGTGGTTGCTTCGGCGGTCCTCGATTCGCGCTTTGGACTGAACCAGGGATTTGATTTCTATTACGACCACTTCGACTTCAGCCGGCTGGACGAATCGAACCTCGATGAGATGGAGCGTCCGGGTAATGTGGTGGCCGATGTAACTCTGGATTGGCTGGCGAAGAATTCGCAAAAGAAGTTTTTTCTTTGGATGCACCTCTACGACCCGCACTTTCCGTATCACCTGCCCGAGCCTTACAGCCGTGAATATGCGGCACAGCCGTACGATGGCGAGATCGCTTTTGCGGATGAACAGGTCGGGCGGCTTCTCCGCTTCTTGAAAGAAAAAGGGATTTATCAGAACACGGTCATCGTGCTCTGCGGCGACCATGGCGAAAGCCTAGGAGAACATGGCGAAAAAACGCACGGCTTCTTTATCTACAACGCTACGATGCATGTGCCGCTGATCATTCGATTGCCGGAGAGCCGATTGCCGGAGAATACCTCGGCGCGCACGATTGACGATCCGGTTTCGCTCGTTGATCTGATGCCCACCGTGCTGGGCGCCGTTGGGCTAGAAGTTCCATCGCAGGTGCAGGGACGCAGCCTGCTTCCCCAGCTTCGCGGCAAAGGTGATCATGACGACCAGGCCGCCCGCGACCGCGTCCTCTATGGGGAGACCTTCCTGCCGCGGATTCACTTCAACTGGAGTGAACTGCGGGGCTCGGAGAGCACGAAATATCATTTCATCGACGCGCCTCGACCGGAGCTCTACGATCTGGCGAAGGATCCGGGCGAAGTTCACAACCTGTTCACCGAAAAGAAGGCAGTAGCCGAGGAGATGCACGCCAAGCTCGTAGGTATGATCCGAGATTACAGCGCAGGCAAAGAGCTGGCCGAGAAGACAAGCCTCGATCCGGCGCTGATGGAGCGATTGAAAGCCCTGGGCTACGCGGGGTTTTCCGGGGGCAGCGATCCGGCGATCAGCAGCCGCGATCTGCCGGATCCGAAAGACCGCATCGCTACCTATGAGCTGATTTCCGACGCTATTGCCGACAGCCAGCACGGCCGCTATCTTGCGTCGATCGCAAAGCTGAAGAGTGCGATCCAAACCGAGCCCAATTCGCTTCCGGCTCATTATCTGCAGGGCCTCGACTACTATCACCTCAAGATGTATGCCGAGGCGGTCGAAGAGCTGCAAAAGGCGATTCAGATCAGTCCCGACTATGC
>Ga0074044_10001396_pt1 | contig 21875 bp, 13 predicted proteins | sample BogForMeECP23OM1_FD_94443 | JGI IMG/M metagenome (GOLD analysis project Ga0074044, IMG submission 94443) | Bog forest soil microbial communities from Calvert Island, British Columbia, Canada - Bog Forest MetaG ECP23OM1 | ecosystem: Environmental > Terrestrial > Soil > Wetlands ...
AACCCTCGAGCTTATCGAGGGCCTTCTGCGCGCGGATCAGGGCTACTCCACCACCCGGCACCACGCCTTCTTCGACGGCCGCACGCGTGGCGTGCAGGGCGTCTTCGACGCGGGCCTTGGTCTCTTTCATTTCGGTTTCGGTCGCGGCGCCTACTTTGATTACGGCTACGCCACCGACCAGCTTGGCCAACCGCTCCTGCAACTTCTCGCGGTCGTAGTCGCTGGTGGTCTTTTCGATCTGGCTGCGAATTTCTTTCACGCGGCCCTGGACGTCTCCGGGCTTGCCTTTGCCTTCGACGATGGTCGTGTTGTCTTTGTCGATGGTGATTTTCTTGGCTTGGCCTAGATCGGCTAGAGTCACGTTCTCGAGCTTAATGCCGAGGTCTTCGGTGATGGCTTTGCCGCCGGTCAGGGTTGCGATGTCCTGCAGCATGGCCTTGCGACGATCGCCGAAGCCGGGAGCCTTGACGGCCGAGACTTGCAGCGTGCCACGGAGTTTGTTGACGACTAGAGTGGCGAGCGCTTCGCCTTCCACGTCCTCAGCGATGATCAGGAGCGGCTTGCCGCCCTTGGCGATCTGCTCGAGCAAGGGGAGCAGGTCTTTCATCGAGCTGATTTTCTTTTCGTGGATGAGGATGTAGGCGTTCTCCTGAACGGATTCCATGCGCTCGGGATCGGTGACGAAGTAGGGAGAGAGATAGCCGCGATCGAACTGCATGCCTTCGACTACGTCGAGCTGAGTTTCGAGCGTCTTCGACTCTTCTACCGTGATTACGCCGTCCTTGCCGACCTTCTTCATGGCTTCGGCAATGATCTTGCCAATGGTCTCGTCGTTGTTGGCCGAGATGGTGCCTACCTGGGCAATCATGTCACCGGTGACGGGCTTCGACAGCTTGTCGAGTTCGCCTTTTTCGCGGTTGCCTTCCTTGTCGATTCTGCCATTGATGAGCAGGATCGCCTTCTCGATACCGCGCTTGATGGCCATCGGATTGGCTCCGGCAGCTACCGTCTTCACGCCTTCGCGATAGATTGCCTGGGCTAGAACGGTTGCGGTGGTGGTGCCGTCTCCGGCGATGTCGCTGGTCTTCGAGGCGACTTCGCGGACCATCTGGGCGCCCATGTTCTCGAGGTTGTCTTTCAATTCAATTTCTTTGGCTACGGTGACGCCGTCTTTGGTAATGGTGGGCGCACCGAATTTCTTTTCAATGACAACGTTGCGGCCCTTGGGGCCAAGAGTAACCTTCACAGCGTCAGCCAGTAGATTGACGCCGCGGAGAATGGCCTGGCGAGACTCTTCTCCGTGAACAATTTGCTTTGCCATAATTTTTCAGCTCCTTAGATGTAGGCAGGCGACTGGCCTGCGGAATTCGAAAACTTGGTTCTCCTGTAACGGTCGCGACCAGGTCAAAAGCAGATCCTTCGCTTCGCTCAGGATGACAATTCAATCGCTTCGCTCAGGATGACAATTCAATTGGTTATTTGCGCGATCCGGCGGTTTCTTTCTTGGCTGAACTGGTCGCACCGGTCAGGATTCCGAGGACTTCTTCTTCGCGCATGATGGTGAAGTCTTCGCCATCAATCTTGATCTCGGTGCCGGAATACTTGCCGAAGAGAATGCGGTCGCCCTCTTTTACGTCGAGCGGACGAATCTTGCCTTCTTCGTTGATCTTGCCTTTGCCGGTGGAGATGACTTCTCCCTCCTGCGGCTTGTCTTTGGCGGAGTCGGGGATGATAATGCCGCCGCGGGTGGTGTCGGCTTCTTCGACCCGACGGATCAGGATGCGATCATGCAGCGGGGTGAATTTGGTTGCCATAGTTGCTTACTCCTTTCAAGAGTGGTTTTTGAGTAGGTTGAATTCGGATTCTGAATCTTCCTAAAGCTGAGGACTGTTAGCACTTGAACGCCACGAGTGCTAATTATAGGAATATGAGCCGGTGGTTGTCAAGTGCAGGCCAATAATGTTCATCAATGTGTTTATAATCAGTAACATGGATAACATCATGACGGGGCAGCGGAGGGGTAGGGGTCCTTCGACTACATGGCTGCTTCGTTCCGCGAAGCAGCTATTCCGCTCAGGATGACAGGTTTTGGTTTTTACCACGCCCCTTCTTTGCGGCCCCACCACCAGATTAAGCCAACCGTTGCCGTGCGTTGCTGTTTGGCTAGGACTCCCTGGACGTCGGTTAAGAACGAGGGCTGGTTGGAGAAATCGCGACGCCACTCGTAGCGGGTGAGAAATCCGTTGCCGAGGTTGTAGTCGAAGGTCACGGTGGCTTCTTTCAGATCCTGGTGGATGCCGCTGAAGAGCCCGCCATCCGACATGTATTCCGAGCGGGCGGCGAGGGCAAACTTCTTATTGAACTGATAATGGGCGTAGGCGGCGCCGCCGACGACCTCGGTGGGCGTGGAGGACTCGCCGGGGGCGGTGTTTCTCCACAGGCGTTCGATTTCGTAGTCGGCTTCGGCTTGTAAGGTCAGTTTGGAGGTCGCCTGCCAGGTGGCATAACTGTCGAAGATGTGGGTTCGGCCGTTGGGAGCGGGGTTAATGGCGACGAAGCAGAGGCCGGGCTGCACTGGGATCGGTCCGCAATTGGTTGCGGGCGTGCGATCGGGATGATCCTGTCCATAATAGTAGTTCACGGTCCAGGTCAGGTTTTTTTGGGGCGTGGCGGTGAAGCCGAACAACTCGTCTTTAAAACCATTCGTGGCTTCGGCCTGATTGGTTCCATTGACCACCCAGTAGTTCAGGCTGAAGCGGTCGTTGACGGGATAAGTGGCGCGAAGACCCATGTGGTAGAAGGGCAGAAAGCTGAACCAGAAGGAGCGGGAGTAGTTCATCTGATCCTTGGTGTAATTGCCTTCGACGCCGAGCGAACTGCTCCACTTGCCAAAGTCGACGTCCAGGCCCTTGCCGAGGGGGACGATGTAGGTGCCATAAGCCTGGAAAATGTTGCGATAGATGTCGGGGCGTGGTTCGTTGGAGGGGTTTCCCTGGGTCGTATCCGTGGCCTGGCCGAACTGCAGGTCGAGGCGCCCGCCCCAGCGGCGTCCCTGGGCTACTTCGGGCGGATGGTCGAAGATTACGCTGGCTTGATTCAAGCTGAAGTTATTGCTGAGGACGTCGTAGGCGCGCAGCAGATTCACGCGACCCACAGGTTGGTTGAAGTTGTAGGCGTAGTAGCTGTCGAGGCCCAGATTGATGGTTGTATCGCGCAGGAAGCCGAGGGTTGCCCGGTCTTTCTCTTTGTCTTTGGCTGCATCCTCGGCTGTGAGCTCCTCTGTAACAGACGAGGACGGCGAGTTCTCGGTTCCCGCCGCAGGACGTTGTTGTAGCGCGGGAAGCGGGCTGCCAGACTGCATCTGCTGGATCAGGTTTTTCAGTTCCGTCACCTCTGATTCCAGCTGGGTGACTCGCTCCTGTAGGGTTGGAGTGGTTTCCGACTGCGCGGTTTTGCCGGGTGCGGTCGATTGAGCTTGGAGCAATCCGGCGCAAACGCACAGGGAAAAGATAACGCCTGGAGATGTCCAGCTCGATTTTGAACGGATCATAAAAACCTCTCTGAGAAATGTGTTGCCTGTCGCGCGCATCACTTTAACGGGTCATGAGGCTAAAGTCGGTGATTTCCGATACACAGGCTGTGATTTGTTTCATGGGCATACGATGGTAGTGGTGCCGTTTGAGATTTGCCGTCCCCCAGCGGCTAAAGCCGCAATGAAAATACGCGTTAGGGCAGGGCTGAACAGGCTGCGGAAAAACTGGTTCGCAGGCAGAAAGCGTTACCTCAGCGGCTAAAGCCGCCCTCAAAACAATGCAATTACCGCAGCGCTGAAGCGCTGCGCCACCCAAAAGCAAGACTAAAAGGCGAGTTTTCGGCAAACTGTAAAGCCGCAATGAAAAAACGCTTACGGCACGGCTGACGCTGTGCCCTTTCAAAGTGGCTTCAAACTGCGCCACTAACGCACGACTTTCTCGGGAGGTGGGAGCGGGACTGATCAGGTACAATATTGAATCTGCTGTGGTTTTCTCTTCATGGTGCTCTTGAGTTCATGGCTTTGACGCTGATTTTTTCCCTGGCGGCCCAGCTGGCCCTCGCCGTAACTCTTGCCCCCAAGGGCGTAATGAGCTACCTTCGCCGCCATTTTCTGGACAAGACTTTCCAGGGGCTTTACCAGGTCAACGCGTTCGACCTGGCGCTGCTGATTCCTTATTTCATTGTTTTGATTACCCTGGCGGCGTATGGCGCGCACCGCTACTGGATGGTCTATCTTTATTACAAGCATAAAAAGAATAAGACTACGGAACCGGCGGGGCATTTTCGTTTCGACGACCTGCCGCGGGTTACCGTGCAGCTGCCGATCTTTAATGAGCAGTATGTCGTAGATCGGCTTCTGGATGCGGTGTGCCGGCTTGATTATCCGAAAGAAAAGCTCGATATCCAGTTGCTCGACGACTCTACCGACGAGACGGTGGAGGTTGCACGTCTCTTAGTGGAGCGCTACGCCGCATTGGGACATCCGGTTCAGTACCTGCACCGGGACAATCGGGAAGGCTTTAAGGCGGGCGCTTTGGCGGAAGGCTTGAAAACGGCTCAGGGCGAGTTCGTTGCCATTTTTGACGCGGACTTTGTCCCTCCGCCGGATTTTCTGATGAAGTGCATTCATCACTTCACCGATCCCACGGTCGGGATGGTGCAGACGCGCTGGACGCACATCAACCGGCACTACTCGCTACTGACCGAGGTCGAAGCGATTCTACTCGACGGGCATTTTGTTCTGGAACATTCGGGACGGGCGCGGAGCGGCGTCTTTTTTAATTTCAACGGCACGGCCGGCATGTGGCGGCGGTGCGCTATCGACGAAGCCGGTGGCTGGGAACATGACACGCTCACCGAAGATACCGATCTTTCCTATCGCGCGCAGCTTGTTGGATGGAAGTTTGTTTATCTGCAGGACGTCGAATGTCCGGCGGAGTTGCCAGTGGAAATGACGGCATTCAAGACGCAGCAGGCACGCTGGGCAAAAGGACTGATCCAGGTTTCGAAGAAAATATTGCCGCGAGTGTTAAAGAGCGACGTATCGCGGCACCAGAAGATCGAAGCGTGGTATCACCTGACGGCGAATCTCAGTTATCCGCTGATGATAGTGCTGTCGGTGCTGCTGATGCCGGCCATGATTATTCGCTTTTATCAGGGATGGTTCCAGATGCTTTACATCGACCTGCCCCTGTTCATGGCTTCGACGTTTTCTATTTCGAGTTTTTATCTGGTTTCGCAGAAGGAATTGTTTCCGAAGAGCTGGCTGCGGTCGCTGCTCTTTCTGCCGCTGTTGATGTCGCTTGGAATCGGGTTGACGGTAACGAATACGCGGGCGGTGCTGGAGGCGTTGGTGGGGAAGCAGACTTCGTTCGTGCGGACTCCTAAATACCGCGTCGAATCGAAGAAGGATAAAGTCGGCGCGAAAAAATACCGCAAGCGGCTGGGCTGGGTTCCGTGGATTGAACTGCTGATTGGAACTTATTTTGCGCTGGCGGTGGTTTATGCCATCGACAACGAGAATTACTTTACTATTCCGTTTCTGCTGTTGTTCGTGATTGGTTATTGGGTGACGGGGCTGATGTCGCTGCTGCAGGGTCGGTTCGCCGGACTGTCGGTGGGTTCGGAAACGCATACCAAGCCATTTCCGGTGGGAGTGTAGCTATTGAATCATTGAGACATTTAGTCATTGAATCATTGACACATTGAGACCGTTTGCAATGACTCAATGATTCAATCGCTCAATGTCTCAATAAGTTTCATTTGGGAAACTTGAAGTCGATGGTGATTTTGGTCTCGCCTTGTATCGGTTTGCTGTCGAGCTGAAAGGGTTGGTAGCGCCAGGTTTTGACGGCGTCCACGGCGGACCGGGCTAGGAGGGGCGAGCCTTTGATTACTTTGATGTCGGTCAAGCTTCCGTCCTCCATGACCAAGGCGGTCAGAATGACGGTGCCCTCCAGGCGCTGCTGACGGGCCTGATTCGGATAAGCGGGCAAAGTCTTATAGAGGAGTTGGCCACCGGAGATGCCGATCGATATCGGCGGCGATGGGGCGGGCACAGAGGTCTTGGTCGAAAGAACGGTATTGAGCGACGACGGGTTGGTTAGGCCGGTTGTAATCGGCGGCGGCTCGGATGAGGCCGCGTTATTGGGATCTGAGTCAGAGGGGCGCGAGCCATTGGGCGGAGGGTCGCTGCGCGAATCGAGCTGCGAGTTGGGCGCCGCTTGCGGCACGGCAGAATCGGTCGGCGATGACTTCCGGTCCAGCGGAGTTCTTTGTACCGCGATCACGTCCACTTTGGATGCGAACTTGACGGGAGCCCCAGCGGCGGGCTTGCCTCGGGATGCAAAGAGCAATTCACCGCCGGGATTCGGTTTCAGGGCGGAGTCACGGTCGTTTGGAGGGCGATGGGAATCTGCCGTTACTGTCGTGACGCTGCTACTACTAATGGAGTTCGGCGGCCGCGCGCGGGACTTGGCATCGGCTTCATCCGCGCCGCGCCATCCCAGCCAGATAACCAAGGCCATCAGCGAAATCGCCAGTAAGCCGAGGACACTAAGAACCAGCGCGCGTGATCGCCTGGGTGCTCCGATGAAAGCCAGAGCCACGTCGCCGACACGGTCGGAGGCCGGCAGCAAGCCCGACGCTTTCAGCGCGGCGGACGGTGGTTTGGGGGCGGTCGGCGAGGCATCGCGTGGTTGCAGGGCGCGAGCCCGTTCCGCCAGGCTGGCGAGTTGCTCAAGCAAAACGATGTGCGCTTCGGTAAAGGCCGCGGGTTGAGTGGAAAAGACTTCGAGGATTCCGTTGATCTCGCGCCAGCCCTGAATCGGCGAGACCGCGATGGAACGTAACCCGAGGCTGCGGCAGACCTCCGCGTCCACCAGCGGATTGTGCTCAGTGTCGATGCAATGCTGAGTTTTACCGGTGCGCAAACATTCGCCGGAGATTCCCGTGTCCGCGCTCAAGCGCGTGCCGAGAGCGGGAGCCGTTTTGCCACTGCGCGCGCGGCACACCATGGCGCCATCCTTCCACATGGCCAGCGCGGCACCGGAGGCGCCGGTCAGCCGGCGGGCCGCATCCGCGATGGTCTCGAGCAACGGGTCGAGGCGGTGGTCTCCGGCTGCAATCAGTTTCTTCAGCGACGAAAGGGCGGCGTTTTCGTCGAGATTTTCAGAGGTTCCGGGAGTGTCTGCAGAGGTCGTGGGCGCGCTCTCCTGCGAAGAAGTGCTGCTTTTTTTTTCGGAACCAAACGGCTTGGAAGAGGGTACAACCACAGTTGTCTCTCGGATGGTAAGTTGCCGGACCAAGCCGGCAGAACGCCAGTGGCTGGGACGATTTCGCCGAAGTATGAGCCAACTATGCGTGCCTGTCAAGGCAAGTGACGCGCCGGTAGTGCTTCAGTTTTGATGAAACCTCCGCCACCAAGGTCACGAAGGCACACACAGGAAAACCAGATAATGTAAACGGCTTGTGGCATCGCTAAAGCGATGCCCTGATACGAAACAATGGAACCCGGAGGTTATGGAACCCAGACCGGCGCTCTCGCGTGACACGCTTGGCAGTTGTTGAGCGGGAATGCCACCTTTCCGTGACAGGCGCCACAATAGTGGCCTTCAATATTGGAAAACATCGAGAATTGGAGCGTACCTTTCTCGGCAGTTGGAAATATTTCGGGATGGCAGAGTTCACAGCCGTTCCAGACGGAATGCTTCTCGTGAGAAAAATCAATGGGGTGAACCCAGGGAAAAGCGGCTTCGACGGAAAGATCCTTGCGGTTTTTCATCTTGGGTATGCTGACCGATAGACCTTCAACAAAATCCACGGGTTTGATAATGCCTGTCTCCTCCGCTCGTTCCCAATTCACACCGTAGATGCCCTTGGGGAATCTGGCGGTAAATTCCTTGTATTCATATTTTCTTACGCCCTTCTTTCCCAGGGAATGGCAGCGGTCACAGCGTTGGTCACGCGGCGCCGCAGAACAGGCGGCGAAGATGGTTTTGCCGTCGAACATTTTTTTCCCATCGTGGCAGGCGCCGCAATGGAAACCTTCGCGGTTGGTTTGCGCATTGATGCCGGTGGCGTTCGCCTCCATGGCAAAGCCGACATCGACATGGCAGACGCGGCAGGTGAACTTGGAGCGGTGCAGCCAATGATCAAACACGACGGCGCCGGGCTCCGCCGCGGAATAATGATTAAGAATCACTTTGCCGTACTCGGACGGTTCGGGCGCGTGTGGGGGCAGATAAATTTGGGCGGACGCGAGATAGGCGAGGAGCAGAATTCCGCAGGTCAGCGTGAGCAGGCGGCGCTCGCGCTCATTTCTTCTCTTTCTTTTGCGCATCGAGCTTTTGCGCATCGAGCTTTTGTGCATCGAGCTTTTGTGCATCGAGCTTTTTTGCATCGAGGACGTAAGCATAAAGACCTCGGCATTTTCTTAGTCGTTCGAGGTAGACCTTTCTTCGCGATTCGTCGCTTTTCTCAATCCTGGGCTTGAGGTTGTCGCATCTCCGAATAAGATCGGCGAGTTCGGCTTGGGAGAAAGTCATGGCATCCTCGGTCTGCGCGCAAATCTCGTCGAACTCTTTCTGCCAGGACTCCTGCGAGGCGCCGGTCTGCGCGGCCGCGTAGGGCCCGCCGACAGCCGGCGCCGAGCATAAGGCGGCGAGCCCCAGAAACAGCAGCAGCGTAATCAGGGCGGTGTCGAACTTGGCCTTGAAGATCATGGCCTTGAAGAGCGTGGCTTTGAAGAGCATGGCTTTGAAGAGCATGGCTTGCTCTCCTCAGGGCTGAACCGGTTTGGAGTGGCAGCGCTGACAATCGGTCAAAGGAAAGGCCACCGTGGTGTGACAGGCGCCACAGGATTTGCCTTCGGATATATCCACCATGGTGTACTTGGCGGCGCCTCGTTTCACGCCCATGAAGATATCGGGGTGGCAGAGTTCGCATCCGTTCCAGACGGTGTGTTTCTTGTGAGAGAAGATGATGTCAGGCATGCCCTCAACTTTCGGGTTGAGCGCGAAGTCTTTCTGGAGGGCGAGAGAATTCTTAGGGGCGGAGATGCCGGGAAGAAAACTGGCGGGCCTGATCAGACCCAACTCCTCCGATTTTTCCCAATCCAAGCCGTTCCCGAAGCGTTCTTTGGGAAGCGGTTGACTGAATTGGAAGAAGTCGAAATCGGATGCGACTTTGAGACCATAGGAGTGGCAGCGCTGGCATCTCTTCTCGTCTTCCAAGTTGAACTTTCTGGAGCAGGCGGCGAAGACCGGTTTTCCGTCAGCCACCATCTTGCCGTTATGGCAGGTGCCGCAGTAATAACCATGCGCGTTGTCGGCCGCCTTGATGTCGGTGGCTCCGGCCTTCATGGCAAAGCCGATGTCGACGTGACAGACGCGGCAGGTGAACATGGAGCGGTGGATCCAATGTTCAAAGACGACGGGCGCAAGGTCCGCTTTCTGGGAGTAGTTATCGATGACGACCCGGCCGTATTCATAGGGAAGTGGTCTCTTCTTTTTCGTACCTGTTTGGGATAGGGCCAGACCGCAAAAAAGGCAGGAAACCAGAATCAGAATGGCAAAGATTTTGTTGTTCATCGAGATCCTCCTCTCGATTGAACTGCGCTTATGGCACCTGGCTGGCGCCGCGCTCGCGGCTCATTTTTCGGGTGCGCCGCTCGAGTGCGTCACTGCCAGGAAAGATTCCTGATGACGCACAACACGTATCCAGTTTTATTTTCTACGCGGGTCCGAAAGGGCGCAGTGACTGCTATCACGACGCGCCGTGATAACCGGGCAGAGACGGGGCAGTCGGCAGCCGGATGGGAGCGAAGAATAGCCCAGAGTCGGATTCGAAAGCTTGTTCTCCGGGCACCAAACTAACCAACAATCGAGCTACGATGGCGATGCTACGCTGATAAGGCTCTGGTTTCTCGCATGTTCCTCCGCAAGAGGCATTGCAGGGAACCAATTTCAAGAAGATTTTTAGAACAGTCGAAGCGCTGGCGGAATTGGGGCCCGAACTAACGGCGGACCGCGACTTCCGCCAAACCGCCCGTACCATGCTGTCGGCCGTCATGGAAGCAGCGGGGGCGCGCGAGGGAGTTCTGTTTTCATTCGGCGACCGGCCTTCGTTGCTGACCTCGGTCGATGCCCAGGGATTTGCGCTGCTGCCCGAACCTTCGCTCATTCCTCTGCTGCCGCGCCACGTGCACACGCTGACGGCCGCCACCGGTCCGGTGCTGCTCAACAGCTCCACTTGCGATGTGTTTCTGAGTTCAAATGGCAACGTTGCGCCCGAACTGTTCAAGTGCATCTGTCCGCTGAAGGTTCGGGGGAAGCTCGCGGGGCTGATTGCTTTGGGACGGCGTGCGGGCGATGCGGTCTACGAAGAAGAGGCGCTCGAAGGTTTTCGAATGCTGAGCCACTACGTGGCGCTGGCGATTCAGAATCACACGCTCAGCCAGACGCTGGCGCAGCGAGTTGCGGAAAACCTTCGCCTGCTGGGTTCGCTGCACGGGTTCTATGACAACGCGCTGGAAGCGTTCGCCACGGCGATCGACGTGAAACACGTCAACATTCACGGCCATTCGCTGCGCGTAGGGCGTTACTCGCAAGCGATTGGCGAAGCGCTGGGCATGGACACGGCGGCCGTGGCGTCGCTGCGCTCGGCGGCTTATCTGCACGACATTGGCATGGTGGCGGTGGATAAGCGGCTGCTGGGAAAAGCTTCGCAGCTCGACGCGGAAGAGTCCCGCGATATGAGGGATCACACGATCATTGGCCATGAAATCGTCAGTCAGGTGCAGTTTCCCTGGCCACAGATTCCGGAGATCGTGCGCTGGCACCATGAACGCGCCGACGGATCGGGATATCCGGACGGCTTGCATGGGGACGACATTCCGCAGGCCGTGCGCATTGTGGCTCTGGCCGAAACCTTTGACGCGATGATCAGCGAACGGCCCTACCGCCAACGTTTGTCGGTGGGAGGGGCGCTGCAGGAGCTGATCCGCATGACACCGCAAAAATACGATCCCCAAGTACTGCAGGCTTTGATGATTCAGGTACGGCGGGACGCGATCGGAACCAACCGCATTCCGATGCTGGAAGGGGAAGTGTTGCATCTGTCGGCCACGGATGTGGACGAGTTGGCCTCGACTCTGCAACACAGAATCAGCAAGGATAAGACCTTTCACACCTGAAGAGGTGCTGCGTGTGCTGCGAATGGGCAGCGTCCAATTTTCTACGGAGTGAAGGCAGTGGCCATCCTGGGTAGTGGTGCAGTTGGAAACAATGCCGTCCCGCAGCGGCTAAAGCCGGCGATGAAAAACGGGCGTTGATCGCAGCGGTAAACCGCTGCGCCACCCAAAAACAAGAGCAAAAGCGGTAAACCGCTGCGCCACCCAAAAACAAGAGCAAAAGCGGTAAACCGCTGCGCCACCCAAAAACGACCTCAATACGGACTTTTTCCGCAACGCTGTGAAGCGGTGCCCTTTCAAAGCAGGTTCAAAGTCCACCAGCGGCTCGTCCTCTCGTGTGTCGCTTTCTTTCCCGACGACGTTGTAAACTGGGGCGGTTGGGCTAGTTGTATCCATTCGACGAGTTTGTCATCTAACGTTTTTAGTGGGAACCTGCAGTTCATCTTCCGGGGAGATCAATCATGGCTGTGAGTGATCAGTCAGTTGCCACGGGTGCACAGCTCGATCAGTTGTGCATCAATACCATCCGCACTCTTTCGATGGACGCGGTGCAAAAGGCAAACTCGGGGCATCCGGGGACGCCGATGGCGCTGGCTCCGGTCGCCTATTGTTTGTGGCAGCAGTTTCTGCGCTACGATCCGGAAAACCCGCACTGGCCGAATCGCGACCGCTTCGTGCTCTCGAACGGTCACGCTTCGATGCTGCTGTATTCCCTTATATATTTGGCGGGCGTGCGCGAAGTGGCAGCCGACGGCAAGGTTCTTTCGACGCCGGCGCTATCGATTGATGAGATCAAGAATTTCCGGCAACTGGGCAGCAAAACGCCGGGACATCCCGAATACGGCGTGACCACGGGGGTGGAGACCACCACCGGTCCATTGGGGCAGGGAGTCGCCAACAGTGTGGGCATGGCGATTGCCGAGCGCTGGCTGGCATCGTACTTCAATCGTCCGGGATTCGAACTGTTTGACTACAACATGTGGGTGATTTGCGGCGATGGCGACATGATGGAAGGAATCTCGTCGGAAGCCGCGTCGGTGGCCGGGCATCTCAAGCTTTCGAACCTGTGCTGGATCTACGACAGCAACCACATCACGATCGAAGGCAACACCGATCTGGCGTGTGACGAAGATGTGGCGGCGCGGTTTGCCAGCTATGGATGGGATGTGCAGCGGGTGGGCGATGCCAACGATCTGGTGGCGCTGGCCGGCGCTTATACGCACGCGCTCGGGGTGACGGATCGCCCGAAGCTGATCATCGTCCGCAGCCACATCGGGTATGGTTCGCCGCACCGCCAGGATACAAAGGAAGCGCACGGCGAAGCGCTGGGCGAAGAAGAAGTGAAGCTGACCAAGCGCTTTTATGGTTGGCCCGAAGATGCCAAGTTTCTGGTTCCCGATGGCGTGCGGGAAAATTTCCGCGACGTTATGGGGAAGCGCGGACGGCAATTAAGTGGCCAGTGGAATGCGCTGTTGGCAAAGTACAGCGCGCAGTATCCCGACCTGGCGGCGCAATTCGAACGCATGCAGCATGCGCAACCGGCCGAGGGGTGGGATAAGGAACTGCCCACATTTGGGGCCGATGCGAAAGGGCTCGCAACCCGCGATTCCTCGGGAAAGGTGCTGAATGCCATTGCCAAGAATCACCCGTGGCTAATGGGCGGGTCGGCCGATTTGTATCCTTCGACCAAGACGCGGCTCACCTTCGACGGCGTGGGCGATTTTGAAGCGAATCATTACAACGCGCGCAACTTCCACTTTGGCATTCGCGAGCACTCCATGGGCGCGATCGTGAATGGCATGGTGCTGTCGAAAATTCGTGCGTACGGTTCGACTTTTCTGATTTTCAGCGATTACATGAAGATGCCGATTCGCCTCTCGGCCATCATGGAAATACCGTCTATCTGGATCTTCACCCATGATTCGATCGGAGTTGGCGAAGACGGACCGACGCACCAGCCGATTGAGCAACTGGTTACGCTGCGAGCAGTTCCCGGCCTGATCACGTTTCGTCCCGCGGATGCCAACGAAGTGCTGGAAGCGTGGAAAATAATTATGACGCTGAAAAAGGAGCCGGTGGCTTTGGCCCTGACGCGTCAGGCGCTGCCGACGTTTGATCGCACGAAGTATGCATCGGCGGCAGGCGTCGCTCGCGGAGCGTACGTCCTGGCCGACGCCGACGGGGCCAAGCCGCAGGTCATTTTGATGGCCACCGGCAGCGAAGTTTACCTTTGCATTGACGCCTACGAAAAACTGAAGGCCGCGGGCATCCGGGCGCGCGTGGTCAGCATGCCGTCGTGGGAGTTGTTCGAACATCAGGACGAGAGTTACCGCAACCAGGTACTTCCACCCGAGGTGACGGCGCGGGTCGCGGTGGAGATGGCTTCGACTATGGGTTGGGCGCAGTACGCGGGACGCAAAGGACGCATCATAGGCATGCACACGTTTGGAGCGTCCGCGCCGTTGAAGGATTTGCAGAAGAAGTTCGGCTTCAGTTCCGACGCCGTGGTGCAGGCAGCGCGCGAACTGCTCGCGAAATAACCGTTTGTTAACCTCAGGCAGTTATCCTGCTGCCTGCTCAATCAGGAGCTAGTTATGAATCCAGTGGGCACGCTTGAGACCGCAAAGGCCGCTAATCCTCTCACCCAGCTGCAAAGTTTCGGCCAGTCGATCTGGCTCGACTACATCCGCCGCGACCTGATGAAAAGCGGCGAACTGCAACGCCTGATCACCGAAGACGGCCTGCGCGGGATGACCTCGAATCCCTCAATTTTTGAGAAGGCCATTGCGGGCGGGCAGTATCAGGATTTTCTCGACTCGCTCGCCGGGCGCACCGACCTCGATGCGAAAGGGCGCTATGAGTTGCTGGCCATCCGCGATATTCAGGATGCGGCGGACCTGCTGGCGCCCGTCTATCAGAGCACGAAGAAACGCGATGGCTATGTGAGCCTGGAAGTTTCTCCGTATCTGGCGCGTGACACGCGGGGCACGATTGACGAAGCGCGGCGGCTATGGAAGAGCGTCGCTCGCCCGAACGTAATGATCAAAGTGCCGGGCACGGCCGAGGGCATACCGGCGATCCGGCAACTGCTCGGCGAAGGCATCAATGTCAATGTGACCTTGTTGTTCGCGCAGGGAGTGTATGAGGAAGTAGCGGCGGCGTTCATCGACGGCGTGGAGAAATTCGCTGCCACGGGCGGCGATGTGAGCCAACTGGCGAGTGTGGCCAGCTTCTTTATCAGCCGCATCGATTCGCTGGTCGACTCGCTGGTCGGCGAGCAATTGAAAAAAGAAACGGACGCGGCCCGCAAGGCAAAGTTGCAGGGGATTCTGGGGAAAGTTGCGATCGCCAACGGGAAGCTGACCTATGAAGCCTACCAGCGCATCTTTTCGTCTCCGCGCTGGAAGGCGTTGGTGGCCAAAGGAGCGCAGACGCAGCGCGTGCTCTGGGCGAGCACCAGCACGAAGAATCCGAATTACCGCGACGTGCTCTACATCGAGGAATTGATCGGGCCGGACACCGTGAACACCGTGCCTCCGGCGACGCTTGACGCCTTTCGCGATCACGGCAAGCCGCGAGCGAGTCTGACCGAAGACCTGGATGGCGCGCGGAAAACGATGGCCGATCTGGCGGGCGTGGGCATCGTCATGAAAGACGTGACCGACAAGCTGACCACCGACGGCGTGAAATTGTTTGCCGATGCCTTCGATACGCTGTTGGCGGAGGTTGAGAAAAACTCGAAGCGGCGCACGACTGGCGGATCACAGACGAACGCGCAGAGCGCATCGCTGCCGTCCGAGCTCGACGCAGCCGTAAAAAAAAATCTTAACGACTGGCGGGCGTCGGGAAAAGTACGGCGGCTGTGGGAGCACGACGCCTCGCTCTGGACCAAAAATGACGAGGCCAACTGGCTGGGATGGCTCGGGATCACCGATGAGCAACTGGATGGCATCGGCCCGCTGCGGGCATTCGCTAACGAGATCCGGGGCGCTGGATTCACCGACATTCTGCTGCTCGGCATGGGGGGATCGAGTCTTTGCCCCGAAGTTCTGGCGCTGACCTACCCGCAAACGCCGGGATTTCCGCGGCTGCACATCCTCGACTCGACCGACCCGGCGCAAATCCGCAGCGTGGAGAAAAAGATCGACCTCGCGCACACGCTTTTTATAGTTTCCAGCAAATCGGGCAGCACGCTGGAGCCGAACATCTACAAACAATACTTTTTCGAGCGGGTGCAGAAAACGATTGGCGCCGGCAAGGCGGGCACTCACTTTATTGCGATCACCGATCCGGGATCGAAGATGCAGCAGGTGGCGGACCACGACCGTTTCCGCCACGTTTTTTACGGGCTGCCATCGATTGGCGGGCGCTATTCCGCGCTCTCGAACTTCGGCATGGTGCCGGCTGCGGCCATGGGCCTGGACATCGAGAAGTTTCGCAAGCGCACGAAAGAGATGGTCGAGGCCTGCAAGCCGGCGGCTGCGGTGGAAGAGAATCCGGGAGTGATGCTGGGTTTGATTATGGGAAGCGCCGCCACCCATGGCCGCGACAAGATTACGCTCATCACTTCGCCGGGAATTGCCGACCTCGGGGCGTGGCTGGAGCAGTTGATCGCGGAATCCACGGGCAAAGTCGGCAAAGGGATCATTCCGGTCGACCGCGAGGAACTGGGCGCGCCGGAAGTTTATGGCGATTCGAAAAATAGCGACCGTATCTTTGCTTATCTTCGTCTGGAAGGCGCGGCCGACGCGGCGCAGGATACCAAGGTTGCGGCGCTCGAAAAAGCCGGGCACGCGGTGGTGCGCATCGCTGTGGCCGACACCTACAGTTTGGGTCAGGAATTCTTCCGCTGGGAAATCGCGACTGCGGTCGCGGGCTCGATTCTCGGAATCAACGCCTTCAATCAGCCCGACGTCGAAGCGAGCAAGATCGTGACCAAGCAACTGACTTCGGCGTACGAGAGTTCGGGTTCGCTGCCTCCGGAAAAACCGGTCGTCGAGGAAGCGGGCTTCAAACTTTTTACCGACGAGGCTAACGCCGCCGCGCTGGCAAAGGCCGCGAGCGCTGGCCCGGCATCCGATGGCGCATTGAAGAATTATCTGCGCGCGCATCTTGCCCGTCTTGGCGCCGACGACTACTTCGCCTTGCTGGGATATGTGGAGATGAACGCCGAACATCAAGCGCTGCTGCAGAGCCTGCGGATGGCGGTGCGCGACCGCAAACGCGTGGCCACCTGCCTCGGGTTCGGGCCGCGCTTCCTGCACTCTACGGGGCAGGCTTATAAAGGTGGGCCGAACAGCGGCGTGTTTTTGCAGATCACATGCGACGATGCCAACGACCTGGCGGTACCAGGGCAGAAGTACACTTTCGGAGTGGTGAAGGCGGCGCAGGCGCGGGGCGACTTTCAGGTTCTGGCCGAACGCAAGCGGCGGGCGCTGCGGGTGCATATCGGCAGCGACGTTACAGCAGGACTCGCGAAGCTCGCGGAATTGGTAAAGCAGGTTCTGTAGCTTTAATGGATTTGTCATCCTGACTGTGCTTGCCGAAGGGGAAGGACCTGCTTTGGGCGGCGAAGAGCAGGTCCTTCGCTTCGCTCAGGATGACAAATTCGATGGGAGTTTGGGAGTTTTGGCGACCATGGGTGACACTCATCCGCTGTGGTCGCAGACGAGGAGTTTTCATGCAACTGGGAATGGTAGGTCTGGGGCGCATGGGCGCCAATATGACGCGGCGGCTGATGCGCGGCGGCCACACCATGGTGGTTTCCGATCTGAGCGCTGACACCGTCAAGGAACTGGCGGGAGAAGGCGCGGTCGCGTCCTCTTCACTCGACGATCTGGTCGGCAAACTGAGCGCTCCGCGCGCTGCGTGGATCATGGTGCCGTCGGGCGATGCCACGGAAAAAACGGTGCAGGCTCTGCTTGGGAAAATGCAGGCGGGCGACACCATCATCGATGGCGGTAACTCGTACTTCAAAGACGATGTTCGCCGCTCTAAACTTTGCTCCGCTAAAGGGGTGCATTACGTCGATGTCGGCACCAGCGGCGGCGTCTGGGGACTGGAGCGCGGATACTGCATGATGATTGGCGGGCCGAAAGAAACCGTGCAACGCTTAGACCCAATTTTCAAGACGCTGGCACCGGGACGCGGTGACATTGCGCGCACTCCGGGACGCGAAAAACTTTCAGGCGCTGGAGCTTCCGCCTCGACTGCCGAAGACGGCTACATTCACTGCGGCCCGTCGGGCGCGGGGCATTTCGTGAAGATGGTCCACAACGGGATCGAGTACGGCATCATGCAGGCTTATGCCGAAGGCTTCGACATTTTCAAGAACGCGACCAGCAAAGATCTTCCGGAAGATATCCGCTACGATCTCAACCTGCCGGATATTGCCGAGGTTTGGCGGCGGGGCAGCGTGATCAGTTCGTGGCTGCTCGATCTGACGGCTATGGCGCTGGTCGAGAATCCCACGCTCTCCGAATACAGCGGATACGTGCAGGATTCGGGGGAAGGGCGGTGGACGATTCAGGCGGCGCTGGAAGAGGCGGTTCCGGCCGAAGTGCTGACGGCGGCGCTGTACACGCGCTTCCGCTCACGGCAGGATCATACCTTCGCGGAGAAGATGCTTTCCGCCATGCGGCAGAAGTTCGGTGGTCACGTGGAGCTGAAACCGCCGGCAAAGAAGTAAGGGGCTGCTGCGAACTGCGGGCTTCGAGCGACAAAGCCCAACGTGCTTGCTCGCAGCTCGTGGCTCGGAGACTCGCACCGCACTATCCTACGCAGTATCACGAGGAGAACGATGGCTCTTACCGATGCTCGGCCAGCACCAACGAAGCCGCGAACGGGACGCACGGCCGATCCGTGCGTGATGGTGATCTTCGGCTTCACCGGCGACCTGACGCGCCGGAAGCTGATTCCCGCGCTCTACAACCTTGCCAGCCAGCAGTTGCTGTCACGCGAGTTTGCCGTGATCGGCGTGGGCCGCAATTCCATGAGCGACGACGATGCCCGCAAGAAGGTCACGGAGGACTTTAAACAGTTCGCCACAAGCAACGTCGATGCCGATTTGTGGGAATGGTTTGTTCGCCGCATCAGTTATGTCAGCGGAGACTTTGACGATCCGGCGACCTACGACAAGCTGAAAGAAACCCTGGCCAAGGTTGACCGGGAGCATGACGCGCACGGCAACTATTTTTTTTACATGGCGACCGCGCCTAAATATTTCGGCGATGTGGTCGAGCGTCTTTCGAAGGTTGGTCTGATGGCGGAGGAAAACAGCCATTGGCGGCGCGTGATAATCGAAAAGCCGTTTGGCCACGATCTTGATTCCGCCAAGACTTTAAACCAGCAACTGTTGAAAGTGGCCTCGGAAAAACAGATCTATCGCATCGATCATTACCTGGGAAAAGAGACGGTTCAGAACATTATGGCGCTGCGCTTTGCCAACGGAATATTCGAGCCCATCTGGAATCGCCGCTACATCGACCACGTGCAGATTTCGGTGGCTGAAACCGTGGGGGTCGAGCAGCGCGGCGACTACTACGATACCGCCGGCGCGTTGCGCGACATGGTACCCAACCACATCATGCAACTGATCACGCTGACTGCGATGGAGCCGCCGATTTCATTCGAAGCCAATGCGGTGCGCGACGAGCAGGCAAAAATCCTGCATGCGCTTCAGCCCTTCAGTAACGAGGACGTGCTCAGCAAAACCGTTCGCGGCCAATACGGAGAGGGCACGGTGGACAATGAGCACGTGCCCGCCTATCGCTCCGAAGAGGGCGTGCCTCCGGACTCGCGGACCGAAACGTTTGTTGCCATGCGGTTGCTGATCGACAACTGGCGCTGGGCGGGCGTTCCGTTCTATCTGCGCACGGGCAAGCGGCTGCCGGGACGCAATACGCACGTGGTGATTCAGTTTCGGCGAGCGCCGTTCATGCTGTTCCGCGAAACCCAGGTCGAAAATATGATGCCCAACCAATTGGTGCTGCATATTCAGCCGGAAGAAGGCATCTCGCTGCGCTTCGCCGCCAAGACGCCGGGAACCACCATGACGCTGGGCGAAGTGAATATGGACTTCGAGTACTCCGATTATTTTGGGGTCAATTCTTCGACGGGCTACGAACGCCTGCTGCATGACTGCATGATCGGCGATGCCACGCTTTTCCAGCGCGCTGACATGGTCGAGGCCGGTTGGAGCATTGTCAATCCGGTACTCGATGTGTGGAAGGCGCTGCCGCCGCGCAATTTCCCCAACTATCCCGCCGGAACCTGGGGGCCGAAAGAATCCGACGAGTTGATGGAGCGCGATGGACGGCGGTGGAGAAACTTTGAAAAATAAGAGGGGGATTTTGTAATTTTGTAATCTGATAATTTTGTAATTTGCTTTGGTCGTGATGAGCGGCTTGGGAACCAAATAGCGAAATTACAAAATTGCCAAATTACAAAATTCTCAATGCCTTCGACTCGCTCCATTGAAGTCTTCGCGACGGCGGCAGATCTTTTCCACGCGGCTGCCGAAGAGTTTGTGCGGGCGGGGCGCGCTGCCATTGGCGCGCAGGGACGGTTTACGGTCGCGCTCGCTGGAGGCTCGACGCCAAAAGCCCTCTACTCCTTGCTCGCCGCCAACTACGCTGATTTTGCCTGGAGCCGCGTTTTTCTTTTTTTCGGCGACGAGCGTCACGTCCCGCCCAGCGATTCTGAAAGCAATTATCGGATGGTGAAGGAATCGCTGCTGGCAAAGATTGCCATCCCCGCGGAGAATGTGTTTCGCGTGCCTGCGGAAAATCCCGATGCCTCCGCCGCTGCCGCCGAGTATGAGGTCGAGGTTCGGCGCTTCTTTGGACTGTGGTCCGATCAACCCAAAGAATTTCCGCGGTTTGACTTGATTCTGCTCGGCATGGGGCCGGATGGCCACACGGCTTCGCTTTTTCCCGATTCTCCGGCGCTCGATGAACAGTCGCGGCTGGTGGTTGCCAACTGGGTCGCAAAATTCAATACTCACCGCATCACTTTCACCTTCCCCGTGCTCAATCACGCTGGTGAAATAATTTTCCTGGCGAGTGGTCCCGACAAGGCCGACATGCTGCATCAGGTTCTTGAGGGGAAGAACACTCCTCCGCTGCCTTCGCAACGGGTGCAGCCTTCCGATGGGAAATTGCTTTGGATGCTGGACGAGGCTGCCGCCGCCAAACTAACTCGCTGACTGCGATTACACGCGCTGCACGCCGCCGAGCGCTTCTAGCGCCTTCGTAATCTGGCTCGACCACTGGGCTACTTCGTCGTCGCGCAGGGTGCGTTCGCTCGACTGGAAATGGGCTCGTATCAGGATCGAATATTTGCCCGCGCCGACTTTCTCGCCGTGGAAAAGTTCCACTGGAACAAAACTGCGCAGTTCGGCGATGGCCAAAGCGGCGACGCTCTGATGAATTTTCGCGAACTCCACGCCGTCATCAAACACGAAGGAAAAATCGCGCTCGGCGGCAGGGAAGCGCGGCAGGGCTTCGTAACGCACCTGGCGCAGATCGTGCTGATAGAGGCGGTCGAGATAGATCTCGGCGACAAAAACATCCTGGCGCAGTTTGCGGGCGGCGGCCACGTCGGGTTGAATCTGGCCAAACTGGGCGACGGTCATGCCATCCAGCACGGCGCGGGCGGAGCGTCCGGGATGGTAGTAGTCGGCGGTCTTTTCTTTGTCAGGCTGGGCATCGTAGTAGAGCGTCCAATGGCTGAACGGAGCGAGCAGGCTTTCGATGTCGCCCTTCAGATCGAAGAACGACAACGGACGCGCTGCTGCGCCTGGGGCCAGCCCGCGCACCAGTTCCGCATCGACACTGCCGGTTGCGCCGATCGCGATGCACTTCTTTTCCAACGGCATCGAATTGGCGGATGCCTCGAATATATTTCCCGCTTCAAACAGGCGAACATTGTCGCTGCCGCGATTCAAGTTGTAGGCCAGCATGTTCAACATGCTGGGAACGAGCGAGGTGCGCATTACCGAAGCTTCGTCGCTCAGTGGGTTTGCGAGGTCGAGTTCGGCGGCGTTCGAAAAGCGGCGGGCGTCGTCTTTTGAAATGAAGGTCAGGGAAATCGATTCGTTGTAGCCGAGTGCCAGAAGCGAGGAGCGCAGGCGGGCGTCTTTGTGCGCATCGGGAAGATCGCGCACTTCGCCGCTGTAGGCGGGAAGCGTATTGGCAAATTTGTCATAACCGTGCAGACGCGCGAGTTCTTCGATGATGTCGATCTCGCGCTCGATGTCGAGTCGCCAGCTCGGAATGTGGACGAGGTACTTGTCCTCGCTGCCCGGAAGCACGGTGAAGCCCAGACGCGTCAAGATGCGGTTGATTTCTAGCGTGCTGAGTTTTTCTCCGAGAATGCGCTGCACTTCGCGCAGGTCGAGTTCCACGGGAGCGAGGTCAAGCTTGCGGGCGATCACGTCGATGGCATCGCCGATGAGCGTGCCGCCGCCGGAATTGAGAATCAGTTCGGCGACGCGGTTGGCGGAGACGACGGTCGATTCGAAATCGGCGCCGCGCTCGAAGCGATGCGATGCGTCGGTGTGCAGGGCGTGGCGTTTCGACATGCGGCGCACGGTGACCGGATCAAACCATGCGGATTCGATCAGGATATTTTTCGTGCGCTCGGTGATCAT
>Ga0074044_10001398_pt1 | contig 21837 bp, 22 predicted proteins | sample BogForMeECP23OM1_FD_94443 | JGI IMG/M metagenome (GOLD analysis project Ga0074044, IMG submission 94443) | Bog forest soil microbial communities from Calvert Island, British Columbia, Canada - Bog Forest MetaG ECP23OM1 | ecosystem: Environmental > Terrestrial > Soil > Wetlands ...
TGGGAACATAAGGCGGATGCGCCACGATCCGGTCAAATGTCCTTGGACCGGCCGGTGAATAGAGATCTCCCTCGCCGACCGTGACGTTATCGAGATCGTTCAATCGCCGGTTGAATTCCGCGAAGTGCACACTCCGGGCGGCGATGTCAAAAGCGTACGCATGCTTCGCGCCGTTTCGCGCCGCCACGAAAGCGGCGATCCCGGTGCCGCAGCACAGTTCCAGGAATCGCTCGCAAGGCGAAGCCGGAATCATGTTCAGGAAGCCGCGCGTCGTCCCCAATATCGCGGGGTAAACCACGTCCACTGGCGGTTGATACCGCTGTCCGTCAACTCCACACCAGCGGTCCGAGACGATATAAAGCCCGTGCGTCGCGTACATGGCAACGGTGGCGATGCATCTTCCACTGGACCCGTGTTGTTCAATCAGCCCTAGAGAATTCAGCAGAGCAAAGGTCCGATCTCCGACCGCCTGCCGCACGCCGTCGCTTTCGACACTCTTGCCCTGCAGAAACAAAGCCGCCAGCGTGCCAAATGCCGGGGGCGCCTCGCCCCCCTTGGCATAGACTTCGAATTCCGCCTCGGCGATTTGACGGAGGTCAAAGTGGCCCTCCATGTTCTCCTGAACGAATCCGAGGCGTGGAAGCTCCTCCCGCAGGCAATGAAATTCCTCTCGCGTGCCCAGGTGGATCGGGTAAACGTTCGATTCTTGTGGCGTCGATTGAAGATGCATAGCAGATTGGCAACCCCGAGTTATTCTACTTCCAAAACACTGCGGCCGGATGACGTTGTCCACAGGAGTTCACGTGCAGCTATGGTGATTGGGTCGCCGACCTTTTCATTCAGCATCAGAGCAATTCACCAGTTGTTTCATCGGTTGGGGCTCTCCGGGTGAAAGTCCTCTCGACTGCATTGCAGCAGGCGAGATGGGCATATAATCTTTGCCGACTTCGAGGTAGGAAAGGAAGTGCCGGTGAAAATGACTGAGAAGTGCACTCCAACCCAAGAGAAAGCCCCAACCGGTGCCGCGCCCTCGTCGAAGAAATCCGATCCAATTTCGGTCCCGGCCAGAGCTTCCAAACCCCTGCGCTTGGATAAGGACTGCGACTACAACCAGGAACTGGGGCGGCTGCAAGTCGAACTGGTGAAGCTGCACGAGTGGATCCGGCACCAGGGTCTAAGAGTGGTGATTCTGTTCGAGGGCCGTGATGCCGCGGGCAAGGGAGGCGCCATCCAGCGGATCATCCAGCCGTTGAATCCCCGCATCTGCCGCGTGGTGGCGCTGGGCACGCCGACGGAACGGGAGAAAACGCAATGGTACTTCCAGCGCTACGTGGCCCACCTGCCGGCTGCAGGCGAGATGGTCTTGTTCGACCGGAGCTGGTACAACCGGGCTGGCGTCGAACATGTGATGGGTTTCTGCACCGAGGCCGAGTATACGGAATTCATGCACACCTGCCCGGAGTTCGAGCGGATGCTGGTGCGCGCGGGCATCATCCTGATCAAGTATTGGTTCTCGGTGAGTGATGAGGAGCAGGAACGCCGCTTTCAGGATCGTATGAATGACGCCACCAAGCGCTGGAAGTTGAGTCCCATGGATCTGGAATCCCGGCGGCGCTGGGCGGAATATTCCCGGGCGAAAGATGAAATGTTCGCCGTGACCGATATCAAGCAGGCGCCTTGGTACGTCGTGAACGCAGAGAATAAGAAGTGCGCCCGGCTGAACGTTATCAGCCACTTGCTGTCACTGATCCCTTACCAGAATCTGACGCCGGACCGTCTGAAGCTGCCACCGCTCGATAAAACCAAGTACGTGAGGCCACCCATCCAGGAGCAGAACTTCATCCCCGAGCTGTACAGGTCCAGCGAGTAGGGGCTCGGGTGGATGGGAACAAGCGCAAGCGCAACAGCTATCCCAAGGACCCTGATTGACAACCATATCTCCAGTGCCCTAGTATCAATCGCATGATAACTCCGTTGACCCATCGCCATCACCATCATCACCATGCGATGAGCGTGTCGGCGGAGGATCACGGATAACCAAAAGCACTTATAGGAAATCCAAGCCCGCTGGCGCAGAGATCGCGCAGCGGGCTTTTTGCTTTTGTGCGAACTCGACGAATCCGCCAGGGAGATAAGGAAGGTTCAATGGAAATCGACTTCGACAAGATGCGGGGTCTCGCGCCCGCCGTCGTTCAGGATGCCGGCACTGGCGAACTGCTGATGGTGGGCTTTATGAACCGGAAAGCGCTCGACGCAACGCTGCGCACTGGATTCGTAACGTTCTACAGCCGCACCCGCCACAGACTGTGGACCAAGGGAGAAACCTCCGGCAATCGTCTGCAGGTGGTTGCCGCCTTCGCCGACTGCGACCGGGATACGGTGCTGCTGCGCGTCCGCGTGCTGGGCGAAGGCAAGGTCTGCCACACCGGAACGCGCTCCTGCTTTACCCAGGAACTTCCGCTAGGGAGCGCGCTGGGAGTCACCCGGTTGGAACCAGAGATTGAGCAAGAGAGGCCGGAACAATGAAACTACGACTGGGCATCCCCAAAGGAAGTTTGCAGGAAGCGACGTTGAGTCTGTTCACGCGCGCCGGACTGCGCGTGTACACGAACGCCCGTTCGTATTTTGCGGCGACCGACGATCCCGAGATCGAATGTCTGCTCATTCGCGCCCAGGAAATGGCGCGATACGTCGAACACGGCGCGCTCGATGCGGGTTTGACGGGCCTGGACTGGGTGCTCGAAAGCGGCCTCGATGTCGTCAAGGTCTGCGACCTGGTCTATGCCAAACAAAGCATGGGCAGGGTCAGGTGGGTGCTGGCCGTGCCCGAGGAATCAAGCTTTAAGAAACTCGAAGACCTTGAAGGACGTATCATCGCCACTGAGCTGGTCAGTTTCACGCGCAACTACTTCGCGAGCCGTAACGTTGACGTGCGAGTCGAGTTTTCCTGGGGAGCAACCGAAGTCAAGCCGCCGTTGCTGGCAGACGCCATTGTCGAGGTCACGGAGACAGGCAGTTCCCTGCGCGCCAATCACCTGCGAGTCCTCGAAACCGTGCTTGAGTCGAACACGCAGTTGGTCGCGAATAAGGCCGCCTGCGCCGATCCCGCGCGGCGACAAAAGATTGAGAACCTGGCCGTCATGCTCAGCGGCGCGATCGCTGCGCAGGGGCGGGTCGGCCTGATGCTCAACGTGCGCCAGCCGGACTTGCCCGCTGTTCTCGGCCTTCTGCCCGCGCTGAAAAATCCGACCGTCGCGCCCCTGGCCGATGGCGAGTGGGTCGCGGTCAACACGGTCATTGAGGAGAGCGCTGCCTGGTCGCTGATTCCGAAGCTGAAGCAAGCCAACGCTCAGGGCATCGTCGAGTATCCGCTGAACAAGGTGGTCATGTGATGCGCAAAAATGTGATGCGCAATCAGTTCATGCGCATTCTCGAAGGCGCCGAGCAAGCTCGTCTTGTGGCAGCGCTGGACGAGCGGGGTGCGACCGACCTGGCAGGGGTCGAGCCGGCTGTCCGCCGCATCGTGAAGGACGTCCGGCGTGACGGCGATCGCGCCGTGCGCCGTTACGCCACGCGCTGGGACGGATTGGACAAGGGCGAGCCACTCCGCGTTTCCGAGGCGGATCTCCGCCAAGCTTGGGAGCACACCAGTCCCGCCCTGCAGGGCGCGATCCAGCACGCTGCGGTTAACATCCGCCGCTATGCCGAGTGGCAAGCGTCTGGTTCCGACAACTGGCGGCGCGAAATTCAACCTGGCGTCAGCGTAGGCCAGTTGGTGCGCCCTCTGGAATCGGTGGGATGCTACGTCCCAGGCGGCCGCTATCCTTTGCCATCGACGTTGCTCATGACGGTGATTCCCGCACAGGTCGCCGGCGTCAGGCAGATTCGCGTCGCGTCTCCGCGCCCGGCTCAGACGACCTTGGCGGCGGCGGCGTTCCTGGGCGTGCGCGAGTTCTACCGCGTCGGTGGAGCGCAAGCCATCGCTGCCCTGGCCTATGGAACGGAAGAAATCCCGCGCGTGGATAAGATCGTCGGGCCGGGCAACCGGTATGTGACCGCCGCCAAGAAATTGGTGGCTTTCGATTGCGCTATTGAATTCCTCGCCGGTCCTACCGAGGCCGTCATTATTAGTGCAGACGGCGATCCGGCTTGCATCGCTTCCGACCTGGTGGCGCAGGCCGAGCATGATCCCGACGCGCTGTGCATCTTTATAACAACGTCGCGCGCGTTAGCGAGAAAAGTTCAGAACGAAGCGCGGAAGCGTTCGCGCGCCAACCCGATCGCCGCCCAATCGCTTTCCCGTCGCGGCGCCATTCTTCTCGTCGCTTCCCTAGAGCAAGCAGTCGAAATCTCGAATCACATCGCGCCCGAGCATCTCACGCTCCCGGCGGCGTTGGTGCCGGCGGTGCAGCACGCGGGCTCGGTCTTCCTGGATGAATTCACACCTCAGGCCGCGGGCGACTACGTCTCCGGACCGAACCATGTGCTGCCCACCGGTGGCATGGCGCGGGTGCGCGGCGGCCTCAGCGTGCTCGACTTCATCCGCGTCATTGCCTGCCAGCAAGTGTCCAGCAAGGGAATCCGCCGAATCGCACCGCCGGGAATGACACTGGCAAACGCCGAAGGTTTGAAGGGGCACGCGGAGGCATTCCGAGTGAGGTGCTCCCATGCTTGAAGCTCGCGGAGTGGTAAGAGATTTGCGCGCGTATCGGCCTCCTTTGGCGGGCCGAACCGGACTGCGTCTCGACTTCAACGAGAGCACGGTAGGATGTTCGCCGCGCGTGTTGGCCCGGCTGCGGTCGCTCGATTCCGAATTGCTGGCGCGCTATCCCGAACGCGAGCCGGTTGAAAGAACAGTCGCAGGTTTTCTCGGACTCGATCCGGCGCAGGTTCTGCTCACCAACGGAGTCGACGAAGCGATCCATCTGCTGTGCTCCACTTATCTCGACCCTGGGGACGAAGCGCTCATCGTCGTGCCCACCTTCGCCATGTACGCGATCTTCGCACAGGCCGAAGGCGCGCGCGTTGTCGAGGTGCGTGCTGGCGACAACTTCACATTCCCCGCGCCGGATCTGCTCGCGCAAGTCAACCAACGCACGCGCCTGATCGCGGTGGCGAATCCCAACAATCCAACCGGATCCGCGGTCGCAGGCAAGGTCCTGATGCAGATTGCGCAAGCAGCGCCGCAAGCTGCTCTGCTCGTCGATGAAGCGTATTTCGAATTTCACGGAGAAACGCTTATCGACCAAATACGAATCCAACGCACCCCGCGGATCGAGAATCTTTTCGTGGCGCGAACTTTTTCCAAGGCTTACGGCCTCGCGGGTTTGCGCATTGGCATTCTTGCCGGAGAAGCCCGGCAGATGGCGATGGTCCGCCGCGTTGCCTCGCCCTACAGCGTCAACGCGGCCGCCCTCGCGGTATTGCCGGAGGCGCTGCAAGATCAGGAGTACGTTGGCCGATATGTCGCGCAAGTGCTCGGTAACCGCGAGCGATTGCAGCGGGAACTTGGCAATCTCGGAATGCATTACTGGCCCAGTCACGCAAATTTTGTGCTGGTACGGGTTGGCGCAGCTCACGCCGAGTTCGTTCAATCCCTGCGGGAGCGCGGAATTCTGGTGCGCGACCGGCACTCCGACCCCTTATGCGAAGGCTGCGTCCGCCTGACCGTGGGGTCGGACGAACATACGCAGACTCTCATCGATGCTCTGCGGGACGTTGTCGGACAACTTGGATTGCAAACTGGCTCGAGAACCGAGGTGCGGGCGTGAGGAAAGCCAAACTGCATCGCAAAACCGCGGAAACAGAAATTCAAGTTGCGCTCACCATCGAGGGCCGTGGAAAGTACGAAGTCTCCACCGGAATCCGCTTTCTTGACCACATGTTGGAACTGTTCGCGCGTCACGGCGGCTTCGACTTGAAACTCGCCGCTCGCGGCGACCTGGATGTGGATCAGCACCATACCGTCGAAGACGCCGGGATCGCATTGGGAGAGGCGTTCGACCGCGCTCTGGGCGACCGGCGCGGCATCCTGCGAGCCGGATATTTCCTGATGCCCATGGACGAAACTCTCGGCCTCGCGGCAGTGGATTTTGGCGGCCGCGCGGTGGCCGTGGTTCAGACCAGGGTCCGAGCGACGCGGGTCGGCGATCTGCAGGCGGAACTGGTCTGCGACTTCTTTGAAGGCTTTGCCCGCGGCGCGCGCGCCAATGTTCATGCGCGCGTGCTCTACGGACGCTCCAGCCATCACAAGATCGAAGCGCTCTTCAAAGCTTTTGCGCGCGCGCTTCGTGTAGCCTGCTCCCGCGACCGCCGCCTGGGACGCATGCTGCCGAGCACCAAGGGGCTTCTATGATCGCCATCGTGGATTATGGCGCCGGCAACCTGAATTCGGTGAAGAAGGCGTTTGACTATCTCGGCGCCGAAGTCGTCGTAACCACGCAGCCTGAAGTCATTGCAACCGCGGACCGGATCGTTCTGCCCGGCGTCGGGCACTTCTCCGCCTTGAGCGGCCTTGACAACACGGGCTTACGAGACGCCGTGCTGCAAGGCGCAAGCGCCGGCAAGCCGTTCCTGGGGATCTGCCTGGGAATGCAGTGGCTGTTCGAAGGTAGTGACGAGGCTCCTGAATTTGCAGGAGCGGGATTTTTTGCGGGTCGATGCCGCCCGTTTCCGGCTTCGGTGAAATCGCCACACGTCGGATGGAACTCGCTGGCAGTGCGCCCAGGCTCGCGGTTGTTGCGCAACGTCGCGGCAGATTCCTTTGTTTACTTCACCCACTCTTTTCAAGCGCCGGTGGTCGCCGCCACCACGGCGGCAACCGACTACGGAGCGCAATTTTCCGCCGCCGTCGAGCAGGAAAACATTTTCGGAGTACAGTTCCATCCGGAAAAATCCTGGAACGTGGGGCTGCTCATTCTCAGGAATTTCTGTGAGGCCGACTTGCGACGCCGATTTGTGAGGCCGATTTGTGAGGCTCGATAAGTGCTGACCAAACGCATCATCGCCTGTCTCGATGTGGACAACGGCCGGGTCGTGAAAGGCGTGCAGTTTGTCAACCTGCGCGACGCTGGCGACCCGGCGAAATGTGCCGCCGCTCACGCCCGCGATGGCGCCGACGAAATCGTTCTGCTCGATATCACGGCCACCAGCGGCAAACGCCGCACCACGCTCGACGTCGTCTCGCGCACGGCACGCTGTTTGTTTGTTCCGTTCACGGTTGGCGGAGGAATCCGCGAACTCTGTGACGCCGAGGCCGTGTTCGAAGCCGGCGCCGACAAGATTGCCGTCAATTCGGCGGCGGTCAAAGACCCGGCGCTGATCGGACAAATCGCCGCTCGTTTTGGCTCGCAAGCGGTCGTGGTGGCGATCGATGCCCGGCGGAGGAACGGTGGCTTCGAGGTATTCGTAGCCGGAGGGCGCATTCCCACCGGCCGCGACGCGCTTCTATGGGCGCAGGAGGCAGCCACGTGCGGTGCGGGAGAAATCCTGCTCACTTCCATGGATCGCGACGGCACGCGAGTTGGCTTCGATTGCGAATTAACGCAGAGAGTGGCCGACGCTGTTTCCATTCCTGTGATCGCGTCGGGCGGCGCCGGCTCCGCGCGCGACTTCATTGAAGTGTTCAACAGCGGTCACGCCGACGCGGCTCTGGCCGCGTCCATCTTCCATTTCGGTATCGAGAACATCGCACAATTGAAACGCGAACTGCACGCAGCCAATGTGCCGGTGAGGTGGCCATGCTGATTCCGTCGATCGATCTTATGGGCGGCAAGATTGTGCAGTTAGTCCAGGGCGATAAGAAAGAACTGGAGTTCGACAACTTCGATTACTGGATCGAACGCTTCTCGAAGTATCCCATAGTCCAACTGATCGACCTCGACGCAGCGCGCGGCGCCGGTGACAACCGGCTGTTGGTCAAGCAAATCGTCGGCCGTCTGAACTGCCAGGTGGGCGGCGGCATCCGCACCCTTGAAACCGCACGGGAACTTCTGAACCTGGGTGCGCGCAAAGTAATCATCGGCTCAGCGTTGCTGACTGAAGGCCGGATCAACCAGGAGTATGCTCGCGCGCTGGCGGACGCGCTCTCGAAGTCGGCACTCATATTTGCTCTCGACTCTCGGGGAGGCCGGGTAGCGATCGACGGCTGGCGCACGGAGACTGCCATCACCGCCTTCGACATGATTCGCGCGCTGGAACCCTTCTGCGCGACATTTCTCTATACGCACATCGACACGGAGGGCTTAATGGGTGGAATTCCGATGGAGACGGTTCACGCCATCCGGCGCGCCACTACCCGGCACTTGGTGGTCGCCGGCGGCATCACCGAACAACAGGAAATCGACAGCCTCGACGCCCTGGGAATTGATGCCGTGGTGGGAATGGCGCTGTACGCTGGAAAACTCTGCGGCTGAAAATCAACATCAAGTCAACTGCGGCGCTGCGGCACGGTTGTCGTAGTACCGGAAACCTGGGTCAACGTGGAGTTTCACGGTGACGTTCATCATCGTCTGCATAACAGCGGGAGCCTGCCCAGTTCGGATTCCTGATGGGGTGCGCCGGTAGCGGCTCGTTCAATTAACCCTCCTTTAACACTAGCGCAACATTGCTGCAACACAGTCAATCTAGTGTCAGCAGAGACTATCGTTTCTGCGCAAATCTCTTCCGAAAGCGCATGAGGCCCTCTTTCTGACCATGGAACCTTTGGCGGTGGCAGACAATCCGCGTTTCCCCGACCTGATTTACGTCGTGGAAGACGATCCCGACGTCTCTCGCCTGATCGAGCACAACTTGCGCACCGCCGGATACGAGGTCTCCACATTTCTCTCTGGGGCGCCGGTGGTTCCCATGGCCGCCATGGCCCAACCCGCGCTGTTTCTTCTGGACATTATGTTGCCCGGGATCAGCGGCTTCGATCTCTGCCGTCAGATCCGCCAGCACGAACGGTTGGGCAAGACGCCGGTCATTTTTCTTTCCGCCAAAACTCAGGAACCGGATCGCCTGCAGGCCTTCGACGCCGGTGGAGACGGATACATCACCAAGCCGTTCAGCCCTCGCGAGTTGATTGCGCGCATCCGCAACGTTCTCCGCGCTCCGCCGGACGCCCCCAATCACGAGACGATTCGGTTGGGAGATTTGGAAATCGACATCGCTTCGATGACCGTCCGCGTCGAGGGCAGAACCGTACTCACGACGGTCCGCGAATTCCGGTTGCTCGAATACCTGGCGCGGCACCGCGGACGCGCTTTTACCCGCGACCAATTGCTTGACGCGGTGTGGAAAGAAGGGTCGTTTGTGACCCCGCGCTCGATTGACGTTTTTGTGCGTCGTCTGCGGGAGAAAATCGAGCCCGACCCACGGCATCCCCGTTACTTGAAAACGCTGCGTGGAATCGGCTATCGGTTCGAGGCCGGGCGCTGACGAACCATTCCGTCTTTGCCCGGTTCAATTGAGTTTTCCGATAGCCTTTTCCGCAGCCTCCAGTATCTTGCCGTCCTTGGCCACCCGGGTGAGGGTGTTGATGTCGTCGAAGAGCGACCGGTCTTCGTCGAGTCTCTTCACATGACTGCGGACAACCTGGTACGCCGCCTCCGAGGCAGGCGAGGGTTTGACCGGCGCCCGCAGATCAAAGGCCTGAGCAGCCGCCATCAGTTCGATCGCGACGACGTGCCAGGCGTTCTCCAGAATCTGACGGGTCTTGATGGCCGTGGTCATGCTCATGGAGACAAAGTCCTCCTGATCGGCGGCGGCTGGAATCGAGCCGGTCGCCGCCGGGTGACTCAGTACACGGTTCTCACAAACCAGCGCTCCGGCGGTGTACTGCGTAAGCATGAGGCCCGAGAACATTCCGGCGCCTTTGGTCAGAAAAGCCGGCAGCCCCATCGACAAATGAGGATTCATGAGCCGATTCAGTCTGCGCTCCGAAAGAGCTGCCACCGTGGTCACCGACATGCCGACGAGTTCGAGCGCGAACGCCAACGGAGTGCCTTGGAAGTTGGCGCCGGTGAGCACCGTGTCTTCGTCAGGAAAAAAAACGGGATTGTCGGCGGCGTGGTTGAGTTCGATCTCCAGCATGTACCGGCTCCACTGGAACGCGTCCTTGGCGGCACCGATGACTTGCGGGCTGGAACGGAGCGAGTAGGCGTCCTGCACTTTCTTGCCCGGGCGCTTGAGCAGTTCGGAGCCCGCAGTGAGCCGTCGGACGTTCTCGGCGCAGGCCTGCGCCCCCGGATAACCGCGCACGTTGTGAATTCGCGGATCGTACGCGGCCATGTTGGCGTTGAGCGCTTCCAGAGTCATCGCCAGCGAGACTTCCTGCGTCCTGAGCCACCTCTCCGCATCGTAGACTTCCAGGCAACCCATTCCGGTGGTGAGGTCGGAGCCATTGATGGTAGCCAAGCCATCGCGCTCGCGGAACGTAATCGGCGAAATGCCCGCGGCTGCCAGACCCTGTTTCGCCGGCAATCGACTCCCTTTGTAGAACACCTCGCCCTCACCCATGAGCGTGATGGCCATTTGCGCCATCGGCGACAGATCTCCACATGCGCCCACCGAGCCTTTTTGGCACACCACCGGAGTGACGCCCCGATTGAGCATCTCGATCTGGATTTCCACGACCTCGCGGCGAATCCCGGAATGACCCCAGCAGTGCGTGTTCAGGCGCGAAAGCATGCCCGCCCGCACGTCTTCTTCCTTGCAGGGTTCTCCACAACCCGCGGCATGAGAGTAGAGAAGGTATCTCTGGAACTTTTCGGCTTGCTCCGGAGTGAGTACCACATCGGCAAGTTCGCCAATGCCCGTGTTGACCCCGTACATGATTTCGCCGGCACGGATCTTGCGCTCGAGAAGGCCCCGGCACTTGTCGATTCGCGCCACCGCGTCCGAGTGTAGCTGGATGGGCTGACGATGGCGGGCAGCGGCGGCGACATCCTCAATCTTTAATGAATGCCCGTCCAATACCAGGATGATTCCCGCTTGGTTCGACAGCGCTTCGTCCAGCACAACCGTCATAGGCTTCCCTCGCGTTACGTGGCGATGCACTGCACCGTCCACGGTTGCCTACCGGCTCCGACCCGGTGGACCACTCCGCAATTTAGCGCGCCGGGGCTCCGCCGTGCTGTGACTAAAATCACCCAGACCTGGACTCAGCGCCCTCCACGGTCACTACTAACGATTACTCCTCAACCAGACAATAGGCGCCAATCGCCTCGTCTTGTGTTTTGTCTGGCTCGCCTCGATAGATCTCTACGTTTTTGCAATCGTACATCCCGTGGTTGGGGGGAAGTTCCAACATCAGGTAGCTACCGCTCGGCAGAACGGCGCAGCCGCTCGCTCCCTCGTTGCACTGCAGGTCAAGAGGTTTCCCGTCCTTCAGGACGTGAACGACGACCACCTTGTTGACAACCACCGAGCCTTTCACCTTGACCGGCGTTTTCTCCTGCGCGAACGCGTATCGGGCAGCCAGGATGACGAACGCCACGGTGAATACGACAAGCAGCGAAACGGCTTTTTTCATAAGTGCCTCCCACGGCACGAAGGCTGTTCCAGCCCATCCACATTTTCCGGCTTGGGGCGGTCTTCTGTCTACGATCTCCGATCACATGTGTCTATGATCTCTGATCACTTGTCCTTTCCAAAAATCACTTTGCCCGGTGACCATAATCACTGCAAAGCAAATGAGCGGCGAGGAAAATGCACGAGGTGCAAGTCTTTCCTGCTCAACTCGGCCCCATACATCGGGTCTCCCTAGTTTCACTAGCTAAGCCCGCTGTTGCTTGAGACGTGCGGGCCGGCAAAGGCCCCGGGGAGCGTAATTCTGGGGTCTCGGTTACAGGAGGGCGTCGGGAGCGATCACCGTGGCCCAGGAACAGCACACGATCCTGCCAGTAAACCAACTGGAAAAGCTAATCGAAGCGGTATCCCGCAAAGGTTACGAAATACTTGGACCCACCGTGCGCGATGGGGCAATTGTTTACGACCAGATGGAATCGGCCGAGGAACTGCCCGCCGGCTGGACCGATGAGCAGGGGCCTGGCCGCTATCGGCTCAAGCGGCGCGAGGATCAAGCTGTGTTCGGCTATGCCGTGGGGCCGCAGAGCTGGAAGAAGTATCTGCACCCCTCCGAGGTGAAGTTGTGGGCGTCCGAACGCCAGGGCGCAACCTTCCGAATCCTAAATAACGAGACACGACCCAAGCGCCCTTACGCTTTTCTGGGAGTGCGCGCCTGTGAGTTGGCCGCCATCGCGATCCAGGACCGCGTGCTGCTCGAGGATAAGTATTGCGATCCCATCTACAAAGAACGCCGTTCGCGCGCGTTGGTCATCGCGGTGCAATGCACTCAGGCGGCGGCAACGTGTTTTTGCGCGTCCATGGGAACGGGACCGAGAGCGCAAACCGGCTTTGACCTGGCGCTGACGGAACTAATCGGACCGGGCGGCCACCGCTTCGTAGTCGAGACGGGAAGCAAGCGCGGCGCCGAAGTGTTAGCCGAGTTCGAGACCGCTCCAGCGACGGACGCGGATTGTCATGAGGCGGAAGCCGCGGTGGACCGCGGGGCAGCCCAGCAAGTGCGAAGCATCGACACTGAAGGCGTCAAAGATCTGCTCTACCAGAATTTCGAGCACCCACGCTGGGACCACGTTGCCGCCCGGTGCCTGACCTGCGCCAACTGCACCATGGTCTGCCCCACCTGTTTCTGCACCACGGTCGAAGACATAACCGACGTTACTGGCGATCATGCCGAGCGCTGGCGCCGTTCGGATTCGTGCTTCACCCAGAATTTTTCCTATATCCACGGAGGCAGCGTCCGAACTTCCAGCAAAGCTCGTTACCGCCAGTGGATGACCCACAAGCTGGCGTCGTGGATCGATCAGTTCGGCACTTCGGGATGTGTGGGCTGCGGGCGCTGCATTACCTGGTGCCCGGTGGGAATCGACATCACGGAGGAAGTCCGGGCCATAAGGGGGGAAAACACTCATGGAAAACCTTGAGCGCATTATCGCTGAGCATCCTTTCTTCGCCGGTCTCGATCATCGTTTTATGACCTTGCTGGTGGGCTGCGCCTCCAATGTGCGGTTCGAGGCGGGCACTTACATCTTCCGGGAGGGCGGGGAGGCAAACGAGTTTTACCTGATTCGGGCAGGGAAGGTGGCGCTGGAAATGCATGCGCCGCAGCACAAGCCGATCATCGTGTCGACGCTCGGTGAAGGGGAGATTTTGGGGTGGTCCTGGCTGCTACCACCCTACCACTGGAAGTTCCATGCGCGTGCGGTCGGGGACACGAGGGCAATCGCGCTGGATGGGAAGTGTTTGCGGACCAAGTGCGAGGAAAACCACGATCTGGGGTACGAATTGGTGAAGCGCTTTGCCTATATCGTCGATCAGCGGCTGGAGGCGACTCGTCTCCAGTTGCTCGATGTTTACTCGGTCCGGTGATGACTACCACGACCACCACCAACCCGATGGTTTCGCAGCCCTACCTTGTGCGCGAGGTCGCCAAGGAGACGTCTGACACATTCACGCTGACGCTGGAACCAGAGAGCGGGGCCAACGGAACCTCGTTCCAGCCCGGCCAGTTCAGCATGTTATGGGTATTCGGAGTGGGGGAGTTGCCGATCTCCATCAGCGGTCACCCTTCCGAGCGTGACCGACTTGTGTACACCGTGCGGTCGGTGGGTCAGGCGACCCATGCGCTCGTGAGCCAGGCCGCGGGCGGTTGCGTCGGCGTGCGCGGTCCCTACGGGACGGGCTGGCCCGCGGAGAAGGCCAAGGGACGGGACGTCATCGTGGTGGCGGGCGGAATTGGACTGGCGCCGCTGCGCCCCTTGATTTATGAAATTCTGAGTAACCGCGAGGCCTACGGGCGTTTAACGATCCTCTACGGAGCGCGCAGCCCACGCGATCTGCTTTACCGCAAGGAATTGACTGCCTGGGCCCGCCAGCGCGACACCCAGGTGTTGGTCACGGTCGATTACGGCGGTCTGGCTTGGCGCGGGCACGTTGGCGTGGTGACCACGCTTTTCAAGTACGCCCGGCTCCAGCCGTCACGTTCCACGGCCATGGTCTGCGGTCCTGAGATCATGATGCGCTTTGTCGCCCGCGAACTGGAGGCCCATGGACTCGCCCGCCCGGACATCTATCTCTCCATGGAACGAAACATGAAGTGTGGCATCGGATTCTGCGGACATTGCCAGTACGGGCCCCACTTCATTTGCAAGGATGGGCCGATTTTCCCCTACGAGCAGCTCCGGCCGCTGCTGGAGAAGCATGAGCTCTGAAACGAAACGCAAGGCCAAGTCCAAGCCCCGGTCCAAACCAAAGATCGCGGTTTTCAAGTTCGCTTCCTGCGACGGCTGCCAGTTGAGTTTAATCGACGCCGAGGACGAATTGCTGGGCGTTGTCGGTGCGGTCGACATCGCCTATTTCCCCGAAGTGTCGCGCGCCATGCTGAAGGGGCCCTACGACATCGGCCTGGTGGAAGGATCGGTCACCACACATGGAGATGCCCAGCGCATTCAGGAGGTGCGACGGCAGTGCAAGACGCTGATTGCGATCGGCGCTTGCGCCACCGCCGGCGGCATCCAGGCGCTGCGAAACTGGAAGGATGTCGATGAATTTATCCGCGTCGTGTACGCCACGCCGCAGTTCATCAGCACCCTCAAACTCTCGACGCCCATCGCCGAGCATGTGCCCGTGGACTTCGAACTGCGCGGCTGCCCCATCAACAAGTACCAGTTGATCGAGCTGATCACGGCTACGCTCGTCGGACGAAAGCCCAACATTCCCGCCTACAGCGTGTGCCTCGAATGTAAGCGCAAGGCCAATGTGTGTATCGCGGTCGCCCGCGGCGTCGCCTGCCTCGGCCCCGTGACCCAGGCCGGCTGCGGAGCGCTCTGCCCCACATACGACCGCGGCTGCTACGGTTGTTACGGACCGATGGAAACGCCCAATACCGATTCCTTGACCGGCCAGTTCCGCATTCTCGGACGGACCGACGATCAGATCTCGCAAGCGTTCCGCGGATTCAACGCCTGGGCTTGGCAGTTCCGCAAGGCGAGCGAGGAGTGCGAGCGAAAATGACCGGACGCGCCTCAAAGACGATTCACGTGGAAACGCTGGCCCGGGTGGAAGGCGAAGGCTCTCTCTACATCAAGCTGACCGGCGACCGCGTGACCGACGTGAAGTTGAAGATTTACGAGCCACCCCGCTTCTTCGAAGCCTTGCTGCGCGGCCGGCACTTCTCGGAAGCCCCTGACATCACCGCCCGCATCTGCGGCATCTGTCCCATCGCTTACCAGATGAGCGCGATTCACGCCATCGAGCGCGCGCTCGGCATTCGCATTGACCCCAGCGTTCGCTTACTGCGCCGCCTGTTCTACTGCGGAGAATGGATCGAGAGTCACACCCTGCACGTCTACATGCTGCACGCGCCTGATTTTTTGGGCTGTCAGGACGTGATCGCCATGGCCCGCGATCATCGGGAGGTAGTGGAGCGGGCACTGCGGCTGAAGAAAATCGGGAACCGCGTTGTCCAGTTGCTCGGCGGACGGGAGATTCACCCCATCTCGGCAGCGGTGGGTGGCTTCTATAAAGTACCTACGAAATATCAGTTGCGCGAAATGGTGGAGGACCTCGAGTGGGCGTTGGAAGCATCGCTCGAAACCGTCCGCTGGACCGGCACTTTGGAGTTCCCGGATTTCGAGCAGGACTACGAATTCGTGGCCCTGCGCCATCCCGACGAGTATCCGTTCAACGAAGGAAGGCTGGTATCGAACCGGGGCCTCGATATCGACGCCGCCGAATACGAAGACCACTTCGTCGAGCAGCACGTCAAACATTCGAACGCCCTGCACTCGGTAGTGCGCGGAAGAGGCTCGTATCTGGTGGGACCGCTGGCGCGCTTCAACCTCAACTTCGACAAACTGCCGGCGGTCGCGCAGCAGGCAGCCTCCGAAGCCAAACTCCGGCCGCCTGTAAAGAATCCCTTCCGCAGCATCTCGGTGCGCGCGGTCGAACTGGTTTTTGCCTGCGCCGAGGCGCTGCGCATCATCCGCGAGTATGAGCCACCAGCTCTTCCGCGAGTCGAGGTCCCGAATCGCGCCGCAGTGGGCCAAGCCATCACCGAGGCGCCCCGAGGCATCCTCTATCACCGCTACGCTTTCGATGACAAGGGCCTGATCATCGCCGCCAAGATCGTCCCGCCCACTTCGCAAAATCAGAAGCGGATCGAGGACGATCTGCGGGAGTACGCGGCGCGGTTGGTGGCTTGGCCTGAGGACGAAGCAACGTGGAAGTGTGAGCAGGCGATTCGCAACTACGACCCGTGCATTTCCTGTGCCACACACTTTCTAAAACTCGCGGTGGAACGGGAAAAACTTGTGTAGAGACGGGGCTTGCCCCGTCTCGGACTGCTGAAAACTCTTGGCCCGTGTAGGCTTCGGGAAGGGCACGACTTCAGTCGTGCCGCTAACGACCGTCAGAAATGCGGGCTTTAGCCCCTGAGGGAGCGCCGATGGCGCCACCAAGAGCAATCTCCGAAAATGCCTTGGCGCGCACTGTCGGCGAAAACGCCCTACCATCCTCTATGCGCATCATCTGTTGCGGAAATCCGGAACGCGGCGACGACGGCGCCGGAGTACTGGTAGCCGCACGCCTGCGAGACCTCGGAGTAGAAGCCGAGACGCGCACCGGGGAAGCCTCTGAACTCCTGGAAGCGTGGCGAGGCGCCGATCACGTAGTCGTGGTGGACGCGGTCGAGACCGGCGAGCCTGCCGGAACGGTATGGCTGTGGGACGGTCGCCAAACCAGCTTCCCCGGCCGCCCATCAACGTCCACCCACGGATTCGGTTTAGCGGAGGCCATCGCCCTGGCGCGTGTCCTCGGCCGCCTGCCCGAGCGGCTGCAAGTCTACGGAATCGAAGGACGGCGATTCGAACCTGGAACCGAAGTCTCGCCAGAAGTGAAACTGGCGGTCGAGGAAGTGGTCCGGCGAATCACAGCCGGTACCGTGGTTTGAAGTTGCTTGAGACGACCGGAACTGCACCCGATCGATCACTCCCGCATCTTCTCGACAACCGCCATACCTTCCTGCCAAGATAGTCGGTCATGTCTATGCGAACCCTGCAATGTTTTCTGATTGTTTTCTTTTTCTCACTGGTTGCGACGGCCCAGATTCCCTCCACGTTCAACCTCATGCCCGTGCCCACGAAGGTTGAGGTTGGGGCTGGCCAGCTTGTCGTCGATCAGTCGTTTACCGCCATTAGTACTGGCCAGAAAGATATTCGTCTTGACCGGGGCATCGCCAGATTCCTCGGTCAGGTCAGCCGACAGACGGGCATGCAGTTGAACGGTCAGCCCGCCACTGCCTTCAGCGCGACCCTAGTCATCCGCGCCGGGAACGCCGGCCGCAAGGTTCAGGAACTTGGCGAGGATGAATCCTATACCCTCGAAATCACCACATCACGCGCAACTTTGACCGCGCCGAATGCCTTGGGCGCGCTGCACGGATTGCAGACGTTCCTGCAACTGATCGAACCGACCCCCACAGGGTTTGCCGTGCCGGTGATCTCCATCCAGGACCAGCCTCGCTTTGCCTGGCGTGGCCTGCTGATTGACGTCAGCCGCCATTTCATTCCGACCGAAGTACTGAAGCGGAACCTCGACGGAATGGCCGCGGTGAAGATGAATGTCTTGCACTGGCATCTTTCCGACGACGAGGGCTTCCGCGTCGAAAGCAAGCGCTTTCCCAAGCTGCACCAGTTGGGCTCGGAGGGACAGTACTACACGCAGGCCGAGATCCGCGACTTTGTGGCCTACGCGCGCGACCGCGGCATCCGCGTGGTTCCGGAATTCGACATGCCCGGGCACAGCCGCTCCTGGCTGGCCGGTTATCCGGAACTTGCCAGTATGCCCGGCCCATACAAGGCTGGCAGGATCGCGAACGCGGATACCGTCATGGATCCCACGCGGGACCTGACGTATAGGTTCCTCGACAAGTTCATCGGCGAAATGACAGTCCTGTTCCCCGACGCCTACTTTCACATCGGCGGCGATGAAGTGACCAACAAGCCCTGGGACTCGAATCCGAAAATCCAGGCGTTCATTCGGGCTCGCGGCATGAAGAACAACCGCGATTTGCAAGCCTACTTCAATCGGCGCCTGCAAAAGATCGTGAAGCAACACGGGAAGATCATGATGGGTTGGGATGAGGTGTTGCATCCCGACTTGCCGAAAACCGTGGTGGTGGAGTCGTGGCGTGGACAAGATTCCCTGGCCGAGGCCGCGAAACAAGGTCATGGCAGCCTGCTCGCCTATGGCTACTATCTCGACCTGATGTGGCCAGCGGCGCGACACTACGCCGTGGACCCAATGACAATGACAAAGCCGGGTGCGGCGGCGGCGCTCGACGCCGAGGAACAGAAGCGCATTCTGGGCGGCGAGGCGTGCATGTGGGCGGAGTTCATCACTCCGGAAACGATCGATTCGCGGCTCTGGCCGCGGCTGGCGGCGATTGCCGAGCGCTTCTGGTCGCCGCAGGAAACCCGGGACAACCAATCCATGTACCGGCGCCTGGACGAAGTAAGCTGGCGGCTCGGCTGGCTGGGGTTGAATCAGGAGTCGAACTACGCGCTGATGCTCCACCGTCTCGCGGGCAGTCACGATATTGCCGCCCTGCGCATCCTGGCCGATGTGGTGGAACCCACGAAAGACTACACGCGCACGGAAGTCTTTCCCCAGCCTCCGGTGAAATCGACGCCGCTAAACCGTCTAGCCGATGCGTGTCGGCCAGAAAGCACGGCGGCTCGGCAATTCGCGGAACTGGTCGACACCTACCTCCAGAGCGGCTCCAAGGATTCCGCCGCCGAGGCCAGGATCCGGGCGTCGCTCGTCAAGTGGCGTGAGAACGGCGCCAACCTCCAACCTGTTCTGGACCGCTCATTCCTTCTGGCGGAAGACAAGCCACTGTCCGAGGATCTGGCTGCTCTCGCCGCGGCTGGACTCGAGGCGCTCGACAGCATTGGTAAGAATCAGCCCCTGCCGGACGCGTTGCGTACCGGGCACTTGGCGGTGGTGGAGCGGTCGATGAAGCCGAGGGCCAACCTGCTCGTGATGGTGGCGCCTCCGATCCAGAGGTTGATCGAGGCGACGGCGTCTTCGCATTAGTTGCTCGAGAAGGAAGTTCGCCATTTCCATACAACTTCTCACGAGCTTCCGGGTTCAATAGTATGTAGGGGTGTGATTGTCTGGAGGACATCTTGAAAGCATCGCGTTGGTTTCTAAAAACAATTGGTTTCGAGTTGGCGGCGAGAACCGTGCTCTTATTTTTCGTGGCAGGCGCCGCGGCATTGGCTTGCGCCCAGAGTGGCGCCATGACTCCTTATCAGGACGAACAGGACGGCGTCAGCGCCGGCGGAAAATGGCTGGAGTTCCATTCCACCGACAAGATGACGGGCGCAAAGAAAGTGCGCTTCGAAATCCAGTCGGACAACTATTTTCGCGAAGACCCGGAATACAAACCTAGAGTGGACCTGTATTGCGATGGCGGCAAGCTCAAGCTGGCCGACTTCAATCCCGGAGTCAGACTGGCCCCGCCGAACCGGCCCGGCTTCTGGGGGCAGCCGCAGTTGGAAGTGATGGTTCGCGTGGATGACGCCCACTACTTCAAGGGCTGGAACTGGATGCGCGGCCACTTCCTCTCCATGGACAAAGGCACCACTCGGAGCCTCATCGGGGCCCAGGTTTTCAAGGTGGAGCTCCCCACTCGCAGCGGCCGGCAGATCGCGGAATTTTCTCCCGGCGGCCTGCAATTGGATCGCATCCGACAAGCTTGCGATCTGACACCGAAGAAGCCGAGCAAGGACTAAGGCGCACTGGGCATCGATGACGTGCGGGCATCGCAGGCCAAGGAATGTGCATCGAAGGTGAAAAGGTCATTTGCAGTTATTTCATTCCTCGCGTTTGGACGGCACGGTCGAATCAGGTGTGAGGTGAAAGATGTTGAGGACGATCTTTCGCGCTCAGCATAGCGCTGCCCCTCCTGGCCTCGTTTTTGTTTGGCTGTTCGCTGTTTTGGCTCCGTCTCTGATGGCTCAGACGGCTGGAATGGGAGCGTTGACAGGCAAGGTTACGGATCCGTCCGGTGCTGTGGTGGCGAATGTCACCGTGATGGCAACGAGTGTAGACAATGGCCAGACACGAAGCACCACCACGGGGACGGATGGCACTTATAAGCTTGACGGGCTCGCTGCGGGCAATTACCGGGTGAAGTTTGAGGCCTCCGGTTTCAAGTCGGTGGAGCTTCCTCCCGCAACGGTCAACGGGACGGAGACAGCGGTTCTGGATACGAAGCTGGAAATCGGCGAAGTAGGCAATGCCATACCGGTCAACAATCCCGCGCCAGTGTCAGAGGAGAACTTGCCGAACGCCCCTTCCGCCAGTAAACCGCCTTCGCTACAGGATCTGGGTTTCCCTGCAGAGCAGTCCCAGGGAGATGCCCGCCAGCAGGCACTGCTCGATAAACGGACGCACATGCTGAAGATCCATCAGCGGCTGGGTTTGATCACAACCATCCCCTTGATTGCCACCGTTGCCACTTCCCTCAACGCCGGGGGCAAGAGCACCAGCACGACCTCGCGCGATCTGCATGTCGCTCTCGGCGGGCTGACGGGAGATTTGTATTTCATGACCGCCTACTATGCCATTCGCGCGCCCAGGGTGCCCGGAACCGAAACGCGCGGACCGATCCGTTTCCACAAGGTTATGGCCTGGATCCATGGCCCCGGGATGGTCCTGACGCCCATTCTGGGAGCGATCGCCTTCGATCAAAAGAGCAAAGGGGAAAAGGTCCACGGCATCGCCTCCGCGCATGGGCCGGTGGCCATCGTGACCGCCGGGGCATTTGGAGCAGCTCTTCTGTCGGTATCCGTTAAGTTCTGAACCGCGCTTATGAAAAAGACCATCCTGATGGCCTTCGCCCTTCTGGCGCTTCCTGCGCTCGCCCCAGCGGATGGCCAGTGGGTACTCGAACAGTGCACTCTCACCTACCATGTATCCCATCCGCTGCATCAGACCGAGGCAGTGAGCCACGCGGCGCGAGGTAAGGGATTCTGCCATGCCGGACAATGCGATTTTCTGATCGCGGTGCCGGTCAAGTCGTTTGATTCCGGGGACAGTAATCGCGACCTTCACATGCTCCAGGTCACGCGCGGGGCGGAGTTTCCCATGGTCATTGTGCGAACCCGCCTGCCAGAATCGGCCGCCACCTCTGCGACCATTAATGTCGATCTGGAAATTCAGTTTGCCGGCCAGACTACCCAATACAAGCAGGTTCCTTTCAAACTGGAGACGCAAGGCGGCGAGACCCATATCACAGGCACGATTCCAGCCACCCTCGCTGATTTCAAAATCGACCCGCCATCGCTGCTGACCATGCCAGTCAAAAACGACATTCCAGTACGCGTGGAAATGACCTGGCGGCCGCAGTGACAGGGCCTGTCGTCACGGACTTCGCAAGGCCAAGGAGGGTAGCCAAGGTGAAAAAGCCATTTGCAATTTTGCTATCGCTTGGGTTATTCGCGGCCGCACCGCCTCTTAAGGCCCAGGAGCAAGCCTCGAAGCTTGAGGTCTATGGCGGGTACTACTACGCGCGCTTTAATATAAATGCCAACGTCCCGGGGATTGCGCCCTCGGCAACATACAATGGAAACGGTGGGGGTGGCCAGCTCGAGTACAACGCCAACCGCTGGCTCGGTGTGGTGGGAGATCTGAGCGGCTTTTATGCGATCAGCAGGGGGCGTGGCGGATTCGCTGGAGTAGCGTTCACCTGTCTTCTTGTGCCCA
>Ga0074044_10001399_pt1 | contig 21829 bp, 18 predicted proteins | sample BogForMeECP23OM1_FD_94443 | JGI IMG/M metagenome (GOLD analysis project Ga0074044, IMG submission 94443) | Bog forest soil microbial communities from Calvert Island, British Columbia, Canada - Bog Forest MetaG ECP23OM1 | ecosystem: Environmental > Terrestrial > Soil > Wetlands ...
AGCATCGAGCGACATGTCTGATTGTAAATTTTTTCGTATGGGGTGTCGATTTGGAGGGTTGCTGTTCGATTTACCTATGGAGGCGCACAAATGAAGTACATGTTACTGATTTACGCCGATGAGCAGGTCTGGACCGAACCCGAGCGCCAGCGCTGCTATGGGGAGTCGACCGAACTTGCTCATACGCTCAAGTCGAATGGCCAGTACCTGGCTGCCTCCCCGCTGCAGCCTGTGTCCACGGCTACCAGCGTTCAGGTGCGCAATGGCAAACGGCTGGTGACCGACGGTCCATTCGCGGAGACTCGCGAACAGCTGGGCGGATACTTCATGGTCGAGGCCAAAAATCTCGACGAGGCGATCGATATTGCGGGACGCATTCCCGGTGCGCGCAAGGGCACCGTCGAAATCCGGCCGGTCGTCGAGATCCCGAACTTGCCCTCGGAATAGATGTCGCAGACACGCAGGCTAATGAAACCACAAGGAGAAATTATGCGATTCATGATGATCGTCAAGGCCAATAAGGAATCCGAAGCCGGCAAAATGCCCAGCGAGGAACTCCTTGCCGCCATGGGGAAATACAACGACGAGCTGATGAAAGCCGGTGTGCTGCTCGATTTGACCGGCCTGCATCCCAGTTCAAAGGGTGCGCGTATCAAGTTCTCTGGAGGAAAGCGCACCGTCATCGACGGGCCCTTTGCCGAGACAAAGGAGCTGATTGGCGGCTATTGGCTGGTCCAGGTGAAGTCGAAGGAAGAGGCGATTGAATGGGCCAAGCGCGCCCCCGCTCCCCATGGCGAGGCCGCAGAAGGTGAAATTGAGGTTCGACAAGTATTCGAGCTCGAGGACTTCAAGCCTAGTGAGGCCGTCGAACGTCATCGCAAACTTGGCAAGGAACTCGCGAAAAAGAAGAACCCGGGCCTGGCGCGTGCCTAGGGCATTGATTGCGGGGACAGATGCGATAGACAAAATTACGCTGGAACCCAAGCCAAAAGGGATGAATTACAGTCTATGGAATAAGCTGGCAAAGTTGACATTGAAGCTCAACATAGTCGATTCACGCAAACATAATAAAAAACATTAAGGAGACAAAACGATGGAAACAAAACCTACGCACGAACAAGCGCAACTCCACCTGCAAGTTTTTGAACAGCGCCGCGAGGCACGGCTTCGGCAGGCCCGCGACTGGTTCTTCAAGAACTACTTCGCAGACAACTGGAACGACGCGATGCGAGTCGCCGCGCCCGGGACAGAAGGCGGCACCAACTTCATGATGGTAGCCAGCTATTGGGAACAAACGTGCGCTTTGCTGAACTATGGTCTGCTTCACGAGGATCTGTTCTTCGAGACTAGCGGTGAATTCTTCGGGGTCTGGGAGCGGATCAAGCCAACGATCGCCGAAGGACGAGAACAATGGGCCAATCGGCAGTTCCTCGCGCATCTGGAAAAGGCCGCGCAGCGCTTTGAGTCCTGGATGGAGAAGCGCTCGCCCGGTCACATCGCTAAAATGCGCGAGTTCATGAAGCAAATGCGCGGTCAGATGCAAAAGGCCGCGTAGAGCTGCATGAAGCAGCGAGCCTGCGCCCCGGAGGCGTGACCGTGCTTCCACGGCGCAGGCCCACATTTCTACTGTCTGCCGAAAAACTTGCATTACGATATGCGGTTTTGAAGGGGCGCTGCTTTAGCCGCGCCCGAAATACGGCAAAATCAACAGCGGCTTTAGCCGCCGGCAACATTCTGTCGTGATCTACAAAACGTAATCACATCCATCGAGAGCGGCTCTCTAAAGCGCGGAAAAGCAAATGCGGAAACTCTACCAACCAGGAGATCAACAATGCGATTGCATGCACATAAAAGGATGCTGGCAGTTTCGATCGTGTGTGTCTTAGCGCTGCCGCTGATCGCAAGCGCGGCGACTTCGGATTCCTCAAAGACGACCGATCCTCGCGACCAGATGAATATATGGGAGGGGCGTTGGAAGGAACAAGTTGAAACCAAAGAGACCCCCTACAGCCACGCCGCTTCGGCGCCGTCCCACATAACCTGCTCTTGGACGGCCGACCGGGGGTACATGGTTTGCGAGTACTTGAGCGAAAAGCTAGATCCGGCGGAAGGCAGGCCGTCTGACCATTTGACGATCTTCACCTATGACGACAAAGGCAAGGCTTACAAGCATCTCGGAATCAGTAAGGATTACAAAACGCTCGAAGAAGCGACAACCATCGAGGAGAATCTCTGGCACTACACTTACCAACTCCCCGGGGATAAAGGGGAGAAACTTGATTTGCGGGATTCGTACGAGTTCGTCACGCCGGAGAAAAGGATCACGCGACTTCAGATCTCGGCTGATGGCGGTAAGCATTGGACGCTACTGTCGGAAGCGGTGGGGACCAAAGCTCACTAGCACCCGCGGTTGAGAAACGAACCTTAGGAGGGATCTATGAGTAAAGCGATGAACGACAGAATAACGCTCGGAGCCTTGGCGCTGGTAGTCGTGCTGAGCACATCCTGGCAAGGACGGGCAGCGGACGCCAAAGCGCCGTATCCTAGCATGGCCCCACTCGATCAGTACCTGATTGCGGACCGAAACGCAGAGATTGCCCTGGCGCGAAGCGCGGCCCCGCCGTCCATATCCCGCGATGCGAAAGTTATGGTCCTCGGGCTGCATGGCTACGAAACCGCAGCCGAAGGCAAGAATGGGTTCGTTTGCATCGTGGAACGAGCGTGGATGAACCCGTTCGACAGTCCCGAGTTTTGGAACCCTAAGAATCGCAGCCCGATTTGCTTCAATCCGCCGGCTGCGCGAACTGTGCTGCCGATCACTGACATGAGGACAAAATTAATATTGGCTGGAAAATCGAAAGATGAAGTCAAGGAGAGTATCAAGGCCGCGTTTGACAAAAAGGAACTGCCGCCTCTCGAGGTTGGCGCGATGTGCTACATGATGTCGAAGGACGCGTATCTAACCGATGCTGATGGGCACAACATGGCACATCTTATGTTTTACACACCGCTCATGGATGGTGCGGTATGGGGCGCAAATCTGGTGGACTCCTCAAACAATGTGTCGGTACCGTTCCCGGGCTCTCCGCTCTTGCTGGCTCCACTGTTCAGAGGCAACCCCGAGCCGATTAATGTATTCCTGATGGGCACCGGCATGTGGTCGGATGGCACAGCTGCCCCAGTAATGTAAGGGCAATAGCTTACTGACAGTCCGCTCTCGGCGGCGCAAGCTCGGATTTATGAACGGAGAAACAAATGCCAAAAATAACTCCATTCTTGTGGTTTGACAGCAACGCGGAAGAGGCAGCAAACTTCTATACTTCCATTTTCAAGAATTCGAAAATTCTGAACGTTGCCCGCTACGGAGAAGCCGGCCCGGGGCCGAAAGGATCCGCAATGACGGTAACTTTCCAGCTTGAAGGGCAACAATTCATAGCGTTGAACGGCGGTCCGCATTACACTTTCTCTCCAGCCATATCGTTCTTCGTGAACTGCGAAACACAAGCAGAAGTAGACGAGCTTTGGGAGAAGCTCTCGGCTGGCGGAAAAGAAGTGCAATGCGGGTGGCTGCAAGACAAATTCGGCGTATCGTGGCAAATTATTCCCAAGGCATTGATGGAACTTATGAGCGACAAAGATCCGGTCAAGTCGCAGAGAGTTTTCAAGGCTATGCTGCAAATGACCAAAATTGACATTGCAGGTTTGAAGCGAGCTTATCGAGGTGAATGAGTAAAGGGGGGAGTGAAGCATGAGCCAGGTACGAGTTCTGGTAGGAACAAAAAAAGGCGCGTTCGTCCTGACGTCGGACGCAAAGCGCGGGAAGTGGGATGTCAGCGGTCCTCATTTTGCGGGTTGGGAGATTTATCACATGAAGGGCTCGCCCGCCGATCCGAATCGTCTGTACGCCTCGCAAACCAGCGGATGGTTCGGGCAGATCATCCAGCGCTCCGACGACGGCGGCAAAACCTGGCATCAGCCGGGGACGCCGCCGGGCCAGGCGCCCGAGCCGGGTCCGCCCAAGAGCGAGAGCAACAAGTTTGCTTATGACACCTCTGCCGAAAGCGGCAAGCCGCTCACCACGCACCAGTTCTACGATGGCACCCAACACCCGTGGGAGTTCAAGCGGGTCTGGCATCTGGAGCCGTCGCTCAAGGACCCCGACACGGTTTATGCCGGAGTGGAAGACGCCGCCCTGTTCCGCTCGACCGATGGTGGACAGAATTGGAAAGAACTCCCCGGACTGCGCGGCCACGGCACTGGTCCCAAGTGGCAGCCTGGTGCGGGCGGCATGTGCCTGCACACCGTCATCCTGGATCCGAGCAATCCGCTGCGAATGTTCATCGCCATCTCAGCCGCAGGCGCTTTCCGCACCGATGACGGCGGCAAGACGTGGAAGCCGATCAATCAAGGGCTGCGTTCCAAATACATCCCCGACCCGACCGCCGAGATCGGACATTGCGTGCATCACGTAGCCATGCACCCATCGCGTCCGGGCGTGCTGTTCATGCAAAAACATTGGGACGTGATGCGCAGCGACAATGCTGGCGACCAGTGGGTGAGAGTCAGCGGAAACCTGCCAACCGACTTCGGCTTCGTGATCGATGTTCACGCGCACGAACCGGAGACGATTTACGTCGTCCCGATCAAAAGCGACTCGGAACACTACGTGCACGAGGGCAAACTGCGCGTTTTCCGCAGCCGCACCGGCGGAAACGAGTGGGAGCCACTCACCAAAGGCCTGCCGCAAAAAGACTGCTACGTCAACGTGCTGCGCGACGCGATGGCCGTCGACTCGCTCGATAAGTGCGGCATTTATTTCGGCACCAGCGGCGGGCAAGTATACGCCTCAGCCGATGCCGGAGACAGCTGGGCGCCCATCGTCCGCGATCTGCCAGGTGTGCTTTCGGTCGAGGTTCAGACGTTGGCGTGAGATCGTCCCTAAAACGGGTTCTTTGCTTTTCCTCGCTTAATGATATACAATAACAATGTAGATCATTCTGATCGGAGGCACGATGCAGGTTTCCAAATGGGGTAACAGTCTCGCAGTGCGGCTACCGTCGGAAGTTGTGGAGGCTCTCAATTTAAAAGAGGGTGACCAAATCGAAATCAGGATCGCCAACACGCGGGAATTTGAAGTGCGCCGCGATCCTGCCCGGCAGCGGGCCCTCGACCGCTTGCGCCGGCTGCGCCGTCCTTTGCCGGCTGGGTTTGTATTCGACCGGGCAGAGGCGAATGGCCGCTAAACGTTTCCTAGATACAAACGTATTGATCTACGCCGTGGCGAAAAACGATCCTCGCGCGTCCAAAGCCGAGGCACTACTGGCAAGCGGCGGGATTGTAAGTATCCAATCACTGAATGAGTTTGTCTCGGTGGCACGTCGCAAGCTAGGCATGCCGTGGAAAGACGTGAAAGAGTTTTTGGACCTCATTTGCATTCTGTGCCCCGACCCAGTTCCAATCCCGCTCGATACACACAGAGGAGCGGTGGCCATTGCAGAAAAGTACGGATATAGCATCTACGATGCCCTGATAGTCTCCGCTGCCTTGGAGTCTGGCTGCAAGACGCTTTATTCCGAAGATTTGCAGGACGGACAAATCATCAATCGGCAACTAACGATTCGGAACCCGTTTCGATGATGATCGATTTAAGCTGAGGCTCGCCGCGTCCGAGATCTTCTGGTTAGGAAGCTGAACCAAGAGCAAGGTTTGGGAGTTTTTTTCTCAGCCCGCCAATCAAGCGCAACCCCGTGCTAACATTCACCCATGCCCCACGCCGACACCAGTCCCGCGGCGCAAGCTGTCCAGTTAGACATTCTGCGGGCAATGTCAGGAGAACAGCGGCTCCTGCTGGCGTTCGAGATGGGCTCGTTCGCCCGCGAACTCGCCAGGGAGGGGATCCGGCGCGAGCATCCCGAGTGGCCGGAAGCGCGTGTCGCACGAGAACTGCTGCGGCTGGCATTTTTTCCAGCACCTCTTCCTAGCTGGATCCCACGTGAGCCCGGACGAAACCAGCAACCATGACGATCCGGATCATCCTTCCGCACCATCTGCGAACGCTGGCGCACGTCGGCGCCGAGGTGGCGATCGAGGTCGAGGGTCCCATCACACAACGTTCCGTCCTCAACGCCCTCGAAGCCCGGCACCCGATGCTGCGCGGCACGATTCGCGACCACGTCACGCAACAGCGCCGGCCGTTCCTGAGGTTTTTTGCCTGTGAAGAGGATCTCTCTCACGAATCACCCGACGTGCTGCTTCCGGAAGCGGTCGCATCGGGGAAGGAACCGTTTCTCATCATAGGGGCGATTGCCGGCGGCTAGGGCCCAGAGCTTGCTAAGACTGGCAAGGTGCAGCCGGGACGAGTACCCTATTCATTCGCTTATCCTGTCGAATCAATGAAGGAGGAACGCCCGGTGAAGCGATGGTTCGTGTGTGCACTTCTCACACTCGCAGTCAGGTTACTCTCCGCCCAACAAGCATCTCCGAGCCAGAAAACAGCCGATCCCTACCAGCAAACTTTGGATCGCCTCGAATCGCTGACCACGCAGCCACTCTCTGAATGGCGATTTCACGCAGACGTGGCACATCCTGAGGATTCGTCCTTAGATGACTCCGGCTGGGAGACTGTACGAGTAGGGGACAAATGGTCGACCGGGCCTCGCGTGCTGCGCCGCTGGGTCGAGATTCCGGAGAAGAGCAATGGCTATGCAGTGCAGGGTGCTCGCGTCAAGTTGGACCTCAGGTTCGACTTCGCATGGAATAACAAAGGCCCGGTCACGATCGCCGTATTCTCGAACGGATCTCTGGTCTCGCGGGGAGATGATGACATGCAGCAGCCGATTCCGCTCACGGAGAAGGCGCAGCCGGGGCAGAAGTTTCTGATCGCAGTGCGCATCGATGCTCCGGAGGTGGAGACGCACTTTCATCATGCTAAATTGAGCATCGAGCCTGCCGCCGGCCGGCCGGATCCAGCGATGCTGCGAATGGAAATCCTGGCGGCGCGTCCGATGATTGCGGCCTACGAAGAAGGTCGTGCGGATCGTCAGCAGCAACTCGACGCAGCGCTCAAAGCCATCGATTTTTCGCTGCTCGACCAGGGTGATCAATCAGCCTTCGACGCATCACTGCGCCAGGCACAGAGCAATCTGCAACCATTGAATGCGTGGTTGAAACAGTTTACGGTTCGCGCAGTTGGGAACTCGCATATTGATATGGCGTGGTTGTGGCCATGGACTGAAACGGTCGAAGTCGTACGCAATACGTTTCAGAGCGTTCTGGATTTGATGCGCGAATATCCGGATTTCAAGTTCACCATGTCCTCGGCGCGAGCTTATGAGTGGATGCAGGAGAAATATCCCGACCTGTTCGAGCAGATCAAGCAGCGCGTGAAAGAAGGTCGCTGGGAGGTCATCGGCGGCATGTGGGTCGAGCCCGACCTGAATATGCCGGACGGCGAGTCGCTGGTGCGCCAGATTCTGGTCGGCAAACAATATTTTCAGAAGAACTTTGGCGCCGACATCAAGATTGGCTGGAACCCGGATTCTTTCGGATACAACTGGCAGCTTCCGCAAATCTACAAGAAATCTGGGATCGATTATTTCGTGACCAGCAAGCTGCTGTGGGCCACGGACTATACAAAGTTTCCTTACCGGCTGTTCTGGTGGCAGGCGCCCGATGGAAGCCGGCTGCTGACGTACTTTCCCCATGAATACGCCAATGATTTCAACCCTGAGGAGATGACGCAGGACTTGTCGTTCTACGTCCCGCTAATTTACGGGAGCAACATCACTGGTTCGCCGCAAATGCTCTACCTGTACGGAATCGGCGACCATGGCGGCGGGCCGACCCGGACCATGCTTGATGAAGCCAACCATCTTCGCGACCCGAACACCGTCTTCCCACAAATTGACTTCAGCACCGCCAAAGAATTTTTCGCCGATTTGAATAAGGCACTCCCAAAACTCAAAGTGCCGACCTGGAAGGACGAACTTTATTTCGAATATCACCGCGGCGTATACACTTCGCAAGCAGACACCAAACAGCGAATTCGGCATGATGAGGAACTGATGTTGGATGCGGAGAAGTATGCATCTGTGGCTTCACTTTTTCGGCACTCGTATCCGCAAGATCAGTTCGAGCTTGCCTGGAAGAATCTGCTATTTGATCACTTCCACGACGTCATGCCGGGCTCCGGAATCGCGGTGAACTATCTGGACGCCAAGCGGAACTTGGAAGATGTTGCCCGCTCGACGAAGGAAGTGACTGACGGAGCGCTCGACGAGATCCTGGCCCACCTCAACACTCAAGGCGACGGTGTGCCGGTTGTGGTTTTCAATTCTCTCTCCTGGCCGCGAACGGAAGTGATCGAGGTGGAGGTTCAACTTCCCGGCCAAACAAAAGAGATTGAAGTGGTCGACCCCAGAGGCCAACGCGTTGAATCCCAATTGCTGGCGATGGACTCAGCCACGAACCGTGCACGTCTCCTGATCCTTGCTGACACACCAGCGCTTGGTTATCGGACTTATTTTGTGCGGCCCGCCGCGAAGACGGGTGGCTCTGCGATGAATGGCCAAGTTGTCCAGGCTTCCGGGGAAACATTGAAGAATGGCTACATTCAAGTCAAAGTCGATTCGCAAACCGGGTGCATCACTAGCCTCTTCGACATGCGAAATCAAACAGAAGCGCTCGCTCCCTCTGAAACCGATACGGGCGGCCCCAAAACCTTCGCTTGCGGAAATCTCCTGCAGGCTTTCTACGACAAGCCCCAGCGATGGGACGCCTGGAACATCGATGCCGATTTCGAGAAACAACATTGGGATTTGGATAAAGCTGACGAGATCAAACTGGTTGAGGGTGGGCCACTCCGGGCCGTGATCCGCGTCAAAAAGCATTTCCAGAATTCCACGTTCGTGCAAGACATCACCATGTACGCCGGCATGCCGAGGGTCGACGTGAAGATTCAGGTGGACTGGCATGAGAAACACATTCTGCTGAAGGTCGCGTTTCCATTAAGCGCGCATAGCGACAAGGCCACTTTTGAAATCCCCTATGGTTCGATAGAACGTCCGACCACTCGGAACACACCAGCCGAACAGGCGAAATTTGAAGTCCCAGCGCAGCGCTGGGCTGATCTTTCTAACAGCAAGTCCTCTGACGCCAAACACGGCTTCAGCCTGCTCAACGACAGCAAGTATGGATACGATGTGAAAGGTAATGTGCTGCGGCTCTCGCTGCTGCGTTCGCCCGAGTGGCCCGACCCGCACGCCGACGAGGGCCATCACGAATTCACTTACTCTCTGTATCCGCATGCCGGAAGTTGGCGCGACGCTCAAACTGTTCGCCGCGGCTACGAACTGAATTATAAATTAGTCGCTATCCAGTCGCAGAAACATGAAGGAACTCTTCCCGGCGAGCACTCTTTCGTCAGCATTGAAGCGGACAACGTGGTACTCACCGCATTCAAGAAATCAGAAGACGATGACTCTCTGGTTCTGCGTTTTTATGAATGGGCAGGCAAAGAAGTGGAGGTAAAGCTTCACCTTCCGCCAGGAGCGCAGTCGGCCTCAGAAACCGATCTGATGGAGAAACCGATAGCCGACCTTGCTGTGCACAATGATGCCGTCACGGTGCATACCAAGCCTTATGAGATCAAAACGGTGAAAGTCAGATTTGCGTCCCGTGCGCTGCCCGAAGCGAGGCCATAGAACACGAAGAGCTAACGGAGGAGTCTACTGTCCCTCGCCTTTCTCGATTTTGCTGGCGACCTTAACCCCGCTCAATCCGCTGACATACTTGGCGATGCCGCGGTAGAGCGATTCCGCAATTTTCTGGCGGTAATCGGCTGTCTCCAGCCGGCGTTCGTCGCCAGGATTGCTGACGAAGGAAATTTCCGCCAAAATCGACGGCATGTTGGCCCCGATAAGCACGATGAATGGAGCCTTCTTCACGCCCCGGTCCCGTACCCCCGGATTCTTCACGGCGAGGCCGCTGTGGAGGGAGCTCTGTACGTCGGCGGCGAACTCCTGCGACTCTTCGATTTTCTCCTTCAGGGCGATCTTTTTCACCAGGTCCTGTAGTTCGTGAATCGACTTTTCCGAGACCGCGTTTTCGCGGGCCGCCACTTCGAGCGCTTCAGGGGACGAAGTGAAATTCAAGTAGTAGGTTTCCACTCCGCGGGCATCCGGGTCATGGCTGGAGTTGGCGTGAACGGAAACAAAAAGGTCTGCCGCTTCCTGATTCGCAATCGCAGTTCGCGTCTCCAGCGGAATAAAAGTATCGTCCTTGCGGGTGTAAATGACTTCGGCGCCAAGCCGGGTTTGCAGCAGCTTGCCCAGACGCCGGCTCACGTCGAGAACCAGGACTTTTTCCTCCAGGCCATTGGGGCCGATGGTGCCCGTATCATGGCCGCCATGGCCGGGATCGATCACGATTTTTCCGATCTTCAAGCCAAGCGCGCGGATCAGGGACCGGTCACCGCTGGCAGTCGGTTGGGCTTCGCGGACGTCAAAGTCGGCAGTTGCCGCTTTGCGCTTGCCTTTGGCAACGCTGCTCTTGACGCGATCGGAGGACGCAGGCGGGCTTGAAATTGTGTTGACGCTGGCCGGCGAAGCCTTTCCAACTTCGATCGCGGGTGAGTCGAGTTTAGCCAGCGTGTCTTTATCTTTCACCACCGGCTCGTCATCGTCCGCATCCACGATAGTCTTCTTGACCCCGTTGCTGACTACCACTGAATTGCGGTGAACCGGTTTCTCACTAGACGTTTTTGCCGGTGCCGGAGATTGTGCCCAGTCGGCGGTTAACTCCCGATTCCCGTCTTGTTCTGTCGATGCTGTTTCCTTTACCACGCCCGCCTTAGCAGCTTTTTTGTTATGGATATCGATGATTAACCGCGGAGGATTCTCGAGCAGGGAAGCATCAAATTCCGAAAGCTCATCGAGATCAAGCACGACCCGCGTGCGTCCGGCTTTGAATTGCGCTGTGCGAATATCTTTTAGCAGGCCGTCACTCACATCAAAGGTCTTGCCCGCCAGATTGGGATCCAGCCTGGTGTTGAGCAGGTCGAAGAAAATGCGATCGGGATCCTCGATTCGTTGTGACTCGAACTTTGTGCCGTGTTCGAGATCAATCGCCACCCGCGTATAGTCTGGTGTCGACCAGTGACGGATTCCAATCACTCGTGATAGTTTTCCGCTGCTGACCTCAGCGGGTTCGTTCTCTTTGATCGAATTATTCTGGGCGGCGTCATTATCCGGAGTAGAATCGGAGTCCGAGCTAGGTTTGAGTTGTTTTGAATCCTGGTTAGCAGCCTTATTTGTATTCTGCTGTCTGCGGCTCGCCTGTGCCGGTTCAGCCATCGCCTGCCGCGCTGCCTCCGCGAATTGGTTGCGCGGATAATGCCGCAAGAATTCCTCAAACGTGGTATCGGCTCGAGTCTTGTCGTGCAGGTCATCTTTGTAAATCTCGCCAATTCTGAACAGGGCTTCGAAGCGGAACTTGCTACCCGGATACTCGCGGCGAAGAAATTCGTATTGCTGAACAGCCGAACGCAAGGCGTCGGGATCACTGAAGCGCCGTCCCATTTCCTCGGTCATCTGCGCGGCGGCCACCACGCTGGGATCTGCCCGGCCCGAATTCGGTGCTCCCATGTAAACCCGACGATAGGCATTGATCACGCGTTTATAGTCGAGCCGGGTCCGGCTCTCAGCGGTACGACCCTCCAAGGCCTCCTGCATACGTTCAGCAGCGGCAAACTGCGAGTCGGCCCAGGCTCCGGACCGATGCACGCGGGCATGCCCAGTCATCGCAGGCAGCAACAGCATGAACACAGCCGCAATCCCGCGCACCGCGCGTCGCTTTCGATTTGAACTCTTCAATTGAACGGCCCGTAATCGCTGTCGCAAAACTCAGAACGTCTATCTGGAATGCCTGGGAACCTGCCCGTTACCTTGCTGGTTGCTAAGATGCGCTCGCGCTCATTCCGTGTTGCTGATGTGAAGCACACCCCGCGCGTCCCTCTCCACATGAATTGGATCATGCATGGGGCTTTCCAGAAAGTGAGAACCTGGGTCCGATCCTCCGTAGTACAGTTGCGTGATCCGTTTGACGTAGTTTCGAGTCTCGGCAAAGTGAGGCACCCCGGCGCTGCGCGCCACGGCTCCCTGGCCCGCGTTATAGGCGGCCAAGGTCAGCCTTACGTCGCCGCCATAGCTCTCCATGAGCTGCTTTAAATGACGAACCCCGGCGTCGACATTTTGTTGCGGATCAAACGGATTTGCTACTCTTAGCTGGCGCGCCGTTTGCGGCATCAATTGCATCAGCCCCATGGCGCCCTTGCGGGAAACCGCATTGGGATTGAAGTTCGACTCCACCTTAATGACGGCACGCACCAGGTTCGGGTCGACGTTGTGCCGCGACGCCGCCTGGTCGATGGCGGCATCGATATCCTGCGGCGAAAACGCCCTTCCGCGAACAAAGTTCGTGAGTGGCGTGGCTGAGTCTTGGCCGGGTTGCTCGCCCAGATAATGGTTCACCTCCGCGGCCGCCGAGCGCGCTGCCCGAATGTTAGCGGAAGGAACCGACTTCCACCGGTGCTCCGTAGCGCTCCAGAATGCCAGCGAGGTCCGCCGAACCGAAGGCTCGGAGCGCTTTGTCGTAACCATAGGAAATGATTCATTGACATAGACTTTCCGGCCGTTGTCGTCGGTGCTGCTGGTAATAACGGTATTCGTACCGCTTGGACCGGCTTCTGCCTGCACGTATGGCGTGGTGAGCGAAAGGAAGGTCGCGATTACGGGACTGGCCATCAGGGCGAGTTGCAGGTGCTTTCGCATAGCCGGGTGCCAAATCATCACCAAGGACGGTCAGAGCGTTGACCATCAAATGACGAATTTCGACGCAGACAAAGAACTCCGCGCCTGCCCACCCGGAACCTGACGGAGAATCCTAAAACCAGAGTGCATCGATTATAGGGTGACGAGCGAGGGGAGGCAACTTACCAAAGGATCGTTGAACCACGGTGGTAATCTGCGTAAGCCTTTGAAAAAAATGAGGTTGCCGGAAAGTAACATGCCAAAGGAGGACGGGCGTCCTCGCCCGTCTCACGCTGAGCTCGCTAAAACCGATATAGGTGACAGATCTTAGATTTGGACGGGCGATGACGGCCCCGTCCTCCACAAACTTTCCCTGCTGTAGTACGCTGCCTGTGATTCCCATGAGCGAATTAGAAACGACCGAAGTGGAAACCCCGCAACGCCAAACGCCGGACTCTCTCATGCTTTACGGCTTCTGGTATCGTGCCCTGCCCAGCGAACAGGCGACTCGCGATCATCTGCATAAGGCCGTGCTGCTGGAGACCCCGCTCATCATCGGTCGCGATCGCCAAGGAAAGCCTTTTGCCTTGCGCGATGCCTGTCCGCACCGGGGAATGCCGCTTTCCTGCGGCTGGTTTGACGGTCAGAATCTGGAGTGCAGCTACCACGGCTGGAAGTTCGACGCGCACACCGGCCAGTGCCAGCTCATCCCCTCGCTAACCTCCGATCAAGTGCTGAAAGTGGACCGTATCTATGCCGGCAGTTACGCCTGCGAGGAACACGACAATTACATCTGGGTATTTGTTCCCGAGCCTGCTCCGGCCAGCGCTGGTTTCAGCAAGGCGGTGGAACCGGAATCAGCCGCGCCACGGGTTCCGTCTTTCGACGGAAAGTACAATACCGCCTATTTAACCGCCGACCTGCCATGCAGCGTGGATCACGGCATCATCGGCCTCATGGACCCGGCGCACGGACCATTCGTCCACCAGGCGTGGTGGTGGCGCAGCCGCCACAGCATCCATGAGAAGCAGAAGAATTTCGAGCCCATCCCCATGGGTTTCCGCATGAGCGCGCACACCCCCAGCTCGAATAGCGCACCGTACAAACTATTGCGGCTCTACGCAGATGCGGATTCGATCACAACCACGATTGATTTTGTTCTGCCCAACCTGCGCCTGGAAACCATCAGGGCAGGGAAGTACTGGTTCTCCAGCCTGACCACGGTGACGCCAATCACCCGCAACCATTGCCGCATCGATGTGGTCGCTTGCTGGAACATCTTTCGCTGGGTGCCCTTTGGGGCGGGTTTACTCAAATTTGTGTTTGCGAAGTTCGTCGAGCAAGACCGGCAGACCATGGAGAATCAGTCGGAAGGCTTGAAGCACAATCCCCACCTCATGCTGATCGACGACGCTGATCGTCCCGCCAAGTGGTATTTCCAGTTGAAGGCGGCGTACCTGGAGTCACGCCGCAACGGCGGAGCGATGAGGCATCCGCTCACCGCGCCGGTTACGCTGAAGTGGAGAAGCTAGAGCTTGGTAGCACCGCCCGGCTGGCGTGGCTCGTCACCTTTGTGTACCTTCGTGCCCTTTGTGGTTATTGGTTTTCTGCCGCAAAAGATACGAAGCTGCACAAGGTTCACTCATCTTTCACCAGCCAGTCCATCGCTTCTTCGCGCGTCTTGAAAGTCGGCAATTCCCGCTGCGAGAAAAGCTTGATGTGTTCGTAGAACACCCGGGGCAGATTCTCCGTGCCCACCCACGCAGATTTTTTGAGATGAGGGCGGTCGAAAACCGTGCTCTCTTTCAGACTGGTGATGGCCTCGCGATCGAACTCGGCTCCGGTGAAATCCGCCAGTAGCAGGACAGAGCCGCGTGGCTCAGTCATGACGTGCATAGGAACTACGCGGGAAATCTTCAGCAGCTCAGCCGCCGAGCAGTGGGACACATCCACCAGCAAAATCTGCTTACCCTGATGCGTGATGAACCGTATGCGGTCGTCCATACTGGATTCCAACCTCAGTCGCTGGCGCGAGAACCGTGTAGGGCGGACACTCCTGTCCGCCGCTTTTGAACTTGATTGTGAAAATTAAACAATTCCGCAGAAGCGCACGCTCACCCCAACCCCAGCAACTGCTCCACCACGCCGTATGCCTCGCCCAGCGCCGCATCCAGGGCCTCTGGATTTTTCCCGCCCGCCTCGGCCAGATCAGGCCGCCCACCGCCTTTGCCGCCGACCCTCTCGGCCACCTTGCCGATGACCTTGCCCGCCTGAATCCGGCTGGTCAGATCTTTGGTTACGCCCACAATGAGCGCGACATTGCCGTTGTTCGCGGAGCCCAGCACTACCACGCCCGAGCCCAGTTTGTCGCGGAGTTGATCGACCAGCGTGCGCATCTGCGCCCGTTCGAGATTGTCCACGCGGTGCGCCAGTACTTTGACGCCGTGGATATTTTTGATCTTGTCGGCAACCGAAGCGACGGTCGATGAGGCCGACTTCATACGCGCCTGATCCAGTTCGCGCTGCAGGCGCTTGATCTCGGAGTCTTTCTTGTCGAGTTCCAGCTTAAGCGCCTCGGCGGGAGATGCCAGGACATCCGGGGACGAGGGTGCCCCATCCTTTCGCGTCTTTTGCGAAAGGGTGGGACCGACGAAGCTTGCCACCACACTTTCCAACTGATGGTCGCGCCGGAAGTGCCGCAGCGATCCTTCGCCCGTGACCGCCTCAATGCGCCGGACTCCAGAGGAAACGCTGCCTTCCTTCAGAACTTTAATCAGACCGATTTCCCCAGTCGCAGCCGTGTGCGTGCCGCCGCAGAGTTCGGTCGAGAAGTCTCCAATTTTGATGACGCGAACTCGGTCACCGTATTTCTCTCCGAATAAGGCCATCGCCTTGTATTCGTTGATGGCGACGTCGATAGGCACGTTCTCGATGACTTCGACCTTCTCGTTGCGGAGCACTTCTCTGTTGATCAGGTCTTCGATGTCCTGCAGCTCTTCATCGGCAACGCTGGTAAAGTGCGAAAAATCAAACCGCAGATGGTCGGGCGCAACCAGCGACCCCGCCTGCTTGACGTGCTTGCCCAGAACTTCGCGCAGTCCGGCTTGCAGCAGATGCGTGGCCGTGTGGTTGCGCATGGTGGATTCGCGGATGTCAGCGTTGACGATGGCATCGACTTTGTCGCCTACCCGAATTGGCTGTTTAGTGATGACCTGATGCGCCCGCACGCCTTGAATCGGGGAGTAGCAGCCTTTCACTTCTGCGACGACCGTGTTGTGATCGTCGCTGTAAAGCCATCCGCGGTCGCCGACTTGTCCGCCGGATTCGGCGTAGAACGGTGTGTGGTCGAGGATGATCTCGCCTTCGTCTCCAGGCTTGAGTTGCTGCGTGCCTTGGCCGTTGTGGATGATGGCAAGGACTTCGCAGTTGTCAGAGCGAGTATGACGGTAGCCTTCGAATTCTGATTTCGGAAGCTGCTGGTATGCAGGATTCGCGGTCTGCTTCGCGGCGCCTTTCCAGGAGGCGCGGGCGCGGGACTTTTGTTCGTCCATGGCGCGATCGAAACCGGCCTGATCGAAATTTATGCCTTGGTCACGGCACGCGTCCTGCATGAAGTCCAAAGGCATGCCATAGGTGTCATAGAGCTTGAAGGCCTTGACCCCTTCATAGGTGGGCTCAAAAGTCACCGAGGTCACGCCGCGAATGCGAGTTACTTCTTGCGCTTTCCCCCAACGGTCGAGAATCTCCTCGAGGTCTTCTTCGAGCTTCTTCAAGCCGATATCTAGGGTATGCGCGAATCGTGCCTCTTCTGAGAGAACGGTTCGCACAACTCGATTCTCGGATTCCCCCAGCTCCGGGTACGCACCTTTCATCTGCAGAACAACTGCAATCACCATCTGGTTGAGAAAGGGATGTGTCTGGCCCAGTAGTCTACCGTGAGTAATAGCACGCCGGATAATTTTGCGCAGCACATATCCGCGTCCCTCGTTCGACGGCAGCACTCCATCCGAAATCAGGAATGTTGCAGCGCGGGAATGGTCTGCAATCACTCTCAGTGACGACGCGGAGTGGTACAGGTCAGCCTTCTGAGTCTCCTTTTCAACCCACGTATTGGTCAACTCCGCTGCGCGCTTGATCAGCGGCGTGAACAAGTCTGTGTCGTAGTTTGAAATTACGCCTTGAAGGACCGCTGTCAGGCGCTCCAATCCCATGCCAGTATCTATCGACGGCTTCGGCAATGGATTCAGTTTGCCGCTGCTGTCGCGGTCGAATTGCATGAAGACCAGGTTCCAGATCTCGACGTAGCGACCGCAGTCACAGGGAAATTTGCAATCGATGTGCCCGAGTTCGGATGCGATCGCGCCCATGTCGTAGTGGATCTCGCTGCAGGGGCCGCAGGGCCCGGTGTCGCCCATCTGCCAGAAGTTGTCTTTCAGACCGCATTCGAATATCCGATCCTGCGAGACTCCGATGTTGACCCAAGCCACTTTGGCTTCGCGATCACTACCGAGAATCTGACCAGGCGCAACTTCGGCTCCTCCGAAGATGGTCACGTAGAGTTTGTCTTTCGCAATGCCAAACCACTCTGGCGAAGTGATCAGTTCCCAGGCGTAGGCGATGGCGTCTTTCTTGAAATAGTCGCCGAAGGAAAAATTGCCCAGCATCTCGAAGAAGGTGTGATGGCGGTTGGTGAAGCCGACGTTTTCGAGGTCGTTGTGTTTGCCGCCGGCGCGGACGCATTTTTGCGAGGTCGTGGCCCGTTTATACTCGCGAGTTTCCAGGCCGAGGAAGACGTCCTTGAACTGGTTCATGCCCGCGTTGGTGAAGAGCAGCGTGGGGTCGTTGGCCGGGACGAGCGAGGAGGAATGGACCTCTTTGTGTCCGTGCTGGACAAAATAGTCCAGAAACTTGCGCCGAATTTCAGAGCCGGTCAGCATGCGATGGATTGTGATTGTGACGTTTTAATTCTAGCATCCAGCCCAACTTCGAGTAGGGCCAGCAGCCGCTGTCGACCGTCGATGGTCAGCGGATTCTCAGTTCTCGGTCAGAACAATGGAGCTCTGCTGGCCGCCGCAGTTCTTCGCGGGATCGTAAATCGCCGACCCGTCGCGCTTGCCTTGTGATGCGCGGAAAATAAGCGTCCCGCCTTTGACCTTTTCCGGCAGTCCTTTGAATTGCGTCTTGCCATCGACATTAGTGGCCGCTTCGAGATCAAGCCGCCGAACGCCCGCGAATCCATAGGCGATGTGGACTCGTATGCGAGCGTCGTAAACTGGCGCGCCTTTGACATCGGTAACGGTGAAGGCGACTGAACAAGGGCCGGCTTCTCCGTCCATCACCGGAACCTGATGCGGGTCGGGAGTCTGCTGGGCATGCAGCGACATCAGGCCGCCCACCAGAACAAAGATTGCTGCGCTGAACACAACAAACTTGCACGACTGAACCAGTATCCTCATGGTTTTCCCTCACCTCGATTACATCACAGAAGAGCCAAAGGAAGCTGGACCGGATCCACAGAGGAACCTGAGCGCGATTCACGGGCAAGCTGCCATCAAAAAGAAAAAGCCGCCAGCTTTTGGCTGACGGCTGAGAGCTGAAGGCTAAGAATTCTCGTACAACAACACGCCTTCGGTTTCTTTCGAATCCACCGGACGGTAGAACAGCTTGTTGTCACCGAGGAAGACCTCGATGAACGCCGGCCGGGTAGCAATCGTGCCCTGGATCAAAGCCTCAGAGAGCGGATCTTCGATATATTTCTGCAGTGCTCTGCGCAGCGGCCGCGCGCCGTAGCTGCGATCCACCAGGGTCTGGCTGAGGATCCACTTCTTGGCTTCGTCGGTGACCGTGACAGTGATTGCCTTCTGCGCCAGGTTCTGGTTCAGTTGGCTGACCATGAGTTCAAGAATCTGGATCAGATCGGTTTCGCTCAAAGCGCTGAACAGGATGATTTCGTCCAGACGGTTGAGGAACTCAGGGTTAAACGTGCGCTTGACTTCGTTCTTCACCAGATCCTCAACTTTTTCCGAGATCATGTCTTCCTTGCTCGACTGGAAGCCCAGACCCTCGCGGCGCTGCAAATGACGCGCCCCGATGTTCGAGGTCATGATGATAATGGTGTTCTTGAAATCCACCGTGTTACCCAGGCCGTCCGTGAGTTGGCCGTCTTCAAACACCTGCAACAAGATGTTGAACACATCCGGATGCGCCTTCTCAATTTCATCCAGCAGGACAACCGAATAAGGTGCCCGCTTCACACGTTCCGTAAGCTGACCACCCTCTTCGTAACCCACATATCCCGGAGGCGAGCCGATCAGCTTCGACACGGAGTGCTTCTCCATGAATTCCGACATATCGAAGCGGACCAGAGCCTTCTCAGTGCCGAACATGAATTGCGCCAACGTGCGGGCGACTTCGGTTTTGCCAACGCCCGTGGGACCAAGGAACAGGAACGATCCGATGGGCCGGTTCGGGTTCTTTAACCCAGCGCGACTGCGCCGAATGGCGCGAGCCAGAGCGCTGATGGCTTTGTCTTGCGAAATAATCCGCTTATGCAGCTCTTCCTCGATGCGCAGCAGCTTCTGCGTTTCTTCTTCTTTAATCGAGGTGACGGGCACGCCCGTCCAGCGTGAGACCACGTCCTCGATGTCTTCGCGGCCCACTACGCCGGTCGAAGACTCGTCCAAATGATATTTTTCGCGAAGAGCGCGCAGGTTCTCGCGCTCTTTGCGTTCCTCGTCAGAATAGAAACGCGCCTTCTCGAACTCGTGGTTCGCGATGGCGTTTTCCATCCGGTGAACGATGAACTTGATGCGCTTCTGCACCTCGGTGAGTTCCTCGGGCAGCGAAGTCTGGCGCAGCTTTACGCGCGCGCCGGCTTCATCGACCAGGTCAATCGCCTTGTCGGGCAGGAAGCGGTCGGGAATATAACGGTTCGAATGCGACACCGCGAAATTGATGGCGTCGTCGGTGTAGGTAACGGCGTGAAACTTCTCGTACCGGTCTTTGATCCCGAACAGAATCTTGGTAGCGTCAGCCTCATTGGGCGGTGGAACTTTCACGGCCTGAAAGCGCCGTTCGAGTGAGCGATCCTTTTCGATGGACTTGCGATACTCGCCCGGCGTGGTGGCGCCAATGCACTGAATTTCTCCGCGGGACAGCGCCGGCTTCAGGATGTTGGCCGCATCGAGCGAACCCTCAGCCGAGCCTGCGCCCACCAGGGTGTGCAGTTCATCAATGAAGATGATCGAATTCTGCGACTCCATCAACTCCTTCATGATGGTCTTCAGGCGCTCTTCGAATTGGCCGCGATACTTGGTGCCGGCGACAATCAACGAAAGATCCAACGCCAGGATGCGTTTGTCCGCAAGGAACGACGGAACCTCGCCATCGGCAATGCGCTGCGCCAAGCCTTCGACGATTGCGGTCTTGCCCACGCCGGGTTCGCCGATCAACACTGGATTATTTTTGGTGCGGCGGCAAAGAATCTGAACCACCCGCTCCAACTCGCCATCGCGTCCGACCAGGGGATCGAGCTGAGAATCCATAGCCGCCTGGGTCAGGTCGCGCGAAAACTCGCTCAGCAGGGAAGATTCACGCTGACGTTGAGGCTGGGCTTTTTCCTGGCTGGTGCGAGCCAATTCCTCGCGAATCGTCGAAAGCCTCAAGCCCCGCTCATGCAGAATCTCGGCCGCAAAGCATTTTTCTTCTCGCAGCAAACCCAACAGCAAATGCTCGGTGCCGATGTGCTTGTGGGAGAGACGTTCCGCCTCTTCTGCAGCATAAGCGAGCACCCGCTTGCACTCATTGCTCAGCGGCAGGTCCACAGATGTGGAAACCTTTTCGCGGATGGTCGTGTGTCCCTCGATCTGTTTACGGATCGATTCGACCGAAGCGTGCGAACGCAGAAAGCGATTAGTCAGGGCCTTATCTTCGCGCAAGAGTCCCAGCAGAAGATGTTCTGTCTCAATATAAGGAGACCCGAATTGGCTGGCTTCATAGCGCGCAAAAAAGATGACGCGCCTCGCCTTCTCCGTATAACGCTCAAACATATGACCCTTTCCCCTGAGTTCTCGGGGAGCTTCCTGGGTCCATCTGGCGGCCCTGCTCCTCGGATCTCCCTGATCCTAAGTTAATGGTGCAATCAACGTGCCAACCGCTACATTCTTTATATCGCGGCTTTGACTCGTGCCATTCAGTTACCAAAGACACCTTACTTGTCGTTTCTCCGCAAGTGATTGCAACTTCTTGCATCCTGCTCAACCGGGTGTCCTTTCGAATACCATCCTCCTCTATCATTCCGACACGCCGCCGACCAAAAGTCAATCGCCGTGAGGTGCTATACCGGTAGCGTTTCCGGTGCCACCTCCTCAATCTTCCCCTGTTGCAACCGCAACACGCGCTGGCAACGACGGGCAAACGCGAAGTTGTGGGTGGCGATGAGGGAAGTCAACTGATGGTCGCGATGCAATCTGGCGATCAACTCAAAAATCGAATCCGCGGTGCGGCTGTCGAGGTCTCCAGTCGGCTCATCCGCCAGCAAGAGCTTGGGTTGAGTGATCAGCGCCCGAGCCAACGCCACGCGCTGTTGTTCACCACCCGAAAGCTCTCCCGAACGATGATGCGAGCGCTGGTCCAATCCGACCTCACCAAGCCACCGCAACGCCTCTGCTCGCGCTTCCTGCCAGGAACGACCTCGAAGCAGCAGCGGCATCGCTACATTTTCCAACGCCGTAAACTCCGGCAGCAGGTAGTGGAATTGCCAGACAAAGCCGACTTCGCGGTTACGAAACTCGGCGGCAGCGTTCTCCGAAAGCGAACTCAACTGCAAGTGCGCGAAGTATACGTCACCTGCGGAAGCTCGATCAAGAGCGCCGACGATGTGCAACAAGGTACTCTTTCCCGCACCCGACTCGCCCACCACGGCGACCATCTCGCCTTTGGCCGCCTGAAACGACAAATTTTCAAAGAGCACCAAATCCGACTTGCCGGATCGGAAGATCTTCTTGAGCCCCTCGATCCTTAAT
>Ga0074044_10001400_pt1 | contig 21815 bp, 18 predicted proteins | sample BogForMeECP23OM1_FD_94443 | JGI IMG/M metagenome (GOLD analysis project Ga0074044, IMG submission 94443) | Bog forest soil microbial communities from Calvert Island, British Columbia, Canada - Bog Forest MetaG ECP23OM1 | ecosystem: Environmental > Terrestrial > Soil > Wetlands ...
CGCCGGCGCGCGCCGTTTTCGCCGCCGCGGAACTCCTCGGCGACGGCAAGCCGCACGCGGGTCGGAATCTGCTCCGAGCGCGAAAAGTACTCGTGCGCGGCGTGTTCGAGATTGTTTCCTTCGAGCGGAACGAGCCCCTGGTAACGGCTCATGTCGGGGCCCTGGTCGATGGTCATTGCCAGATGTCCGCGGCCGAGCAATCGACCCGGCTCGGCGGCGTCGGCGGCGATGGCGGCGGCGATGCGTTCGGCGTCGAAGCGCGCGCAGGCACGCACTTTGTCAGGCGTAGTGAAGTCGACCACAAGCATGCGTACCGGACCGTCGCTCTGCGTCTGCAAGATGAACCGGCCCTCGAATTTCAGCGCAGAGCCCAGCATGACCGTGAGCACAATCGCCTCGCCCAGGAGCTTGGCCACGGGCAGCGGGTAATCGTGGCTGGTCAGGATGGCATCGACCGCGGGCCCGAGCCGCACAATGCGGCCGCGCAGGTCTAGCGCCTTGACTTCGAACGGCAGGATCGTGTCGTCGAGGCCGGCTTGCGCCGGCTCCCGAACGGGGATGCCCATATTGGGATTATTCATCGCAAGGAAATATAGGCGCCGGGGGATAAATTGTGAGCCCTCTGTGGGTGGCTCGCCGTTCTTGCATCAGGCGCCGTTCGCCAGGCACCAGGTCAAGATTCCCTTCTGCGCATGCAGCCGGTTCTCGGCCTCGTCGAACACGACGGAATGTGGGCCGTCCATGACCTCGTCGGTCACCTCTTCACCGCGATGCGCGGGGAGGCAATGCATGAAGATAGCATCCGGCTTGGCCCGCGCCATGAGCCGGCCGTTGACCTGATAGCGCTTGAGCAGATTGTGACGGCGGGCGCCGTTGCGGTCGCCCATGGAGACCCAGGTGTCGGTGACGACGCAGTCGGCGCCTTTCACCGCCTCTTCCGGGTCGGTGCCGATGCGGATCGCGACGCCAGAGGATTTGATCCAATCGATCAGCGGCTTCTTCGGCGCCAGCTCCGGCGGAGTGGCGACGCGCAGGCGGAACGCGAACCGTTCCGCGGCGTGCATCCATGAGGTCAGCACGTTGTTGGCATCGCCGGTCCAGGCCACGGTGCGGCCGCGAATCGGACCACGATGCTCCTCGAACGTCATCACGTCGGCCAGCACCTGGCAGGGATGCGAGCGGCGCGTAAGACCGTTGATCACCGGCACGGTGGCGTAGCGTGCAAGCTCGGCCACATCCTCGGGGTTAAGCGTCCGGATCACGATGGCGTCGATATAGCGCGAGAGGACGCGCGCCGTATCGGCCAGCGTTTCGCCGCGGCCGAGCTGCATCTCCTCCGCGGTCAGCATGATGGCGTCGCCGCCGAGCTGGCGCATGGCGACTTCGAACGAAACGCGGGTGCGCGTGGAGGGCCGCTCGAAAATCATTGCCAGCGTCTTGCCGGCAAGCGGGCGATCGTTGCGCGGGCGCTCGGCCTTCATCGCGCGCGCCACATCGATCATCTCGCGCAGGTCCACCGCCGCGACGTCGATCAGGTCGAGGAAGTGGCGGACAGCGCTCATCTGGCCGCCTCCTGCTTGCCCCCACCCCATCCTCCCCCGCTTGCGGGGGAGGGAAGGGAGGGGGCCGCACGATTGAGGCGCGCACAGGCGCGGTCAAGGCGCGCGATCGCTTCGGCGATTTCCTGTTCGCTGACAATGAGCGGAGGCAGCAATCTCATCACGTTGTCGCCGGAGGGCACCGTGATCATCTTTTCGGCGCGCAGCGCGTCGACAAGTTGGCCGACCGGGACAAGGGCCCGCAAGCCAATCAGCAGCCCTTCGCCGCGCACCTCGGCGATCAGGGAGGGGTAGCTATCTTTGATTTGCGCCAGCCGCTGCTTGAAAAGAAGCGCGGTCCGCCGCACGCGGTCAAGGAACCCGGGCGCGAGCATCACGTCGAGCACCGCGTTGGCCACACTCATCGCCAGCGGATTGCCGCCGAAGGTGGAGCCGTGCGTGCCAGTGGTCATGCCCTTTGCCGCTTCGCTCGTCGCCAGGCACGCGCCGACTGGGAAACCGCCGCCAAGCGCCTTGGCGAGCGCCATGACGTCGGGCTCGACGCCGACGCGCTGGTAAGCGAACAATTCGCCGGTGCGTCCCATGCCGGTCTGCACCTCGTCGAAGATCAGCAGCAACCCGTTCTGGTCACACAGTTCGCGTAAAGCCCGCAGGAACGTCGACTCGACGACGCGCACGCCACCCTCGCCCATGATCGGTTCGATCAGGATCGCCGCGGTCTCGGGGCTAATCGCGCGCTTGGTCGCCTCGAGATCACAGAACGGTACTTGATCGAAGCCGTCGACGGCGGGGCCGAAACCTTCGAGATATTTTTTCTGTCCGCCGGCGGCTAGCGTCGCCAGCGTGCGGCCATGGAACGCGCCCTCGAAGGTGATGACACGGTAGCGTTCAGGCGCCCCATTCGCAGACTGGTATTTGCGAACCATCTTGATCGCGCATTCCATCGCCTCGGCGCCGGAATTGCAGAAGAACACCACATTCGCAAAACTCGCTTCGCACAGGCGCTGCGCGACGCGCTCGGCCTCGGGAACTTCGTACAGATTGGAGACGTGCCACACCTTCTGCGCCTGCTCGGCGAGAGCGGCGACGAGCCGTGGATGCGCATGTCCCAGTGCATTGACGGCGACGCCGGAGGCAAAATCGAGATAGCGATCGCCGTTCGTCGCGACAAGCCACGCGCCTTCGCCCCGCTCGAAAGCGAGGTTGATGCGTGCGTAGGTCGGCAACAAATGCGATATCACGGTTGAGCCCGCGCGCGCCGCGCCGCAACATCTGCGCGGCTGAAACGAAATGTGCCGCCTCGCCGGGCGGCACCGTTGAAGCATTTTATTTCCGTCTGCCAGTCTGTCAACTCGGTAAAAGCGAGGGCGGCCGCTCGGATTACCCCACATTCATCCACATAGTGCAGGAAGATGTGGACGCGCTTCGCACGAGTCTTGCGCCCGACTCCCGCCATATTGTAGCCTTTTGGTTGTCAAGCACGACATCTCGTGCGGCGGACAGTCTTCTCCAGCGTTGGTGATGTGCGTGTTGGGCGGCAAGCGCTGCCCGGCCCGGTCGGGGAGTCCGGCAAGGCTATTACCCCGCTCCTTTTGAGGAGGATTGAGCATGTCGTGGACTGACGAGCGGGTCGAGCTGTTGAAGAAGCTGTGGTCCGACGGTCTTTCGGCGAGTCAAATCGCGGCCGAACTTGGCGGCGTTACGCGCAACGCGGTGATCGGTAAGGTGCATCGGCTGGGCCTGTCCGGACGCGCGAAGAGCGCGTCGAGTGCCTCGCCGCGCCCGCGCAAGGCGCGTTCGTCCTCGCATATGCTGCGCATGACACGGCCGTCGATGCGCGGCAATACCGCGCTCGCGCATGCCTACGAGATCGAAGCCGAAGGTGCGCCGGAGCTGATCGAGAACATCATCCCGATCGGCCAGCGCCGCACCATTCTTGAGTTGACCGAGCAGACCTGCCACTGGCCCATTGGTGATCCCGGCAACAGCGATTTCTTTTTCTGCGGCGGCAATACGGTTAGCGGCCTGCCGTATTGCGCTTATCACTCCCGGGTCGCCTACCAGCCGGCCGGCGACCGCCGCAGGGATAGACGGCCGCCGCGCTAAGGTCCAAAAAATCGCCGACGCTCAGCTCGCCTTGCCGAAACGGTCGTCGAGCGAATAGCCGGCGCCGCGCACGGTGCGGATCGGATCAGCCCCCTGGCCGCGGTTGAGTGCCTTGCGCAGGCGGCCCACATGCACGTCGACCGTGCGCTCGTCGATGTACACGTCGCTGCCCCACACGCCGTCAAGCAATTGTTCGCGAGAAAAAACGCGGCCCGGGCGTTCCATCAAATATTCGAGCAGGCGGAATTCGGTCGGCCCGAGATCGACCGGACGGCTTGAGCGCGAGACGCGCTTTTTCTCGCGATCGAGCTCGAGATCGCCGATGGTCAGTACCGTGGCGACGCGTTCGGGACTGGCCCGGCGCAGCAATGCACGAATGCGCGCTAACAGCTCCGGTACCGAGAACGGCTTGACGATGTAATCGTCGGCGCCGGTCGCCAGCCCGCGCACGCGCTCGCTTTCCTCGCCGCGCGCGGTCAGCATGATGATCGGCAACGACTGTGTTTGCGGTCGCGCCCGCAGCCGGCGGCACAGTTCGATGCCGGACAGGCCGGGCAACATCCAGTCGAGCACGACGAGATCGGGAGCGGTTTCCCGCAACCGCGTGTCAGCCTCATCGCCGCGAGCGACCGCGTCGACCTCGTAGCCTTCGGCTTCGAGGTTATAGCGCAACAGCGTGGTCAGCGGTTCCTCGTCTTCGACAATCAGGATGTTGGCTCCCATCCCGGCCTCCTCTCATTTCTGCAACGGCGTTGCGCCGAAGCTCGTGAAATCGCCCTTCGGCCGCTGGTCGGCGATCGGGCGACCTTCAATCATGTAATAGACGGTTTCCGCGATATTCGTCGCATGATCGCCAATGCGCTCGAGGTCTTTGGCGCAGAACATCAGATGCATGCAGAACGTAATGTTGCGCGGGTCCTCCATCATATAGGTCAGAAGTTCGCGGAATAGCGACGTACAGAGGTTGTCGACTTCTTCATCGCCATTCCAGACGGCCAGCGCGGTGGCGAGATCGCGGCTGGCGTAGGCGTCGAGCACCTGTTTGAGCTGGCCAGACACCAGCGCCGCCATGTGTTCGACGCCGTGGATCAGCTTTTGCGGGTTGAAATCGCCGTCGAGCGCCACCACCCGCTTGCCGATATGCTTGGCGTGGTCGCCGATCCGCTCGAGGTCGTTGCAGACCCGCATGGCGCCGACGATCTCGCGCAGATCGACGGCCATCGGCTGCCGCCGCGCAATCGTCAGGATCGCTTTTTCCTCGATCTCATGTTGCATCACGTCGATGGTCGGATCCGTGGCGATGACGTGCTCGGCGAGCTCGGTGTCGCGTTCGGCCAAAGCCCGGATGGCATCCGCGATCTGCCGCTCCGCAAGTCCGCCCATTTCGGCGACCTTGCGCATAATCTCCTGCAGATCGGTGTCGAATGCCTTGGCGGTGTGGTCGATTCTGGTGGGGTATTCGGTCATGGCGGTTACCCGAAGCGTCCGGTGATGTAGTCCTGCGTCCGCTGATTGTGTGGCGCCGTGAACATTTTGCTCGTCGAATCGACTTCGATCAGCTCGCCAAGATACATGAAGGCGGTGAAGTCGGACACGCGTGCGGCCTGCTGCATGTTGTGGGTGACAATCACAATCGTGTAGTCGTCGGTCAGCTCGTCCATCAGCTCCTCGATCTTGGCGGTCGAGATCGGATCGAGCGCCGAGCAGGGCTCGTCGAACAGGATGACCTCGGGGCGCACGGCAACCGTGCGCGCGATGCACAGCCGCTGCTGCTGGCCGCCGGAGAGACTTTGCCCGTTGGCCGCGAGCTTATCCTTGACTTCGTCCCACAGCGCGGCGCGGCGCAGGGACGTCTCGACGCGCCTGTCGAGCTCGGATTTGGACAACCGCTCGTACAGCCTGATGCCGAAGGCGACGTTCTCATAGATCGACATCGGAAACGGCGTCGGCTTCTGAAACACCATGCCGATGCGCGCGCGCAGCAGGTTGAGGTCCTGTTTCGGCGACAGGATATCGGCGCCGTCAAACAGGACTTCGCCGGTGGCTCGCTGGTTTGGATAGAGGTCGTACATGCGGTTGAGAACACGCAATAAGGTCGATTTGCCGCAGCCGGAGGGGCCGATGATGGCAGTGACCTTGTTCTGGTACAAAGCGAGGTTGATCGATTTGAGCGCCCGGGCGTCGCCATAGAAGAAATCGAGATTGCGGATCGTGAGTTTCTCGGCGAGGCCGGACCGGTCGGTGGGAGCATTGGCGACGGTAGGAACGGCAACGGAAGCGACACTCATGACTGTCTTCCCGATGGGATGAGGGCCCGCGCGGTGATGCTCAAGGCGAGCACGGTTAATGTGATGATAAGGGCGCCGGTCCAGGCGAGCGACTGCCAATCCTTGTAGGGACTGAGCGCGAACTGGAAGATGACCACCGGCAGGCTTGCCATCGGCGCGTTGAGGTTGGTGCTCCAGAACTGGTTGTTGAGCGAGGTGAAGAGCAGCGGCGCGGTCTCGCCGCTGATGCGGGCGACCGCGAGCAGCACGCCGGTCACCATGCCGGCGCGGGCCGCGCGATAACAGATCCGGGTAATCGTCAGCGAGCGCGGCAGGCCGATCGAGGTTGCCGCCTCGCGCAGCGCGTTCGGAACGAGCGTAAGCATGTCTTCCGTCGTGCGTACGACCACCGGGATGACCAGCATCGCCAGCGCCACGCCGCCGGCGAGGCCCGAAAAATGCCCCATCGGCGCGACCATGACTTCATAGATGAACAACCCGACCACGATGGACGGTGCGCTGAGCAGGATATCGTTGATGAAGCGCACCACGCTGGTCAGGCGGCCGTAGCGACCGTACTCGGCCATGTAGGTGCCGGCGAGGATTCCGATCGGGGTGCCGATCGCGACCGCAAGTGCGGTCAGGATCAGGCTGCCAATGATCGGATTGAGTAGCCCGCCGCTCGATCCGGGCGGCGGTGTCATCTGCGTGAATACCGCGGGCGACAATCCGCCAAAGCCCTTCCACAGCAGCACACCCAGAATCAGCACCAGCCAGCCCAGCCCGAAGACCGTTGCGCCAACCGACAGCGCCATCGCGACGGCATTGCGGCGGCGGCGGGCAGCGTAGCGAGCGGTCATGGGCTGATCCGACATGGCCTCACCCGATCCGGCGCTCGATCCGCATCAGCATGTAACGCGCTGCGGCAAGCACGATGAAAGTGATGACGAACAGGATCAGCCCAAGCGCGATCAGCGCGGAGGTGTAGAGATCGCCTACCGCTTCGGTGAACTCATTGGCGATGGTGGCGGAGATGGTGGTGCCGGGGGCGAGCAAGGATGGGTAGATCCTGTGCGCGTTGCCGATGACGAAGGTCACCGCCATGGTCTCGCCCAGCGCGCGACCAAGGCCCAGCATCACGCCGCCGATCACGCCGACCCTGGCATAGGGCAGCACCACGTGGCGCACCACTTCCCAGGTCGTGCAGCCGATGCCATAGGCCGCCTCTTTGAGCACGCCCGGCACCGCCTCGAACACGTCGCGCGAGATCGAGGTCACGAACGGCAGCACCATGATGGCGAGAACCAGTCCCGCGGTCAGCATGCCGATGCCGTAGGGCGGCCCGGCGAACAGCGGCGCGATCAACGGCACGTCGCCGAGAGTGTTGATCAAAAACGGCTGCAGCGTCTGCTGCAGGAAGGGGGCGAAGATGAAAAGTCCCCAGATCCCGTAGATGATGCTCGGGACGCCGGCCAATAGTTCGATCGCGATGCCGATGGGCCGCCGCAGCCATGGCGGGCAAAGCTCTGTGAGAAAGAACGCGATCATCAATCCGACCGGAACCGCGATCAGCATGGCGATGAGCGACGTGAGGACGGTGCCGTAAATCGCGGGGAGCGCCCCGAATTTCTCCGTGACCGGATTCCATCGCTCGGTCGTCAGAAAGCTGAAGCCGAAAGTCCTGAGCGCCGGCAGCGAGCCGACGATCAGCGAAATCATGACGCCGCTCAACAGCAACAGCACGCCGATGGCGGCAGCGCGCGTCATCTGGCGGAATGCGGCATCGCCGAGGCGCAAGCGATCGAGGGCTTTGGCGCGCGTCACCGCCTCGACGGACACGACCGCTTCCTCCTGCAGCGCTACGTCAACCACGGATCGCCTCCGGGCCGGGTCCATCGTGGCGCTCCTTCGAGAAATCGGAGCGCCCAGTCAAAACGATCTACCGGCCGCCGCACAAGTGTGATCGTGCAGCGGACCGGTGGACAAAGCGGCGAGGCACCCCCCAAACGACAACAGCTCCTCGCCAAATGTTGCATTCAACTAATGTACCATCGAGCCGGTGTAGAGCGGTTTGCCTCCGGAATCCTTGAATTCGCTGGCCCACATCTTCTCGATTTCGCCGGCGACCTTCTTCGGCATCGGTACGTAATCGAGGTCGTCGGCCATCTTGTCGCCCTTGACGTAAGCCCAGGCAAAAAACTCGAGCGCCGCCGCAGCGGCGGCGGGATCGTTGGGCTGTTTGGGGATGAGGATGAATGTCGCCGCCGCGATCGGCCACGACCCCACGCCAGGTTGATTGGCCAGGATCACGCCGTAGCCCGGCGCCGAATTCCAATCCGCATTGGCAGCGGCGGCTTGAATTGAAAAGCCGCTGGCCTCGACGATTTTGCCGTCCTTGTTCACCATACGGGTGGTGATCATCTTGTTCTGCAGCGCATAGGCAAGCTCGACATAGCCGATCGAGCCCTGGGTCTGCGTCACATTGTTGGAAACGCCCTCATTGCCTTTGGCGCCGATGCCGACCGGCCATTCGACCGAGGTATTCGCGCCGACCTGCGATTTCCAATCGGGGCTGACCAGCGTCAGATAATACACGAAGTTGAAGGTGGTGCCGGAGCCGTCCGAACGGTGGACGACGACGATAGGCTGCGCGGGAAGCTTGGCGTTCGGGTTGAGCTTCTTGATTGCCGGATCGTCCCAGCTCTTCACCGTGCCCAGAAAAATAGCGGCCAGCGTCGGTCCGTCGAGGACAAGCTCTCCCGCCTTTATCCCCGCGAGGTTTACCACCGGCACAACAGCGCCCATTACCATCGGGAATTGGACGAGACCGAATTTGTCGAGATCGGCGCCCTTGAGCGGCATGTCGGAGGCGCCGAAGGTTACGGTCTTGTTTTCAATCTGCTTGATGCCACCGCCCGAGCCGATCGACTGATAATTGAGGTTAAGGCCAGTCTCTTTCTTATAGGCGTCAGCCCACTTGGCGTAGATCGGATAAGGGAACGTCGCGCCGGCGCCGGAGATATCGACGGCAGCCGCTGGAAGGGCTGTCGCAGCCAGGACGCCGACGACGGCAATCGTTGTAAGGTGTTTCACGGCTTTCTCCTGTGCAGAATTTCGGGCGACGCGGGTCGCCGACCCACGTCGAATTCGTCCCGTTCGGGACGTTTGCGCTCTGTTCGGCGTCTTCATGCAACGCGCTGCGGTTTGGATGCCCCGATCAGGGCGGCACCGCTGCTGCGGAATGCTTACGTGGGCCACGTCAAGCTTCTATGAGCCTGGTATGACAGTTAGATGACAATAGAAGTCTTTGATGTTTCAAGTGATTTGGCCGGCGGTTTGAGGTTTGGCGGCCGGAAGTTGAACGGTGAAAGTCGCGCCCGCGCCGAGCGTGCTGTCGATCGATAGTCGGCCGCGATGCCGATTGAGGATGTGCTTGACCAGCGCGAGCCCGAGCCCAGTTCCGCCCTGGGCGCGGCTCTCCCTGACATCCACGCGATAGAAGCGCTCGGTCAGCCGCGGCAGATGCTCGGGTGCGATGCCCGGCCCGTAATCGCGGACGTCGACCTGCGCCTCCGGTTCGCCTTCCGAGGATACGGCCCGCTTCAGCGTAATGTCGACGCGTTTGCCGACCGCGCCGTATTTGAGCGCGTTTTCGACCAAGTTCTCGAACACACGGACCATCTCGTCGCGGTCGCCGGGGACCGTCAGTTCGCTCACTGCCTCGACGTGGAGCATCACGCCGCGGTCGCGCGCCAATGTTTCGAGACCATCCACCACTTGGCGGACGATCGGCACAAGGTCGATCAGCGTATCGGGACGGCGGTGCGCATTAAGCTCGATGCGCGACAACGACAACAGATCGTCGATGAGCCGCGCCATACGCCGCGCCTGCTCCTGCATGATGGCGAGGAAGCGCTCCCGCGCCTTGACATCGTCGCGCGCCGAGCCTTGCAAGGTCTCGATGAAGCCGGAAAGCGCCGCCAGCGGCGTGCGCAGCTCGTGGCTGGCGTTGGCAACGAAGTCGGCGCGCATTTCTTCGGCGCGGCGCAGCGGCGTCAGGTCATGAAAGACCATCAGGACCAGATCGGGTTTGCTCAAGTTCGGTTCGCGCTTGACCGGCATCACGATCGTCTCGAACCAGCGGTCGAGCGGCACGCGCTCGGAATATTCGACACGCTGCTCTTCGCCGCGGGCATAGGCGCGGCCGATCGCCTCGATCAGCTCGGGCATCCGCAGCGCCAGCGAAACCGGCTCGCCTTGCCGCAGCGCCGGCGCCAACGAACGGGCGCGCTCGTTGAGCGCGAGCACGCGCCCGTTTCGATCGAGTGCGATTGCCGGATCCGGTAGACCGGCGATAACGGCCTCGAGCGGGTCGCCGGCGCGCTCGGAGACGGCGATTGGCCGCGCCAAGCGGCCGACCTCCTCGTCGGCGCGCATGGCGAGGAAAGCGGCCACCGTCACGATTGCGAAACCGGCGACCGCATAGCCAATTGCAAGGGCGTTGAGGAGCACCAGTCCCGCGAACACGATCGCCGCGGTCACGGTCACGAGCCGCATGCTGCGCCAGCCGCCCCTTCGCGGCGCTAAGGGACCTTCATTCAGACTCATCGGATTCGTCCCTGCGCAGCGGCCCGCTCGACCTCCGGATCAAGTCGCGTCCGATTTTTCCCGCGCCAGTTCGGTCGCGACGCTCATAGGCGCTGCAACCGGGCGGGTGAGGCGCCGTGCGGCACGACCGATCAGAACTTCACGCGTTCCGAGTATCACCAGCGAGAGCATGAATGGAATGACGTAATAAAGGAAACGGAATAGCAGCAGACCAGCCAGCAAGTCCTCCTTGTCGAATTGCCATAACGCAATCATCATAGCGGCATCGAACACGCCGAGGCCGCCGGGGGCGTGACTGGCAAAGCCCAGGAGCGTGGCTGCCACGAAAATAACGGCCACGGTAACGAAGCCGAGATTAGGCTCGTCCGGCACCAACATGTACATGGCGAGCGCGCAGCACGACAGATCGAGGATGCCGATCACGATCTGAACAAGCGTCAAAGGGCCGCCGGGCAATGCCACCTGCCAACCCTCGCGGCCGATGACGCGCGGCTTTACCCAGACCCACGCCACGTAAGCGCTAAGGACAACAAGGATCGCGAGTGCGAACACGCGATTGACCCAGAGCGGCAGTTGGTCGATGGCACGTGCGGCCTGCGGCGCATCGAGGACGCCGAGACCAAGGACGGTAGCGTTGCCGAGCCAGAAGGTGAGACCGGCCACGAAGCAGATCTTGGTGACTTCGATGACGCTCAAGCCCCAGGCGGAATAGATGCGATAGCGCACCGCGCCGCCTGAAAAGACGCTGGCGCCGATATTATGCCCGACCGCATAGCTGGTGAAACCCGCAAGCGCCGCGACGCGATACGGCACCTCGGAGCGGCCGATCGTGCGCAGCGCGAACAAATCGTACAACGTGAGTGTCAGATAGCCGGCGGCCACAAAGAAGCCGGCAATACCGAGTGTCCGCCAGTTGGTCGCCTCGAGCGCGTCGATGAGCTCGTCGAGATCGATATCGCGCAGGATGCGAAAGAGCACCACAGCGGCAACAACGATGATGGTGAGGCTGAGCGCCGCACCTAATCGACTGAAGCCGATATTTCGGTCGAAGAAGTGCGCGGACCCGCGCAATCTCTTCAGCATCCCGCGCTCCAGGCCCGCTGTTCGTGCATTCAATCGACCGTCGTCCCGCCACCCAGCGCGTACCGGCCCCCAACTAGCAGATGTCGTGCCCGGGCGCGAGTGCAGCGGGAATGCGCCGTGGGCGCGCTGTTTGGCCACACCCCGGCGGCGCCCCCGCGCGAGGCGTATTTTCGCGCAAATTGCAGGCGCGCCACCGCCGAGGCCGTCTCGTTTCGAGCCTAGCCGAAGAAACCTGGCCGGTCATCGCATCATTGGGATCAGGCCCAATGTGGGTCTGCCGCGAGTTTTTTGCAGTTGACGAAACACCGGGGCCTCGCTTGGTACTGCCCAGGGTTCCAAGGGGGAGATGCCAATGACCAGAAACAAGCCGCCGTTCCGCGCCGACGTTGTCGGCAGCCTGCTGCGCACTGCGCCGTTAAAAGAGGCGCGAGCCAAACGGGAGAAGGGTGCGATCAGCGCCGCCGAGCTCACGGAGGTCGAGAGCCGCGAGATCGAGAAGATCATCAAAAAGCAGCAAGAGGTCGGGCTCAAGGTCGCGACCGACGGCGAGTTCCGCCGCTCATGGTGGCATTTCGATTTCTTCGGCATGCTCGACGGTGTCGAACTCTACGAGCTTGATCACGGCATCCAATTCCACGGCGTGCAGACCAAGGCACAGAGCGTTCGCGTCAAGGGTAAGCTCGGATTCTCGAACCACCCGATGGTCGAGCACTTCAAATTCCTCAAGGCGCACGCCCGCGTGCTGCCGAAGATGACCATCCCAAGCCCGGCCGTGCTGCATTTCCGCCTTGAGCCGGAAGCCGTCAATAAAACGGTTTATGCCGATCGCGGTGCCATCTTCGACGATCTGGCGAACACGTACCGGCAGGCCGTGCGCGCGTTCTACGACGCCGGCTGCCGCTATCTGCAGTTCGACGATACGGTTTGGGCCTATTTGTGCTCGCAGGTGGAGCTGAAGAAGGCGCGCGACCGCGGCCTCGACGCCGAGCGCCTGGCGCTGGACTATGCCGGCGTGATCAACAAGGTACTCGACGGCAAGCCGGCCGACATGGTGATCACGACGCACGTCTGCCGCGGCAATTTCCGCTCGACCTGGATTTCCGAGGGTGGCTATGAGCCCGTCGCCGAGATCATGCTCGGGACATTGAACTACGACGGCTATTTCCTCGAATATGACACGGCGCGCGCCGGCGGCTTCGAGCCGCTGCGCTTTTTGCCCAAGGGAAACAGCACGAGCAACAAGATCGTCGTGCTCGGTCTCGTCACCTCAAAGAGCGGCACGCTCGAAAACAAGGACGACGTCAAGCGGCGCATCGAGGAGGCGACCAAATATGCCGCGCTGGACCAGCTGTGCCTGTCGCCGCAATGCGGCTTCGCCTCGACCGAAGAAGGCAATGTGCTCGCCGAAGACGAACAATGGGCGAAGCTCAGGATGATCGTCGAACTCGCGGATGAGGTGTGGCGCTGACGCGCCCGCTTGGCGATTGTCCTTTTCCGCTCGTCCCGGCGACCCGCCTACGCGCTACGGCGGGTTTGAGTCCGCCGAAGCGCACAGCGCGAAGGCGGAAACTGGGGACCCCACCAGGTTCCCCCCAAAATGGAATCCGCTAGCCGACGCGGTTAGACTGGTCGAATGTCGAACAGGACGCGGCACATTGTCTCTCGTCGGACAGCGCTAGCGAGCTTCGCCATGGCTGCCATGTGCGGGTCCGTCGTTCGGCAAGCAAGCGCGGACGCCGCGACGACCGAGGCAGACGTCGGTCCCATCTTTTCGCCCTCCGGCCCCAACGCCGAGCTTTACGGAGCCGCGGATAGGTATCCCATCCCCAATCCTACGTTGGCTCGACTACAGGGGAATCCGTATGAGCCTAAATATCGGGTGGGCGCGTTCAGTCACTTCGACGAACTCTTCCCGACGCGGCGTATCGAACGTGCCGGAACACCTTGGGTATTTAAATACGAGCGGTCAGACATTCGCTACTTCTACAAGGGGAAGCAGTCGTCGCCGACGGACTATTTGTCGCGCAACCCCGTCACCGGCTTGCTGATCGCCAAGAACGACCGGATTCTCTTCGAGGCATATCAATATGGACGTACCGATCGCAACCGGCTGATTTCTCAGTCTATGGCCAAGTCGATTATGGGTATCCTGATCGGCATCGCAATCTCCGAAGGCGCGATCAAATCGGTCGACGATATGGCGCAGACCTACGTGCCGGGATTCGCGGGTACAGAATACGGAGAGACGCCGATTCGCGATCTTCTCCATATGTCCTCCGGCGTGGATTTCGGCGAAGAGAGGGACGGCAGTCGCGATCTAAATCGTCTTTGGCGTGACATGATTCTCGGCTTGGGTCCGACCAGAGGCACGATCGAAAACATCGTGCAATTCAATCAGCGAGTCGCGGCGCCTGGAACAAGATATTATTATGCAAGCATCGAACCTGACGTACTTGGCATCGTTCTCCACAACGCCGTCAACAAATCGGCGTCCGACTATCTCCACGAGAAAGTGTGGGAACCGATCGGCGCAGAAGCCGACGCGACTTGGCTAGTCGACGCGCAGGGATATGAAGTGGCGCATGGTTTCTTCAATGCCGTGCTCCGGGACTACGCCCGGCTTGGACGCATGCTTGCTCACGACGGCGCGTGGGAAGGCAAACAGATAATTCCGTCGCAATGGATGATCGACGCGACGACCGTACGGCCCCTCGACTCCTTTCTTGCACCGGGAAAAGCCATGCCATATTTCGGCTACGGCTATCTCCTGTGGCTGCTCCCCGGGGCTCGGCGTCAATTTGCGCTCGTCGGCACAAATGGTCAGCGCATTTGCGTTGATCCGAGCTCTAAGCTCGTTATGGTTCAGACGGCGCTTGAGAGTTCCGATGAAAGTTGGCGTCTGTGGTCGGCCTTGGTCGAGCAGTTCGCCCAAGGCTAGTCTTCGGGTGCGGCCGCCATGTCTCCTCCTGGCCCCAAGGCGGATATGTTTGTCGCGCAGACGAGTGTCTGCTTTGCGGGGAATAGTGGATATAGTGCACTACGTGTTTTAACATGTCCTAGATTCCCGCCTGCGCGGGACTGAGCGGTTTAGGCTTCGATCAACTTCGCTCCACTTAGCCGTTTGTGCACGTGCACCATGAACGCCATGGCGAACAGCGGCGTCGCCAGGTTGACGATCGGGATCGAGACGAACGCCGCGATGATCAATCCGCCGACATAGACCGTGGCAGCATTGCGCTTGCGCAATGCCTGCGCCTCAACCGGCGGTCGGAAGCGCATGGCGGCGAGCTCGAAATATTCGCGCCCGAGCAGCCACGCCGTGGCGAGAAAGAAGATCACGGCGCCGAAGCCCGCGAATAGCAGCAGTGGCGCCGCGCAAACGTAAACCGCGACCGCGAGCAGCGCGGTCTTGCCGCCTTCGAGAATTGCACGCCACAGCGGCAGGGCGACGCCGGGCGGGTCGCCCGGATAGTGTACGCGCTCGACCTCGTCCGCGATCTGGTCGGCGAAAAAACTGGCGACAAACGCGGTCACCGCCGGCATGAGAAAGATGCTGCCGACGAGAATACCGAGGCTCGCGGCGATCGAGAGCGCCCAGGCGAGCGCGCTCAGCGGCAGGTGCGCCGGCGGTCCGAATGTCGTCTCGACCGACGCGCTGCCAGCACCGACCAGCCAAACGATCAGGCGGTCGAGCGCAATGGCGACAACGATGATGAGTGCGAGCGCAAGCCCGATCGATTTCCACAGCACCGCGCGCAGTGGCGGTGACAGCATCTGGGCGAGCGCTTTGACCGCGTCGTCGAGCATATCTACCTCCAGAGCATGATCCGGAATAAGCCTGCCCTCGGACTTGATCCGCGGGTGGAGGCCGGTTTTCCGAAAAGATCATGCTCCACCATGATATTAGAGCGCCAATCGATTCAATCTGAGGCGATTGCGCTCTAGTGTTCCGATTTCGATTTGACGCAAGGGCGAACTTCGGCCCCGCAATTTGCTTCACATAATCACCGCCATTCTTGACTGGGTCGCAAACCGCGGCGTTTGCGCGCCGTGCACCGTTCGGGCAATCTGCGGCAAACCGCAAGTATTTGGACACCATGCCGCGACTGAGCCGCCGCTCGTTCCTCGCCGCCTCGGCCGCGCTTGCGATACGCCCCGCGGCCAGTGCCCCCGCAGCGGCCGCGGCCGCGGCCGAGGTCGATGTCGTGATCGTCGGAGCGGGTGCAGCCGGCATCGCCGCCGCGCGGCGGATCGCCGCCGCTGGCCGAAAGGTCGTGTTGCTCGAAGCGGCCGACCATATCGGCGGGCGGTGCACCACCGAGATGCGCACCTTCGGCGTGCCGTACGACCGCGGCGCCCACTGGATCCATACGCCCGACCTCAATCCAGTGACGAAACTCGCGCCGCGCCGCGGGATCGAAGTCTATCCCGCGCCGGCCAGTCAGAAGGTGCGTATCGGCCGGCGCTACGCGCGCGAGGGTGAGCTTGAGGATTTTTTGGCGTTGCAGGCGCGGGCCAATCGCGCCATCGCCGACGCCGCGCGCAAAGGCGATGTGGCGTGTGCGCAGGCGCTGCCCGGCGACCTCGGCGACTGGCGGCCGGCGGTCGAATTCGTGCTCGGTCCGTTCGGCTGCGGCAAGGAGTTGGCACAAGTATCGGCCGTGGATTTCGCGAAATCCGCCGAGCGCAATACGGACGCTTTCTGCCGCCAGGGTTTCGGCACGCTCATCGCCGCTCTCGCCGAGGGGATTGCGGTCAAACTGTCGACACCGGCAACCGCGATCGACACCAGGCGCAACGTTGCGGTGGAAACGCCGAAGGGCACGATCGCCGCCCGCGCTGCCATCGTCACCGCGTCGACCAATGTGATCGCGTCCGGCGGCATCCGATTCACGCCCGCCCTTGCCAACCGCCAACTCGACGCCTTCGCCAAGCTCTCGCTCGGCAGTTACGACCACATCGCGCTCGAAATCGCGGACAACGCACTCGGCTTCGAAAGCGACGATCTGGTGTTCGAGAAATCGGCCGACTCGCGCACCGCCGCGATCCTCGCCAACGTCTCCGGCACGCAGCTTTGCCTCGTCGAGGTCGCCGGCAGCTTCGGCCGCGATCTCACGGCGCAGGGCGAAGCGGCGATGGTCGATTTCGCCGCCGATTGGCTGGCCGGCCTCTATGGCGCGGACGTGAAGAAGGCCATCAAGCGCTCGCACGCCACACGCTGGAACCATGAGCCTTGGGCGCTCGGCGCCTTTTCAGCCGCGGCGCCGGGCTGGCAGGGCGCCCGCCGTATCCTCATGGAGCCGGTGCAAGGCGCCGTATGGTTCGCCGGCGAAGCCGTCCATGAGACCTTGTGGGGCACGGTCGGGGGCGCCTGGGAATCGGGCGAGCGCGCGGCCGACGCGGTCTTGCGCCGGCTCGGCCCCATGAAGGAACCGGCGCCGGCGGAGACTGAAACGACGCTGAAGCGCAAATCGAACCGGACGCATACCGCGCCGCGACAGCGGCGGCGATTTCAAGCCGCGCCGAACATCACGCGCGAGGAGCCGCGCTGAGGCTTGCAGCAGCCGCCGCATGTGCAGGCAGCGGCAATCGATCTTTCTTGCGCTGGATCTTGATTTCGTTATCGCTATCCGCGATATTAGCATATGAAGCCGATTGTCTTCACGCCGGCTGGCACCCGGCAATGGCTCAAGCTGGCTGCCGAGGTCCGCCGACGCATTGACGCTCGTTTGATGGAGTTTGCTGCGAGTGGCAAGGGTGACGTGAAGCGGCTCAAGGGCCGCAAAGGTTCGCGTCTTCGAGTCGGCGATTGGCGCGTGATCTTCTATGAGGAGGGCGCCTCGATCGTCGTCATCGCAGTCGGGCACCGGCGGGAAATATATGATTGAGGGAATGTCATGAACGTTCGCTTTCAGAAGACGGCGCGTGGAGAAGTCGCGATCCTTCCCCGGGCGGAATACGAAGCGCTTGTCACCAAGGCGGCCGAGGCCGACGAGGACGCCGGCACGGCGCGCCTTGTCGCGCGCGCGCGCGGCGAGATAGCCTCTGGTGCTCCGCTACTGCCGAAGCATGTGGTCGATCGCTTGACCAACGGAGAAAATCCGGTGCGGGTGCTGCGCGAATGGCGCGACGTGACGCAGCTTTACCTGTCCTTCAAGACCAACCTCAGCCAGGGCTACATCTCGGACGTCGAGACCGGTCGTCGGAAGGGAACGGCTGCCGCGCTTCGACTCATCGCTGACACGCTCAAGGTGCCACTCGACCTTCTTGTCCCGGCGTGAGCGCCGGCGATCGCCGAAACCTACGCCCGCAGCACGCCGCCGGTCCGTTTGCCGACCTCGGCGACGATCTTTGCCGCCAGCGCCTCGATCTCCGCATCGGTCATGGTTTTATCGCGCGGTTGCAGCGTGACGGCGATCGCGATCGACTTCTTGCCCGGCTCGATGCCGGCGCCCTCGTAAACGTCGAATACGGTGACGCGGCTGATGAGCTTGCGGTCGACCGAGGTCGCGGCGCGCACGATGTCGGCGGCTTTCACCGTTCGCTCGACCACAAAGGCGAAGTCGCGCTCGACCGGCTGGAACGGCGAGAGTTCGAGCGCGGGCTTGGCGCGCGTTGCTTTCGCCTTCGGCTCGGGGATGCGCTCCAAAATCACCTCGAACGCGACCAGCGGACCTTCGGCGTTGAGGACCTCAAGCGCGCTCGGATGCAGCTCGCCAAAATGGCCGAGCACGTTCTGCGGGCCGATCTGGATCGTGCCCGAGCGGCCGGGATGAAACCAGGGCGGGCCGCCCGACACGATTTGCAGCGCTTGCGCCGGCGCTCCGGCCGCCGCCAACACGGCGAGCGCGTCGGCCTTGGCATCGAAGGCGTCGACCAAGCCGTCCCGCTTCGTCCAGTGGCGGCCGATCCCGGATGGTTTGGCGAGCGCGCGCCGTACGCCGGCGGCGGCCGTAAATTGATCCTGCGGCGTATCCCCGTGAAACACCTGGCCGACTTCGAACAAGCCGACATCGGGGAAGCCGCGGTCCGCGTTCTTTTGCGTGGCGGCGACGAGGCCGGGAATGAGGCTGGGCCGCATGTCGGAGAGGTCCGCCGCGATCGGATTGGCGAGCGAAAGCTCCGGCTTGCCGCCACTGAACAACTCGGCGTGCATTTTGGCGATAAAAGACCAGGTCACCGCCTCGACGAGATTGCGCGCGGCGAGCGCACGTTTGGCCTTGCGCGTGCGCAGCTGGATCGGCGTGAGCACCGGCTTGCGCGGCGCCTCGCCGCGGTCGAACGGCGTCGCCGGAATGCGATCGACGCCGAAGATACGGACCACTTCCTCGACGATGTCGGCCTTGCCTTGCACGTCGGGCCGCCACGACGGCACCGTTACCCTCATCCGCTCGCCCTGGCCGGTCACGGAAAATCCGAGATGGTCGAGCACACGGCGCACGTCCGGCAGTGGCACTGCGACGCCCGCCAGACGCTTGATTTCGGACAGCGGAAAATCGATGACGCGCTCGGGAATCTCCGCGCTGCCTGCAACCGTGACCTCCGACGGCGTGCCGCCGCAGTGATCAAGCACCATCTGCGTCGCCAATTCGAGGCCGGACCGCATGAAGGCCGGATCGACGCCGCGCTCGAAGCGGTAGCGGGCATCGGAATTGATGCCGAGCTTGCGGCCGGTCTGGGAGATGTTGATCGGGTCCCATAGCGCCGACTCGATGAGCACGTCCGTGGTCACGGCGGAGCAGCCGGTTTTTTCGCCGCCCATGATCCCGGACAGCGATTCCACGCCGTCCGCATCGGCGATGACGCAGATCGTCTCGTCGAGCGTGTAGGTCTTGCCGTCGAGCGCCAGCAGCGTCTCGCCGGCGCGCGCCCGGCGCACCGTGAGATGGCCGCGCACCTTCGCGGCATCGAACACGTGCAGCGGCCGGCTGCGGTCGTAGGTGATGAAGTTGGTGATATCGACCAGCGCGTTGATCGGGCGCAACCCGATCGCGGCGAGCCGCTTTTGCAGCCAGTCGGGCGACGGGCCGTTCTTCACGCCGCGAACCAGACGCAGCGCGAAGGCGGGACAGAGGGAGGCAGTCGCGCCGAAGTCGAGCGCCACCTTCACCGGACACGGGAATTCACCGCTGACCGGCTTGACGGCCGGGTCCTTGAACGTCCCCATGCCGGCGGCGGCAAGATCGCGGGCGATGCCGTTGACGCCGGTGCAGTCGGCGCGGTTCGGCGTCAGGTTGATCTCGATCAGCGGATCGTCGAGCCCCGCCCATTGCGCGTAGTTCGCGCCGACCGGCGCGTCGTCGGGCAATTCGATGATGCCTTCGTGATTGTCGGAGATTTGCAGCTCGAACTCGGAGACCAGCATGCCGCGGCTCTCGACACCGCGGATGGTGCCGACCTGCAGCGTCATGGCTTTGCCCGGAATGAAGGCGCCAGGCGGCACAAACACGCCCTTCATGCCGCTACGCGCATTCGGGGCGCCGCACACGACCTGAATCGGCTTGCCGTCGCCGATATCCACCATGCAGACGCGCAGCCGGTCGGCGTTCGGATGCTGCCTTGCTTCGATGACGCGCGCGATGATGAACGGCGCGAGGAGTTTTGCCTTATCCTCGACGCGTTCGACCTCGAGCCCGATCATGGTGAGTTTTTCAGTGATCTCGCCGAGCGCGCGACCGGTGTCGAGGTGCTCCTTGAGCCAAGCGAGAGTGAATTTCATCATAAGCGCGCATCTCCGCGGGCGAGATGCAGAGTCACGAGCTTAGTCCTCCGGCCAGCGTCGGCAGGTCGAGCGGGCGGAAGCCGTAATGCGAGAGCCAGCGCACGTCGGCCTCGAAGAACGCGCGCAGGTCCGGCATGCCGTATTTGAGCATGGCGATGCGGTCGATGCCCAAGCCCCAGGCAAAGCCCTGAAACTCGTTGGGATCGAGCCCGCAATTTGTCAGCACGTTCGGATGCACCATGCCGCAGCCCAGAATCTCCATCCAGTCGTCGCCTTCGCCGAAGCGGACTTCGCCCTTGTCGCGCCGGCATTGGATATCGACTTCGAGCGAGGGCTCGGTGAACGGAAAGAACGACGGACGAAAGCGCATCTTGACGCGATCGACCTCGAAGAACGCCTTGCAGAATTCCTCCAGGATCCACTTCAAGTGGCCGAGATGCGAGCCTTTGTCGATGACCAGGCCTTCGACCTGGTGGAACATCGGCGTGTGGGTCTGGTCGCTATCGCTGCGATAGGTGCGGCCGGGACAGATGACACGGATCGGCGGCTTTTGGCTCAGCATCGTGCGCACCTGCACCGGGGAGGTGTGCGTGCGTAATAGCAGCCGCGAGCCGTCCGGCTTCGGATTGAAGAAAAACGTATCCTGCATGTCGCGCGCGGGATGGTCTTCCGGAAAATTGAGCCTGGTGAAGTTGTAATCGTCGCTCTCGATGTCCGGTCCTTCAGCGACCGAAAAGCCCATATCGGCGAAAATCGCAGTTAGCTCGTCGGTCACCCGGGTGATCGGATGCACGCGGCCGATCTCGAACGGCGCCTCGCGCACCGGCAACGTCACGTCGACGGTCTCGGTGTTGAGGCGAGCCTCAAGCGCCGAAGTCTTGAACGCCGCGCGACGCGCGATAAGCGCCGCGTTGACGCGATCTTTAAGCCCGTTGACCAGCGGTCCCTGACTCTTGCGCTCCTCCGGCGGCAGGGCGCCCAGCGTCTTCAATAAAGCCGTGATGGAACCGTTCTTGCCGAGCGCAGCTACGCGCACCGCCTCCAGCGCCGCTTCGTCGCTTGCCGCGGCGATCTCGGCGACAATTTGTTGCTCAAGCTGGGCGGTATCGGTCATGCCAACGGTTCCTATAACCGTCGTGGCCGGGCTTGTCCCGGCCATCCACGTCTTGCTTGTCGGGAAGGAAGGCGTGGATGCCCGGCACAAGGCCGGGCATGACGGCAAAGTAGCTTCGGCCCTACGCCAGCGCCGACTTGGCTTGGCCGACGATCGCCTCGAAGGCGGCCGGCTCGCTAATGGCGAGGTCGGAGAGCACCTTGCGGTCGACCACGATGCCGGCCTTGCTCAACCCGGCGATAAAGCGGCTGTAGTTCAGGCCGAACGGGCGCACCGCCGCATTGAGGCGCTGAATCCACAGCGCGCGGAACGTGCGCTTGCGCCGCTTGCGGTCGCGGTAGGCGTATTGGTTGGCC
>Ga0074044_10001401_pt1 | contig 21815 bp, 15 predicted proteins | sample BogForMeECP23OM1_FD_94443 | JGI IMG/M metagenome (GOLD analysis project Ga0074044, IMG submission 94443) | Bog forest soil microbial communities from Calvert Island, British Columbia, Canada - Bog Forest MetaG ECP23OM1 | ecosystem: Environmental > Terrestrial > Soil > Wetlands ...
CTGGCTGAAATCGTCGTTGGTATTGTAGAGCTCCCATTTATCTTCGGTGAATTTCGGCAGCTTGACCATTCCCGTTTCCCACGGCGTCCGATGTTTCGTGACCGCGGTCCAGCCGTTGGAATAGATGCCGCGATTCCCGAACATCTCAAAGTATTGCGTGGTGTGCCGGGTTGGGGCCTTGGCGCTGGCGAATGTGTAAACCATGCTCACGCCCTCCATCGGCTTCTGCTTGATGCCGTCCACCGTATTCGGCTGCGGGAGCTTCGCCGCCTCGAGGATGGTCGGCGTAATATCGATCACGTGATGCCACTGGGTTCTGATGCCGCCCGCATCGGTGATGCGCGCCGGCCATGAGATGACCATGCCGTTGCGCGTGCCGCCGTAGTGTGAAGCGACCTGCTTGGTCCATTGGAAGGGTGTGTCGCCCGCGAGAGCCCATCCCACCGGGATATGTGGAAACGTCATGGGGCCGCCGATCTCGTCGAGGTGCTTGACGACGTTCTCGGTCGTGTCGGAAACCCCGTTAAGTGTGGCGATCTCATTGAGCGTGCCCGAGAGCCCGCCCTCGGCGCTCATCCCGTTGTCGCCGGCGATATAAATGATGACGGTGTTGTCGGATACTCCGATATCTTTGAGACTGTCGAGCAGTCTGCCAACTTCATGGTCAGTGTATTCACCAAATCCGGCATAGTTCTCCATCAGGCGAGCCGCGACGCGCTTCTCGTCGGCGCTGAGCTCATCCCAGTGCTTGACGCCGGGCGCCCACGGAGCGAGCTGGGTTGTTTGAGGCACAATGCCCAACTGCTTCTGTCGCGCGAGTGTCTCCTCCCGGTACTTGTCCCAGCCCTCGTCGAATTTGCCCAGGTATTTGTCGCGCCATTCCTTCGGGGTGTGGTGCGGCGCATGAAGCGCGCCCGGCGCGAAATAGACGAAGAAGGGCCTATCGGGCGTCATAGTATGCTGGAAACGCACCCAGGCAATTGCCTGGTTCGTCATGTCGGTCATGAAGTTGTAGCCCGGCGTGTGAGCCGGCTCGACGACCGTTGTGCCATCGTAGATCAACGGCGCCCACTGGTTCGTCTCACCGCCAAGGAATCCGTAGAACTTCTCGAATCCGTCGCCAATCGGCCAGTGTGTGAATGGTCCTGAAACGCTGACCTCCCACGCCGGGGTCTGGTGCATCTTGCCGAAGGCCGCCGTATTGTACCCGTTCATGCGAAGAATTTGCGCGATCGTGGCGGCCTCATTCGGCCTGATCGACGAGTAGCCGGGCGCGCTGGTCGCGAGTTCGGTAATCGATCCCATCCCCACCGAATGATGGTTGCGGCCGGTGAGTAGTGCCTGGCGGGTCGGCGAGCAAAGGGCCGCCGTGTGGAACCGCGTGTAGCGCAGCCCCTGCTTCGCGAGCGAATCCAGCGTCGGCATGCTGATGCCGCCGCCGAACGTACTGGGCGCGCCAAAGCCGATATCATCGAGCAGAATTACGACTACGTTGGGCGCACCCTGGGGCGGCCGCAGTGGCTCGATCGGGGGAAACTTCGCGTCGCGCGCATCCAGCGGAACTTTGCCGGGATACCTGTACTGCGTGTCCGCTATCGGCAATTGAGTGCGATCGATTTGTTGAGCGTAGGCGGGAAGCAGCCGCGCTGCGATGCCCAGACACAGGCTAACTCCGAGAACCAGAACCAGTTTTTTCATCTTCGCCATCCGCTCCTCTAGGACGGTCGCAACCCGTTCAAGCGACACGCTGTTTGCAGGGGCCGAAACGTACACTACCTGCTGCCGAAACCCGGTCATATCAGTTTTAGTCCAGTTCGTTCCTGTGACGGTTTCAGATAGCCCCGGCGAACAGGCCGAACCAACGCAATCACCCGCTCCTCGCACTTTCAAATTGAGCTCGGGTCATCAACCTCACCCGCCCTCTTACGCGCCATCGTCGCCGAATCGCGCCCCTTACCCTTCTAACAGGGCGAAGCCCGCATCCCGCGGCGGTGCCGATCCTCTTTTCACTTTTCACTTTTCACTTTTTACTTTTTACTGGGTGCAGGGGTCACCCCTGCCCGTGGCGACGGCAGCACAGTATTAAGCCGTTGGCAGGGGGCCGCGCCCGCCAACGGCGGGCGGCCTTAATACTGGGTGCAGGGGTCACCCCTGCCTATGCCGACTGCGCGTGCGAGCGCGGACGGATCGCCTCGGCCAGGTCGGCGGCGAACCGGCGCGCATCCTCGGCCGTCAGTGTCGATATCGTCACGCGGATTCCGGGCGCGCTTTTGATTCGATAACACTCGCCGGCGCGAATCGCCCATCCCTTCGCCGCCATCGCGTTCACCACCGCCGCTTCTTCGGCAACCGCAACCCACACGTTAAGCCCCGAGCGTCCGCGCGCCTCGATTCCGTGATGCGCCAGCGCTTCGATCAGCGCGCGGCGCCGCTCGGCGTAAGTATCGGCCGCCGTCTTCAGCAGCGCGGGCGTCTTCGCATCCGCCCACATCGCCGCGACCAGATCCTGCAGGATATGACTGACCCAGCGCGGGCCAAGACTCTGGCGGCCCTGCACTCGCGCCACCGTCAGCGCGTCACCGGCCATCACGCTCACCCGCAAATCGGGGCCGAGCGACTTCGACACCGACCGCACCGTCGCCCAGTGCTCGCGCCCTCCCGACAATGTGATCGCGGGCGCGCCGGCCACCGCACCTGCGTGATCGTCCTCGATCAGCACGACTTCCCCAAAGCCGGCGAGCACGCGCCTCAACTCGGCCGCGCGCTTGCGATCGAGCGCGGCGCCGCTGGGATTTTGCGCCCGCGGAGTAACGATGAACGCCTTCGCGCCAAGCTTGAGTGCGCGCTTCAAATCCGCGGCGAGCGGCCCCGAGTCGTCTATCGCGACCGGCTCCGCCACCAGCGCCAGCGCCGCAACCAGGTCCAGCACGCCGGTGTAGCTCGGATCTTCGACCGCGACGACGTCGCCCGGGCGCAGATGGGCCTGCAGCACGCGTTCGACGGCGTCGAGCGCGCCGCTGACGACCGCGATCGATTCCGCCGCGACCGCGTCGCGCTTGAATTGCCGCGCGGCAAGTTCGACGAGCGCGGCGCGATTCTCCGCGTCGCCGTACTTGCCGGGGATTCCGTCGAGCCGCGCGAGATAGGGCCGGAGCGACGGCAGCATCGCCGGGTCCGGACCGCCGTCCGCCAGATTGCGCAGCCCCGGCGCCGGCGGCGGAAAGACCGCGCGCGTCAACAGCGGCGGGCGCCGGTTGACGACGGTCCCGCGGCGCCCCGAGCCGTGCACCAGCCCGCGCACGCGCAGCGCGTTGTAGGCGGCGGCCACCGTGGTCGGACTGACGCGCAGCCGGGTCGCCAGCGCGCGCACGGTCGGCAGACGCTCTGCGGCTTGAAGCCGGCCGCTTCGAATTCCGTTTTCGATGCTCGCGGCGATTTGGTTGCCTGAGCGTCCCCGGATTTGATATTGTACCGATACGTTCATAGTTACGTACTGTAACAAATAGGGGAAGAAATGGAAGAGATTGTACGGCGTTTTTCGAAGGCGCAACCTGGCAACCAAAGTAGCGCGATCGCGCCCACGGCCCGCACCCGGGTCAAGCGCCTCCCCCAGCGCGCCTCTTACGACCGCGACGCCATCTACTCCATCCTCGATAGCGCGCTGCTATGCCATGTTGGTTTTGCGATCGGCGGGCAACCCTACGTGATCCCCACGCTTCACGTCCGTATCGCCGACTGGCTCTACATTCACGGCTCGGCCGCGAGCAGGATGCTGGGCGCCGGGGCCCAGCGAACGCCGCTGGCCGTCACGGTGACGCATGTCGACGGCCTGGTGCTGGCGCGCTCCGCGTTCCATCATTCGGTCAACTACCGTTCGGTCGTGATTTTGGGCGCCGCAACTTTGATCGCCGACCCGGCTGAAAAGTTCGCCGTGATGAAGGGACTGATCGATCACGTGGCGCCAGGCCGCTGGGACCATATTCGCCGTCCCAATGAGAAAGAGCTCGCCGCCACGTCGGTTCTGTCGATTCCAATCGTGGAGGCATCGGCGAAACTCAGGAGCGGCGACCCGCTCGACGACCAAGCTGACTACGCGCTGCCGATTTGGGCGGGCCAGATTCCGCTGGCGACGACAACGTTGACGCCGGTTGGCGATTCGCGGCTCGATCCTTCGACTCCAATTCCTGCGCACGTAACGGACTACCGGTTGCCGGCGAATCGAGGAGCAAGCGTCACATGACCGCGATGGTCGTCGTGAGCGGAGTGCGAAAATCGCCTTGAATGGGCGGCACCGCTTGTTCTATATAACGAGTGTTAGGGACCGCAGCCGCCGGCTGACGCTCGTCGTGGGCGCGGCTAGGTGTGCATCACGCGTTCCCAGCGGAGGCACTAATGGATTTCAAGTTCAGCGCCGAAGACGAGGCGTTTCGCGAAGAGTTTCGCAGCTGGCTCCATGCCAACCTGCCCAAGGCGGGCAAGGCCGAAGATGGCGGCGACGACATGATGCGCGAAGTCAGCCCGGAGGACTGGAAGCGACGGGTCGAGTGGCACAAGAAGATGCACGCGGGCGGATGGGTCGGAATCAGCTGGCCCAAGGAGTACGGCGGACGCGGCGCGACGCTCACGCAACAGATCATTTACAACGAGGAGCTCGCGAAAGTTGACTCGCCGGCGCTGGTCAACGGACTGGGTATCATGCTGGTCGGTCCGACGATCATCCATTGGGGCACCGAGGAGCAGAAGAAGCGCCACATTCCGAAAATTCTTTCGGCGGACGAGCTCTGGTGCCAGGGCTACTCCGAGCCCAACGCCGGCTCGGATGTCGCCTCGCTAAATACGCGCGCCGTCGAGGAAGGCGACTACTTTATCGTAAACGGCCAGAAGGTCTGGACCTCCGACGCACATCACGCGGACATGTGTATCCTGCTGGTCCGCACCGATCCCGACGTGCCCAAGCATAAGGGGATCAGCTACATCCTGGTCGATATGCACAGTCCCGGAGTGACCGTGCGCCCGCTCGTGCAGATCACAGGCGACGCGAATTTCAACGAGGTCTTCTTCGAGGACGTGAAGGTGCCGAAGAAGAATCTTATCGGCGAGAAGAACCAGGGATGGCAGGTCGCGATCACCACGCTGATGTTCGAACGGTCGGGAATCGGCGGCGGGCGCGACATGATGAGCCAGGTCAAGGAGCTGGTCGAGCTTGCCAAGACGGTGCGCAACAACGGGCGCACGGCGTGGGAAGACTCCAGCGTGCGCCAGAAGCTGGGCGGTTTCGCGTGCGAGGCGGCGGCGCTGCGCTACACCGGCTTTCGCCAACTGACGCGCCGGCTGAAGGGCCTGCCGCCGGGGCCCGAGGGCTCGCTGCTCAAGCTGTGCACCAGCGAACTTAACTTGCGCATGAACAATTTCGCGATGGAGATGCTGGGGCCGTACAGCCAGATGGAATTCAAGGCGCCGCATGCGCTGGACAAGGGCAAGTGGTCGTATCGGATGCTCGGGTCGCGGGCGCTGACGATCGCCGGCGGCACCAGCGAAATCCAGCACAATATCATCGGCGAGCGCGTGCTCGGATTGCCCAAGGGCTAGTCACTTTCCAACTGAGTGGCAATCGGCGAAGGGCGGCGCGCTTGCGGGTCGCCCTTCTTTTTTTGGCACTTCAGGCGCGGCCGATATCACGACCCGATCGTGATGGGGATTCTCGATAGCGAGTTCCGCGCGATCCCCCAGCGCGCGCGCGGCTACTGTCCGGTTCCTGACAGGTTCACGGTTCGCGGCCCGCTCGAGCCGTTGTTTTCGATCGTGAGGCTGCCGGTGCTCAGTCCCTTTGCGGTCGGAGCGAAGACCACGGCATAGGCGCATTTCTTTTTTGGTTTCAGCGCCCCGCCGCAGAGCTTCGAGAGCGCGAAGTCGCCGGTAACCTGCGCACCGATCAGCGTTATCGCGACTTTGCCCTGGTTGGCCGCGGTGATGTCTTTTGCCTTGCTCTTCTTGCCCAGCTTCGCGGTGAAACTCGCGGCGCTCGGCGATACCGCCAGCACGGCCGCCACGGTGGGCATCGGCGTCGGTGTGAAGGTTGCTGTCGCAGTGGGCGTCGCGGTCGGCGTGGCAGTTGCGGTCGCCGTCGCCGTGGCAGTCGCGGTCGCCGTCGGGGTTGCGGTCGCAGTGGCAGTTGCCGTCGCGGTCGGCGTGGCAGTTGCGGTCGCGGTGCGCGTCGAAGTTGCCGTCGCGGACGCGGTCGGCGACGCGGTCGCGGTCGGCGTCCTGGATGGCGTAAGAGTCGCGGTGGGCGACGGGGTGCCAGTGGCGGTCGCGGTCGCCGTGATTGACGGAGTTGGTGTCGGAGTCGGGGTTGCGGAACCCGTGGCGGCAGGCGTTGACGTGGGCGTCGCACCGGGCGATCCCTCGCCGGCGAGTTCAAATATCCCGCGCCCGTGGGTTGCGGCGAAGACCACGCCGCTCAGATTCTGCTCGATATCGAAAACTGAGACCGCAGGAATCACGCCGAGGTTGAACGGCGCCCAGGTCGCTCCCCCGTCGGTCGTCCTGAAAATACCAATGTCGGTTGCGGCCAGCACAGTGTTGGCCGTGGGGTCATTGCGATCGACCAGCAATCGCAACACCGGAACGTCGGGCAGCGCATTTGCCGGCGGCGGACTCTGGAGGGTCGGATTGCCGTCGACCTGTGTCCATGATCCGCCGAAGTCAGTCGTCACGAAAATGTGACCGATGCCTGTAGCCGACGTGAACCCCGAAAGGCTCAGGTAGGCGACGTTGTAATCGAACGGGTCAACGGCAATTCCGGTCGCCTGCGTGGAATCCGGGAACACGATTGGCGGCAGTTGCGAGGTCTTGTCGGTCCATTGCGCGCCTCCCGGCTGGCCGGCATCGACCTGGAGATCCGCCTGGTCGGTGGTGAAGATCTTGAAGGGCGTGGGACTAAAGGTCGTGCTGGTCTCCATCGAGAGCGCGTACGCCTTGGTGTGGTCGGAAGGCGCGATCTCGATGTCCTGGAGCGCGCACGCGCCGCTGTTGCATCCGCCGGTCAAATCCTGGGTCGTTTGCTGCGACCAGGTCGCCATCCCGTCATTCGACACGTAAACCGAGTGCCCGCCAAACAACACGCGCTGGGCGACGGCCGGATCGCCCGCGAGCGGCGGATAGTAGGCCGCGCCGTCGTCGCCCGCCGTCGCCATCGCGGTCTGCAGTGCCGCGCTCGAAGAAGTGGAATCGAAAGTAACTCCGCCGTCGGTCGAGCGCGAGACCCATGGGCCGGCCGTGGTAGTCGCGAACGTATGATAGGCGAACAGCGGGTTAACCGGGTCGAAGAGCGCGAATCCGCCGTCGAGGTTATCGGCCTGTGTCCAGCTCGACGCCGGCGGCTGCGTCGCGTCGAAGCGCGCGGTGCCGTTGTCCTGAAATCCCGCAATCGCCACCGTGCTGTTAGTTGGATGAGGACCGACCGACTGCGCTTGCGCCGCGCTGATGCTCGCATTGAGAGCGGTCCAGCTCACCGTACCAACGTCGAAGCGATAAAGCCCGCCGTCGTTGCCGAGGAAGAAGCTGTGCGCGCTTGCAGGATCGAACGCGATCGCGTGTTGATCCGAATGCGTTCCGCCGCCGGAAGCGAGCATGGTCCAATTGCTCCCGGCGTTGATCGAGCGGTAGATTCCGACGCCGCCAAACACGACGGTTGCGCCAGTAGCGTCGGCCGGATCGATCGCCAGCGTCTGGTCGAAGAACGACTCCGAAAAATTGCTCGAGCTGGACCCGTCGATAGTCGCGCCGCCGGCCGTCGCGCCCGGTATCGACGACTCGGTCCAGGTGACTCCATCGTCGGCGGATTTGTAAAATCCCGCGTACTCGATACCGTCAGCCGCGCCGACTATGGCATACGCAACGCCGCCCGCGGCAGCGACGCTCGCGCGGCCGACGCCGCCGCTTAGGTTGGGGAGCCTGGCTGCGGTCCAGCTGAATCCCGAATTCGACGAGCGAAACACGCCCACTCCAAGTATCGATACCAGAACGGCGGTCGGTGACGCGGGATCGATCGCCACTGATTCCGCAGGACACGGATCGTTGGTGAAGTACGGGCAGGCGCCGAAGGTCCCCGCCGGATATGGAATCCAGGACTCGCCGCCGTCGCTCGAGCGCCATAGGCCGTTCTGACTGAAATCACCCTCGACCCACGACGCATCCGCCCGGCTCGCACTCGAGCCGTAGGTTACGGCAGCATAGATTGTTCGCGGCGTTTGCGTAGTGTCAACCGCGATTGAGGCGATCGACGCGTGCGCAAACTTGCTTGCGCCCAGTTGCGTCCAGCTGTTGCCGAGATCGCTCGAGACGAACACTCCCTGGCCATAGTATGAATCGGCCGAACCATTGCCTTCTCCACTGCCGACGTAGAGCGTTGGATTTGGACTGGTGGTGGTGTCGAGCGCGAGCGCTCCGACCGACAGCGTGGGCTCGAGATCGAATATCGGTACGAATGCCGCGGTCGCATTGGGGCGCATCCACACTCCCCCGTCGCCGGTGCCGACGAACATCCGTCCGTTCACGGTCGGGTCTGCGACGACGGCCGTAACCCGTCCCGTCGCGCCGGCGAGCGCTCCACCCAACGCAACTCCGCCAAAGGTGGGAACCTCATTAATCAATGGCAGGGGACCAAGCGCGCTCCACGCGAAAGAAGCAGCCGCTTGCGTCGAGTCCATCTCGTCCAGCCTGGCGCTCCCAACTGCTTTGCGCTCCTGCCGGCGCATCTGCGCGATCGCCGCGCGATAAGCACCTGGCGGCACTCCAAAGTTCAGTCCGCGCCGGCTCAGCAAGAATGCCTCGCGCGCCACCCGGTCGCGCACGTACAGCGATCCGGGCGCGTTATGGTTGGCGCGTGCCGATCGCGACGTCGCGCGCAGCGGGAAAGACAGAATTACCCCGAGACCGGCGGCGAGTAACAAGCCACCCGCGGCGGCGAAAAGCCATGGCGAAAAACGTCTGGACAAAGCGAAGACCCCCCTTCGGCCCGCGTCCAGTAGTCACTCTACTCTCGCAGTATATATGAACCAACTATAATAATGAGTATTTAGTCGATTACCTATTTAGCATTGCTCCCGTCTACTTCAGTATTCCTTTGCCCATGATAGGCAGCAGTTGGCCCTGCCGCTGTACGCGGAAGGGCTGGAGTGCTGGACGAATGAATCCGGGCTACGACGGTCAAGCTGCGTCAGCTTCGATCACGGCGAGAACTAAATTGCGCTGAATCTGATCGCCGGGCTTGACCCGAAACTCCATGATGCGCCCGTTGGCCGGGGCCTTGACCGGGATCTCGACCTTCATCGATTCGATCATCATCACTTCGTCGCCACGCGCAACTTGCGCCCCGCTCTCGACCGAGAGTCGCAGCACCTTGCCCACGGCAGGGCTTTTTATATCCATCGCTCAGCGGTCCTTTTCGAGGCTGGTCGGCTTTCGGCGTCTTAGCAGGCACGGCGCGCGCGCGCCAGTGCTCGAAGGAATGCGCCTTGTGTTTTCGGGGCGCTTGGTTGTAGAGAAACTGAGTCAACGTTGGTCGGACTCATGAGGAGTGACGGCATGAACAGTTTCGTGGCGAGTCGAACGCTCACTGAATATCCGCGCGGCGCCCATCGATGGACTCTGCTGCTGCTGACGGTGCTCGCTTCGATTCTGGGCGCATACGACTTCCAGCTCGCTCCGTTGCTGCCAATCCTGCTTCCGTACCTGCATATGAGTCACGTCGCGTACGGCGCATTCATAACTTTTGCCGTGCTGACTTCTGGAATCTCCGCGTTTTTTGGCGGTCCGTTGGCAGATCGCTACGGCCGGGTCGTCATCATCGACGTATGTCTTGGCCTGGTCACCGGCCTGTTGTTCTTGAACGTGTTGATCACGGGCATCGTCTCGTTCGTGATTCTGCGCACCTTGATGGGAGTCGTGGCCGGGCTCACGGCCGGCGCCCTGGCGGCGCTGGTGCGCGATATGTCGCCGCGGCTCAGCCGGGCGCTGGCATTCGGGCTGCTGACGATTGGTCCGGTCGGCGCCAACTTCCTCACCAACTTCGTAGCGGGGGCGACGCTGCCGATTTATCACACCTGGCAATCGCAGATTTGGATCATGGGATTCATCGCGGTCGCGATGTACGTCCCGATTGTGTTCTGGCTGTGCGACCTGAGCCCCGAACTGCGCCTGCAGATTATGAAGACCGAAATCCAGTCGCTCGCCGCCAAGGGACGCCTGCCCACCGCCTCCGAACTCCCCTCCAGCACCGGCGACGCCTTCAGGCGCCTGCTCGGTCATCTGGAGATTTGGCTGCTCGTCGTCGGGATAGCCGCAAACCTGACGCTGTATATCGCGATCCAGGGCTTCGGGCCGTTGATGTTCACCGAGGCGTTTCATTACACACCTGCCGAAGCGGCGAAGATGAATGAATACTTCTGGCTGGCGAACCTCTCCGCCCTGGTGCTGACGGGGCTGGTTTCCGATCGCCTGCAAACGCGCAAACCGATCGCCATCTTTGGCGCGGCGCTCGCCTCGATCCTGATGGCCTGGTGGATTCCAACCTTCGGTCACGTGCTTCCGCGCGCCACGATGACGCTGGTCGCGTCGCTGATGGGATGCTTCCTGGCAATCGGCTACGTGCCGTGGGCGGCGCAGTTCTCCGAGGCTCTCGAGGACGTCTCCCCCGCTCTGCAAGCGACCGGATGGGCCTTCTTCGGGCTGATCGTGCGCGGATGGGTCGCGGTCTCTGCGCCGCTGTCGCTCTACGTTGCGGTCCATTACGGATGGGGTCAGTGGGTCAAGGTCGCGCTGGGTGGAATGATAATTTACATCGTCGCGATGGCGTTCACTCGCGGCCATGCAGCGGCTGAAGAGCACGCTCGAACCGCCCCAGCGGCCGATCAGGCTACGGGCGGCTGATCTCACTCCCTACGGGCGCATCGTCCGCGTTCTGACTCCCAGCAGCGTGGGAACTATCTCGTACGCCTGATGCACCCAGTCGACGAGGATCGGACGCGTATCTCGCGGATCGATTATTTCCTCGATCCCAAACGCTTCGGCAGTGCGGATCGGCGACCTTACGGCGTTGAACTTCTCTTCGAGCTCTTTTCGCAACTTTTCCGGGTCGCTCGACGCCGCCAAATCGCGCTTGTACGCCGCCTCGATTCCTCCCTCTATCGGCAGCGACCCCCAATCCGCCGACGGCCACGCGTAGCGGAGATTCAACCCGCTCGTGATTCCATGGCCCGCGCCCGCGACTCCGAAAACCTTGCGCACTATGATCGCAACCAACGGCGTCGTCGTCTGGAACAGCGCATACAGCGCGCGCACGCCGCGCCGAATCGTTCCCGCCATCTCGGCCTCGCGTCCAATCAGGAATCCGGGCTGATCGACGAAGTTCACCACCGGCAGGTGAAAGGTGTCGCAAAGATCGACGAACTTGACCATCTTGTCCGACGCCGGTCCGTCGAGCGATCCGCCAATCGAAAATGGATCGTTCGCCATCACGCCGACCGCGAATCCGTCGAGCCGCGCAAAGCCCGTCACCAGCGACGGCCCGAAGAACGGCGTCAGCTCGAAAAATGACTCCCGGTCCATCACGAGTTCCAGGATTCGCCGCACATCGTAACCGTGGCGGCGACTGCGCGGCACGATGCTGATCAAGTCCGGTTCGCGCCGGCCGGGGTCGTCGCCGGGCGTCATCCGCGGCGGTACATTCCACACGCTCTGCGGCAAATACGACAGGAAGCGCCGAATCTGCGCGAACGCCTCGTCCTCGCTCTCGGCTTCGTTGTCCACCGCGCCGCTCATGTGCGCGTGGATTTCGGAGCCGCCGAGTTCTTCCTTGGTCAGGTCCTCGCCCACGCCCCATTTGACGACCGGAGGTCCCGCGACAAACAGCTGGCTCGACCCGCGAACCATTACCGAGAAATGCGACGCCGCCACGCGCGCGGCGCCGAGCCCCGCCACCGATCCCATGCATCCCGCGACCACCGGCACCTCGCCGATCAATTTTACCAGCACGTCGAAAGCGGGATTGGCCGGGACGTAGGTCCGTTTCATCGTGTCGAGCGAACGCACGCTGCCGCCACCGCCGGTTCCATCCACCAGCCGCACTATCGGGATATGCAGTTCATGCGCGAGCAGTTCGGCGTAGCCCTGCTTGTGGCCGATCGACGCGTCCGCCGCACCGCCGCGCACGGTGAAGTCGTCGCCGCCCACCGCCACGCGCCGCCCGTTGATTCGTCCCGTGCCACCGACAAAGTTCGCCGGCATGATCGACGCGAGTGTATCCCCCTCGTATTTCGGCGCTCCGGCCAGCGCGCCATACTCGTGAAACGATTCGGGATCGAGCAGCCTTTCGATCCGCTCGCGTACCGTGAGCTTGCCGCCGTCATGCTGGCGCTTGATGTTATCGGGCCCGCCCATCGCTTTGGCGAGCTCGACGCGGCGGCGGATTTCTTCGACTTCCTTCTCCCAAGACATGCGATTCTCCCAACGGATGCGATTCCTGATCCTATAAACCACGCCGACGCTTTCCACAAAGCAGGGGTGACCCCTGCACCCAATGTTAAGCGCAGGGGTAACTCCTGCACCTTGGTATTAAGGTGTTCAACTCGACCCGATGCGGATTTCGGCGGATACTGACTGGGTAACGACTACATCGTCAGGCCGCTGGCGCAGTGGAGAAATACGTCATGCAAGAAAAAATTGAGCCGGGATTCCAGGCTTTTGTTTCCGACGGAGACGAGGAGTTCGGCGCCGTTCGCCAGGTTTCGCCGGGCGGCCGGCCCGAGCTGGTAATCTACGTCGAGAATGCCGGCGACTTCACGGTCCCGTTGAGCGCCGTCGATGCGGTGCATTCGGAGAAGGTCGTCTTGAACTGCGCCAAGCTCGATCGCCGGCTTCGCCATGCGATCGGGCACGCACACGATAGCGAAAAGCCGGGCGCCTGAAGTAGGAGAATCGGGATTCAAATGAGAAGAGCCGGGGTCCCGTGCAGACTCCGCTCGGGACGACATACCCCGTTGCAGACTCGATGACGCAAATGACCGATCGACGCGAATCCGGCGCGATGCCCAAACCGCGCCATGCACTACTCACCGGATGGGGCCGCTATCCGCTCTCAGAGAGCGACATCTACCGGCCCGAGAAAATCGCCGAACTGCAAGCGGTGGTAACCGCCGACTCGACCTCGCTGATCGCGCGCGGCGCCGGCCGCGCCTACGGTGACGCGGCGCTGAACGATCAAAATCGCGTCGTCGATCTGACGCGGCTCAATCGGATGCTCTCCTTCGACGCCGCCACCGGCCTGCTCCGATGCGAGGCCGGCGTCACCATCGCAGAGTTGATCGACGTCTTTCTCCCGCGCGGTTTCTTTCCGCCGGTCACGCCGGGCACCCGCTTCGTCACGCTTGGCGGATCGATCGCCGCTGACGTGCACGGCAAGAATCACCATCGCGACTCCTCATTGGCCTCGCACGTGACCGGCTTTGACCTGATGATCGCGTCGGGAGAGGTGCTTCGATGCTCGCGCGAGGAAAACTCCGAGCTGTTCTGGGCGACGGTCGGCGGGATGGGTCTGACCGGCGTGATCCTCGAACTCGAACTGAGGATGCGGCGCGTCGAGAGCGCTTATCTCGATGGCGAGTTGATCCGCGCCGGCAATATCGACGCTGCGATCGAGGCCTTCGAGCGGATCGACTCGCTCTACGGCTATTCGGTCGCGTGGATCGATTGCGCCAGCGGGGGGGGCGCGCTGGGCCGCTCGGTGCTTAACGCCGGCAACTTTGCGACGCTGGACCGGCTGCCGCGAAATCTCGCGCAGGATCCGCTCAATGTAACACCGCGGCCGAGTCCATTGGTTCCGTTCGACCTTCCCGGATTTGCGCTGGATCGGCTTACCATCAAGGCGTTCAACGCCGCCGTTTATGCCTTTCATCGCGAGACCGCGGCGCACACCATCTTCGGCTGGGAAAGTTTTTTCTACCCGCTCGATTCGATCCGGAACTGGAATCGAATCTATGGCAAACGCGGCTTCACCCAGTATCAATGCGTGTGGCCGCGGGCCGAGAGCCGCGCCGGCCTGGTCGAAGTGCTGGAGACGATCAGCCGCAGCCAACGGGGATCGTTTCTCGCCGTACTCAAGAAGTTCGGCGCACAGGACGGCCTGCTTTCCTTCCCGATGCCCGGTTATACGCTCGCACTCGACTTCCCGGTGACGGAAGGGCTGCTGGAATTTCTCGACTCGCTCGACGCGATGGTGCTGAAGCGCGGCGGCCGCGTGTACCTGGCCAAGGATGCGCGGCTGCGCCCCGAGACGTTTCGCGCGATGTATCCGAATCTCGCCAAGTGGCAGGCGGCGAAGGCCGTCGCCGATCCCGACAACCGCTTCTCGTCGAGCCTGTCGCGCAGGCTTGGGATGTATCCCGCCTGAAAGACGGCGCGAGCGCTCTCGCACGATGATAAAAATTCTTATTCTTGGCGCCACCAGCCCGATCGCGCGCGCACTCGCGCTGCGCTTCGCCTCCGATGGAGCGCGATTGTACCTTGCTGCCCGCGACGGCGATGAGGCGCGGCGCGTTGCGGAAGATATAAGCGTTCGCGCGGGAGTGACCGCTCTTTCGGGGACCTTCGACGCGTCGGATTTCGCCTCGCACGACGAGTTCATCCGTCACGCCGCGGGCCAACTCGGCGGACTCGACGGGGTCGTCGCATGCTTCGGCACGCTCGGCGACGAAGACGCGGCCCAGACCGACCCCGGCGCCGCGCTTGCCACGATCCATCAGAACTTCACCGGCGCCGTGTCCTTGATTACTCTCGCCGCCCGCCATCTCGAGCAGCAACTCTCCGGCTTCGTCGTCGTGATCGGATCGGTCGCCGGCGAGCGCGGCCGCGCACGCAATTACGTGTACGGCTCGGCCAAGGGCGCGCTCGCCATCTTTGCGCAGGGTTTGCGCGGGCGGCTCGCCAGCCGCGGAGTGCGTGTGATGACGGTGAAGCTCGGCACGGTGGATACTCGAATGACCTGGGGGCGCGAGGGCGCGATGCTGACGATCGCGCCAGCCAAAGCCGCCGATCTGATATACGCGGCGTATCGCAGGCGCGCCGAAGTCGTGTACATCCCGTGGTTCTGGCGCTTCATCATGGGCGCGATCCGGCTTATTCCCGAAAGCCGCTTCAAACGCGTCAGCTTCTAGCGTAGCAATTTCATCGTTCTCTCTGATGGCAGAGGTTTATGCGCAATTAACCGCGTGATCTGCTCATTCCTACTTCTTGTCAATTAATAATCGAATTTATAGAGGACTCGGTAAATCAATGGAGTTTTTATCTACAGTTTTAGTTCCTGCTTGACTTAACGTGGCCTCAGCCATAGATGGGAGGACGGGCGTCAACAATTAGGCAACATCGGAGAGGAAAACAGCGTGACTAATGGCAGTAGCATCGAGGAGCGCCTCGAGGAGATGTCGAGACGGCTCGAGCGGGTCGAACGGGCAAATCGCGCGATGAAGATCTGGGGCTCGATTGCTGCCGCCGCGATGGTCGCGTTCGGGTCCGGATCGTTCGCGTCAAACGTTTTGGCCAAGACCAAGGTTACGGCGAAAGTCGTGGCACAGGAGTTCGATCTGGAAACCGCGACGGGTCAAGTAAAGGCCTCCCTCAAGGACACAGGTGGCGTGCCTGTCCTTGAGTTCTTTGATGCGTCCGAGAAGCTTGTCGTTGGAGTCGGACTCGCCTCCACCACCTCCGCTGGCATAACTGTCTTTGACGGCAACAGCGTTCTCGCGGGCTCGGGCGTCCCCAGAAATACTTGGGGCGTGACTGCTGGGGCCTCAGGAGGAATCGGAGGCGTTACCTTCGACGGTAGCGGTAAGGTGCGCACGCTCTGGGGCGATGCGGTTAACGAATCTTTTAGCGGCATATCGTTCTTCGACTCTAACGGCGCGTTCCGAACGGGCGTCGCCTACGATCCAACCACCAGCTTGACCAACGGGTTCTCGACTGAAGATGGAAGCGGCCATACTCTGTCGTTCTTGGGCAATGTTTTGGGCACGGTCGGGCTACTGTCGGCGAATGATTCTGTCATGGATCTGTTCGATACGGCCGGAACGCTGCGCGTCTTCGAATTCGAGAACAGCGCAAACGAGGGCGGCCTTGCTTTCAACGCCGGTAGTGCGACTCCTTACAGTGATGATTGGGGCAACCCCTGAGATAATCGCGGTCAGGTACGCAGCTTGACCGCTGAGGCGTCGCGCCAAAGGCGAACCGGAGCCGGTGCGGCTGTTGCCGCGCCGGCTCTGGCATTTTTTGCGCGGCAAAGTCGTGTACATACCCTGGTTCGCTTTGCGGGGCGTGGCGCGTGAACTATAAATGAGAAATCTCGCACGCGTGCGGAGTCGTCACCAATGTCGAATCCTCTCGAAGGAATCCAGAAACTGACATTCACCGGGGCGGTCGACGCCGACGGACACATCCTCGAGGACGCCGGCCTGTGGGACCGCTATATCGAAGCGAAGTACAAAGACCGCGCCGTCAGAGTTCGCACCGACGACCAGGGCCTCGAGTACCTCGAGGTCGCGGGACGGCCGTCGAAGATCTTCAGCGGCGGCCGGCTCGGCGGACTGTCCGCGATGGGCACGAAGCGCGACGACAAGTGGCGCAATCGCCGGACCTACGGCGGCCTGGCCCCGTTCGGCGCGATGGACGCGAAGGAACGCCTGCAACGGATCGAGGCTGAAGGCCTCGCCGCCGCATTCCTCTATCCCACCATGAGCCTGCTGTGGGAAACCGAGACCGAAGATGCCGACCTCGCGCAGGCATGCACGCGCGCCTACAACCGGTACATCGTGGACTTCTGCTCTGAGAGCGGGGGTAAGCTGATTCCGATAGCCCACCTGTCGCTCGGCGATCCAGCAGCCGCCGCGGTCGAACTCGAACGCGCGGTCAAGGCGGGATGTAAAGGCGGATGGGTCGCGCAATTCGTGATGACGCGCAAGCCGCATGCGCATCCCGACCACGACGTACTCTTCGCCAAGGCCCAGGAGCTTGACGTGCCGCTGGCGATTCATCCTTCGCTCGAGCCGGTCTGGGCAATGCCGGGGCGCTACGACTACAAATTCATGCGCGGGCAGTACTATTTTCTGAACGTGACGGCGGCCGACGCGATTCGTCACGCGTTCACGAGTTTCTTCCAGTACGGGACCTTCGACAAATTCCCGAAGATGCGCCTGGTGCTGCTCGAGGCGGGCGCGGGATGGATCGATTACTGGCTGGGCAGGCTCGACGCCGTCTATGCGAGCGCCATGGGCCGCACGGTGCCGCTCAAGGAGAAGCCGAGCTTCTACTTCAACCGCAGTTGCTGGATCTCGGCGGATCCCGACGAGCGCTCGCTGCCCGCGATGGTCGAGCTGTGCGGCGCCGACAAATTTTTCTGGGCGTCGGATTTTCCGCATCCCGATCACGTCGGGAACTATATCGAGGAAGTCGAGGAACTTGCGCATAAGCTGCCGCCCGACGCGCGCACGAGGGTGATGGGCGAAAACGTGATGAAGGTGTACAAGTGCGCGCTGAAACAGTGAAACACTGAAACGCGGTCGATGAGCGTCCGCGCCAAAGCCGCCGGATCGAGCGGTGCGATATCGCACTCAAACCAAAAAAAGGCCCGCGAGATGCGCCCGCGGGCCTTCGTGCGTTCGCTACCAATGTTCGCGGATCAGTTCACCGTCCACGTATCGCCCCTGCTCAGCAGCGTCTTCAAGTCTCCCGCACCCTGCTTCGCCTTGGCGTCCTCGAGCTGCTTGTTGACTGCTCCGTCGTAAGTCGGCCGCGCCACCGCGTAGAACACTCCCACCGGCGTCGGCAGAGGAGGCTCGAAGTCGCCAAGCATGAACGCCAGCGAGAAATTGGTCTCGTCGTGCACGACGAGATCCTTCTCCGTCACGGTTGCGCCGAGCCGCACTGCCTCGGGGCGCATTCCGTTCATCCTGATTCCCATGTCGCGATTCTTGCCGAAAATGAGCGGCTTGCCGTGTTCGAGAATCAGCTGATGGTCCGCCTTGAGCGCCTTGTCGCTGACATCGTTGAAAGCGCCGTCGTTAAAGATGTTGCAGTTCTGCAGAATCTCCAGGAACGAGGTGCCGCGATGCGCATGCGCGCGTTTGAGCATCTCGCCCAGATGCTTCTGCTCGACGTCGACCGTGCGCGCGACGAAGGTCGCGTGCGCGCCGAGCGCCACCGTGATCGGGTTGAACGGAAAATCAACCGAACCGGACGGCGTGGACTTGGTAATCTTGCCCACTTCCGAGGTCGGCGAGTATTGGCCCTTGGTGAGTCCGTAAATTCGATTGTTGAAGAGCAGAATCTTCATATCGACGTTGCGCCTGAGCACGTGGATCAGATGATTGCCTCCGATCGAGAGCCCGTCGCCATCGCCGGTCACCACCCACACGTCGAGATCGGGCCGCGAAATCTTAAGCCCCGTCGCGATCGCCGCCGCGCGGCCGTGAATCGTGTGGAAGCCGTACGTGTTCATGTAGTACGGAAACCGGCTCGAGCATCCGATTCCTGAAATGAAGACCGTGTTCTCGGGCGCGATGCCGAACTCGGGCATCGTCTTTTGCACCGCGGCCAGAATCGCGTAGTCGCCGCATCCGGGGCACCAGCGTACTTCCTGGTCGGAGACGAAATCCTTGCGGTTAAGAGCGGTTGCCATTTTCGATCAGCCCTCCAGGGCCCGGTTGATGCGGTTTTCGATCTCGCTGACTTTGAACGGACGGCCCTGGATTTTGTTGAACCCGAAGGCGTCGATCAGGTAGTCGGCGCGCACCATTTTGAGCAGTTGTCCCATGTTCATTTCCGCCACCATCACCTGCTTGAAACGCTTGAGCGTCTCGCCCAGGTCGCTGGGCAGAGGATTCAGATAGCGCAGATGCACGTGCGAGACTTTCTTGCTCTTCGCGCGCACCCGCTTGACGGCCTCGCGAATCGGACCGTAAGTCGAGCCCCATCCGAGCACGACCAGGTCGCCGCTGGGATCGCCGAACACTTCGGTCGGCGGAATCTCGCGCGCGATACCCGCAATCTTGCGCGCCCGTGTCCGCACCATCAGCTCGTTGTTGGCCGGCGAATAGCTCACGTTGCCGGTAAGGTTTTCGCCCGACAGTCCGCCGATGCGATGCTCCAGGCCCTTGGTGCCCGGCACCGCCCACGGACGCGACAGCGTTTCCGCGTCGCGCGTGTAGGGCATGAAGCCCTCCGGGTTTGTCGCGAATTCAACTTTGATCGGCGCAAGCTGTTCCGGGTCGGGCAGCAGCCACGGCTCCGCACCGTTAGCCAACTGGCCGTCGGTGAGCAGGATCACCGGTGTCATGTACTTGACCGCGATTCGCACCGCCTCGTACGCACAATCGAAGCAGTCGGCCGGCGTCGACGCCGCGATGATCGGAACCGGCGCCTCGCCATGCCGTCCATACATCGACTGCAACAAGTCGGCCTGCTCGGGCTTGGTCGGCATTCCGGTGGAGGGTCCCGCGCGCTGGACGTCGGTAATCACGAGCGGCAGCTCAACCTTCATTGCCAGCCCGACGGCCTCGGCCTTCAAGTTCATGCCGGGGCCCGAAGTCGTGGTGATTGCGATCGCTCCGCCGAATGACGCGCCGATGGCCGCGCACACGCCGGCAATTTCGTCCTCGGCCTGGAAAGTATAGACCGGGAAATTCTTGTAGCCTGAGAGGTCGTGCAGGATATCGCTGGCGGGCGTAATCGGATACGAGCCCAGAAACAGCGGACGACCTGACTTTAGCGCCGCCGCTACGAAACCCAGCGCGGTCGCGCTATTGCCCGTGATATTGCGATACAGGCCGGGTGCGATTCGCGCGGCTGGCACCTCGTACGAACTCGCGAACATCCCGGTCGTCTCGCCGTAATTGTACCCAGCCTTGAGCACGCGAATATTCGCCTCGAGCAGGTCGGGCGTCTTCTTGAAGCGGCTCTCCAGGTAGGTGAGCGTGCTCTCGATCGGCCGCTGATACAGCCACGACAGCATCCCCAGCACGAACATGTTGCGGCATCGGAACGCCGCGCGATTATTGAGCCCCAGCCCGTGCACCGCCAGCGACGTGAGCTTGGTCACATCGACTTCGATCACCTGGAATTTGTCGAGCGAATGATCCGTCAGCGGATTGCTGTTGTAGCCGGCGCGCTTGACGTTGGACTCGCTGAACGCCTCGCGGTCCACGATTATCACGCCGTTGGGTGGAACATCCTCGACGTTCGTCCGCAGCGCCGCGGGATTCATCGCGACCAGCACGTTGGGCTCGTCGCCGGCGGTGAAGACCTCGTTGCTTGAAAAATTCAGCTGAAAGCCGCTGACCCCGGCCAGCGTTCCCTGCGGCGCGCGGATTTCAGCGGGAAAGTCGGGCAGTGTTGCGATATCGTTACCGGCCAGCGCCGATTCGGACGTGAACTGCATCCCCGTCAACTGCATCCCATCGCCCGAGTCGCCGGCAAACCGGATAACGACCTGATCGCGCTTCAGATGCGGCTTGGGCGCGGACCCGGCAGAATCATGCAACTCGGCAGCTTGTCCAGCCGCCTCAGGTGGTACGACCATCTCAGTCCAATCTCCTTGTAGTTAGAACCTGATTGAAAACTACTACGACATCTCGAAGTACTGCAAATACTTCAACACGCGTCTTTGAAGCATAGCTAATCTAAGCGCTCCATTAAAGGGCTGCCCTTTTGCCCGATCAGCGAATCCGAAACTCTGTAAATTCCGCCGTAAAGTCCAGCCAGTCTTCGCGTACCTCAGTTACGTGCGCCGACGATGGCCCCTCATGTGCCCACGCCGCCAGCATCTGCAAATTCTCCTTGCTGCCTTCCGCGACGATTTCGACCTCGCCGCCCGCGATATTGCGCACCCATCCGGCAAGTGCGAGATCTTTGGCCTCGTCGTAAGCCGAGAACCGAAAGCCGACTCCCTGCACCCGCCCGCTGATTATCAGATGCAGCCTCGCGCGACCTGCCTGGTTTTCAGTCGTCATGAAGTCCGGAGCCCCGCGTTGTCAACTGTCGCCCGCAAGAATCGACCCTAGCCCTTTCTCGTCGAGCACCCTCACTCCCAAGTCCTTTGCCTTCTTCAGCTTAGAGCCCGGCTCCGCGCCCGCAACCACGAAGTCCGTCTTGCGGCTGACCGACGATGTGACGCGCCCCCCCGCCGCCATGATTTTGCGCTCGGCCTCCTCCCGCGTCATCGATTCGAGCGTCCCGGTCAGCACGAAAGTCTTGTCGCGGAGCGCGCCGCGCCCCTCGATCTCGGCTGGCGCTTCGACCTCCAGGATTTTGATCAGCCGCTTGACGGTCTTCAGATTTCGGGGCTCGTCGAAGTACTCGCGGATGCTGTGCGCTACTTCCTTGCCGATATCGCGCACGCCGAGCAAATCGTCCTCCGGGGCGGCCGCCAGCGCGTCCATCCTCTTGAACTTCAACGCCAGTTGACGGGCAGTATGCTCGCCGACGTGCCGTATCCCAAGCCCGTTGATAAACCGGTCGAGCGAAGTCTTGCGCGCCGCCGCGATCGCGTCCAGGACGTTGCGCGCGCTCTTGTCGGCCATTCGGTCGAGCCCCGCCAGTTGCTCCTTCGTCAGCCCGAATAGATCGTCCAGCTCCTTCACCAGCCCCTGCTCGACGAGCTGCGCGACCAGCTTGTCGCCCAACCCTTCGATATCGAGGCAGCCCTTCGACGCGAAATGGCGAATCGATTCGCGCATCCGCGCCGGGCAATTCGCATTGACGCAGAAGTAACC
>Ga0074044_10001402_pt1 | contig 21809 bp, 21 predicted proteins | sample BogForMeECP23OM1_FD_94443 | JGI IMG/M metagenome (GOLD analysis project Ga0074044, IMG submission 94443) | Bog forest soil microbial communities from Calvert Island, British Columbia, Canada - Bog Forest MetaG ECP23OM1 | ecosystem: Environmental > Terrestrial > Soil > Wetlands ...
GAGACCGTGGGGCCGTGTCAAACGCGGGCCTGGTTTTCCAGGTAGCAGACCCCCAGGCTGCGCATACTTTTTACGGCGAGATAATTGAATTCGTTGGTGTCGGTGCAGCCGCCGGTGAAGGCAATGCCTTCGCAGCGATTCACGGTGCGACCGGCCGCGTCCGTTTCGACAAACGTGTCGTCGCGCGTCTTCTTCACCTTCTGCACGATCTCGCTGTAGGCCTGCTCCCAGGAAATGTCTTCCCAATCGGTGGCTCCGGGACGGCGGACTTGCGGCTTGAGCAGGCGGCGGTCGTTGAGAATATCCTGCTCGAGTGAGGAGCCTTTGGGGCAAAGCGTGCCGCGATTGATGGGGTGGTCGGGATCGCCCTCGACGTGTAAGACTTGCGGAATCGCGTTCTTGGCCTTGTCGCCTATGGTGTAAATGATCACGCCACAGCTGACCGCACAATAAGGACAGGTACTGCGGGTTTCGCTGGCGCGGGCAATCTTGAGCGAAGAAGTCTGAGCGTAAACCGGAGTGAGGTCAAATCCGAGCTCGGAGAAGGCGGCTCCGCCCAGCACGGTGCCTTTGAGAAAAGTCCTGCGCGAGAACTCCATTTTGTTGTCCCCGGTACTGCACGTTCCAGAATTTACGGAAAATGCGTTTTTGCGCACGCCCACGACAGCGTCTATTCCGTACCGCGCTAACGCGGAAAACTATAAACCCGGCCAGACCGGGCCGTCAATTAGGAAAATCCCCGCGTGTCATTGCGCAACCAGAGATCTGCCTTGTCCGTGTCCGGCATTGCACGGCAGAAGGCGGGGACTGATAATCGCACGATGACGCAAAACGAATGGCAGCGGCGAATCCAACGGGCCGAGGAACTGGGCGCCCAATACAGTTTCGCCGCGGAAATCCTGCGCTTCTACGTGGCTGTCGCGCGTTTTCAGCAACGTTTCTCCAGCGAACTCGCCCAACTGCCCGTAGGCCGGAGTGCTGAGAAGGGCGGCGTCACATCGGATTCCGACCTGTTTACGCAGCCGCTGCCTCTGGAAGTCACTCGACTATTTGGAGAATTTCTGTCGGTTGTGCAACAGAACGGACCGGCTCCCCTGCGCGAAGCGGCGCGCGAGTTGCGTTCTGAAAACGCAGATTCCAGGTTCGAATTACTGACAGCCTTCTGGAATGAATCCGAGGCGGGAGCGCTGCCGCCCGGACCGCAGGATTTTTTTGCCCGCGCTTATCTTCAGCCCTACGCGGTCACCCTCCGTTCGCGGTCAAGCTTGCACTGGAGCGGGCCCGTGCCGAATCTCTGCCCGCATTGCAAACGAAAACCGGGGCTCGGGATTCTGCGTCCGCTGGGAGACGGCGGCCAACGTTCTCTGGTCTGTTCGTTTTGTCTGGCGGAATGGGAGTTTCGGCGAATCTTCTGTCCCGCTTGCGGCGAGGAGAATCACGCGAAGCTTCCCGTCTATACTTCCGAAGAACTGAAGCACGTCCGCGTGGAAGCTTGCGACAATTGCAAGAGCTACATCAAAACCGTGGACATGACCAAGAGCGGCCGCGCCGAACCGGTGGTGGATGAGATGGCGGCGATCCCACTCGATCTCTGGGCCGAGAAGCAAGGGTACATGAAGCTGCAACGCAATCTGCTGCAACTCTGAGCGCTCGTTTGCGACATTGCGGGAGAGGTTTGAAATTGTCATCCCTGCGCGAAGCAGATCCCAGGCGCACGTTCTGTTGGCGCGATGGGGAACGGGAGTGCGCGAAGAATATTTACCGCGAATTGCTTGACGGGCGAAAACGCACGTCGCTCCACAGGCCACTCGGCGCGCTTTACAATATCCGCATGGCTCCAATCCCCGCCGAAATCCATGGACAGCGTTACATCAGCCTCGCGACCTTGCGAAAAAGTGGCGTCGCTGTATATACGCCCGTCTGGTTTGCTGAAGACGGCAACAAGCTCTATGTCATGACGAACAGCAAATTGGGCAAGAACAAGCGCATCCGCAATAACCCGCAAGTCAAGATCTCTCCTTGCACCATCCGGGGAAAAATCACTGGTCCCGAATTTCCCGCCACCGCCCGCATTCTGCCTACGGAAGATTTTGCCCGCGTTCGTCAACTGATCAACCGGAAATACTGGCTGGCGCGGATTCCATTTATATGGCGGAATACGGACACGGCTATCGAGATTACGCCAGCCTGAATCGCACATCGGCCAACAGACGCACGCCTCGCACCACAGCGTGCTGAAACGGGAAGATAAGAATCGCATCTATCAGCGGGTAGTGGCTCATTTTGATCAAACCTCCACCACCAAGGTCACGAAGTCACACGAAGGAAAAGCCACTCCTTCGTGCAACTTCGTGCCCTTCGTGGTTCAGGCTTTTTCTGGGGGCGCATCGTCAAATTGAGCCACTACCTATCAGCGCGGAACATTTACGCTGACTCCTCCACCCTGTTACCATCAAGGGTTGTCCCAGGGCTCTGGGTATCTTCTTACAATTCAGACTTTTTAGGAGGCACCATGGCCGTAAAAGTTGGCATTAATGGTTTTGGACGCATCGGGCGCAACGTTCTTCGCACCGCGCTTGCCGATAAGAACCTCGACTTCGTTGCCGTCAACGATCTCACCGATCCCAAAACGCTCGCTCACCTGCTCAAGTACGACTCGATTCTTGGCAATTTGCCCAACATTATCACCGCCGGCCCTGACAGCATCTCAGTCGACGGCAAAGTCATTAAAGTTTTCAAAGAAAAAGATCCTGCCGCCCTGCCTTGGGAGTCCGTCGGAGCGCAGGTAGTGATCGAATCCACGGGCAAGTTCACCGACGCCAACGACGCTAAGAAACATCTCCGCGGATCGGTAAAAAAAGTCATCATCACCGCGCCGGCCAAGAACGAAGACCTGACGATTGTGCTCGGCGTCAACCAAGAGAAATACGATCCGGCGAAACACCACATCGTGTCCAATGCGTCCTGCACCACGAATTGCCTGGCGCCGGTGGCCAAAGTGATCAACGATACTTTCAAAATCATCTGTGGCACCATGACCACCATCCACTCCTATACCAACGATCAGGTGATCCTTGACTTCCCGCACAAAGATTTGCGCCGAGCCCGTGCCGCGGCGCTCAACATGATTCCAACCACGACCGGCGCGGCCAAGGCGCTCAAGCTGGTCGTCCCTGAACTGGGCGGCAAACTCGACGGCTTCTCCATGCGTGTGCCCACACCCAATGTTTCGGTCGTAGACCTGGTCGCCTTCGTCGAAAAGAAGACGACCAAGGAAGAAGTGAATGCCGCGCTGAAGAAGGCTTCCGAATCCGGCCCCTTGAAGGGCTATCTCGGATACGAGGAAAATGAACTGGTCTCGTCCGATTTCAAAGGAGACTCCCGCTCCTCCATCGTCGACGCGCCGATGACCCTGGTGGTCGGCGGCAATTGCATCAAGGTGATCTCCTGGTATGACAACGAGTGGGGATATTCCTGCCGCGTCCACGATCTGATCAACCTGATGGCGGCCAAAGGACTGTAGGTTACTCGTCGTTAGTCGTTAGTCGTTCGCGGTTGGTCGTTCGCGGTTAGCTATTTGTTGTTGACCAGTGGCTCAAACCGTAGGTGATGCGGCCAACTGCGGACAGCCAACGCCGAACGACGCTCCAGCAACAAATGCCGAAACACTAACGACCAACGACCAGCGACGAACGACAGGTGCACAATGTCTAAGCTTTCGATTCGCGATCTTCCTCTCAACGATCGCCGCATCTTCATGCGGGTGGACTTCAACGTTCCGCTCGAAGACGGCCGGGTTATGGACGACACGCGCATCCGCGAAACTCTGCCCAGCATCGAGTACGCACTGCGTCACGGCGCACGCCTCATTCTCGCGTCTCACCTCGGCCGCCCCAAAGGCAAGCCCAATCCAAAACTGAGCCTCAAGCCGGTAGCCGAGCGTCTCCGCATGTTGCTGGACAAAGAACTGTCGCGCGGCGAAAACGTCGGCTTCTGTCCCGATTGCGTCGGCCCCGAAGCCGAAGAGGTTGCGCTTAAGCTCGAGAAGGGGCAAGCGCTGCTGCTGGAGAACCTCCGCTTCCATGCCGAAGAAGAAAAAAACGACGAGGCATTTTCGAAGCAACTCGCCAAGCTCGCCGATTTCTACGTCAATGACGCCTTCGGCACTGCCCATCGTGCGCATGGTTCCACCGTTGGCATTACCAAGTTTGTGCAGAAATCCGCCGCCGGTTTGCTCATGGAAAAAGAGCTGCAGTATCTGGGCCGCGTTCTGCAAAACCCCGAGCGACCGTTCGTTGCGATCCTGGGCGGCGCCAAGGTCAGCGACAAAATTGGAGTCATTCAAAACCTGCTCAGCAAAGTTGACACCCTCATCATTGGCGGCGGCATGGCCTATACGTTCCTCAAGGCGCAAGGCGAATCGGTCGGCAAGAGTCTGGTGGAAGAAGATAAAATCGCGCTCGCCAAGGATCTTCTGCAACAGGCGAAGACTCATAAGGTCAAGTTCCTGTTGCCCACAGACCACGTCATCGCGGACCGCATCGAGGCCAGCGCTCTCACCAAGATCGTCGGCCACGGCGAGCCTATCCCCGCCAACATGATGGCGCTCGACATCGGCCCCGAAACCATTGAGACTTTTTCCGAAGAAGTCGCCCGCGCCCGCACCATTGTCTGGAACGGTCCTATGGGCGTCTTCGAAATGCCGCCCTTCGCCAAAGGCACATTCAAGATTGCTCACGCCGTGGCAGAAAATGCTGGAGCCGTAACCATCGTAGGCGGAGGGGATTCCGTAGCCGCCGTAAAAGCCGCGGGAGTAGCCGACAAGATCACCCACATCTCAACCGGCGGAGGCGCCTCGCTGGAATTTCTGGAAGGCAAGAAGTTGCCCGGAGTAGAAGCGTTGACGGACAAAAAGTAGTAGCGCCGGCGTCTCGCCGGCTGTCGTGGTGGGCCTCCCGCCCGCCACATTGCAACCGGTCGATCTTCAAGAAAGGTTCTTCATGAGAAAAAAGGTCATCGCCGCCAACTGGAAGATGTACAAAACTCCGGATCAAGCCCGTGACTTCTTCCGCGACTTCCTTCCGCTGGTTCAGGGCCCCGAAAATAACGAGGGCCGCGACGAAATCGTCGTCTGCCCCACTTACCTCGCGATTGATGCCGCCATCCATGCGGCTAAGGGCTCGAGCGTGGCCATCGGCGCCCAAGATGTTTACTGGCAAACCGAAGGTGCATTCACGGGTGAGATTTGCGCCAGCATGTTAGTCGCCGTCGGCGTCACCCACGTCATCATCGGACACTCCGAACGCCGCCAGTACTTCGGCGAAACCGATGACACGGTCAATCTCAAGCTAAAGTCCGCGCTCGAGGCCGGACTCATTCCGATCGTCTGTGTCGGAGAAGTGCTCGAAGAACGCGAAGCCGGTCTTACCGACGACGTGCTGCGGCGCCAGTGTCTCCGCGCCTTCAATAAGGTCTCAGCCAAAAAAGCAGTCAGCCTAATCGTCGCCTACGAGCCCGTCTGGGCAATCGGCACGGGAAAAACCGCCACACCGGAAATCGCCGCCTCCGCCCATGCCAGTATCCGATCCGAAGCCGCCGAATCCTTCGGCCAGGAATTCGCCAACAAGCTTCGCATCCTCTATGGCGGGTCCGTGAAACCCGAGAACGCCCATGCCCTCATGTCGGAAGAGGAAATCGATGGCGCGCTGGTAGGTGGGGCATCCCTCGACCCCAAGTCGTTCGCCGCCATCGTGAAGTATTAGCAAAGTTAGTAGAACGACGGGTGTCCTCGCCCGTCCAGGGTTGGCATTGGGATAGGGTTTGGGTAGGGACAGGTGCCCTCACCTGTCCCAGCCAAGCGCAGCTCGGCAACGATCGGTGCTCACGGCAGACCGTGCCCTCACCGATTCCCCAGGCGGCAATCGGCCTCGAATCCTAAGGCCTCATCTTCGCGTGATCACATCGAAGTAACTACCCGCTCACGCCCCCTCGTTTTCTTGCCACGCAACCCGATCCCTGGCGGTAGAATCTTATTAAATAGGAGCGCGCGGTCCTTTAGGCTTGGGACCCAGGCTCGAAGGGCGCGCGGCTTCGAACGGAGGTACGGGTTTATGAGCCGATTCGGTTTTCTGAGATTCTTCGTCGCATTTGCTGCTCTCGCGGGTTTTACGCTCATGCCAATTCCGGCATTCGCTCAGCATGGTGGTGGAGGCGGTCACGGGGGTGGTGGGGGCGGATCCCATGGCGGCGGGGGGGGAAGCTCGCACGGCAGCGCGGGAGGCTCGTACCACGGTGGCGATTACGGAGGCTACCACGGAGGTTTCGAACGCGGTGGCGAGTCTCGTGGTGGCGCCTATGGAGGCGCAGGGCGCGGTGGAAGCAGTTACGGCAGAGGCGGCACATCGGGAGCTGGCCGCGGTTCCAGTTTGCCGTCAAGTCATTCCAATCTGCCGGCCGCGATCAACGATGGTCAATGGCATTCGTTCGGTAACAGCGGCGCGGCCAAATCAAGCCTCTCCGCTCATAACACTGGAATTTCCGACGGCGCCTATCATTCCTTTGGCGCGTCAAGAGGCGAGACCGGTTTCGCCGGCGGATCCCGCGGGGAATTTGGCTTCAACCGAGGCTTCGGTTGGGGAGGCGGTTGGGGGTGGGGACGCGGCGGCTGGGGCTGGGGTGGATGGGGTGGTTGGGGTTGGGGCTGGGGCTTCGGATGGGGTTGGGGCCTAGCTTGGAATCCCTGGTGGTATGGCCCGTATTGGGGCTATGGCTACCCGTACTATTCGAATTACTGGTATGACAGTCCGCCCTACTGGTCGGATTCCTCGTATTCGGATTCGTCATATAACGATGATTCACCCACCAGCTACTTGAATCGTCCGTCGGACGACAACTCGAGTGACAACTCAAACTACGGCGGTTCTTACGTCAACCTGAGTCCAAGCTCGGGCAACAGCGGCTCAGTCCAGAACGATCCACCGCCGCAGCCTACAACCAAGCCGGCCAGTCCCGCTCCAGAAACGAAGCCGCAGCCGGCCTTAGTCACGCAGCAAACCTGAGCTGCGGGAAACGAACGACCTGAGGATGCGCCATCCTTGCGCGCTTTCTGCGCAAGGGTGGGCTTCCCCGTCGGTCGCAAGCAAGGGTTTTCTCAGCGACCCCCTATAAGCTTCGTAGCCCGAAACGACTTCACCACGATCTGATTGGGCTGCACGCCCACCGGAATCATAGTCAGCAACGAATATTCCGAAGGTTCAAATTTCTTCTTCGGAGTGCGTTTCTGAATCACCGCCAGGTCTCCCGAGCCGGAGTCGACCACCAGCAGATAATTCTGGTTCTCAGAGAGCGCCATCGCATCGGGATGCGTCCCCACCGGAAGATACGCGATGATTCTGCCGAGATCGATGTCGTAAACCGCGACATTATTCGATCCGAAGTTGGAGACGTATAAGCGTGAGTTGTCGAGCGAAACCACGCCCCGCGTGGGCTGGTCGCCGATCAGAAAACTGCCCGACACCTCGCTGGGGGTGGTCTCGATCATGGAAATGCTGCCCGCATCGAAGTTGAACGCAACCAGCTCTCCGCCGTCCGGCTTGAGCGCCAGACTCACCGGAGACTTTCCAACATCGAGGAGCGCCAGCAGTCTGTCTTTCTTAAGATCGATGCTCGCCACCTGCCCCGATCCCGAACACGAGACGAACGCCTTACTCGAATCCGGCAGAATGGCGATGTCTTCCGGATGAATGCAGATATTGATCGCCGAGCGCACCGCCAGCCGTGTCGCATCGATGATCGAGACAGAATTATCGGCGCGATTGGAGACCACCACCATAGATCCATCCGGCGAAACGCGCGCCAGCCCAGGACTCGCACCGACATGCAGCGTAGCCGCCACCGTGCGCCGATCGAGATCGAGCACTGAAACATTCGCCGAACCCGAATTGGCAACGAATGCGCGTCGCCCGTCCGGAGAAACATCGATGAAGAAAGGACGCCCGGAGACACCGATGGTAGCAACAACTTTATTCTGCTCGGCGTCAATCACGCTCACATTCGAAGAGCCGGAGTTAACGACGTAAACCTCGTTGCGCTTAGGGTTAGCTGCGATTCCAGTAGGATCAGAGCCCACCTGCAAAGTTCGCACCGTCCGAAAGCTGCGCAGATCGATAACGGTAACCGTGTTGCTCTTGCCATTCGAAATGTAAGCGTACTCGCGATAAAGCGGTCCGTAGCCGGGCAGAGTGCGCTCGTGAAAGTAGTACCATCCCGCGGCAAGGACCAGGGGGACGAGGACGGCGAGTAGCAGAACTTTTTTCAAGGACGAGTTGGCCTCGCTGGTGGCAAGAGATTATCGGTCCCGGCGAACGTCAATACAGTTTGAATTGCACTTGGACATTGACTCGCATTGGGCAAGGCTGCCCGTCCTGCACCACTGGCTCGAACCTCCATCGCGAGACGCTCTTGATCGCCTGTTGGTCGAGACCCGGGGTCAGCGACTTTACGAGCTTGATATCCGCCGTCCGGCCCTCTGTGGTCACCATGGTGGAGAGCGTAACCACGCCCTCAATCTTTTTCTTCCGAGCTTTGTCGTCGTAGTCGGGAGCCGGCTGGTAGGTAGCGTGCGGAAAAACTCCGCGGCGGTTTTGACACACTGGCACTCCATCGTAGGTTTCCCTCGCCGAATTGTCCTGGCTGAGCAGCGCGGCCGGTTGTATGACGCAGACGATCAGTAATATCGAAAGAGCGAGCGGCCGGTTTCGTCCCATAAGATCAATCCTCTAAAATCGCGCCCGAGTGGACTGGGGTTGACACAGGGATGCTGCGTCCCAGCACCGCCGCGATCTGCCGCACCTGCACCATCAGCGCGTCAAACTGATCCGGGAACAGCGACTGCATGCCATCCGACAAAGCGCGATCGGGATCGTGATGCACTTCGACGATCAGTCCATCGGCTCCGACGGCGACAGCGGCTCTGGAGAGTGGCGTAACTTTGTTGCGCTTGCCAGTGCCATGGCTGGGATCGACGATTATGGGCAGATGGCTGAGGCGCTGCACCGCGGGCACAATACTGAGATCGAGCGTGTTGCGAGTATGATCGGCAAACGTGCGCACGCCGCGCTCGCACAGGACGATGTTGTAGTTGCCTTCGCTCATAATGTACTCAGCGGCCATGAGAAATTCTTCGAGCGTAGCCGAGATGCCGCGCTTCAAAAGCACCGGCTTGTGGGCGCGTCCAGCGCGCTTGAGCAGCGAGAAATTTTGCATGTTGCGAGCACCAATCTGGATGACATCGGCATACTGGTCAACCAAATCGAGCGATTCGTAATCGACTGCCTCGGTCACGATGAGCAGGCCGAAGCGTTCACGGACCTCAGCCATGATTCTCAGGCCTTCTTCGCCTAGTCCCTGAAAAGAATAAGGAGAAGTGCGCGGCTTGTAAGCGCCACCGCGGAAGAACTGGGCTCCGGCGCGGGCGACGCGCTCGGCAATAGTGAAAGCCTGCTCGCGGCCCTCGATGCCGCACGGCCCGGCGATGATGGCCAGGTCGGGGCCTCCGATGCTGACGCTCGCTCCATTCGCGCGAGGAAACGTGATGACGGTGTTGTCGGGCTTGGTGTCGCGACTCACCAGTTTGTAGGGCTTCGAAACTTTGATGACTTCCTGCACGCCCGGCATCTCTTCCAGCGTGCCGGACTCGACTTCTCCCTTGTTGCCGGTGATGCCGATGGCGGTGCGTTGCGCTCCGGGCATGGAGTGGGCGCGGTATCCGAGCGCTTCGATTTTCTGGCAAACGGCGCGCACCTGCTCTTCGGTGGCCTGCGCCTGCATGACTACGAGCATAGTTGTTACCCCGGGCTATTCAGTTTAGCTGGCTGGCGTGGAACAGGGCAAACGGTGGGCGCAAAGCCCTGGCTCCCTCTTGCATCCCTGGCCCCTCGCGCGAATCCAATGGTGATATGGTTAAACTCGCAATGGGAGAATCATGAAAATTGGCATCACGTGTTATCCAACCTACGGCGGCAGCGGAGTGGTCGCTACCGAACTGGGACTTGAGCTGGCTCGCCGCGGCCATGAAATTCACTTCATCTCCTACTCGCAACCTATTCGTCTGACCGGACCGGAGCCGAACATCCATTATCACGAGGTCGAAGTCACCCGCTATCCGCTATTCGAATATCCTCCGTATGATCTGGCGCTGGCGACGCGCATGGCCGAGGTCTCGCAGCTCTACGAACTCGATCTGCTGCACGTGCACTATGCCATACCGCACTCGGTGAGCGCGATGCTGGCCAAGCAGATGCTCGCAGCAACTCCGCCGCGCCGCCATTTGCCGTTTGTCACCACCCTGCACGGCACCGACATCACGCTGGTCGGGCTCGACCGCTCCTATCTTCCGATTACGCGCTTTTCCATTGAGCAGAGCGACGGCGTAACCGCGATCTCGCAATATTTGCGCAACCGCACACTCAACGTATTCGACATCAAGAATCACATCGAAGTCATCCCCAATTTCGTGAACTGCGACGACTACGAGCGCAGACCAGAATGGCTGGAGAAACGCATTGAGTATGTCGCCAACGAAGAGCGGCTGCTGGTGCACCTTTCCAACTTTCGGCCGGTGAAGCGGGTCCTCGACGTGATTGAAATCTTCGATCGCGTACGCAAGAAGATTCCTTCCAAACTATTGCTGATTGGCGACGGCCCCGATCGTTCGCAGGCGGAATGGCTGGCGGTGCAGAAAGGCATTCACGAGCACGTATGCTTCCTCGGTAAACAGGATCAGGTTCGCGAGAAACTGGCGCTTTCAGACGTGATGTTGATGCCCAGCGAACTCGAATCATTCGGACTGGCGGCATTGGAAGGAATGGCCTGTGAAGTAGTCCCGGTTGCCACCCGTACCGGCGGCGTGCCGGAAGTGATCGAGCATGGCGTCAGCGGATTTCTGGCCGATGTCGGCGATGTCGATACCATGGCGCGCTACGCCATCGAACTGCTAGGCGACGAATCCGCCCTCCGCGCCATGGGAAAACGAGCGCGCGCCGCTGCCCAAGCAAAATACTGCTCCAGCAAGATTATTCCGCTTTACGAAGACTTTTACCGAAGGGTACTGGAGCAATCACCGAAGTTGTCATGAGTTCTTCGGGGTTCGGGAGAATCGGCAGCCGCAACCGGATCACCGTGCCCCCGCCTTCGCGGCTTTCGATCATCATCTTCGCGGCATCCCCATAGAGCACCTTCAGGCGCTCGGCCACGTTCGCCATGCCGATGCCGCCGCTGCCAAAACCATCGGGATGCTCGTCATCTCGAACCGAAGCTTGAGCCGCCCCCATGCCTACCCCGTTATCTTCCACCTCCACCACCAGCCGCGACTTGATCACCCGGCTGCGCAGGGTAATGCTGCCGCCTTCAACCTGCGGAGCAAGTCCGTGCTTGATGCAGTTTTCCACCAGCGGTTGCAGCAGCATGCTTGGAACCATGGCTTCGAGAGATGCCGGATCCAGATCCTTGATCACTTTGAGCTTGTCCCGCCCAAAACGCACAACTTCGATGTCCAGGTAATTATCGATAAATTCCACTTCCTCGCGCAGCGCTACAAACGAATCCGCACTATGCAGCAAGCGGCGAAGAATGGTGGCGAGTTTCAGAATCATCTCCCGAGCTGTATCGGGATCGAAGCGCACCAGCGACGAAATGGAGTTGAGCGTGTTGAACAGAAAGTGGGGATTGATCTGATTCTGCAGCGCCGCCATGCGCGCCTGCAGCAGCAACCGCTCCTGCTCTTCCAGTTTGATCTGGATGCGGACGCTGTTGAAAATTTTCAGTTCCGTGCCCACTACCATGACTGCCGTCAGGTAGATGGCGCTTTCGACCAGATACCCGTTGAGAGTTCCGCCAGCACCGTCCCAGAGCCCCGGGCTTTCCAGGCTGAAGATGGAGTTCGGCCAGAAGCGCCAGATTTCGGTCTGCAGAAAACGCAAACCCACGATGGTTGCAAAAAAGGCAACCTGCCAGTCGAACACGCGCGGGCGGGGCAGGTTGCGGCGAATCATGCGATAAAGAGTGAGATCGATGAAGGGTGAGAACGACCAGATATCTTCCTGCTCGGGCGCGAACCGGCGCAACTGTCCGGCAATAATCCCGGCAAACACATTCAACGGCATGGCCGCCCACTCGCCATGCAGGGCGGCGGGCACCGACAGCAAAGCTCCGCCAAGTCCTCCCGACAGGCGTCCGCCAACCACGCCCAGCAGCAGCGCGGTTTCAAGCGACAGGTCGCCAGCCAGAAAGCTCTTGGCGCTGAATCGAATCCAGACGCCGAGGGCGATCGGGATTGCCATCCACAGCGCCAGGTAGATTTTGTGTTTGGTATCGCGCTGCTCGCGAAAGATCAGATTCTTGAATTCCTTGGAGCGCACCAGCGCGCTCGACAAAGCCGCGGCCACGCCCAGCTTGATAAGAAGATTGACGAGAATGAGCCGCGGTTCCAGCATGGAATGAATTTTGCTGGTGGAGAGCCGCTCCACCGGATGGTTTCCTTTCCCGCAACACAACGCAGACGCGCAGGGGGATCAGCTTCCGATTGTACCCGCTGCTTGCTGCAAAAGCTTTTCGACATTGCAGCCCGCCGGAACTCCGCCCTGGGCAAAGTCGCGGCTTCCACCGCCGCGCCCGCCGATGGAAGACAACACCTGTTTGAGCAAAGCACCCATGTCGGCGGAGCCACCAGAAGTCTGCGCAAAAACCAGCCCCGGAGGGTCGATCGTGCTCGCCACCAGCGCGATCGCCGACGTCCCCGCCCGCGTCACTTTTTGCGCAAACAATTTCGCGAACGTGATGTCGCGATCGGCAAAGATTCGCACGACGATCTTCGGCCCGCTCGGCGCCGGCAGATCTTGAAGCGCGGCCAACGCCATCAGTTCGGCCAGGTGTTCCAGCGCATCTTCCTTCTGCTTTCGCACCAACTTGCTCTCTTCGAGAGTCTTGCGAATCTGTTCTGGCACATCCCAGAGCTGCGTCGAGAATAATGCGGCCGCTTCGCTGAGAGCGCTGTAATCGCGTCGTGCCATGCGCACGGCGCGCTGGCCGCAGACAAATTCCACGCGACTTCCCTGCCGCACTTTTTCGGTTTTCCGCAGAACGATGGACCCAATCTGTCCGCTGGCGCCAACGTGCGTTCCGCCGCAAGCCGAAAGATCGAAATCCGCCACCTCGATCAGCCGCAGCTCGTCGCGTTCCGCCGGAGGCAGTTTGCGCAGCCCAAGCTTCTCCGCCTCCGCGCGCGAAACATAGCGGACCCGCACCGGACGATTCTCAAACACAATCTGATTCGACCGCTTCTCGGCTCCAGCAATCTGCTCCGGAGTCACCGACGGCGTCGCCAGATCAATCGAGCAATAGTCTTCGGATTTTCCCATGTGGAACGAAACCGTCGGCATCTGATAAAGCTCGATAAAAGCGGCGGAGAGCACGTGCTGTCCCGTGTGTTGCTGCATGTGGTCGCGGCGGCGTTCGGGATCAATGCTGCCATGCACCGCCGCACCGCCCAGCGGCAGCTTCATCGGTGCTTCCAGGTAATGGATAATCCGTCCATCTTCGGTTTCCGAAACCTCGGCAACGCGCAGGCGGTCTTGCTCTCGACCATCTCCGCCCAGCGTGAACCAGCCAGTGTCATGCACCTGGCCGCCGCTAGTGGGATAAAACGCGGTTTCCCGCAGGATGACGGCGGGGCGTGGTTGCTCGGGCGAGGCAAGGGTGACGTCTTCAACTACCGAATCGAATTCGTGAATATCAGAACTGTCGTAGTAAAGGCGCTTGGTCATGATGGAGGCACCGCGCAGGGAAAAACAAAAGCCAGGCACCGGCGCTCCACTGCACACGAAAGAGCCCGTTACCGTTGCTTCCTTCCGGACCTGGCGGGGTTGGCGGGAAAACGTCGCGCGGAACCGATGCCTGACTCTCCATAATACTATCAAGAGCCTCGCGAAAATCGGGGCTGCTGGCCTCGGCTTTTCGACTATCATCAAACTCACGATGCCCGAGACAGAATGCCCTAAATACAAAGATTTAAAAGATCGCGAGACCCGGGCCCACGTGGCGTGGACCTCTTTCCTCTACCGCAATAAGGTTAAGCCGAGGCTTTCGGAAAAGGCAAAGCGGAAGCACCAGAAAGAGGAAATGGAAGCGTATCAGCGAGCTCACAAGGCGCGCCTGGCTCACACGAAGACGTGTCCGATTTGCATGTCCACCCTATAAATATTGCTGCGGCCACGTAGATCGGTGCTTCGCTTGGGATGACAACCCATGCTTGCGTCGTGATTTTGCCGGGGACGGCTCAGCGCACTACCAGCACTTCGCGAATGGCGTCGCGGGCGAGAAAGAATTTGATCGAAGCGAAATCGCGAAAGAGGTTTTCAATGTGCCGGTTATTGAACACGCGTTGCAGCCGCGGAGACTGTTTATCGGACGCAGCCTGGCCCGGCGGCGCGAACTTCACCTCTTGCATCTCCAGCATGTCCGTGCCCGTGACGTGATAGCGATAGCAGGTCGAATCGGGGCCCGCGTCGCGGGTGTGGAAGAAAGCCAGCAGGTATCCGCCGGGCTTCATCACCGACCACAAGCGGTCGATGGTCGGTTTCACCAGGCTCTCTTCCATATAATCCGGAAGATTCCAGCACAACACGATGTCGAAGTGCGCGTTCGGGTAGACCAGGTTCTCTTCCAGAAATTTCTTGCTGTCGAGAATCGTCTTTCCCGCGACGTCGGGAATCCGTAGCGCCGGGTCGAGCGACGAGCGCAACAGATCCTCGCTGTAATTCTTGTGTCCCTTGTCGGTGAAAAAGCGAATGTTGTTGGCGGAGGTCGAGCCCATGTCGAGCACGCACAGCCCCTCCTGCGCATTCAGCAGCCGTGAAATCTCGCCCATGCCGCTCGAGCGGCGGGTCTGTTTGCGCGGAGGCGACTCCGCATCCTGATTGGAAGAACTCCGAAAGAATTTCATTACCTGGTTAGAAACCGAGGGCACAAAACTGATCCCTAGCTGCTAGGGAGCCGGGGCTGCCTTTCCGGCCTCTTTCTGGATATCGACCTTCCCTCTCAGGAACGCGCCCTCTTCAATCGCGATGCGCTGCGTGATCACATCGCCCGTCACCACGGCCGACTTTCGCAACTCCACCCGCTCAGAGGCGTTGACCGTTCCATCGAGCTTGCCCTGAATGACGACAGACTTGGCGCTCACGTCGGCCTTGACCCTTCCGTTTGGGCCGACCGTCAGGCTGTGGCTGCGCATCTCAATCTTGCCTTCGACATTGCCATCGACGTAAAGGTCTTCCGATCCCGACAGCTCTCCCTTGATCACCACCGATTTGCCGATGTTCGCGCCCTCTCCGGTCTGCGGAGCATCCATGCTGTGGCCTCCATCTTCCTCGCGCTCAATTCGCCGCGAATAATCTGATTGTAAATCATGGGCAGGATTGCGGTTCAGTTTGCGCGCACAGAGGGGATTCTCCATCGGGACATTACCGTCATGTTCCGGAACGCGGGGTTTGCTAACATCCAGTTGAGGAACAAATTCTCCTAATCCAATCATGGCCATCGCTGACTCCATCGCTGGTCGTATCGAACTCCGCGGTATCGATCAAGATATCGTGCAAGTTTTTTCCTCGGTCACAGCGACTGGGCTCATTCTGCTGTTCGCCTCCGCCAGTTTTGCTGCGCAGCCAGCGACCATCTCGCCCTATCGGGATCCGGCGGAACTGGTGCGCCAAGCGGTTGCGAATGAAATCAAGGCGGCCCATGACGATACGGCTCATTTCCTGTTTCGCGGCACCAAGACTACGCCCAAGGGATCCACCACAAAGATCTACGTCGAAACCAAAGACGCTACCGCTGGCCTGGTGATCGCCTACAACGGCCAAGCTCTGACGCCCGAACAGCGCCGAGACGAAGAGGCGCGCGTCGAACGCTTTGTCAGCGATCCCGAAGAACTTAAGAAAAAGCGCCAGCAGGAACACGATAGCGCCGACCGCACCCTGCGCATCTTGCGCGCACTGCCCGATGCTTTTCTCTTTGCGTATGCGGGAGAAGAACACAGCTCGGAAGGCATTGGCGGGGCCGGCGACAAACTGATCAAATTGAACTTCGAGCCCAAACCCGGCTTCAGGCCGCCGTCGCGCGTCGAAGAGGTGCTGACCGGGATGCAGGGCTACGTACTGGTGGATCCCATCCATTACCGCCTGGCCAGCGTTGACGGAACACTCTTCAAGTCGGTTAGCTTCGGCTGGGGAATTCTGGGACACCTCGATCGCGGCGGCCGGTTCGTGGTTCACCAGCAGGAGGTGGGCAATGACGACTGGGAAATTTCCAACATGAGTCTGAACTTCAGCGGAACAATTTTACTGGTGAAAAGTTTCTCCTACGTTTCCAGCGAAACTTTCACCGGGTTCAGGCGCGTTCCTTCCGATCTCACATTCGCCCAAGCTTTAGAATTGATGAAGAAAGAGGCCTTCTGAAGCGGCGGCAAGCCTAGGGACAGTGCAGTTTCGCAGGTTGTTGGCTGAATCGAAAATGCGAAGCTACCATCTAATCGGCATTGCTCGTGTCGTTTGCCGCGTTTGGCTTGCGCGCCCTGGCGTCTATGAATCTTCTGTACAAATATTCGAAACAGTACTGGAAACTCTTTGTGGCCGCTCTTTTGCTGGCCTCGACCAACCAGATTTTTTCTCTTCTTGACCCGCTGATTTTTCGCCATGTCATCGACAGCTACGCCACCAAGCCTCACCAGTACACGCAAGCGCAGTTTGTGCGCGGGGCGGGGCTTTTGCTGCTGGCGGCGGTGGGAGTGGCGTTCGTGTCGCGCGTGGCCAAGAATTTCCAGGATTATTTCGTCAATGTGATCGTGCAGCGGCTGGGCGCAAAAATGTATTCGGACGGAATCCGGCATTCGCTGGATTTGCCGTACCAGGTCTTTGAAGACCAACGCAGCGGCGAGACGCTGGGCAAATTACAAAAAGTTCGCAGTGACGTGGAGCGCTTCATCACCGCGGCCATCAATGTGCTTTTTATATCGGTCGTCGGCCTCGTTTTTGTGATGATTTACGCGTTTAACGTGCACTGGTCCATTGCGCCTGCATTTCTGATTACCGTTCCTCTGCTGGGAGTGATCAGCTCGGCATTGAGCAAGCGGATCAAAAAGATGCAAAAGACCATCGTCGCCGAGACCACCGCGCTGGCGGGTTCGACAACCGAGTCGCTGCGCAATATCGAATTGGTAAAGAGCCTGGGACTGGCGCATCAGGAAGTGGGCCGGCTCAACGGGATTACCGATAAGATTCTGAAGCTCGAACTGAAGAAAGTGAAGTACCTGCGCAGCTTGAGTTTTGTCCAGGGGACAGCGGTCAACGCGCTGCGCACCAGCATTTTATTCCTAATGCTTTATTTGATTTTTCGCCAGGAAATTACGATTGGGCAATTCTTCTCGCTGCTGTTTTATTCATTTTACATTTTCGGGCCCTTGCAGGAGTTGGGCAACGTGATCAACATCTATCGGGAAACGGAAGTCTCCCTGCAGAATTTTCAGGAGATTCTCGATGCGCCACGCGATCCAAAGCCGGCCGCTCCCGAGCCGGTTGAGGAGCTTATGACGCTGCAGTTTGAGGGCGTCAGTTTTCAGCATCAGAGTTCTTCCCAGCTGGCCTTGGACGAAATTGGATTCAGCGCAGCGCGCGGCGATACGGTTGCATTTGTGGGGCCGTCGGGCGCGGGGAAATCTACTCTGGTTAAGCTTCTGGTAGGTTTGTACGCTCCGAAAGCGGGCGAGATTCTGTATAACGGAATTCCATCGCAGCGCGTGGACTTGGATCTGCTGCGGGAAAAGATCGGATTCGTGACCCAGGATACGCAACTCTTTTCGGGGTCAATTCGCGAGAATCTTTTGTTCGTGAATCCGCAGGCGACCGACGCGGAATGCATGGAGGTACTGCAGCAAGCCGCCGCGCATAGCTTGCTTTCTCGCGCCGACCGCGGCTTGGACACTTTGATTGGCGAAGGTGGAGTGAAGGTCTCGGGAGGCGAAAAGCAGCGGCTTTCGATTGCGCGCGCGCTGTTGCGACATCCGCAGTTGCTGGTGTTCGACGAAGCCACGTCGTCGCTGGATTCGTTGACCGAAGAAGAGATCAGCCGCACTATCCGCGAGGTTGCGGCCAACCAGGAGGCGATCACGATTCTGATTGCGCATCGGCTGTCGACCGTCATGCACGCTGACCGCATCTACGTGCTGGAGCGCGGACGCATCGTAGAATCTGGGCGCCACTCGGAGTTGCTGGCGCAGAAGGGTCTGTACTACGCAATGTGGCGGCAGCAGGTTGGCGAACGCGAAGCGGTCGGGCAGGGGAAGTAGATCTGCAGAAAACAGCGCTGAGAATCAAAGGGCCGCTCTTTTCAAGTGGCCCTCTGTATTTTCTAAGCTGAGAGCTAAAAGCCAACACCTAACAGCCGTCCTCTAATCTCCCGCCACCGGTTCGCCGACTTCCTCGGTCTTCCTGGCTTTCGAGCCGTTGCCATTGGCCGGAGCGATCGCCGCAGCAATCGCACCTAGCGGAATGAATCCCGCTTCATTCGAGGTCGCGGGCTTCTCTTTCAGCACGACTTCCCTATAGAGTTGCGCCATGCGAGCATCGTAGGCGGCGTCGTTCTTGACTCGATTGCTTTCGGCCTTCTTATCGCGCGCACGCGCTTTTTCCTCGCGCGCCGTCTTCGCGATGCCCAGCTTGTCGAGATCGTGCTGTACTTCGTTGGTCACGATTTCGTCGCGCAGGTAGAGGGCGTGGGTTTCGTCCTGCATCTTGACTTTCTTGCCGCCCGCGAAAATCTCGTGGCGACCGTGCTCTTCGTACCACTTGGTAAGGGTCGAAGTCATGTGCATCTTCTCGATGATGTTGCGCCAGCCGACGCCGGTGTTGTAGGCGCAGAAACTGATCTCGCCCTCCTGGGTGGCGTACGGAATGATGCACTGCTCGGTGCGCCGGAAGTCGTAGTTGAACAGATCCTGGAACCACATGCCGGCAATAAACAGGAAGTTCCAACGATCCTGGCGCCGCTTCATCACATCGTCAATAGTGCGGTCCGGACCAACTTTCCCATAATTCTTGCCCGTCGCATTGAAGTTCTTGTCGAATTTCTTCAGCAGGTCCATCAACTTGAAGTGAGTCGGCGATTGGAATGGATCGTAGTTTTTCATCAAGCAAAGCGCCATGCCAAAGGCGGTCCAGAATTTTGAACGGGCCGCGTCGTTGACCTTGGCAATATCCTTGGCCAGTTGATCGCCTTTCAGGAAGGCAGTAACCGGCACCGCCTCCTTCGTTTCCTTATCGATCATCATCGCCATGCCGGTGCCGCAATTCGGATGGCATCCGCAGGAGAGCTGGCCCCAGTCGTTGTTCGAATCGTTCGCGTGCAAGACGTCGGCCCAGTCGCTGAACGTGCTCATGAAGCTGATGGGGAACCAGTCGCGAGTGGGTTCGCCGAACCCGGTTTGATTTTTGACGTCGTGCGCCAAGTGCGCCAGCGTGTAGCGCTGAGCCTGGCGGCGTTCGTCGGTGATGGCTTCATCGCGTCCAGTAAACGAAACCGGTTGGAAGCTGAGGAAACCGATCTTCTTCGGATTGTCGAGCGCGAACTGAATGATGCGTCCGACCTGCTCGTTGTTGATCCCGTTGACGATGGTGATCACAGGCACGATTTCGCATCCCGCCTTATGCAGATTGTCGATCGCCTTCAACTTCACGTCGAACAGGTTGCCGACCGCGCGATGATCATTGGCGGCGTTGCCGATTCCGTCAAACTGCAAATAGGCGTAGCGCATGCCCGCTTCGACTGCCTGTTCGCAGAATTCGAGACTCTTCGCGAATTCAATGCCATTGGTTGCGGCCTGCACGCTGTTGTATCCGACCTTGCGAGCGTAACGAACCGCGTCCAGGAAGTATGGCGACAGCGTAGGCTCACCGCCAGAGAACTGCACCGACATCTGCCGCTTCGGCTTCACGGTAATGGCGTTGTCGAGCACAGTTTTGATTTCTTCCCAGGTAAGCTCATGCACGTATCCAACCTGGTTCGCGTCCATGAAGCACGGATCGCACATCATGTTGCAGCGATTAGTAAGATCGACAGTCAGCACCGCGCCGCGACCATACTTCACAGTCGACGTCCCGTGGTGATGCAGGTGCTCGTCCTTGTGGGCGCGAATGTCGCGGCCCGGAAAAACGTCCTCCAGATGCTTGGTAAATTCGGTATCAATCGACATCAAGTCTTCGAAATGGCCGTGCTTGGGGCAATCCTTCACCATCCAGATCTTGCCGTCGCGCTCAATGATCTGGGCTTTTATCTCGCCGACTTTTTCATTCATCAAAACGTCAACCGGGAGATGGCCGTCGAGAATCTGCTGGCGAATTTCGGGCACGCACTTGGGACAGAGAGAATCGGTCGAGCGCGGCCAACCTAGCGGCGGCTTCGACTTTTCCCAGGACTTGAGCAACGGCTTTTCCGACCACTTCGGAATTGGCGCGTCATTGGGAGCGATGCGGTTGAGGCGTGCAAAAACTGCCCATGCGCCCGTGGCGGCCACGGTCACGGCCTTCTCAACATATTTGATCGGCTTGTGCATTCTGCTCTTTTCCTCCACTTGGAGTTAGAACTGCCCCCGCGGCCCCGCGAACGGAGCCTGCGAAAAGACGTGTCCACGAAGAAACCTACCACCGTAAAACCAGACGGCGTAAAACCCGACAGTTCGATGCGTGGAATGGGTCACGATGATGCTATTGAATCGGTAGCGTTTAGGCACGAAGAAGGCAATGAAGGGGAGAAAAACGGGGTTGAGCGGCGAAATGGGGAATTGTTTGGAGGTAAGTTATTGAAAAGGAAAGGACACTCCCCAGGCGTCCATGCCCCGAGGCGAGAGGTGGCGTCGCTTCATTTCGCGGATTGCAGTACGCCGGCAACCACCATGTAGATGGTCGTCTTGTCGAGCTTGATGGTGGATTGCTTGGACGTCAGGGCCAGGGCGCCATCGCTGTGGCTGGTGGTCTGTACATCCTTCATTAAGGCGCGGCGTTTGGAAATACTGGACACGGGGGCGGCGGCCGGTGGCGCAGCCGGACCCTTCTCCTGTTCCGAGTTACGGTTTGGAACTGGCTGAGCAAGCCGAATGCTGGAGTCGGGAACATAGCCGGGCCCATTCCAATGCTTCAAGTTAGTGGCGGCGTAGGTTGAGTCCGACGTGGGGTCTTCGTTCGCAGTCGATACCAGCGGGTAATACCACGCGGTCAAGTAAGCCTTGATGTGCGCTACTCCGTTGGCCCACTGCGCGGAGTCCATGCGAATACCGAGGATGGATGGATTGGAGGCAGACTTGGCCACCGACTCGATTACTTCTCCGGTCAAAATGGCGTCTTCAGGAAGGACGACGCCGTTGAGCAGCGTGGCCACGGCGAGTTTGGCCTGGACCTTGGTTCCGACGGGAGTTTTGCCGGCGGCCACTTTTTGCTGCATCACAATGGGGAGATCGAGAAGGGCGGCGGCCCTGGGGACAGTGGTCTTCGCTTGGCTCGGCGCCGTTTGGCCAAGCATGGTTTGACCGAGCAGGGACTGACCGAGCATGGACTCACTGGAAGTGGTAAGGCCGAGCAGGGCAGCGGAGGCAAGAACAACGGTATACAGCACAGGTCTACCCGAGATCGTTTCAGCGATCCTTGTGCGGAGCATTTGTGTGTCCCCCTTTACACGGAGCGGGACAGCCGCTTGCGAGGGCTAAAATCCAC
>Ga0074044_10001403_pt1 | contig 21804 bp, 22 predicted proteins | sample BogForMeECP23OM1_FD_94443 | JGI IMG/M metagenome (GOLD analysis project Ga0074044, IMG submission 94443) | Bog forest soil microbial communities from Calvert Island, British Columbia, Canada - Bog Forest MetaG ECP23OM1 | ecosystem: Environmental > Terrestrial > Soil > Wetlands ...
CGGCGTAACGTAAATGTCGGCCGAACGAACCAGCGAAGCCATTTCTTGAGGGCTGACGAAGCGGTTGTGGAAGACCACGTTCTCCTCAACTGCCAGCTCTTTGGCTAAGGCTTGCAACTGTACTCGATATCGATCACCCTCGCGGCGTTTGACATGCGGGTGAGTAGCCCCTGCGATGATGTAAACAACGTTGCTGTGCCGGGACAAGATGCGCGGCAAGGCCTGAATCATGCTTTCGAATCCCTTGTTTGGAGACAACAAGCCGAACGTGAGCAATACAGCCTTTCCTTTGGTTGAAGGCGAATCTTTGTAGGGAGCTGGTTCCGCAAAGGCCAAGTCGGGGATGCCGTGAGGAATCAGGTCAATCTTTCGGCTTGGAACTCTAAATACATCTTGCAAAAACCGAGAAGAATGCTCGCTCATGACAATAAGACGATCAGAGCGCGCCGCGATTTCTTGCATGACGACTAGTTGGTCGAGGTCTGGTTCACGAAGAACCGTATGCAGAGTTGTCACCACTGGCATTTTGAGGCGCTGCAGCAGCCGCAAGACATGGCTGCCGGTCTTCCCTCCAAAAATCCCATACTCATGCTGCAGACTCACCAGATCGATATTGCTGGAATTAAGAAAGTCGGCGGCGGCTTGATAGGAGGAGATATCGCTCTCGGTTATCTCGAATCGCACGCGCGCAGGGTAGCTGTACCGCGATTGCGGATCATTTACGGCTACCACGGATACTCCAGCGGCGCCGTACTCAGCAGCAATCGCATCACACAAATCTGTCGTGAAGGTCGCAATTCCACACTGGCGAGGGAGGTGGTTCCCGATAACCGCTACCCGCAATGGAAGCGAGTGGCTAGGGATCCCTTGTACACATGATGCAGGCTTCTTTCCAAACCCGAGAGGACTCGCTTTGTAGCGCATCAGGGTGTTCGGTCTTAAACTCACGGAACGGTCAGGCTCGGACATTGCAGGCTCCTTAACGGTATGGTCCGGTGGGAAGGGGGCCGAAAACAGGGTCTAGGTATCCGCACTGGGACCTACTGGTGCTGGGACTCGCAGTGCTTTTCTTCTTCGAACCGCTCTTCGTCGCCCGCTCAGTAGGTTAGTCACCAGAACCACCAACCCCGCAACCAGAACCAAATGGATCAGCGCTCCGCCGATATGCAGACTGAAACGCCGGAATCGGATCGCCGTTGTCCGCCCCCGGATTCCATTCAAATGATTCCCCACCGGGGGCCATGTCAATTCCCGCGTGGCGTTCAACGTCGAGTTCATCGTTCGATATATGGACTCCTTTCAATAATTAAAGTTTCACCGTTACACCCTACCGCGAGCCTCGGCCTGCCGTTGTAACTCCGACGCTATTTGCCGAGGTTTCTCTCTGCCGTCAGAACCTTTCAACGCCAGTATCAAACCTTCGGCTTCGGAAAACTGGTCAGAATTGATCGTCTCGTGAATCAGTACCTTGACATCTAGCCGAATACGTTGCGGAGGGTTACCTGCGCCAGTCCGTCAATGCTTCGCTCTGCTCGGTGGGCCAGGCGGGCTAAACCTTCTTGAGCGATGGTTGGTGGACCCTCATACGACCGTCACGATCCCATTTGACGACGGCGTCATCTTCGTTGGCTTGCTCAACTGTGCCGAGTTCCCCAGTCGGCTTTCCGAAGTTGCCCAAACCCTCGACCCGATCTCCGGGACTCAGTTCCTCGTTGGTAGCGGAAGGTTCGGCGAGCGACGGCTTCTTGGCACGGTCTGCATCAGGCGTTGCGCCGGGGTATGACAGCGGCGGTTGGGCAGCTTTACGCAGTTTTGGTGTCAGCTTATTGGTGATGTGGGTCATTTTCCGTTGTCTCTTTCCGAGAGGCGAGTGCAGCACCTTCGCTGCGATTTTCCACCTCGATAGATACAGCATAGGCTTGGAAAGAACGCTCGGCTGACCCAAACTGCTCACTTCTGACAACTAAGTTGGCGGACTGGACAAACAGCGGAGGCGGGAACTGGGTCATAAGCCGGAAATCAGACGGCGCTCAGGATGGCAGGTTACAAGGATGCGCCGGGGCGGCAGCGAGTCAAGACAGGCGCAGACTCTTGAGCGAGGCATGAGCCGCTCTTCGACTGATGTCAGGCACAATGATCAATTCAAGAATGGTGACATCCGAGGGTTGAACTTGATATTCCTCGATCTCGCGGGTTGCATTCGGGGGACTGAAATTCCACTGCTGACGCACAATTTCTTGAAACGAGCGTCCACCATCCGGAGACCATCGCAAGACGAACTCTTGCGTACGCTGCGCTACAGTTTCTTCGAAGACGAGCGATATGCGTGTAAGTCGTTGCGGCTTGTCGAAGATCAGCCGGATGGTTTGAGTGCCAGAATCAGCGGCACGCCAGCCCCGCATTTCTCCTAAGACTAGCGCAGACTCGACCGGATATTCCTTCTCCTCCGACGTGACCTCGACCACAGCCGCACGGTCGAGGTCCAGCCAGCCTTCGTCGAGAGGCAGGGCTTGGCCTTGCGGAATCGGCGTGATTAGGCGCTTGCGCATAACACCCTAGTTTACCTTTCCTCTGCGCTCGTTGACCGCCCGTTGCGAAGTGCTTGGCCTCCCGGCTTATTTGTTGGCACGAAATTCTAATCGTGCAGCACGACGTTGAGAAGTGAACTGTGGACTTGCAATGCATCACCGGCGTGATAATCAATGAACCCCAATTTCCTAAACCTGTTCATGAAAAAGCTAACCCGTGAGCGAGTTGTACCCACCATTTCTGCCAGCATCTCCTGACTAATTTGTGGAATTGCAACGTCGGCCTTTCCTTCCTTGCCGAAGTGAGCTAGCAAGAGAAGAACACGAGCCAGTCGTTTTTCGCTGGAATTGAAAAGCTGGTCCACCAAATCCTCTTCGTATCGGATGTTCCGTGCCAGCAAATATGCCACAAACATATCGGAAAACGAGTGTTCCCGGTGAATCACTTCCATCATGGACTTCTTATCAATTCGCATCACCGAACAATCGGTCATTGCGGTTGCGGAGCACATGCGGAGACGCTGCCCTGAAAGGCAACCTTCTCCGAAGAAGCCGCCCTCGTTCAGAATGCCTATTGTGGCTTCCTTCCCGGTCTGCGACACGACGGTTAGTCTTACCTTGCCTTTCTGTAGATAAAAAACAGCATCGGACGAGTCCCCCTGAGCAAAGATCGTCTGCTTTTGGGGAAAAGCTGCGATCTTCCTACCGCCGTCGATGGTCGAAAGAAATGTCTTGGTGTCGAATTTGGTGAGTCTCTTGGCTGCTACCACGGATGTCATGATCCCTCTCAAGTTTTCCGGATGTGCGGAAGGCAACTTCCTATGAAGGATGAATGAATGCGGAAGAAGGCGAAAGCAACGTCAACTTTGCGGGGCAAAACTGCGATCCGCTCGACAAAATAATGATTTCACCCTTGGCGTCGAAAGTCAACGTTCCCACCTTGCTGACAGCCCCGTTCCACCGCGACTGTTTTATGGTGGAAGCCGCTTTTGCTGCTCGACACGCTTGTGCGCTTCACTGTCATAAGCAAAACGTGATGCCCGCCTGCCACGTCCCTGTGCGCTGGATCACATCGTCACTGCTGCCCAAGATCGCAAATGAATAAGAACGGAGGGCAACACTATGCAGGGTAACGAAAGGGTGATCGAGCAATTGAACACGGCCCTCGCTTCTGAATTGACCGCAATCGTGCAGTACATGACACAGTCGGAGAGGTGCCAGAACTGGGGCTACAAGCGGCTTGGCGAGAGCACGAAGGTGCGGACCATCGAGGAGATGCGGCACGCGGAAGGGCTGATTGAGCGCATCATCTTCTTGGACAGCATACCCACAGTCGATGTCGGCTTGAAGCCTCAACTCGGCAGGTAAGGTGCAGGAGCAAATAGAGATCAACCTCAAAGACGAGCAGGATGCAGTCCGCCAGTACAACCAAGCTGTAGAATTTACGTCGAGGCGAGGGACGAAGGCTCGAAGGCTTTAGTCGACCGCATGATTCAGGACGAAGAACGTCACGCTGACTTCTTGGAAGCTCAACTTCACTCGATCAAGGAAATGGGCATCGGCACTTACCTCGCGCAGCAGTTGCATGGTGAGAAATAGGGCGAGAAATTTCTGGAAGACTACCGAGCTAAGCAATAATACTTGCCCGAATGGCTTCCACGATACAAATTACTGTTCCAGTCGCCGTCCGGCTAATCCGAAGGGTGCGGAAAATCACAATCGCTTGGATGAGCGTAGAAGCGGCAGTATCTCTTTTCGCAGCTTGGCGGGCACGGAGTCACGCTCTGCTTGTATTCGGCGGAGACAGCGCCATCGAACTTTTCTCTGCGCCGAAAACCGTTTTGTTTTCCGCTACCAGTTCCTTGGACTCCGAATGGCATTTTGGCTCGTGTGGGAAGCTGGCGCCATCCGCGACGGGAGTGCCCCGCGCGGTGCCAGCGTCAAACTGCAGGTCGGCAGCATGCAATTCGATTGCGGATAGCTCTCACCTTATTTCGTCACTGATCACGAACGCATGGAAGTTGCCTTCGAAAACGTTCACGTTCTCATTCACGAAAAGAAAATCAGTTCCAAGCAGGACCTGATCCCACTACTTGAGCAGGTTACAAAGATGCGCAAGCCGCTGCTTATAATCGCAGAGGATCTTGGAAGCGAGGCGCTGGCTGGTCTCGTAGTGAGCAAGCTGCGCGGCCCGTTGCAAGTTGCTGCGAGATGGAACCATTTATTTCCAGTCTTCTTGAATTTCGGCGACACGTGTCTGTCTGCCCGCTCCTGCTAAACGTTCACGAATGGCATTGCGTTTAAAAGTCGAGGTGTTACCCGAAAGGATTGCTCCAAGGGGGAATTCTCTGGAGGATCGTCCATTGTGAGCATTACTGACCAGCAAGAACTCATCATCTTCCAGCATGATTGGTTAGATCTTGCACATTTAGGACTAGGAGGAACTATGGCAGGTTACGGCCTGATAGGAACAATTGTCGTAGTTCTATTGATCGTTTTTGTCGTGCGTAGTCTATGAGGCCAAGACTCTGGGCTCATGCGAAAGCGTGAGGAAATTCGTGCCGAGGTGAGAAACGTGGTCCGGCCTGCCACCGTCGCCTTCGATCGAACCCAAGACTCCGTAAGTTTGATAATAGTCACGCCGAACGCTCTGAACAGGCAGAGTTAACTTGGCTAACTAAACCTAAGCCTGTAAATATTTCCGATGCAGGAGGTCTCAATGAACCAAAGTCTGATGGATCCGAAAGTAATTGTGCTGGCGGCCGTGGTGATTCTGGTCATCGTCGGGCTGGCTTGGCTGTATATCCGAAAACGCAGAACTAGCAGCGCAGAGATACGGCAGCGGTTTGGGCCGGAGTACGACCGCGCGGTGCGAACGCATGGGTCGGAACGCCGCGCGGAAGCGAAATTGGCGGATCGTGAGAAGCGGGTTGAAATGCTGAAGATCCGCGAGCTCGATCCCGCGGAGCGTGAACGCTTTTCCGCCCAGTGGGTTTCATTGCAGTCTCGTTTTGTCGATTATCCGAAAGGAGCAGTCACGGAAGCGGCCGAACTGGTGTCTTCTTTAATGCAGGCTCGCGGCTATCCCGTTAGCGATTTCGATCAGCGTGCCGCGGATATTTCTGTCGACCATCCGAAAGTTGTTGAGAATTACCGGTCCGCGAACGCCATCGCAGTGCGGCTGGGGAGGGGAGAAGCAAGTACGGAAGATCTTAGGTCGGCGATGATCTATTACCGTTCTCTGTTCGAGGAACTGGTGCAGCTGCAAACGCCTCTGGAAACGAAAGCGGTAGCGTAACGGCTGGACGGAAGGACATATAGATGAGGAACTTAAGACGACACGGGAGAAAGTGATGAAACCAAGCACGCAAGACAAGATCGAAGGCAAACTCCACGAAGTGAAAGGAACGATCAAGGAGGAAATTGGAAGGGTTACGAAAAACCCCAATATGGAAGGCGAAGGGAAAGGCGAAAAGATCGCCGGCAAGGGTCAAAAGTGGATCGGCCACGCTGAAGAGACTGTCGGAGAATAAATACCGACGTGCCGGGTGCTCCCGGGGTTTCGAAACCTGGTGTTATTCGGCTGTCTATACCGCTTGCCTAACTATCAATTGGGGCGTGTTCGATGCCGACTGCATTGCTACGAGTGCGTTCTTGCGTGTTTGACGTACGACCGCAAAAAAGCTCGTGTCGATCCTGCATGATCTTTGCGGTCAGAACCCGAGCAGAGCAGTCACGAGACAGGCGGGACAATGTGATGTATCGATCAGTAGCGGAGGCCGGTAAACATGAGTATCTCTGCTCTTAAGACATCGTTCATCGTTGCTCTCGTATTTTTCACAGGAATAGCCACAGCTTCGCATGCGCAGGCCACTAAACCAGCCCCGCCGACACCTATCGATGAGAAAAAGGTCGAGCTCGGCGGGACGCCCTGGAATCCACAATGGGACCAGATCATCGAGAAAGCGCTGCCACCCGAAATGCTTTCTTCGCAGGTCCCCCCGGGCGTCCGTCGATTCTGTCCGCGATTTTACGAGATGGCCGAGACCGACAAACGCGCGTTTTGGGCCTACTTCTTTCAGGCCCTTGCGGGTGCTGAAGCCGGATTAAACCCCAACACGAGCGTCCGCCACATCGAGCCGACAGTCGCGAAACACGATGAGGTGAGAGGAACGCCCACGCGCAGTGAAGGATTGTTGCAGCTTGCGTACGCAGACCAGAAGCGTTACGGCTGCGATTTCAATTGGCAAGTGGACCGTGCGCTAAAGGCGAACGATCCCGCCAAAACCATTCTCCAGCCGAAAAACAATCTCGAATGTGGAGTGAAAATTCTGGTCAATCAGACCATCGTCCAGCACAAACCCTTGCTGACCCGGTCGGGATACTGGTCGACGTTGCAGCCGGACGGCCCGAGCCACCGGGTATTCGCCAAACAAATGACAAATCCGCCAGTTACATGTGGTCTGTCCACCAAGTCGACGATCGACAAGTCGGCTACGACGAAGTCCGTGCAGGACGACGCGAACCGGCACCAAAGTCCCCAATAGTTTGGCATCGACCGCGTGCGCGTAGCTGCTCTCCGCGTGCTGGAATCAGGGGACCGTAGTGATTACGCCGTTATATCAACAAACGAGAAAAGAAGCACCTTGGAGATCGGGATTCGGATCCCAGGGGCTAGTCATGGAGTAACGTTCAAAAGTGAGCTATGGACTTGCAGCCGTTGTAGCGGATGAATCCCAATTTCCTGAACCGACTCATGAAAAAGCTAACCCGGGATCGGGTTGTACCCACCATTTCGGCCAGCTTCTCCTGGCTAATCTTGGGAACTACCGTCTCGGGTATGCCGTCTTTGCCAAAATGAGCGAGCAGCAAAAGAATTCCGGGCCAGCTTCTTTTCGCACGAATTGAAAAGCTGATCAACTAGATCTTCTTCCTAACGTATGTTCCGCGCTAACAAATACGAATAGGTCGGACAACTCGTGTTCCCGATGAAGTACTTCCATCATGGCCTTCTTGTCGATCCGCAGAACAGCGCAATCCGTCATTGCGGTTACAGACCCCATGCGGGAGGGGCTGACCTGCCAGCGCACCCTCACCGAAGAACTCGCCGTCAACTAGTATGCCAGTGGTTGCTTCCTTGCCATCATTGGACGCCACCGTAAGAGGTCTGAGCACAATTGACCACCTCTGGAATCGGCCTCGGCTTCATCCCGAAAAAAACATAAGGTAGATTTCTTTCCGCAAATTTGTCGGCAACACGAGTGTGCACAATTGCTCAGACTTTTCGAATCCCGATTTGCTAAGGTCGGAATTGACCTAGTGCGCTGGCATGACCACCCGGATTTGTGTGCGAGCATACACACGACACGAAGCCGGACACGCGGCGCAGAGGTAACAGAAACGAGGTTATCCCAATGAAAAAAGCAATGTTCATGCTTGCGATGTTGAGTCTCGGTACGTTGTGCTGGGCAGGGTCGGGGCGAGAAGATGCCACCGACCGACTGAACAACGCCACCAGTGTGATGCACGAAATTATGGGGATGCCTGACAAGGGAATCCCGGAAGAAGTGTTGGAGCATGCAAAGTGCGTAGCCGTTATACCGCATATGGTCAAAGGCGGCTTTATCTTCGGAGGTAAAGGGGGCAAAGGCGTAGCCACCTGCCGCACGGCGGATGGCTGGAGTGCGCCGGCGTTCATCACGATTTCGGGCGGAAACTGGGGGCTGCAGATCGGTGTAGAAGCTGTGGACCTGGTAATGATCATTCAGAATGACAAAGGGATGCAAAGGCTGCTCTCGAGTAATTTCCAACTTGGAGCGGACGCTTCCGCAGCAGCGGGTCCAGTGGGCCGGCATGCCGAGGCCGGTACGGATTGGAAGATGGATACTGAGATCCTGACCTACTCCCGTGCCAAGGGTGCGTTCGCGGGGCTCACGTTGGAGGGCGCATCGATCCGCCAAGACAACGATTCCCGGCACGCCATGTACGGAAGCAAGGTGACAACTCGAGCTTTGCTGTTGGGCAAAGTGCCAGCTCCAGCCGCAGCTCGGCCGTTCCTTGCGGAAATTCGCGGAGCAAAAACTGAGGCCGCAGCCGACAAAAAGTAGGGCTTCCCGACTCGACCTCTGCGGTTGTTTGTCATCGGTCGATGCCTGCGTGTTCAAGTGGGAGCACAGTCCCTGGTTTGCTGTCTTAGCCGTTCGCGCAAAGCAATTCTCTCGCGGACGTTGGATGAATGGATGAATTCACATTCGTGTGGTCGCGAATGAGCACAGGAGGCTGACATGCTTTGGACGATTTTCGTTGTTCTTCTGATTTTGTGGCTTCTGGGTTTTAGTTTGCATGTGGGCGGGAGCCTGATCCACCTGCTGCTGGTTGTGGGCTTGGTGGTTCTGGTCATTAACCTACTGAGCGGACGACGAAGTTCGGTTTGAACGTTAAACAAAGGTAATCGGACTTTGGGGCCAATCGCATCTCGCGTGGGGACGGACGCTGTGGTGACGGTTAGCGCACCGGCAGGCACAACGTGCTCGCTACTTTGTTAACTTTTGCTCGACCACTCGAAAGCTAAGGATCTTCTCAGGATGGGTGGAGTAGGTCAGTATCCCGTGCATCCCTGCTAGCACCAAAACGTCCTTCCCGGGAGTCCACACTTCGATCAGTTCTCCGCCGTCCGTCTTGTACTTGACCGCGTAGTGCGGCTTGATGAAGGGTAAGTCTAGAAGGTGAACAGACACAACACTTCCAGGTCCTACGATGGAGACCGTGCTGGGCTGTCGGATGAAGGACAATTCTGAAGTGGCTTTGCCCCAGGCCGGGGTCAGACAGGCAGTCAAAACCACTATCTGAAAAAGTTTGCTCAGCATTGCAGTTTCTCAGCCAAGAGGCTCAGCAGCCCGTCCATACTCAATCTGGAATTTCCCTTCTAGACTCGAAAACCGAAGGCGTTATTATGCATCTCCTTGATCGATTTTTCAACGGAGGGGTCGACGCCGGCGTCCCGATCCACATGGTAAGACGGCAATTGCTATGCCGAACGTCGATGGACAGGCGTTCGGTTAAGTAACATCCGAGCGGCCAGTCACTTAAAACGAAAGTTCATGATGTGCTGGAAAGGGATCGTGACACCAGCGCCGTGCTAGAGGGCTAGCAACTGCCAAGCATTTGGCATCTCGGTCGCAAGCCAGAGCTGGATTTTGTTTCGGTCGACTTCCCAAACATGATTGGTGGCCAATTACAAACGGACAACTACCGAGTCCTGGCGATCGGCACTTCAATTCTTGAATTCACCGGCTAATGATGCCGAGCAGAGCTAGGCAGCAGGTCGGCTCCGGTGCGGATCGCACGGGGTATAGTGGGCTTGCGCCCGGCTAGTTGGTCCTCCAGCCTTCGCTTATTCTCATCTGCCTCGGCCCATGACCGGGTGCCTGCCTTGCGTCTGAATTGCTTACCGCCCTGCGACCATCGGAAATGCTTGCGGCAGGTACAGCCCTTGTGGAATTCATCCCCGACCCACTTGCAGCCAGGCGTGTGGCGGACGAAAATGGTAATCGTTGGATTGTGCGCAAGGCTAGCACAGATCTAGCACAAAACAATGGCACCAAAGGGTAATGTACTGATGACAAAGACGATAGAAGACGCTTGGAAACTCCTAACTGAGTTCACCCAATCAGAAAGTTTGCGCAAACACGCCTTGGCGGTCGAAGCTTGCATGCGAGCGTACGCTCGAAAATTTGCCGCTGGTTCCGAGGAACAAGAAGAACTCTGGGGCGTCGTTGGACTTCTCCACGATTTCGACTACGAAAAATATCCCAGCCTCGACGACCACCCCTACAAGGGAAATGAAATTCTCAAAGATCGCGGCTATCCGGAAGAAATCCGCAAGGCGATCATGTCCCACGCCGAATACACTGGCGTGACACGTGACACCCCAATGGAGAAAGCGCTCTTCGCCTGCGACGAACTAGCCGGATTCATCACCGCAGTAGCCCTGATCAAGCCGGGAAAATCTTTAGCCGAGGTCGACACCAAGTCCGTGCGAAAAAGAATGAAAGACAAAGCCTTCGCCCGCAAAGTAAATCGAGACGACATCGTGGGCGGCGCCACAGGCCTGGGCGTCGATCTGGAAGAACATATCACATTCTGCATCGAAGCCCTAAAGCCAATCGCCGCTCAGTTGGGCCTGGACGGAAGCGCAACGAAATCGGCCTAGACATTGCTCGTGTGGGGAATTCGTGTGGGGACGGGTCTCTGACCCGTCCGGCCGAGCAAAGCTCGGCTAGCGGCAAGCGATGGCGCTGGTCGGTTCGAGCTATCTCAACACCTCCGCCACCCTCCCACTAGCAATCAACTCCGCGATCCGCGCAAAATCCTGATACATCACCCGGTCTTTATCCATAGTCGCACAAACTGACCGAATCGCCGCATGCGCCACCAATCCACGCTTGCCAGTCTTAAGCGGAGCCACAAAGTCCAGCGCCTGTGCCGCCGCCATCGCCTCAATCGCCATCGCGTTACGCGTGTTCTCGACAATCCGCTTCAGCTTCAGCGACGCCGTCATCCCCATCGAAACAAAATCTTCCTTGTTGCCGGAGGTAGTGATCGAATCCACCGAAGCGGGATGCGCCAGAATTTTGTTCTCACTCACCAGCGCCGCCGCCGTAACCTGCGGCATCATGAATCCAGAATTCAGTCCCGCGCCCGCTGCGAGAAACGGCGGCAGGCCTTCATTGAGCGCCGGATTCACCAACCGCTCTAACCTGCGCTCAGAGATCCCAGCCAGCGCGCTCAAAGCAATCCCCAGAAAATCGAGCACAAAGGCCAGCGGCTCGCCATGGAAGTTTCCTCCTGAAATCACATCGCCTTCGCCGTCCGCCTGCTTTGCGTTCGTCACAAAAACCAGCGGATTATCCACCGCCGAGTTGACCTCAGTTTCCATCACCGCACGGCAATGAGCCAGCGTGTCACGCACTGCACCATGCACCTGCGGCATGCAGCGCAAGGAATACGCGTCTTGCACCCGGCTGCACTCGCGATGCGACTCGCGAATCTGGCTTCCTTCCAGCATGCGCCGCAGATTCTCCGCCGTCTTCAACTGGCCGCTGTGCGGGCGTGCCCGATGAATGCGTTCATCGAAAGCCGCATCCGTACCGTGCAACGCGTCCAGCGTCAGCGCGCCAATAACGTCGGCGGAATCCACCAGCGTCTCAGCCGCGAGCAGAGCCAGGATTCCGACGGCCAACATTCCTTGCGTCCCGTTGATCAGCGAAACCGCTTCCTTGGCTTCGAGCACAACTGGCTTGATCTGAGCGCGGCGCAGAGCTTCAGCACCCGCGATGCGAAGGCCTTTGTCATCCATGCACTCGCCTTCGCCAATCAGAGCCAGCGCAAGATGAGCCAAGGGCGCCAGATCACCGCTCGCCCCCACGCTGCCCTGCGAAGGAACAAAGGGTGTGACGCCGCGGTTCAGCATCTCGCAAAGCGCATCAACAATTTCGGCGCGCACACCCGAGAAGCCCTTGGAAAGCGAATTGGCGCGCAACAGTATCATGGCCCGCACCTCAGCCGCGGCCAGCGGGTGGCCCACCCCCACGGCGTGCGACCGCACCAGGTTGACCTGCATCTCGCGAATCTGCTGGCCCGCAATGCGCACGTCGCTCAGTTTCCCCACGCCCGTTGTGATGGCATAGGAAACTTTGTCGCTGGCAACCAAAGCGTCCACGACCGCACGAGCCCGGCCCACCGCAGCCCGAGCATCAGGATCGAGAAGCACGGGCCGTTGCTCAACCGCGACCTCCCGCACCGCTTCCAAGGTCAAATCGTTGCCGTTAATGTGGAGTGCTTTCAAGAGAATATTTAGTCAGTTCTCAACATGCCGTCTGGTTCTCAGCCTTTAGCCATCGCTGTCCGAAACGCAGTCATGTACTTTTCTGGCAGCGGCACTTTTTTCATTTCCGGATCTACCACGATATGCGTGGTGTCACCCTCAGCCAGCAGTTCTCCATCGTTGGCGCGCACCAACTCATATTCGAATTGCACCAGGGATTCGCGAAGGTACTTCAACCGCGTGCGCACCATGACTTCATCGTCATAGCGCGCCGGAGCCTTATAGCGGCAGCGCGCATCGATAACCGCGATGCCGCAGCCATCGTTTGCCTCCATATCGCGATACGAAAAACCGAGCTGCCGCAGCAGCTCTACCCGGCCGACTTCGAACCAAACGAAGTAATTGGCATGATAGACCACGCCCATCTGGTCGGTCTCAGCGTAGCGCACCCGCAAGCGAGTCTCATTGACCGCTGAATTCACGCTGGCTCCTTACGGTTTGTCGCGCTACCGGCTCTCCTCGTGGCATCAGTTTTCCATTGGCGATATATTCTACGAAAAACGCCGGCAGCCCATCTCCCTGGAAAGGAACGGAGGTGTTTTGCAAATGATAGTGCAGATGCGGCTCAGACGAGTTGCCGCTATTTCCACACTGTGCCAACAATTGCCCGGCACACACCCGGTCTCCAGCGCGGACAATGACGGTGTTTTGGCGAAGGTGTGCGAAAAACGAGAATTCGCCACACCCGTGATCGAGGATCACGCAGTTTCCCAGCACTGCTTTTGCATTCATCTCTCCGGGTGCGTTATCCGGCAATTCGTTCTCGGCTCGTACCACGACGCCATCGGCGGGAGCATAAATCTGCTGGCCAAAACAATAGTAGTCGGTGTTATTTTCGCCCGTGCTCCGGTACGACTGGCCACTGCGTCCCTGGGCGAGGATCATAAAATCATAGGCGAAACGTTGATCGCGAGCCACCGCATGCTTGTTTTTCACTACTGATCGCCCGCCCCAGTACACGTACCATTCGCCGGCGAAAGGCAGATGCAGAGCGGTTTGCGTCTGGTAGCCGATAAATTCCGAGGGCGCCGGTAGCTTTGGCAGCGCCACCAGGTGCCGAGCCAGAAGATTGCGCCAACCAGTCTTGGGGAATTTGCGAATCCTCTCCGCCCCGGTCATTCGCCCTTCCAAACCGGCTTGCGCTTTTCAAGAAACGACGAGATGCCTTCGCGAAAATCCCGCGTACTGCGGATCGCCGCGTTCTCCCGCGCCGCAGATCGTATCTGCGCATCCAGCTCAACCCGCGCATGCTCGCTAAGCAGACGCTTGGTGCACCCCAGTGACACCGGGCTGTTTTCCATAAGTTGCATCGCCAATTCCCGCGCACGATCTCCCAGCCTTGCCATGGGAACAATTTCGTTAATCAAGCCAATACGATGCGCCTCATCCGCACCGATGATCCTGCCGGTCAGCAACAGATCGCGCGCATGTTTTTCCCCGATCTGACGCAACAGAAAAGTCGAGACAATCGCCGGTACGAATCCAATTCGCACCTCGGTATAACCAAATTTGGCTTCCGGTACAGCCAGCGTGAAGTCGCAGAGGGTCGCGAGCCCGCATCCCCCCGCGATCGCTGCCCCGTTCACTGCCGCAATCGTCGGCCTGGGAAAGTCGTACAGCGAGCGGAATAGATGGCCCATGGTTTCGGAATCTTTCAGGTTCTGCTCAGAAGAACGTCCGACTAGCGCTTTCAAATTATCCAGGTCCATTCCCGAGCAAAATGCTTTCCCCGCTCCGGTGAGAATCAGAACCAGCGCGGATGAATGGGCCACTTCGTCCAACGCCGCCCGCAACTCCTCAATCAACTCGTAGCTGATGGCGTTGCGTTTGTCCGGGCGATTAAGCGTGATGGTGGCGACGCCGGCGTCATGTGCGAGAAGGAGTGTTTTATAGTCCATGCTATCTCGTATTCCTTCAATCCGCCGCCGCTGAATTTGTGTACCGCGCTCCAATCTCAGTTGTCGCCCGCAGCAGTACGTCGAAGGGCTTCAGCGACGGCAGCGTCGCGCCGCGTGCTGCCAAGGCCGCCACCACCTGCTCCGTCGCAATATTGCCAACCAAAGCGTCCTGAGCGAACGGACATCCACCCAAGCCGCCCAGCGCGGAATCGAATCGCCGGCAACCGGCATCATACGCGGCCGTTACTTTGTCCGCGGCCTGATCAGGCCGGCTATGCAGGTGTACGCCGATCTCCAGATAGTCATACTTGGAAATCACCGCCGAAACCAACTCGCCAATCTGCTGCGGCCCCGCCATTCCTACTGTGTCGGCGAGCGAAATCATGCGCACGCCATAAGATTCGAGCAGGTCGACGGCATCGACCACTTCGCCCACATTCCATTGGTCCCCGTACGGGTTTCCGAAAGCCATCGAAATGTATGCCACAGTATCCAGTCCAGCCTCTTCGCCCTTGCCTTTGATTTTCTCCAACTCATCGATGGCCTCGTCCAGCGTCTGACGCTGATTATTCCGCAGAAACGTCGGCGAAACCGAATAAGGGAATCCAAGCGTGCGCACCGCGTTGGTATTAATCGCCCGCTGCGCCCCTTTTTCGTTCACCACTATGCCCATAATCTCAACATCGTCCGGAGGATCGAGTTCCTTCGCAACCTCTTCCGAGTCGGCCATCTGAGGCACCGCCGTCGGAGACACAAAGGACATCGCATCAATATGCTTGAATCCAGCGCTGATCAAAGCCCGCAAATATTCCAGCTTGATGTTCGTAGGGATTTGTCCCTTCAACCCCTGCCAAGCATCCCGTGGACACTCTACGAGTTTGACCGATTCCGGCATTCCAAAACCTGGGCCACGGAATTGCACGGATTCGCACGGATGAATTCACTTGTTCTTAATCCATGCAGATCCGTGAAAATCCGAGGCTACGTTTGCAACACTCCCACCTTGAACTCCGGCACATCCGGATTCAGCGCCGCTGCTTCAAGCGCCTGCGTAATCGCATCGCGCGTTTCCGCCGGATCGATGATCTTGTCGATCCACAACCGGGCCGCGCCATATCGCGGATCAGTCTGCTCGTCGTAGGTTCGCTTCACCGACTCGTAAAGCTCTTTCTTTTCTTCTTCCGTCAACTTCTTCCCGCTGCGCTCCAGTTGCTTGATCTTGATCTCCAGCAACGTCCCAGCAGCGGAATCCCCGCTCATCACCGCGTAGCGCGCCGTTGGCCAGGCAAACAAAAAGCGGGGGTCGTAGGCCTTGCCGCACATTGCGTAATGCCCCGCGCCAAAAGACCCGCCAATGATCACCGTAATCTTCGGCACCACCGAATTCGAAACCGCGTTCACCATCTTCGCCCCGGCTTTAATGATGCCGCTCCACTCCGCGTCCCGCCCCACCATGAATCCATTCACATCGTGAAAAAAAACCAGCGGAATCAGGTTTTGATTGCAATCCATGATGAAGCGCGCCGCCTTCTCCGCGGATTCGGTATAAATCACGCCGCCAAACTCCAGCCGCTTGTGCCCTTCGTGGTCGGTAGCCTGCGCATGCAGCTTCTGATTGGCAACAACTCCCACCGCGAATCCGCCAATGCGCGCGTAGCCGCACAGCAAAGTTTTCCCATACTCCGGCTTGTATTCGTCGAAGCGGCTGCCATCTACGATGCGCGCGACAATTTCCTTCATGTCATACGGGCGTCCCGGAGAAGAATCGTAGATCCCGTAGATTTCCTCCGCCGCCAACGCCGGCTCTTCCGGCTTCTTACGGTCCCACGGAGATTGCCGCCGGTAGCCCCACTTCTCGACGATGGCGCGAATCCGCGCCAGGCAAGCCTCATCATTCGGTTCGCGGAAGTCCACCGTGCCGCTGATCGCCGAATGCATGGCTGCGCCACCCAACTCCTCGGCGGAAACTTTTTGCCCAATCGCCGCCTGCACCAGCGCCGGCCCCGCCAGAAAAAGCCCACTGCCGTCAGTCATAAGTACGTGATCGCACATCACAGGAAGATACCCGCCCCCCGCCACGCACATGCCCATGATGGCCGCAATCTGCGGAATGCCCATCGCCGACATAACCGCGTTATTGCGGAACACTCGCCCAAAATCGTCGGTGTCCGGAAATACATCCTCTTGCAAAGGCAGAAACACGCCAGCGGAGTCCACCAAATACATGGTCGGAACACGATTTTCGATGGCCATGTTTTGTGCCCGGATGACCTTCTTCGAGGTCATAGGAAAAAACGCGCCAGCTTTCACGGTTGCGTCATTGGCGATGATCATCACCAGCCTGGTGTGGATGCGCCCCAGACCGGTAATCACCCCCGCCGAGGGTGCCCCACCCCACTCTTCATACATACCGTAGGCAGCGAAGGAGCCGATTTCAAAAAAACTGCCCGCATCCACCAACAGGCTGATGCGTTCCCGGGCCGTGAGCCGGCCCTTGCTGTGCTGGCTCTCAATCGCCTTTGGCCCGCCGCCCTCGCGGATTTTTTCCTCCTCGTTACGCACCTGCGAAACCATGTCGGCCAGAAAACGCATGTTCGCTTCGAAGCGCGCAGACGTAGGATCCACGCGCGTTTCGAGGACGCTGGAAGTAGAGGGCGTACTGAATTCGTTTCGGTCGGCCATGAAGGGAACAGCCAGGAACCACTTACGGTATAACAGCGCAGCATCGCGAAGCAAACTTGGATTCGTTCACGCGCGGACGAAGGACTCATGTCTGCGACTAAATCCAGATTTTGCGCTGCCAAAGATCAACTCAAAAGTCACAGCACGAGCGGGTCGAACGCAACCATAACTCATGCCTGCGCTCTGGTCTTTCTCTGCTGCATGAGCTGCGCGTAAAGGCTTCGGTGCCGCACCGCTTTGTCCAGATCTCCGCCGGGCTGGCTGTGCAACGCCCCCAGCCAGCGGTGCGCAGCGACCAGTCCGGGAAGCATGCTGAGACAAGTTTCGAATGCCAGCATGGCACGCTGCCGATGACCTAAACGCGCCAGCGCGACGCCCAGATAAAAATGACCCAACGGCAGAAAGTGCTGCAAACCGACGGCCAACAAAGCCTGTTCGGCGGCTTCTTCATTTCGGCGCTGTCGCAGTCGCACCATGGCTAGACCCAGGTGGGCTTCCGGACTGTCACCGTCAATGTCCAGCGCCTGCAGGAAGGCGCGGTCGGCATCATCCGTTCGCTTCTGCCGCAAATAGGTTTCGCCGATGCGCAAATGCAAGTTGGGCAGGCGTGGATCGGATTGCTCGGCCTTCAGCAGGCTGGAGAGCGCCGCTTCCATATTTCCTTCTTCAAAATGAATTACGCCCATCAGCAAGTCTGCCCACGGTCGAGGGTTGGTTTGTTTTTCCTGGGGCGCTGCTGCTTCGGGCGCTTCGGCAGCCGCCGCTGCCGTTTGCGGGATTGTTTCCGGCGCGGGCGCTTGCGGTGTTTCGGCTTGCAGTGCGGCCGCTTCTGCACCTGCCTCGCCCGCTTGCTCCGCCTGCGCGCCCTCGGCATTCTCTGTTTCCGGCGGATTCAAATCTGCCGTTATCAGCGCCTCCAGAATTTGCTTCGCGTCTGCCCGCCGGCTGAGCGCAAGGTAACACTGCGCCAGATGCATCTGGAAGCGAGTTTGCTTGGGATCATTCTTGGCCAGGTCTTCAAGCAGTGGCAGGGCATCGTCGGGGCGGCCGCAATCCAGATAGTCGCGCGCCAGGTTGTAATTTGCTTCGCGCACTGCACTGGCCACGGCCTTGGTCTGATCTTCACTCGGAGGCTGAATATATCCAAGCGCCACGAATTGTTGCAGCACCGCTTGCGCCGCCGCCGGATCCATACGCAAATCGCTGGGATGCATTCCACATTCACCTGCCTCCTGCTCCCAACTCGGAATGCGGGCAATCTGCGGCGGCTCTTCGAACGCTTGCACCAGCACCCGGCCATCCATATCCGCGCCCACCGGCAATCCAAACAAACTCAGGATGGTCGGCGTCACATCCAGCAGGGTCGCTCCATAGATTCGCTCGTCCTGCTGCACATGAGGTCCCTTCATGCAAAAAATTCCGAACGGCCGATGCTGAACCGCTGGACCCGCCGGTTCCGCCGGAATACCTCGCGGCCGCAGATGGTCGGAATGAAAACCGTGGTCCGACACCAGCAACACCGTCGCCTCCGGCCCAGCCAGATTCAACAACGTCTCCAGCATCATGTCGTGAAAGCGATAAGCCCCATTCACCACATCTTTGTAAATCTCGTACCGATCCTCCGGCACGCCTTCCATGCGCGGCGGATGGTAGTGCATGAACCCGTGGCAGAAATGATCAATGCCGTTGTAATAAACCGCCATGAAATCCCACGGCTCATTCTGCAGAATCCACGTTGCGGCATTGTGGATCGAACAATTCTCCGCCAATATTTTGGCGAACGACATCAGCCCCTTGTCCTTCTCCTGATCGATCTCCGCCGCCCGCGGAATCCAGGGAAGGATGGCCGCCTCAGTCACGTCCCCGGGATGCATACGCAGCTCCGCGAAAGTATCGCGCAGCCGCTCAGGATGCACCGCACCCGGCGGCAGCGGCCAGGGCTTATCCGGCGGCGCAGTAGCGTACGGATAAAGATCAGAAACCGAGATGCCGTTAATCGGTTCCGCCGGGTGCCCCGCAAACCAGCCCAGCACGTGGGTCTTGAACCCGCGCTGGGTAAGAATGTTCCAGATCGCTTTCACCTTGCGCGAGGTGCTCGAGACCGGACGGATCCCGCCGTTTTGCGTGTCCGGCTCCATGAATCCGTGAATGCCATGCTTATTCGCCCGCTTGCCCGTGGCAATCGAGTTCCACAGCATGGGCGAAAGAATAGGCCGCAGCGTCGCCAGATTTCCCATCACGCCATGATTGATGAAATCATCCAGCGTAGGCATCAATCCCTGATCAAGCAGCGGATTGATCACCTTCCAATCGGCCGCATCCCAGCCAATCAGCAGAACTTTCTTCGCAAGGGGTTCAGGCATAAGAGCACACATTGTCGGGGGGAACTCCCCGGTGGGGAACACAGTCTACCACGGCTTCCGGCCTATGGAAGACGGTTCGCAGACGGTAACTTCCGAACTGCCGCCCATCCGGAAGTTGTCACCGGATTTCATTGACGGGAGGAGGGAAGGGAGGAGTTGTAGAGAGCCCCCTTCAGGACGCTTCATCTTACGGACGCGCCATTTGCCAGTCGACGAAGGTGGGGGTTATAGGGGCATGAGGGGAAAATGCTACACCCCTCTGCCTTGCTAGTGGAAACGATGGCGGAGAACATGGTGGGTATAGAGGAACCACAAGCTTTTAATGGAGTAACGCCTGATTTCATCAGCTTGTTGGAAGTCTTTTTTCCACCGACCTTCAAGCAGGGTACAGGACGCAAACGATTGGGCGGGACATGCATCGGTGATCGCAAATCGTGGCTGGATGTTATGATCTGAGGCACACCTATCCCCCCGCAGAACCTTAACCTCCCGCAGGCTCCGCACTTCTTATTTCTTTGCCGTCGGAGGCAACACTCCGTTCAACCGCAGATCCGTTGCGGCTGCGCCGTAATGGTCGGCCCAAGCGCCCGACAGTATCAGGCTGAACCAAGCGCGTGTGACTTGCTTATCTCCGAATCCCTCCGTGGTTTCCGCTAGTTTCGAGTCGTCCATTTTCGCCAGCGCGTCTGAACAGAAATCGAATGAGGCCTTGAGGGCCGATACGAGTTTCTCCTTCGAATCCGTGTCCTTGGCCTCTTCCGCCTTGGGAGCCGCGGCGCCGGTTGTCTTACTGCACAGCAGGTAATTCGCCTCGATCATATGGACAGCGAGGTGACCGAATGTCATCTGGTCGGCGCTGGGTTTGTAGCTGAATTTGTTGGCGGGCATGGCTTCAACCGCTGCAATGGTCTTTTTCTGCTGCCCGGTCAGGATATCTCTCAGGGCGTCGCTGACAGGATTTTTGGTCGGTGTGGGACTTGTTTGTGCCATTGCCGATGAGGCGAGCAACAGCAAGGTAGTCATCAGAATCGTTTTTTTCATTTTGCCCTCACTTCTAAGTAGACGGATTCACGCTCAAAAACGGTATCAACAATTTCGAAAACGGGACCGAGCGGGCACGGGCGCGGACATCGGCTGGGCCGGTGCTAGAATTTAGCAACGGTACTCATTTATGGAATCTGCAGCGGCGCTCTAGGCTTTCTGGCCTGAAAGGCTTGGTCATGGTTAGGTATCCAGAGGACGCAAATTTCAATGTACTTGTGTCAAGCATCACAGGCGGGATAGTTGGCGCACAATCACCTTTTATTCCTTGGGGGGCTGGCCCAACCTACCATCTTCAGGGTGCCCCACCCGAGCGCCTTTTGCTTGGGTGGGTTAGGGCCATAGTTACAGCTTGGTGCCCCAGGGTTCGCGTCCGTTCCTTGGACGCTAACCTGGGAACTCCTGACGCCGCCGCTTTTTCTTGATCCCACCCCCCAACGCAGATATGATATAAATAATCCAGTTAGCTATTTGAGAATGGCCGCACGACGCTCGCTCTTTGACAACCTGGACGGCGGTGGACTCGAACCCCTCCATCCCAAAACGGGAACGCCAACCGCGATTTCGAACGGCTAAGTCCTTATTCCGGAATATTTTACGTATAAGTCCTTATTCCTCAAAGATTTTGCTGGTAGTCCCGCCCTAACCCCATGATTCCAAAAGATCAGGGGGGAGGGGGGGATACCCACGATTACTCAAAACTAAATACCCCGTGCCCGGAAACTGAGTCGCGTCGAGCACTTTGGAGGGCCGCACTGGTCGTCTCTTGTGAACAAGTGATTTCACGTATAAATTCAATCGAACGCTGAGCGCGGGCTCAACCTCGTCGACAGCGCCCAATCCAGACCAGGAGTCCGCCAATGCAGAGTCGCATCCTCGGCACCACCATGCCGGTAGTTGAATTCACGCTTGATCCCAACGAGTCCGTCATTTCTGAAGCCGGCGAACTTTCCTGGATGACCAGTTCCATCCAGATGACGACCCACACCCAGTTTGCCGGCGGCGGAGGAATCTTCGGCGTGCTCAAGCGCGTGGCCGGCGGCGGTTCGCTGTTCATGACGGAATACCGGGCCATCGGCGGCTCTGGCGAGATTTCCTTCGCCACCAAACTGCCCGGACATATCGTGCCTATCGAAGTGGGCGCGGGGCATGAATACATGATTCACCGGCACGGATTTTTGTGCGCCACGCCGCAAATCCAGATCAGCGTCGGCTTCCAGCAATCGCTCGGAGCGGGAGTCTTCGGCGGCGACGGTTTCCTGCTGCAGCACGTCACCGGAACCGGAACCGCCTGGCTCGAGCTTTCCGGTGAGCTGGTCATGAAAGACCTGCAGCCCGGCGAGACTTTGCGCGTGCATCCCGGACACGTCGGCGCGTTCCAGTCCTCCGTTTCCTTTCAGATCACG
>Ga0074044_10001405_pt1 | contig 21785 bp, 22 predicted proteins | sample BogForMeECP23OM1_FD_94443 | JGI IMG/M metagenome (GOLD analysis project Ga0074044, IMG submission 94443) | Bog forest soil microbial communities from Calvert Island, British Columbia, Canada - Bog Forest MetaG ECP23OM1 | ecosystem: Environmental > Terrestrial > Soil > Wetlands ...
GCTGGTCGGCAATCGCGAGCGAATCGCGGACCGGCTCAAGGCCTGGAAGGCGTCGCCGGTCAAGACGATGCTGATTGGCACCGGCGATATCAACGCGGTCCGCGCGCTGGCGGAGATTTGTCTCTAGCCGCCACGGATGCGCCGGTCGGCGCGATCGCTGATACTATAATGGTTGCGCCGCTATGCGATTCATCGACGAAGCCAGGGTATTCGTGCACGCCGGCAAGGGCGGCGACGGTGCGATCGCGTTTATCCGCGAAAAATACCGGCCGTTCGGCGGACCTGCGGGCGGCAACGGCGGGCGCGGCGGCAGCGTAATCTTCCAGGTCGATGAAGGCCTCTCGACGCTGCTCGATTTCAAGTATCAGCCGCGTTTGATCGCGAAAGACGGCGAACCCGGCCGCGGCAAGGAACAATATGGCCACGGCGCCGACGACGTAGTGGTGCGAGTGCCGCCCGGGACGATCGTCTTCGACGAGGAAAGCGGCAAGACGCTCGCGGACCTGGTGATGCCGGGTGACACGGCGATCATCGCGCAGGGTGGCGAGGGCGGCCGCGGCAACATGCACTTCGCGTCCTCGACGCGGCGCTCGCCGCGAATTGCGACGCCGGGAACCGCGGGCGAGCAGCGCTGGGTCCGGATGGAGCTGCGGCTGGTCGCCGACGCCGGGCTGGTAGGACTTCCCAACGCGGGCAAGTCGACGTTGCTGGCCGCGCTCAGCGCGGCGCGCCCGAAGATCGCGCCCTACCCGTTCACGACGATTGCGCCCAATATCGGCCGCGTGTCCATCTCGGACCAGGAAAGTTTCACGCTGGCCGACGTCCCCGGGTTGATCGAAGGAGCGCATCGCGGGCTTGGACTCGGGATCCGTTTCTTGCGCCATCTCGCCCGCACGCGGCTCGTCGTTTACGTGCTCGACGGGGCGGACAATCCCGACGCCGCGTTCGCGACCGTGCGCGTCGAGATCGCGGCGTTCGATCCCGCGCTGGCTCGCCGCCCGGCGGTCGTTGCGCTCAACAAAATCGATCTGATCGCCGCCGACGAAGCACAAAAGATCGCGCGCAAGCTTCGCCAGCTCACCGGTCTCGAGGTATTTCCGATTTCGGCGGACAAGAGCGAAAACCTGGCGCCGCTGGGCGCGGCGATCGCGCGGATGCTTCATCGGATGGATCAACCGGCGGCCGCATGTCGCAGCTGAACTACAAGGAATCGGCGGTCGCGCACGCGCGGCGGATCGTGATCAAGGCCGGCAGCGCCGTGTTGTCCGACCCCGAAGGACTGCGCGTCGACGTGATCGAGCAGCTCGCGGCGCAGATCGAGGCGGCGGTGCGAGCCGGCCAGGAAATCGTGATCGTCACGTCGGGCGCGGTCGCGGCCGGACGCGCGCGATTGTCGAAACTTCACGGCACAACGATCGCAGCGCGGCAAGCCGCCGCCGCCACCGGGCAAATCGAGCTGATGTCGGCGTGGGCGCGCGCCTTCGCCGTCCACGATCGGACCGTCGCGCAGATTTTGCTCACCCATCAGGACCTGGCGGAACGCCGGCGCCGTCAGAATGCGAATCAAACGATTACTGAATTACTCGGCGCGGGCGTGATTCCAATCGTCAACGAGAACGACACCGTCGCAGTCGAGGAAATTCGCCTCGGCGACAACGACGTGCTGTCGTCGCTGGTGGCAAGCCTGGTGCAGGCGCAGCTCTTGATTATTTTGAGCGACGTGGCCGGCGTTCTGACCGCCGACCCTCGCGAGCGCAGCGACGCGCGGTTGATTCCCGTGATCAACGATCCGGAGGCCGAGATGCGCGGGCTGGTAGCCGAGAACGTGGGCCCGCTGGGGAGCGGCGGGATGGCGACCAAGTTGAAGGCGGCGCGGCAGGCGGCGCGGGCCGGAATCGCCGTGATAATCGCGCGCGGGCGCGAAGCCGGCATCGTAACCAGCGCGCTGGACCCGGCGCGCGAGGCAGGCACGCTGATCGTGCCGGCCGCAGTGCGGCTCAAAAGCCGAAAACATTGGATAGCGTTCGCGCTGCGGTCGGCGGGCTCAATCGCGGTCGATAAGGGCGCGGCCGACGCGCTCTGCAACCGGGGCCGTTCGCTGCTACCCTCGGGCGTGCGGGAGGTGCGGGGAGATTTCAGCAGCGGCGATTGCGTGAGCCTGATCGATCCCGACGGGGTCGAGTTCGGGCGCGGACTGGTGAACTACCCGGCGTCGGACGTACTGAAAGTGGCCGGGCGGCGTTCGACTGAAATCCCGGCTATCCTCGGCTACAAGGTGGCCGACGAGATTATCCATCGCGACAACTTCGTGCTCATCCAGCAAATCGCGTAAGGCGGGGAAGCCACTTAATTGAATGTGAAACCCACCGTGGGTTTCACACTTCCCTGGGCAGGGGCCAGCCCCTGCACCCGAGTCAGGATAAGATGCGGGCTTCGCCCTGTTAGAACAGGGTAAAAGAGGGGAAGTAGAGCGCTAGATGTCCTGGTCCGGTGTCCATGCTTGTATATATCTTCCATTGGTAACAGACTTGGCGAGAATGAGCAGCGGAATCGGATGACGGTGGAATCGGACACGACGGCCGCACTGCGGCGGGCGCGCGCGGCGGCACCAGGGATGGCGAGGGCTACCACGGCGGAGAAGAACGATTTTCTGCGCCGGTTGGCGAGCTCGATCCGCAGTTCACGCGCGCCAATTATGCGCGCCAACGCAATCGACCTGGAGCGCGCGCGCAAGAGCGGACGCGGCGGAGCGTTCATCGAGCGGCTGACGCTTAACGACAAGCGAATCGACGCGATGGCCGCGGGCGTGCTCCAAGTCGCGGCGCTCGACGATCCGGTCGGGACTGCGATCGAGAGGTGGACCAGGCCTAACGGGCTGAAGATCGAAAAGCGGCGTGTGCCGATCGGCGTGATCGCGATGATTTACGAATCGCGCCCCAACGTCACGGTGGATGCGGCCGCACTGACGCTGAAGGCCGGCAACGCGGTGGTGTTGCGGGGCGGCAGCGAAGCGCTCGGCAGCAACGGATTTCTGGCGGGTTTGATCGCGCAAGCGTTGCAGGACGCGGGGCTGAATCCCGACGCGGCGACCTTTATCCGCGATCCGGATCGCGAAGTAATCCAGGTCATCAAGCGCAGCCGCGAGCTGATCGACCTGATAATCCCGCGCGGCGGCAAGTCGTTGAAGGACGCGCTGGAAGGCTCGGCGATTGCGCTGGTGGCGCATTTTGATGGTATCTGCCACACCTACGTCGATTCCGCGGCGGATCTGAAGATGGCGGAGGAGATCTGCTTGAACGCGAAATGCTCGCGGCCGTCGGTCTGCAATTCGATGGAGACCTTGCTGGTGCATCGCGCGATCGCCGAGCAATTTATCCCCGCGTTGGCCGCGCGCATGATCGCGGCGGGCGTCGAGATTCGCGGCGATGAGCGCACGCGAAAAATAGCGCCTGCGGCGCGCGCGGCGACGGACGAAGATTGGGACACGGAATATCTGGACCTGATACTGGCGGTGAAAGTGGTGGATTCGGTTGACGAGGCGATCTCGTTCATCGCGCGTCACGGGTCGCATCTGGCTGACGCGATCGTCACCAGCGACGCGGCAACGGCGGCGCGCTTTGAACGCGAGGTCGATTCGGCTACGGTTTACGTCAATGCGTCCACGCGTTTCACCGACGGTTTCGAATTCGGATTCGGGGCAGAGACCGGAATCTCGACCAATCGGCTGCACGCGCGCGGGCCGATGGGACTCAACGAGTTGACCACCTACAAGTACGTCGTTGGCGGGACCGGGCAAGTCCGCGCCTGAGCGGCGGCGCGAAGCCAAAGAATCACATGCGGGTAGGATTGTTCGGCGGCAGCTTCAATCCCATTCATTTAGGGCATCTGCGCGCGGCCGAGGAGGTTCGCGAGGCGATCCATCTCGACCTGGTATATTTCATCCCGGCCGCGTCGCCGCCGCACAAGGCGGGGGGAGAATTGGCGCCCGCGGAGCATCGGCTCGCGATGGTTCGGCTGGCGACCAAGGGCAACCGCTACTTCATGGCGTCGGACATGGAAATTCGGCGGGGCGGACGCTCGTACACGATCGACACGGTGCGCTACTACCTGGCGACGCTGCGCCAGCCGGCGATGCTGTACCTGCTGATGGGCGCGGATCAGTTTGCCGAGCTCGAAACGTGGAAGGAGCCGGACGAACTGGTGCGGCTGTGCAACTTCGCCGTTCATACAAGGTTAACCGAAGACGAAGCGAGTCCGCCGCGAATCTCAGTTGCTGCGCTCAAACGATTTGGTTACACTCAGGCAGACGATCACTACGTGCATTCGAGCGGACAAACGCTATCTTTCGTCGAAACCACGTTCCTACCCATTTCAGCGACTGAAATTCGCGGCAAACTGCAACACGGCGAATCGATCAGGTACCTGGTGCCGATTGACGTCGTCGATTACATCCAGCACCACGCGCTCTATTGAGGATCGCTCTGCTTAAACTTTCGCGTTCATTCCGATCGAACCTGCCCCAAACGGCGAGCCAGACGCCGCATCGCGGACACATTTCTTGACCGCGCTGAAAAAGGCATACGCCGCTGCCGAAGCGGCGCTGGAAAAAAAGGCCTACGATCTGGTGGTGCTCGAAGCCGAGCATCTGAAGTCAGTCGCGGACTATTTTCTGGTGGCGACCGGGCGCTCGGCCGTGCAGGTGCAGGCGATCGCGCGCGGGATCGAGGACGCGCTGAGCAAGGCGGGACAGCGGGCGCTGGCGGTCGAAGGGCTGCATCACGCGCACTGGGTCGTGCTCGACTACGACGACGTCGTTATCCACCTGTTCTACGAACCGGCGCGGGAGTTCTACCGGCTCGAGCGCAACTGGATCGACGCGCACGAAGTGAAGTTGCCGGAGCCGATTCGGACGCAAGCCGAGGGATTGCGCATCCGGGCGCTGGGGTGAGAGCCGGCACGCGCGCGGCGTTCTCTCTTTTTGTCAGGCTTCGCGAATCACGTGCGAGATCCAGACCAGGATGACGGCGCCGATGGTGGCGACGACAATGGCACCGATCATGCCGTTCGGTCCCGGAACGCCGAGTGCGCCGAAGATCCACCCGCCGATGAGGCCACCGAGCAGGCCTAGTATGAGGTCGCCGATCAATCCGAAACCCTGGCCGCGGATCAGCTTGCCGGCGAGCCATCCCGCGATTATTCCGACTACGATCGCACCAAGCATTGTGGGCTCCTCATTAGGTTTTTCGTTTTTCGTTTTTCGTTGTCGCAACAACGCCTCGAACGACGGAGCGAGACCGCTACTTTTTTTGTTCCATCGGAACGCCGCAGCACTTGAGTTGTCCGGAGCCGCCCTTGGTGACGATAACCTGCGATTTGCAAATGCCGCAGATGTAAACTTTGCCGAGCTGATTTGCCATGCGTGGATCCTGATCCTTTCGGACGATTTTTCTTAAAGATTTCTGCCGAGAATTTACGCGCCTCTGAACAGCGGTTTGCGCTTTTCGAGAAAGGCGCGCACGCCTTCGGCGCGGTCGGAAGTCGTTTGTAGCAGGGCGTATAGATCCTCCTCAAGCCTTATGCCCTGCTCCAATGTCATGTCATAACCCTTGAGCACGGCGTCCTTGACCAGCCGCGAGGCCAGCGGAGCGCGGCTCAGGATCGCCTCGGCGACGCGAGCGCTTAGGGCGGCGAGCTCGGTGCGGCTGTCGGCGAGATAAGCGACGAGTCCGGTGCGCATCGCCTCGCCGGCTCCCAGAGCCATCCCAGTCAGCATCATGCGCAGAGCGTTGCCGGCGCCGACGAGCCGCGGGAGCCGCTGGGTCGCGCCGAAATGGGGCATCGCGCCGCGTTTTATCTGCGTGATCGCGAACCGAGCCGACGAAATGGCGACCCGAATGTCGGCGGCCATGGCAAGTTCCAGTCCTTCATCGAACGCGTCGCCGTTGACGATCGCAATGGCGGGCTTGGAAAGCACTGCGAGCGATTCGACCAGGCGCAGATCGACGCCGTGGTCGAAACCGATGCAGAAGGAAGAGCCGGCGCCCGTGACGGCGAGCATGCGGGCGGCGGCATCGTCCTCGACGCGCTCGATCAGCTCGAGCATCCGGACCGCCATCGCGGGCGTGAGCATTGCGCGCGGACCGGCGTAGCGAAGCGTCGCGCTGACGCATCCGCTGGCGAAGGAAACCTCGACTGCGGCGGCGGCCGGGTGGCGCGCGGCGCGGGTTCGGGCTTTTTTTTTGGCGGGGCGCGGCGTTAGACGCCTCCGGCGGGCGCGCGCAGATCTTTGCGCAGGATTTTGCCGAGCGGATTTTTGGGCAGCCCGTCGATGAACTCGATATGCTCGGGACGCTTGAAGCTGGCCAGGCGCGAGCGGCAGAACTCGGCGAGCTCCTGCTCGGTCACGCTTTTTCCCTTGCGCCGGACGACGAAGGCCTTGACGGTCTGCCCCCACTCGACGGAGGGCACGCCGATGACGGCGCATTCATCGACGGCCGGATGGCTCATCAGGACGATTTCGATTTCCGCGGGAGCGATATTTTCGCCGCCGCGGATGATCATGTCGTCCTTGCGGCCGGCGAAGAAGACGTAGCCGTCGCTGTCGAGCCATCCGAGATCGCCGGTCGCACGCCATCCGTCGGGCATTCGCGCGTTGTCGTCGCGGCCGGCGTAGCCCTTCATGATTCGCGGGGTGCGGATGATTATTTCACCGACCTGGCCGGCGGGGAGAAAGTTGCCATCCTCGTCGCGGACGCGAATCTCGACGTCGGGGAGAGGCTTGCCTATCGAATTGAGGCGTTTGAGTTTGAGTTCGATCTGCTCGGGCGTGCCTTCGATTTTATGATCGTCGGGGCCGAGCACGGTCAGCGATGAAGTCGTTTCAGTCTGTCCGTACGCGTTCACGAAGCCGACTTGTTTCGGAAAGACTTCGATCGCGCGACGAATTACCTGCGCCGGCATCGCCGCACCGCCGTAAGCGAGGTTGGTCAGGCTGGAGAGATCGGAGTTCGCAAATGAGGACTCGTCGATGATCTGCTTCATCATCGTGGGCACGACGAAGGCATGCGTGACGCGCTCGCGCTGGACGAGATCGAGCCACGCGCGGGCGTCAAACTGCGCCATCACGATCACTTTGCGGCCGGTCCAGATGTTGGTCATGTACGCGGTGGTTCCGGCGATGTGATAAAAGGGCACGCACACCAGCGCGACGCCGCGATCGGTGCCGTCGGCCATCTCGACGTTGGCGGTCACGTAGGCGGTGAAATCGCGGAAGCGCAACTGCACACCCTTGGGCAGCGAGGTGGTGCCGCTGGTGTACATCAGGATCGAAATATCCTCGTCTTCGACTTCAGCTTCGGACTCATCGGGGGCGGCGTTGGCGATCAGATCGACGAGCCGCGGCCATCCGCGGGTACCGCCGCCGATCGCGACAAACCTGCTCGCGCTGAGCCGGGACTTAATTTTGCTTATCAGTTCGAGGTAGCGATCGCCGACGAGCAAGGCCTTCGCCTGTGCGGTGTTGATCATGTATTCGAGCTCGGCATCCTTGGCGCGATAGTTGAGCGGCAGGAATGTGAGTCCGGCCTTGGCGGCCGCGTAGTAGCATTCGATGTAGAGATCGGAATTGGTGTCGAGCAGGGCAATAACGTCGCCACGCGCCAAGCCGAATTGTTTGAAGACCGCGCACAGGCGGGCGACCTGGTCGTTCAGGTCCGCATAAGTAAGGCGTCGCGCGCCGAAAACCAGGATTTCCTGGTCGGGCACGATCGACGATGGGATTGTAACGAAGTTGACCGTGTTCACAGCGCGCGAATCCTCCAGGGTAGATGGAAATCAAGGATTGACATTTTTTCCGCCGCGGACGGACGCCGGGCTGCGGTCGATTTCGATCAGCGCGAGCCGCTTCCAAAGCCGACGTTCGAGTTCGAGTCCCTGTCGCAGCGGCAAATCGAGGCCTCCCCAGACCGCCAGCTTAAGCATCGCGGACCGCTCGCGGGCGATGCGTCCAAAGGCGCGAGCGATCGTGAGAGCGCGGCGATCCAAATCCGCCAAGGGAACCACTTCGGCGACCAAACCTACAAGTAGCGCGTCTTGGGCGTCAATCCAACGCCCGGTGAGGCAAAGATCAAGCGCCCGACCCAGGCCGAGCCGGCGCGCGGCGGTTTGGGTGCCAGCGACGCCGGGAATCATGCCGGCACCAGTCTCGGGCAGGCAAAGCCTCGTGTCGTCGGCGGCGATCGCGAGGTCGCACAGCAGCGCCATCTCGAATCCGCCGCCGACCGTGTAGCCATGGATCGCTGCGATAGTCGGGACGGGCAGCGCGCGAAGCATCGCCCACACGTCGCGGCGAAAGCGGACCCAGCGCGCGACGATCGGTGACGGCGCTGTCCCGAACTCGGCAAGATCGCCGCCGGCCGAGAAGGCCTGGCCGGCGCCCCGCAACACCATCGCGCGGACGTCGCGATCGTCGTGGATGGCAGCGAGAATCTGAAACAGATCGTCGCGCATCGCCATGTTGTAAGCGTTGAATTGAGCCGGACGATTGAGCGTGACCCACGCGACGGGCCCGCGCTTGCTGTAGAGAACCGCGCTCGAACCGTTCGACGACATCAGCCGGAACGCAGCTCGGCGCTGTCGCTGCTGGCGACGGCGGGACGGCCGCGCTCGTAAACCACGCGGCCGCCGACAATTGTTATGTCGACCGCGAGGTTCATCAGATCGGCGGGCTTGAGCGAGAACGGATCGCGCTGCAACACGATGAGATCGGCGAGACGGTCGGGCTCGATGGCGCCGGCCTCGAGCCGGGCGAGGCGCGCAGCGTTGGTGGTGAAAAGCGCGAAGGCCTCGTGGACGGGGAGCGCTTCGGCGGGAGCGAGCTCGACGCCGTCGATGGTGGTGCGGGAAACCGCGGCCGCGATCGCCACCAGCGGCTTGGCGGGTGTGACCGGGGCGTCGGTGGCGCCGACCAGATGAACACCGGCGGCCTTGAGACTTCGCGCGCGGTAGAGATGCGCGACGAGGCCGGGCTCCGCGGCGTACTTGGTACCGCGGAAGTGGATGAAGCCGGGGTTGGTGACGACCCACACGCCGAGCGCCATCAGCCGGTCTATGTAGTTGGGCGTAATCAGCCCGCCGTGTTCGATGCGAAATAGCGGCATCGCGCGTTCGCCGGCGAATTGCGCCCCGGCGGCTTCGATCGCGGCGACCGCCTCTTCCAGCTCTTCAATTTCGGTCGCATGAAAGGCGCAATCGAGTCCGCGGTCCAGCGCGTGGAGCACAGTGCGTGCGGACCCGGCGGGGTCGTACTGGTAGCCGGGCATAAACTTGGCAGCGGACAACCGGATTCCAGCGGCGCGGGCAAGTTGTTCGCATCGATCGACGGCGTCGAGATGCTGCCCGCCGATCATCACGCCGACGCGTTGGCATATCGCGCCCGAATCCGCCAGCTTGGCGAACAGTTCGACTTCGACGGGGCCGTTGCGCGTGGTTGCGTCGGTGAAGGTCGTCACTCCCGCGGCGGCAAGTTCGCGGCTCATGATGCGCGCGCGTGATTCCGATTCCGCGGCGGTCACGAGCGGGAGATGCTGCGACAGCCACGTTTCCATCCCGACTACGAGGCCGGTCAGCCGGCCGGCGGCGTCGCGAATCAGGTTGGCGCCCGGCGGCGGAGTGAAGCCGGGAGCTTCCAGGCCGAGCAACGCGATGGCGCGCGAGTTGAGCCAGGTCGCGTGCAAGGTCTGATGGCGCAAGCGGAGCGGATTCTTGGGCAGCGACTGATCGAGTTCAGCGCGCGTCGGCCCGCGCTTTTCGAGCATGAGCGCTTCGTCGCATCCGAACGCGCGCAGCCAGTTGCCGGGAGGAGTCTTGCCGGCGGCAAGCCGCAGATCGCCCAGCAAATCGCCAACCGTACGGCATCGCTGGACCGAGATTCCGGTGGCAGCGGCAGCAGCTTCCAGGAAATGGAGGTGCGAATCTATGAAGCCGGGCGCGACGGCGCGACCCGCGAGCTTGATCAGATGAGTTCGCGGACCAACCAGCGGCTTTAGTTGCGCAAACGGACCGTGCGCGGCGATCAACCCGCCAGAGATCGCAACCGAGTCGCTACCCGAATGGCCAAGGACGAGACCCTCGTGAAGAACCAGGTCGGCTTTCCCGGGCGCGACTACCACTTTGGAAACGTATGCCTTCGTCGCCTGCGACCGAGCGCGGCGGCGTTTGGAGATCCTAGTCGGAACTTGGAAGCGGTTTGGCTTCCTTGATTTTCATCTCGACCTCGCAACATTCAAGTCCGCCGCTGCCGGCCTTGTTGCAGAGCACCTCGGTGCCGCACTTTTCGCACATGTAACGCTTACCGAGCGCGTTGGCCATCTGATGAACTCCTTAAATCCGGGCCGTGCGGGCCCGCAGATTAAATTTAAAGTATCGCTTCAACTCTTCAACTCTGCGCAAACGGCAAATCAGCCACGATCGCAGCGCCGTCCCCGCCCACCTTCAGCTCCGTGCCGGGCGTCCATGCGCTGTGATGCAAAATCGCAAGCCCGATTGCGCCCAATCGTGGCGAGCGCACCGCACTGGTCACACGGCCAACTTCCTTGCCGGCGAGATTAAGGACCGCGCCGGCGCGAGGCACCTGCGCATCATTGAACTTAAGTCCGAACATCCTTTTTTTCAAACCGCCGCGCGCGGTCGCCCGCTCGATGGTTTCCTGCCCAAGGTAGCATCCTTTGCTGAACGAGATTGCGCGATTGAGGCGCGCCTCGAGTGCGATCGTCTTATCCGTGGTATCGACGCCGATGAATGCGACGCCGTTTTCGACGCGAATAGTTTCGAGCACCGAGGAATCGACGCGGCGCGAATGCGGCGCTTTCGCCAGTATCCTGGCGGTGATCGAATCAATCGAATCGCGCGCAGCGATTACAGATACAGCGGGTCCGCCGTAGCGTGGCAAGCTGCCGATCAGCGATCCGCCATCTTCGATGAACCGCCACGGGGCGAGCGACCGTGCAGCCTGGGCAGAGCAGGTCGCCGCGAGGGCGGCAGGTCCCTCGACGTCGATTAGGGCAAGCTCGCCGGCGTCTTCGAATTCGACATCGTCGGCGACCAGCAGGCGCTCAAGATGCGCCCGCGTCCGTGTCCACGCATCGGAGTCGATATCGAGCAGGAGCGTATCGTCGGTCACCCAGATGAACGCATCCGCGATCGCGTGCGCGTGCTCGGTCAGAAACAGCGCGGGCAGGATGGAACCGGGGCGGGCGCCCTTTACGTCGGCGGTGCACATGCCGTGCAGGAACGAGGCGCGATCGTCGCCCACCACGCGCACGACGATTCGGCCGTCGAGCATATGCACCCCCGCCGCGCTTATGACCGCATCGTAAGAGGAGCCAAAGGCGGCCGCATCGGCGGCGCCAGCGGGCGCGCTTGGACGATCGGTTATTTCGAGATGTGCCACGACAGAATCAAGATACTACAAAGTGATGGCGTTGACGTACAGCAGCGCCGGGCAGGGGTGAGGCCTCTCCCGAGGGAGAAAGGCGAAGAAAAAGAGCCGGGGTCCCTCGGCTCCGCGGACTTCGCTCGGGATGACACGAAAAGCGTTAGGTTCAACAGCGCGAATTTGAATATAATCCGGGGCATCCGGAGGGGCGGAACTATGGGCGCATTTATCCTCGGTTTGATTATCGGTGCCGGCGGCGCTCTCTTGCTCTTCATCTACGACGAGGGCGATATATTCTTGAAGCTCTCACGTCAGATAAAGCAAACGGCAGAGCGCTACAGGCAATCGCCATAGCCCAACAGGTCAAGCCGCGTGATTGATTTCGTTTTCGTTGCGCACAAGAGCGGCGCGCGCATGCCGCGCATCCTGTCTGTCTGCGGGCGGATGCGGAAGACGATTGCGCTGCTCGTTTTCGTTTTCGTTGCGATAGGGATCGGGCCGCGGCATTGCTTCGCCGACGACGTGCAAGCGCAAGCGCTGGAGCTGAGCGACCATGCGTTCGCGATGCTCAATGCAATAAATGCGGCATCCAACAGGGCCGGTCCGATCCTGGCCCCGGCCGCCAGCCTGGCCGGCGATGCGCAAATGCTGTCGACCGCTCTGGGCGCGCGCGACAACGCCGCCGCGAGCGCCGCGATGGCGGCAGTACTGAGCGATCGCGACAAAATAGAAGCCGCCGCGAAGATTGCCGCAGCGCAGATTCCGGAGCAGTGGACAATCATCAGGGAAAAGATCGCGGCGCTCGAAAGACAAGTGCCAGCGTCGAGGGGATTGGGGTCGATCGCGCGGAGCGACGCGCCTGCGCCGGAGTCGCATGCGTCGGTTGCGCCGCCGGCCGGAGAAAAGATGCCGGACGCGCCGAAGATCGCGATCGCATCGCGGGTCTTCAAGGCCGGAACGGTGCGAGTGAAAGGCTACCTGGAAGGCACCGATCTCAAGTCGGCGGGAATTTTCGACGGCGACATCAAGAGCAAAGAGATCGACGTCGCGGCTGCCCCCGGCGAGCAGCGAATCAACTTCGATTTCTCGATTGAGCAGCCTTCTCCGACGCAGTCGATTCGCGTGACCGACTCTTATGGGCGCGAAGCACAGGCCATGGTTGCGCCGGACCCGGCGGGAGTCGGCGCGATGAAAGGGAGCGAGGAGCTGATTGAAGTCGATCCGGGTGCGGCGGCATCGCCGGACGAGGCGGCGGGTCCATTGGCAGAAAGTCCGCTGGCGTCGGCAGGTCCCGCGGTGCGTAACAACACGGCCGAGATTCCGCGCCCCGGCGATGAACTCTCGCCGTCGCGCCGCCATATGAACGGCGCCTCGTCGCTCGGGGCGCTGACCAACGTGCAGATCAACGTGCTCGACGCTGAAGAATTGATGTCCGCGCCGGGAATGGTCGAAGTAGTCGGGCAGATCGCGGGGCCGGGCGTGCGCCACGCTGGCGTTTACGTCAATGGCCGGTTGGTCAAGCCGATAGCGATAAGCGCCAGCGGCTACAGCGCCTTCGACCTGACCTTTCCGATGCCGGCGGGCAGCGACGCTAGGATTCGCGCGTACGGCAACGGCAACGACTTCGTGGAAGCGTCGGTGGATACGGTGGGTGGAGGCGGGGGGATGACGGAGTATCGCAATTCTCCGATGTACGCGGCGCCGTACGGAGTTTACCCCGGGTACCCGCCGTCGCCGTACTACGCACCCAATCCATACGCCTACGCGAACCCGTATGCGCCGGGCGTGAATCCATACGCGCCCAATCCCTATCCGTATGGATACGCGCCGCCGTACGGTACGCCTCCTGCGGCGAACCGCCCGTGGTACGAAAGACTCTTCCACTAGTATTTTTTTAGTGCGCGGCCCGCTCGAAGGCTGGGTGCTGGAGTAATTTTTGAACGGATGATACACGTTCGGAATAACGATGGACCAGATAGTGAAGTGGATCTTCTACGTCGTGATCGGTCTTGGGGTCGCATACCTGTGGGTGCACTTCGAGGCGCCTCATTACGACCCTTTTCGCTAACCTGAAAAAGTCGCGACCAGGGTGTCCGCTGAAATTAGGACTTGTCGAAGTAGCTTGAAAAAAGAACGGGCCAACGCATTACACGCCAGCCCGCTGCTAACTGGGAAAGGGGGGCAAACCCAGTCAGCGCCACCCTTGTACTAAATTTCTGCGACAACGTCCATCGCCGCCGAAATTAAGACACCGCCGAAGGATGCGGCGAACTTGCCGCGCGCTGCGGGCTTGCGTAGTATTCCTGTTTTGACCTTCGTCCTTTATCGAGAGTATCCACACAATGCTGATTCAAGCGACGCAACTGCGCCCGGGTATGATCGTCGAGTACAACAACGACCTGTACCGGATCATGACGATCACGCACATCACGCCGGGCAACTGGCGGGGGATGGTGCAGACCAAGCTGCGCAACGTGAAGACCGGCTCGCAAACCGAGAACCGTTTCCGCTCGGAAGATCGCGTCGAGCGGGTAATCCTGAACCAGAACAGGATGCAGTTCCTCTACCGGGACGGCGACGATTTCCATTTCATGAACACCGAGAACTACGAGCAGATCACAATTCCCAAGGAGCTGATCGAGGACGTGGTGGGATTTCTGACGCCGAACCTCGAAGTCGAAGTCGAGTTCTATGAAACGACGCCGCTCAACGTCACGCTGCCGAAAACGGTCGCGCTCAAGGTGGTGCGGACCGAGCCGGGAATGAAGACGGCGGCGGTGAGCAATACGCTGAAGCCGGCGACGCTCGAGACCGGAATGACAATCCAGGTGCCGCATTTCGTCGCCGAGGGCGACACGATCACGATCAACACCGAAACCCACGAGTACCTGTCACGCTCGAAGTAACGCGCGCGAGTCGATAGTTGACTAGCGCGCGCCAGACGGATCGACATGCTGCGCGCGATCGCAAGGCTGCAACCGGGCGCGCACAGCCGCATCCGATACGGTTCGGGCCGAACCTCTACATCGCGCATACGCAGCCGGGATTCGAGGGGATCGCGGCTGAGGAAATAGCAGGACGAATCCGCGGCGCCCGCGAGCTCGCGCGGCGAGTGGTGCCCGATCGCGCCGGGATGACGATTTTTTTCGCGCCTGCCGCCGGGAAACTGGGTGTGCTGCGGACTGCTGAGGACCTGTTCGGGCTGGCCGGTTACCGGGCCGGCGTTGCGCCCGAGACCGCGGCGCTGGACAAAATTCGCGCAGCGGCGCGCGAAGCGCCGCTGGTTGAGGCCGCGCTGCAGGCGCGCGTCAAGGTCTCGCCGGGGACGCGCGCGGGCCGTCGGCTCAAGTTCCGCGTGATCGCCAGGATGGCGGGCGAGCACGAATTCCGGCGCGTCGATTTTCAACGCGCGGTCGAGCGCGGGATTCTCGAGCGAGTCGATCACACCTGGCGCCTGGAAGAAATGGACGCCGACGTCGAGTTCTGGGCGACGATGATCGACGCCGAGTTTTTTCTGACGGTGAGGCTCAGCGACGAGCGCATGCGGCATCGCGACTACAAAGCGGCGCATCGCCCCGCCTCCCTGCGCGCGTCGAGTGCGGCGGCGCTGGGGTGGCTGTCGCAGCCGCGCGGGGACGACGTCGTGCTCGATCCATTTTGCGGCGCGGGAACGATCCTGATCGAGCGGGCCCAGCTGGGGCGCTACGCGATGCTGCTGGGCAGCGATCGCGATCATGCGGCGCTGGCGGCGGCGCGGATCAATGTCGGCGCGCGTTACAAGCCAATCCAGCTCGAGAACTGGGACGCGGGTGCGCTCCCGCTCGGCGACGCCAGCGTAGATAAAATCGTCACCAACCTGCCGTGGGGATTGCGCTACGGATCGCACGGCGAGAATCGAAAACTCTATCCGCTGTGGTTCAGGGAGTTCACGCGCGTAATCAAGAGCGGCGGCGTGATGGTGATGCTGACGGCGGAGTGGCGGCTGATGCGCGAGCTCGAGCGCAGCCGCAAGATCGCACCGAGCAGGATTATCCGCGTGTCGGTGCTCGGCAGGCCGGCGGCGATTTACGTGTGCCGCAAGGACCAGGACGCGCTACCTGGCCGGAGAGAAGAAGGCCAGAATCGCGTTTGAGATCCGGCGGGGCTCGCTGCCGTCGATGGGCACAACATACGCCGTCGGCGGCGGCGCAAATCCCAGCGACTGCTCCGGCGATCCCGCTAATCGCACGCCGGCGTAAATGAACGCCGATGAATCGGGCGACCAGATGGTGTGCGACACGGCGAGCTGGTCGAAGTAACGGTATGCAATCGATTCGTCGGGCGTCGCGAGAAAGTTGCCGAGCGCTTTTTCGGCGCCAGTCTTAACGTCAACGACGGACCAGGTGTAGTACGGTTTCTCTTCCGGGACGCCGATGTACGCGAGATGTCGCGAGTCGGGCGCGAAGAAAAATGCGGCGACGTCGTTCTTGGTCAACCATTTCGAATTCGCGCTGGCGACGTCGACCAGCTTGATCCCGTGATAGGTGGGATTCTGCGGCGTGATCGCCGTCGAGTACGCCAGATGCGCCGAGTCCGGCGCCCACACGAAGCTGTTCTCGCCGACCGGCAAACTCACGACGGAGCGCGGATGTCCGGCGTCGGCGTCGGCCACCACGATGTTCGATTCGGCGTGGTAGTTCGCGATGTAGGCGAGATGCTTGCCGTCAGGCGACCAGGCGGGAGTCTTGAACGGTGTGCGTCCGCTCGAGAGCACCTTGACAATGCTCTGGCTGGTGGGCGTCAGGCTCATCAGCGAAACCTGTTCGGTGCGATCCGAGTCGAGGGCGAGCGTGTGCAACGCAACCTCGTCGGGCCGCGCGCCCCAATCGAAGTACAGAGGCATCCCGGTGGTGACGATTCTGACGGGAGCCGATTCCTTGACCTCGGCCAGCACCAGGCTGAGTCCGCGCGGTTCGCCGAGCAGAAACGAAAGATGCTGCGCGTCGGGCAGCCAGGCCAGGTACACGATACGCTCGGCGCGGCTTTCAAAGATTTGCGTCGGCTGGCTCCGCGCAAGATCGTAAACCCATACCGCGAACGAATTGTCAGCTTGCTTGTGAGTCTCGGACAAATACGCCAGGCGCTTGCCGTCGGGCGAGAACGTCGGCCATCCGTAGTCAATAGCGCTTTCGGGGCCCGCGTCGGGGACTGAGTCGGCGACCGGCACGATCCCGCCGTGGCGCCGGACGTGGATCGCGGCTGCCTTGCAGGTGATGCATTTCGGCTCCGAACATTTGGTATCGCAGTAGTAGATGTTGGAATCAGTGCCTACGAAAGTGATCGCACCCGGCGGCGGCGGCGCGCCATGAGCAATCGTCGCGAGGGCGAATTGAAAAATGACGGCCGCGGCTGCGGAAACTCGCAAGCATGCACGAACGGAGCGCGTCACTGATGTCGTCATCGCGTTTAAGAATTGCGCCTGCAGCAGTGCCAAGGCAAGAACGATCCTGCGCGGGAACCCACCTGTATCCGGGCGCGGCGGCGATTGACCGCCACGTGTTGACACGACCGCGGCCAATCACGCAAAGTTGAGGACATGCGCCGAGTTGCAATTATTTTTGTGCGCCGCGTTTTTTGTTGTGCTGCCCACAATCTCGCACGCGCAGTACAACGACACCGATCAACAGAATCCCAAGGAATATCACGACGAGGATTCGCAGGCGCTCGCGATCATCGCCGACCTGCTCTATCCCATTGGGTACGCGGCCGAATGGCTGGTCGCGCGTCCGATGCACTACCTGGCCAATGACAGTCCGGCAGCGCCGGTTTTCACGCCGGTGGGGGGCAATGACAGCACGCCGCCGCCGCCGGTTCCCATTATTCCCGACAACACGATGGAGTCGGCGTCGTCGTCCACGACACCGCAGGATTGGTCACCTACGCGGTCGCCGGTCACCACGAACGCTACCGTGATCAAGCAGGCAGGGCAGTCATCTACGGCGCCGTCGAGCAGTCAGCCGGCGCTTCACTGAATTTTCGCATATCGCTGTGAAACATCGTCATTGACGCAATCTTGCGGAGCGTTCGGGGTTAACTTTTTTCATCCTTGAACGGTGCGCATCCTTGGGTAAATGGGAATTTTTGCTGAATCGAATACGTCGAATCTGGTGTGGATGAGCTCATGCAGGTTTGTCCCAGCTGGGAGGTAACGTCACTTAGATGGCTGCTGGACTCAAAGAGAAGGCTCCGACAGGCCCCGCCGAACTCAAGAAGCGGCGCGAGGACGAGAAGGCGAAGCGCAACAAGGAAGATTCCGAGCTCGGCACGTTGTGGAGCCGGCGCGATTTTCTGGGCGTGCTCGGATGGGCGGGGTTCGGTGCATTCTCGCTGATCGGTCTGCTCGCGGCGGTTCGCTCGGCGTTTCCGCGCGTGCTCTTTCTGCCGCCCTCGAAATTCAAGGCCGGCTTGCCGGACGATTACGTGGTTGGCGAAGTGAGTGAAAAGTACAAGCAGGACTTCCGCACCTGGATCATTCGCACCAAGGCGGGTTTCTACGCCATCTTCGCCAAATGCACCCATCTGGGATGCACCCCGCGATGGTTGAAGACCGAGCAGAAGTTCAAATGTCCGTGCCACGGCTCGGGCTACTACATCAGTGGACTCAACTTCGAAGGGCCGGCGCCGCGCCCGATGGATCGATTCAAGATCTACGTTGGCGACGACGGACAGCTGGTGGTCGATAAGTCGGTCGTGTACACGATGGAACCCGGCGTCGATCCGAATGAACAGTATCCCGAAAGCATCCTGAAGCTCGCCTGATAGAGGATTTGGAACTGCGCGAGGCGGACGCAGCTCGGCAAAAAGAGCCGCGCCTTTTTTTGTTTTTTCATTGGGGAGGAAATTCTCAGCGATGCCATTAATCAAAGCCGGTAACATCAACCTCAACTATGAAACTTACGGCGACGGCGAGCCGTTGCTGCTGATCATGGGATTTGCGATGTCGGGCGCCGCCTGGATTCCGTCGTTGCCGTTTTTCAGCGGTTTCAAGTGCATCTATTTTGACAATCGCGGAACAGGACTCAGCGACAAGCCTGAAGGTATCTACACCATCGAAGGCATGGCCGATGATGCGAGCAACCTCTTGCGCGCGCTGGGAATCGCAAAAGCAAAAGTGTTCGGAGTATCGATGGGCGGAATGATCGCGCAGGAGCTGACGCTCAGGCATCCCGAGCAGGTCGCCAAGGTCGTGCTCGGATGCACGATGGCCGGAGGACCAACCGCGAAAATGGCGGCGCCGGAGATCCTCGAAAAACTAAACACGGCAAACAAGATGATGGCGACCGATCCCGACAAGGGCTTCGACATCCTGCTGCCAGCGATCATGCCGCCGGAATTCGTCGCCGAACATCCCGAGATCAAAGCGATGATGGTCGCGGGCATGAAGACGCTCCCACCCATGCCGGCGGAGACCGCGGATCGCACGATGGCGGGAATGTCGCAGTTCAACGCGTACAATCGGCTGCCGCTGATCAAGTGCCCGGTGCTGATCGTGCACGGCGACAAGGATGTGCTCGTGCTGCCAGAGAACGCCTACCTCATCAAGAGCAAAATCCCGCAGGCCGAGTTGTACATGATCGCGGGCGCGGGACATGCATTTCAGGCGGCAGATCCGGTCGGGATTCACCAAAAGATAGTCGCCTGGCTCAGGAACTGAGACGGATCGAGCAGGCCGGCGCGCGGTCCGCTGAGTGAGCGTCTTCGCCTGCTCTATTTCCCGGTTCCATTGAGGTGAATGACCTGCGGGTCGTTGGTCGCGTTGTCATGAATCGTGAGGGTGCCGCGCCGCGAGCCGGCCAGGATAGGCTTGAACACCAGGCCTATCGTGCATTTCTGTCCGGGACTCAGGGCCGTAACCGACGCGCAAGTCGTAAGTCCCTGGGTGACAGAGAAGTCGCCCGTGAAATTCCATCCCTCAAGCGTGATTGGCACGGCCTTCTTCTTGCTTGGGTTTGATAGCGTGACCGTTTGAACATTGCTCGCCGCTTCGGTGGCGACCTTCCCAAACTTTACCTTTTTGGGCGCGTATTTGAGCGCTGAAGAAACGGCGGTCGGAACGGGAGATGGAGTGGCGGTTGCGGTCGGCGTCGAAGTCGATGTGGCAGTTGGAGTTGAGGTCGCAGTGGCGGTAGGAGTCGAGGTCGCCGTTGCAGTGGCGGTCGCAGTAGCCGTCGCGGTTGCGGTTGGCGTCGGAGTCCTTGTCGATGTGGCTGTCGCAGTTGGCGTCGCCGTGGCGGTCGCAGTAGCGGTCGCGGTTGCGGTTGGCGTCGGAGTCCTTGTCGATGTGGCTGTCGCAGTCGGCGTCGCCGTAGCGGTCGCAGTGGCGGTCGCGGTTGCAGTTGGCGTCGGGGTCCTTGTCGATGTGGCTGTCGCAGTTGGCGTCGCCGTGGCGGTCGCGGTTGCAGTTGGCGTCGGATGCGGTGCACTTGTGAATGCGCTCGCAAATGCCGTCATATCCACGCTGCCCCATCCTGTGACCTGATCGTATCCCGGGCCTGCCGTGAAGCCGGTCACGCCGTTGTAAGTGTTGTTTCCGCTGACTACGTCGTCGAAGCCGTCGGCGGCAAGGCCGGCGTTGGCGAGGCTGTAAATCGCCGGGTTGAGGAGACCGAGACGGGTGTTGCCTGATGCCACTGCGAGGACCCGCGAGTAGCCTGCCCACAGCGGGGCGGCGAGACTCGTGCCTCCCCAACAGCACTGGATCTGTGCCGCACCGTCCACGTCGGCGCCGATGAAGACGTATGGCGCCCATGCAATCATCGCAACGTCGGGGATGTCGCGCGCGGTGTCGGCCGGCACTCCCTCTCCGGTCTGCCATGCGGGTTTCGAGAAGATAGCGCTTTTGCCGCCGCCGCTGCGATTCCACCCGCTCTCGATTCCGCCCGGAGCGACGCGGACCACGCTGATATCATTGCCAGACGCATCGTATTGCGGATTGAAGGTCGTCCCGCCGACGGCGGTGACGTGCGGGCTTGCCGCCATCTCGCTCGGGTTTTGGCTCGTGCCAGTGACGCAGGTCCCGGCCGCCGAAGAGTACTGCAAGCCTGCTGCACCCCAATCGCCCGAGGCGATGAAGATCGACTGCCCCTGGCTCGCGGCCTGCGCAAACATCGAATCGAGGCCGGTGTAGAAGCTCGACGACTCGCCGCAATAGATGAAGCTGATGCTGATTGCGCCGCAAGCGTTATCGGTCACGCTGTTCTTGATCGAATCGTAGACATCGCTGCCGACGTACGCGCGGATCGGAGTGCCCGGCGCAGTCGCATGGGCGTAATCGATGTCGAGAAGTGTCTCAACCTCATCGCCGTTGGTGCCCGGCGAACTGCCGTCTGGATAGACGCGTGTGATAGCCGCGGGTGCGAGGCCGAAGGTGCTGTCATACAGAGTTACCGCCGAGTCGAGATAGTCGGAATCTTCGTCGAGCGCAACGCAATCCGGCGAGGCCGTACCGGTGTTTCCGGCGCCGAGAAGAGACGCCTCGTCGTAAAACGTCTCCACGTCGCCTGGTCCAAACGCGGTCGAACCCTCCTCCGTAGCTCCCGGCGTTTGCAGAAGGGCCTCAGGGCTACTGCCGGTGACGTCGGCGAGCGCAAGAGTCTCCGGTTTGCGCGGCGTATGCGCGCGCGGCGGCGGGCTCCGATGCAATCCCGCAGGCACCGCCGCGTGCATGTTGTCCAGGCCGATGATTGAAACGACAAGGCCGTCAAACTCCGCGGGAATGGTGGGATCCGTCGTATTGGCAAATGACCTGCCTTCGGACACGACGGTCGTGGAAAAAGCGCGCTCGGCGGTCTCGGCGTCGCCGCTGGCCTGAATCGTGCGCCCGAGCCGATCGACTGACGTGACCTCGAAGCCCTCTCCTTTGAGCCAGTCTGCTACCGCGCCGATCTGTTTCTCGCTCGGTCCGAAGCGACTGGCGAATGCCTGGGGTGTGAGCCACTGATGGTAGCGCGGCGAGGCCCGATTTTGCTGATCGGCGAGTAGCTGCTTGAGCGCGGCCCGGTGGCGCAGACCCAACACTACCGTTAGCGCGAGCGGCATCGTGCGCTCTGCGCGCACCGCCCCTGCGAGAGCCGCCGCTTCAGCCGGATGGTTGCCCCGAAGCTGGACCGGGCCGGCGGGAATGGCTTGCCCCATCACGAGAGCGCAGGCCGCGACCGCAACGGCTGCCGCAAGCACTCTCGCCAATCTTTGCCTAGCAGGGTGTTGAAAAATACAAACTGACGGATTTGGATACGTACTTACTGATCTCCAATGATCTCAAGACGCTCCTATGCTTCGCGATCAGAGACTAATTTTCCAAATTCACCCATTA
>Ga0074044_10001407_pt1 | contig 21770 bp, 17 predicted proteins | sample BogForMeECP23OM1_FD_94443 | JGI IMG/M metagenome (GOLD analysis project Ga0074044, IMG submission 94443) | Bog forest soil microbial communities from Calvert Island, British Columbia, Canada - Bog Forest MetaG ECP23OM1 | ecosystem: Environmental > Terrestrial > Soil > Wetlands ...
CGGGACGCAATTTCATGGCTTTTTGTTGCGGTGGGACAATCGCTCCACGACGTAGAAGTTCACCGGGATGATGAATATGCCCAGCAACGTCGAACCGAGCATGCCGCCAATCACCACCGTTCCCAGAGTCTCGCGCGAAATCCCGCCCGCCCCGCCGGCCAGCCAAAGCGGAATGCAACCGAAAACAAAGGCGAACGAAGTCATCAGAATCGGCCGCAAACGAATGCGCGCGCCGGTCAGCGCGGCCTCGGCCAGCGATTTGCCGTGTTCGAATTCCCGCTTGGCAAATTCCACAATCAAGATCGCGTTTTTGGCCGAAAGCCCGATCAACATGATCAATCCAATCTGCACATAGACATTGTTCTCGAATCGGCGCGACCACAGCGCCAGAAACGCGCCCAGCACGGCCACGGGCGTGCTGATCAACACACTGATGGGCAACGACCAGCTTTCATAGAGCGCGGCCAGGATCAAAAACACAAAAATCAAGGACAAGCCAAAAACAGCGATGCGCGGCACCCCGCGGGCCGCCTGCTGTTCCTGAAATGACATGCCGTAGTAATCGTAGCCCATCCCCGAGGGCATCGCCTGGTCGAAAACGTCCTCCAGCGCCTTGGTCGCCTGATCCGAACTGTAGCCCGGGGCAGCGTTGCCGTTGATCTGCGCCGACCGGTACTCGTCATAGTGCATGACGAATTCGGGGCCGACATGGCGCTCCGCTTTGGCCAGCGCCGACAACGGAACACTCTGGCCCAGCCGATTGCGCACATAGAACAACCCGAGGTTGTCCACGCTCGAACGATACTTGTCTTCCGCCTCGACATACACCTGCCACTGCCGGCCAAAGCGGTTGAAATAGTTGACAAAGTAGCCGCCCATGAATGTTTGCAGCGTCTTATAGACCTCGCCGATATCGACCCCTTGCTTGAGGACTTTGTCGCGGTCCACGTTGATGAAAATCTGCGGCACGCTGGGCAGATAGGTGGTGCTCAAGCCGGTCAGTTCCGGTCGCTTGGCCGCTTCAGCCATGAATTTGTTCAGGTTTGTCGTCAAAAAGCCCGCGTCCCGGCCCAGCCGGTCTTCCAGAATAAAGGTGAATCCGCCGACGGCGCCGACGCCCGGGATGGCCGGGGGCGGCAGGCAGAGCGCCCTGGCTTCGGGCAGCGCCGCCAGTTCCTTGTTGAGGCGCTCGCGAATGGCCCTGGCCTGCTCCTCTTTTTTGGTGCGTTCATCCCACGGCTTGAGGGTGACGAAAAACAGGGCGTTGTAAGTCGTTTGCGCCTGGCTGACCAGGCTGAATCCCAGCACCGTTGAATAATACTTGATGCCGGGTGTATGGCTAAGAATGGCCTCAACCTTTCGGCAAAAGGCGTCCGTGCGCGGCAGGGCCGCGGCGTTGGGAAGCTGGATATTGATGTACATGTAGCCTTGGTCCTCCTCCGGCAGAAACGAGGATGGCAACTTGCGTCCGATCAGAACGGCCACCACCATCACCCCCGCCAGGAGCACCAGGCTGAGCGCGCTCCGCCGAATGAGCAGGTCGCTCCAATGGACATAGCGGTTTCTCGCCCGCCCGAAGACGCGGTTGAACCAGTCGAAGAATCTCCGCAGCGGACTGTGCGACTGCCCTTTGGGCTTGAGCAGCAGGGCGGCCAGCGCCGGACTGAGGGAAAGGGCGTTAAAGGCGGAGAAGATCACCGAGATGGCGATGGTCAACGCGAATTGCTGATAAAGCCGGCCTGTGATGCCCGGAATAAAAACCGTCGGCACAAACACGGCCGACAAAATCAAAGCGATCGCCACCACCGGGCCGGCGACTTCCTCCATCGCCTTGAACGCCGCGTCCTTGGGCATCATTCCTTCCTCAATGTGCCGCTCGACGGCTTCGACGACGATGATGGCGTCATCGACCACCAACCCGATGGCGAGCACCAGACCAAAGAGGGACAGCGTGTTGATGGAGAACCCGAAGACCGGGAATAGAGTAAAGGTGCCCACCAGCGAAACCGGCACCGCCAGCAACGGAATCAAAGTCGCTCTCCAGCCTTGCAGGAAAACATAAACGACAATCACCACCAGCAGCAATGCTTCCCACATGGTCGTTACGATTTCCGCGATGCCGCGGCTGACCGCCAAAGTCGTGTCGAGTGACACGGCGTAATCGAGGTCCTGCGGGAACTGCTGCTTGAGCTGGTTCATCAGGTTCTTGACGTCCCTGGCGGCGTCGAGGGCGTTGGAGCCGGGCAGTTGGTAAATCGCCATGACTGCGGCGGGACGGCCATTGAGTCGGCCGGCGATGCTATAAAGCTGCGCGCCCAATTCGATGCGCGCCACGTCCGCCAGCCGCACCACCGAGCCGTCGGGATTCTCGCGCACGACAATCCGCCCAAACTCCTTTTCACTCACCAACCGGCCTTGCGCCGTGGCTGTGTAGGTGAACTCCTGATCCGGCGCCGAAGGTGGGCCGCCGATCTGGCCGGCGGGATTGACCGTGTTCTGACTGTTGACGGCGTTGATGACGTCGCTGACGGTCAGGTTGAGTTTGGCCAATTGATCCGGTTTGATCCAAAACCGCATCGCGTACTGGCCCGCGCCAAAGACGTTGATGTTGGAGATGCCCTTGACCCGCGTGATCTGATCAACCAGGTTGATGTAGGCGTAATTGGCCAGGAAGGTGGCGTTGTAGGTGCCGTTCGGCGAGTAGAGCGCCACCAGCATCATCGGGGTGGTGGGCGACTTCAAAATCGTCACCCCGTAATTCTGCACCAGCGCCGGCAATTGCGACGCCGCCTGCGCCTCGCGCAACTGCGTCAGCATCTGGTCGATGTTCGGGTCCGTCTTGACATCGAAGTTGACCACCATGCGCATGACGCCGTTGTTGGCGTTGATGGAATACATGTAGTTCATGTTGTCCACCCCGCTCATTTGCTCTTCGATGGGCGTGGACACCGACTGCTGCACCGTTTCGGCGTCCGCGCCGACGAACGTCGTTTGAATGCGGATTTCCGGCGGCACCACGCTGGGGAACTGCGCAATAGGCAGCGTCATCATCGAAACCATCCCGACCAAAACCATCAGAATGGCGATGACCATGGCCACGATGGGACGGTTGATGAAGAAGCGGTACATGATGCCAACGATTCAAGCGCCCCGGCTCATCCCTGCTTGCCTCCGGCGGGCGGGGCCGCCGGTGGCGGGGCCGCCTGGGAGGGAGCGAACGGTTGCGGATCCACAACCGCCCCTTCTTTGATTTTCTGGACCCCCTCGGTAATGACCCGGTCGTTGGGCTCAAGCCCTTTTTCGATCAGCCAATCATTGCCCACCTGTTCCCCCACCCGGACCGGCCTGAGATGGGCCTTGTTCTGCGAGTCAACAGTGGCCACCAGGAAGGAACCCTGCAATTCCATCACCGCGCGTTGCGGCAGAAGTATCGCTCCGTGGCGCGTTTCGGTCTTCGCCCGCACCAGCGCGTATTGGCCGGGGCGCAGGATGAAATCGGGATTCGGGAACAGGCCGGCTATCTGGAGCGTGCCGGTATTGACATCGAACTGCCGGCTGGAGAAGAACCATTTGCCCGGGACAGGATAAGTCGAGCCGTCAGAAAGAATCAGCTGCAATTCCATCTCCGCCCGATACGCGGCCCTTTCCGCCTCATTGGTGAATTGGTGGCAAAAGGCCAGATAAGATTGCTCGCTGATACTGAAATAAGCCCGCATTGGATCAATGGTTGACACCGTCGTCAGCACCGCGCTGCCCGGCCCGACCAGGTCTCCGATTTGCGCTTGCGCCAAGCCCGCAATGCCGTCCACCGGCGAAGTGATCCTGGTAAAACTGAGATTCAGCCGGGCGCTCTCCACCGCCGCCTGGTCCGCCACCACCGCCGCCTTGGCCATGAGATTGGCCTGTACGGCGTCGTCCAATTCTTGCTGGCTGACGGCTTGCTCCCTGGCCAGAGGCGTGTAACGGTTCACATCCAACTCCGTCTTGCCCAGCATCGCCTGGTCCTGCTCCAGCTTGGCCAAAGCCTGATCCAGCGCCGCCTGGAAAGGCCTCGGGTCGATCTCAAACAACAAGTCCCCTTGCTTTACCCTGCCGCCTTCGACGTAATCCTGCTTCAGCAGGTAGCCGGTGACCTCGGCGCGAATCTGGGCGTTGGGATAGCCGTCGAGAGTTCCGATCCATTGCTGATAAATCGGCACCTCCCGGGGCGAAACGGTCAAGACAAGCACCTTCGGCGGCGGCGGCGCAACCGGCGCCTCGCGTTTGCAACCTCCGACCAAAAGAATCAACAAACTCACTCCCAAAAGAGCCGTTTTCTTCGTCATTCTCAAATACCCACAATCCAGAGGGCGCGCTAAGATGGCAGAAGACCATTCCGAGTCAAGGATCAACCGCTCTGCTTGGCCGTCAATTCTTGAATTTGGAGCGGGCTGTAGTCCGGATTTTCTGACAGTCTGAATATTTCAAAGCGTTCATCAAGGCCGAACGGCGCCACTCAAAAGTTGACGTAAGGTGTGCGTCTGACGGAGCATGTCTGGTTTCAGGTGTCAGATTGTGAAAGCATGTCGGCATGGATTCTTCAAAAACCGGATCCGGTCGCAAGCACTAGAGTGCCGAGCAACGTCAACCGTTGCTGACGCGCTTTCATCAAAGCCAATTACCTGAGGGTGAGTAACGCCCAAGTTATTCACAAGACCACCCGACCGGTTTTAACCGGTTTATCACCCGGCCGGAACACAGATTTTGGTGATTTAAGCCGGATTCAACGATAAAGAAACAGGGCGGCCTCTCGCCCGCCCTGCTCATGACCAACTTGGAGCCTCAACTTACGGACTGGTAACTCTATAGAATTGTTGCGGTTTGCCTGTCGCTTGGGAATCGTTGAACTGATAGTTGCCAAACAACACCTCGGTCGGATGTCCCAAATTCTGCCATTGGCCAAACGGCAGTCCCAGGTTGGTTGTGCCCCAGACAGTGAAGTCCGCACTTGCGCCCGGAACATTGCTGAAACTGAATTGTGATCCAACACCGCCAGTAAATGTCATTCCGGCCAGCGTCGGCACCGTAATCGCCGCCGGCAGATTCGTGCTGGTGGCATAAAAGCTAAGGTTGTCAATGCCATAGCCCTGGCCGCTGCCGGTGGGATCATTAATGGACCATACCAGCCACAATGCCGAACCCGGCGTCCACGAGGTGGTCAGCGGCAGGTAGGCGGCGCCAAGGTTGGTTTGATTGACTGCCAATGTTCCGTTTGTCGGCCCTACAGCAGATGCAACTGGAAAGCTAAAGCTCAGACTGTTTACAGGGTTATTGGTCGCTTGAGCTATTACCCCACCCGCCAAGAATGGGGAATTGACACCTGCGGAATCAATCGTGTAACCAAAAGCCAAGGTCTTGGGTTTGGTTCCCTTTTTCCAATACTCGCCCACGAATTGCAGGCTGATGTAGTTCAGATTGTGTGTGGTCTGGTTGATTAATTTCAAACCGAAATGAGTCCCACCGGAAGTGCTGGTCGCTATCAACCCAAGCGCGCGGTTGGTGCTAAGAGCAAGACTGTTGGTTAAACCAAAACTGATGATGCCGCCCGTGGTCTGGTCGCCCCAACTGGCGCCCAATTGCGCTCCCGTCGTGTCGCCATCACATTCGCCATACCATCCAGACATGGTGGTGCTCAATCCCAATCCATCCACATTGCCCGACGGGAAATACACGGGGAAGGCAAAGTCGAACGGATTGGACAACGAGTAGGTGACGCCACCGATTGTGACCGGGCCGCCCCCGCCAACGGTATTGACAGTCGTGAGGCCGGGATTGGGCAGCGAATCGAAGTTTTGAGTGTAAACCTGATTGGAATATCCCACATAAGATGGGGCCGGCGGAATGATGACAATAACCGAGGCCACCTGGCTGGTGATGCTGCCGCCCAGATTGGTGATGACACAGAAATAATTGGTGGCATCGGCAACCGTGGCCCCACTGATGGTCAGGGTGCTGGTCGCAGAACCGCTGAATTCGTTGGCATCCGTCAGATGTGCCACCGGGTTGGTGTTCCCTTGATACCACTGATAACTCAACGGCGGGGTTCCGCTGATTGATGACACGGACAAGGAGTTGGTTTGTCCCTGCAACATTACCAGCGACACGGGCTGGCCGCCGCTGGGGATGGTCGGCGGACGATATTGTACCGTCAACACAGCCACCAGATTGGAAATCCCGCCTGCCGAATTGGTCGCGCCGACCGAATAACTGCCCGCATCAGAGAGTTGAACATTGGTGATGGATAGCGTCGAATTCGTTGAGCCGATGTAACCTGAGCCGCTCCCATTGGGGCCATCCGTCAACCGGGTGTTTCCAAAATACCACTGGAAGATGAACGGCGGGGTTCCTCCGGTGGGATTGCCAGCAATATTTAAGTTGTCGCCGATGTAATTTGTCAGATGCTGGACCGCGTTGGTGTCTGCGGGCGGAACCGTTATGGCCGACACCGTCAAAACGGCCACCGAACTGGTGACAGCACCGTACTGGTTGGTGATGATGACGCTGTAACTGCCTTGGTTGGTCAAACTGGAATGAAGAAAAGTCAAAATGTTGGTGTTTGCTCCCGTGATGTTGGAATTATTCGTGACGTTGGTCCCATTTTCCTGCCACCGATAGCTCAAAGGATAAACCGAATTGGCTGCCACGCTGAAACTCGCCGTGACATTGGTGGTGGTGGATACATCCACCGGTTCCGAGGTGATCAGCGGGCGCAGGTCAGGAGTGAAATCAAGACCGCGAAAACCCTCATTGGGCCCATTGGCCGCCGCCAAGGTCTGGGCAACGAGATTCGTGCCCGGATCGCCGGCATCCACGATGCAGATCAGGCGGTTGGAGCAGACATCGCCGGCGGAGTCCGCAGATTCCATCGTGGTCGCATAAATCACCGGATTGGTGCCGCTAAAGTCCACCGCCACGCCAAAGCAACCTTGATTCGCCGCCTTTTGAGCGGACGTGCCGAGATTGGTGGGGCCAAAAATGTATGAGGAACTCCATACTCCCAGATTATTGACATATTTCACGATTCCCAATTTGTTGTCGGCGGCATAAACAATGGTGTTTGAAGTGTTCATGTCGAACGCCAAAACGTTTTGTACCGCGGCGCCGTTCACAGTGCCGAAGTCCAGAAAAAGATTGGTGGTGATGATATCTTGCACATTGCCGGGTGCCCACGGCAATGGCACCAAACCGCCGCCGTTGAAGGAAAAGTTCACAAAATCATATATGCCGTTGTTCAAGGCGCCGCCCGCCTCATTTTTGCAGAGCATGTAAAGAACGCCATTGATTATTTTCAGGTCATAGCCGGATTCGACATAGTTTTGAACCACTTCCGGATACGATGATATGTTGCCGTTCCAGAACAAAGTTCCACTTTCCGAAAAACTTCCGGTTGCGGTGCCGGCCACCGTGCCGCACCCCCAAAAATCATTGGTGCCATCAGTCGCGATGCCCCGGGGATTGTCCTGGGTGATGCCGGGTAGAAGTCCGAACCATTCCTGAGATTGGTATGCCACATTAAAATTCGTGAAAGCGTCAACCAGGCCGAAACCGCGGGTGCAATCGCTCGAAGAAGATGGCGTAGCGGTCACGTTGGTCAAATCCCCGTGATAACCGGTGACCGCAATGAACTGGCGGTCGGCTGAACGCGTGATCCCCTGCCCTTCAGACCCGGCGTGAAGATTGAACCACATGGAATTCACGCCATTGGTCGGCAGCGCCACGGTCAGCATCGGGCTGGTTTGGTTGGTTATGACCGGATCATACTCGTCTATGAACGTGGGAAACCGCCGGTCGCTGAAAGTAAAAACCCCGTCGCCGCCCCGGAACACGGCCAGTTTGCCGGGAATAAAGGTCAGATTGGTGTTTTGCGCCTGGACCGCCAGCGCCACTAGTGCCATTAAACCTGACGTGATAATGATTTTTTTCATTTTTATTTTTGTATATTTTGTCGGCTCAGTTTTATTAATGAGCATATTAATCCTCTAAATGACGCCGCAATTATCCAAAGCCGTGTGACAATCTCATGACCACTATGTAACGATACTGTGACTTTTACTTATGTGAATTATTTTGTCACCTGATTGTAACCTCTTCTCCATACGCCCGTAACCTTGCCCGGACAACATCTTCTCATTGGATTGATTCGTCTTCCTTAAGACTTTGGCTTGAGGACAAACATTGGGGTTGGGTCGTCGGAAAAACGTGAGAGGAACAAAAACATGAAATCAAAACGCACCTGTGGATTCACACTCATCGAGCTGTTGGTGGTGATCGCCATCATTGGCATTCTGGCCTCGATACTTTTGCCGGCCCTGGCCAAGGCAAAAATCAAGGCCCAACAAATCGCCTCTTTGAGCAACCTGAAGCAATGGGCCCTGGCTCAAACCATGTATGTGGATGACAGCAATCAAATATTGCCGATGACAAAAATCCCCGACGGCACGCCCGGTGCGCCGCCCGGTTACAATGAGGATACTCCGACTTGGGGCGATCTGGTTGATTTTTTTGCAGCGGGTCAGGGCAACGGCGCGTGGTTCAATGTGCTCCCACCTTATATCGGCAGCAAACCCCTCTATGCTTATGCAGCTCAAATTAACAACGGCATCGCCCTCTATAACTCGGGCAGATCCATTTTCCAATGTCCCTCGGCACAATTGGATCCAACCCTCAACCCGAACAACCGGGTGATTTTCGAATATGGAATGAACTCCAAAGGCATGTGGGGGAACTACGGAACCACCACCAACTATCCGGTGCGAACCGGCATCATCAAACATCCTTCCGCGTTTGTCCTGTTCTCTGACAATCGGGTTCTCATCGCTGATGAACCCTCTTACGATACCAGCACCACGACCCTCGGCAGCCCGCAAAATTACACCAGCCGTCTTTCCATGCGCCATAACAGGGGGGCCAACATTTCCTTCAGCGACGAACACGCCGCTTGGTTCAAGTACGACAATGTCGTTGTCAACAGCGGCGGCAAACCCAGCGACCCGGGAATATCCGATGTCAACTGGGGTTACGACGGCACGTCGGTTGACGGCATACAGTGATTTTTTTGGCGCCGTTTCACTGCTTTATTCCTTAACCAGACCATGCGACCATCACTGCTCCATCATATCCGCGCACTAACCATCATCGCGCTTGGTTTTGCCCTGCCCACCGTGGCGCTGCGCGCCGCCGACACGATGGCTGAACCGACCCAGCCGGTTCAAACCAGCCATCTGCATTATCTGGCCGACGGCCAGCCCGATGCCGTCGCCCTCCTCGCACCGCCGCCGCTGGCGGATTCGCCGGAACAAGCTGCTGACATGGCGGAAGTCCGCGCCGTCTGCCATGCCGCGCCCAGCAACGATGTCCCCGTTGCCTTTTCAGAAAAGAAATTTTCCGTTTTCAATTTCACCCCGGCCGTCGGCGCGTTCTTTCAATCGAACACCCTGCCGAAGACCACGGCTTTTTTTAAGCGCATGCAAAAAGACGCCGCTGCCGTGACCGACAACGCCAAGGATTATTATAAACGTCCCCGCCCGTATGTTCTCGATCCCAGCCTCGCGTCCGGCAAACTGGAAAAAAGCTTCAGCTATCCCAGCGGCCATTCCACGGAATCCATGGTCCTGGCCCTGGTGCTCGCCGATTTGTTTCCCGATAAACGTGACGCCATTATCGCCGAAGCCCGCTCCCTCGGTTGGCATCGCGTGGAAATAGCCCGGCATTATCCAACCGACATCTATGCCGGACGCGTCTTTGCGCAAGCCATCGTCCGCCAGATGAAGAAAAACGATGCGTTCCAGAAAGACTTTGCCTCCGCCAAAGCTGAAGTTGCCGCCGCGCAAAGCGCCGGCAACAACTAGAACTGCCCGCCGCCCCCCCACACGCGCAGGCGCCCCTCCTGCGCGTGCTTCATTTGTAATACGCGTTTGTTACATTTGAATTGCCACTCGTGACGAGGGCGTGCTTTGCGAAGCGGAACAGGCGTGGTCGCAGGGGAAACGGGCCGACCGTCAGCCCGTGCACCGAAGCAAAGCCCGCGTTGGTCATGGCGGGGTTATGTTATGTCTCGCGCGAATATCAATTTGTTTCCGCATTTAACCCGGTCATAATCATTGACTTTTCCCCGCCAAAAACCTTAATTGCCGACCATGAGTTCATTATTGATAAGTCTATCATCGCGACAATTGCGCCGGGCGGCGGCAATAAAAGAGAAAATTCAATCGCTCGAAAAGAAACTTGGTCGGATTTTAGGTTTTCCAACCAAACCTGTCGCTCGTGCAGTTTCGAAAAAGAGACGGAAGATGAGTGCGGCAGGCAGAGCGAAGATTTCTGCCGCAGCCAAAGCGAGATGGGCAAAGATCAGGGGGAAGAAGTTGTCAGTGAAGCCGGCGAAGAAAGCCAGAAGCAAGATGAGCGCCGCAGCCCGGGCCAGGATTTCAGCCGCCATGAAAGCGCGTTGGGCCAGGAAAAAGGCAAGGAAGTAACCGGGATTTATCCTGTTTCAAGTGACTCAGAAAAGTGAATCCGGTCAGTCCCAACGTGTTGTTTGTGGCTTTGAGCTTTTTGGCCGTGACCACACAAGCACAAGAACGCGGTGTGCGCCTCGTGCAAAACGAGGCGTCCCGGCGCGTTGATGTCTTTGTCGATGGCCAGCCCTTTACTTCCTACATCTGGCCTGAGAAGTTGAAAGTGCCCGTGCTCTATCCGCTGCGCACGGCACAAGGGACAATCGTCACCCGCGGTTTTCCGCTCGACCCGCGCCCAGGCGAGCGCGTGGACCATCCTCACCACGCCGGGTTTTGGCTGAATTACGGCAATGTCAACGGCGTTGATTTCTGGAACAACTCCGTCACCTTGCCACCGGAACAACAGGGCACGATGGGCACGGTCGTGCATCGCCGGATTGTGCGCGCGACCAATGGAACGGATCGGGGCGAACTGGATGTCGAGATGGACTGGGTGTTGTCTGACGGTCAACCGATCTTGCGCGAAGCCACCAAGTTCATCTTTCACGCGGGGCCGAATCTGCGCGCTGTGGATCGGATTACTACATTGACTGCTTTGGGCCGGCGTGTTGTGTTTCATGACGACAAAGAAGGCATGCTCGGCCTGCGCGTGCGACGCGAGCTTGAGCAGCCTTCAAATGAACCGCTTGTCTTTACCGATGCCAGCGGCCGGCCCACCGCTGTGAAGGTTATGGATAATACGGGCGTCACCGGTCTGTATCGCAGCAGTGAAGGAAAGACGGGCGACGCCGTCTGGGGCACACGTGCGCGTTGGACGATGTTAACCGGCAAGGTGGATCAAGAAGCTGTGACTCTTGTCATGCTGGACCATCCGCAGAACCCGGGCTTTCCGACTTACTGGCACGCGCGCGGTTATGGTTTGTTCGCCGCCAACCCGCTGGGTCAGGAAGTTTTCAGCCATGGCAAGGAGAAACTGAACTTCACGCTGGAACCGAAGCAGTCCGTAACGTTTCGTTATCGTCTGTTGATCCTTTCCGGTCCCACCACGCCGGACCAGGTCGAGACGCAATATCGCCGCTTTGTGGACGAGGTGAAGTAGCCAGGTGTTCGATATAACATGTAATCAAGGCAGGGTTTTGATTGCTCTGAAGCGGTTGCGCTCTTTTTCCTCACGAAGAATAGTGGGTTCAAGGCTTGGTATAGCCTTGTTTGTCAGCGGTTCAGGCTGCTTTTTTGACCGCTCGTTCAACGCTACGCATTGCCCCGTTACCGCCCCTTTATTGCTCGTCAGGTGAAACTTTAGGTGAAGAATCAGATGAAACTTTTTCAACGTGATATTTGATGATCTCACGTTTGCTAGGGTGTGGCGATGGTATGGCAGTTGCCGGCACGCCTAAGTTTAGGAGGCCAAGTTGCGGCGATGGCGGTAGAAAAGCGCGGTGGCGCCGACGGCCAGCAACTCCAAAGCCGAGGGTTCAGGCACAGTCTGGAAGGCCAGGTCAACAGGTACATTCAACCCAGAGGCAAAGGTGCTTTGCGCTCCGCCCGGCGTGAATTCATAAATGTTGCCGACACAAGTGGCAAACAGATCGCCCGCGCTGTTAAAGGCCAGTCCACCAGGATCATCCAACCCGGAGGCAAAGGTGCTTTTCACTCCGCCCGGCGTGAATTCATAGATATTGCCGCTGATTTCATCCGCCTCAAACAGATCACCCGCGCTGTTAAAGGCCAGTCCACAAGGACCACTCAACCCGGAGGCAAAGGTGCTTCGCCCTCCGCCCGGCGTGAATTCATAGATGATGTTATCGCCGTGTTGATCCGACTCAAACAGATTGCCCGCGCTGTTAAAGGCCAGTCCTTCAGGACCACTCAACCCGGAGGCAAAGGTGCTTTCCACTCCGCCTGGCGTGATTTCGGTGATGCTTTTGCCGTCGTAATTCGCCACAAACAGATCGCCCGCGCCGTTAAAAGCCAGTCCAATAGGACCATTCAACCCGGAGGCAAAGGTGCTTTGTGCTCCGCCGGGCGTGAATTCATAGATGGTGCCGCCCCAAGTCGCCACAAACAGGTCGCCCGCGCTGTTAAAGGCCAGTCCATAAGGTTCAGACAACCCGGAGGCAAAGGTGCTTCGCGCTCCGCCCGGCGTGAATTCATAGATGTTGCCGCTGGACCAATCCGCCTCAAACAGATTCTGCGCCGGCGCGCTGGAGGCAATCAGCAGGAACGCACACAAGAGGCAAGTTTGAATCAGGTTTTGTTTGGTTTGCATAGGTTCAAGTTTTTTTCCGACTGATTGATTATCGATAATACGCCGATCTCCATTCTTGTCCATTCAGGGTTATTCACATCCCAACGGGCATGATGAAGCCAATTAATTAACTTCATCAGCTTCCAATTTGCCAGGGCGTGACGAGGGCAAGGGATTCATGCGCCGCTACCGCTTGTTTCGCCAGTATTTGGAAATCTCTTTGGTGGCCTTGTGCAGCCAGTCTTGATCAGCGGCCAAACGGATCATCTAGACGGCGGCAAACCACTTGGGCGCATTCGGGGCGGGATCGCCGAGTGGCGTCAACTTGCCTACCGCTTGCGAGTGCGGGTGGCGTTCGTCAAGATCGCCGGTGCAACAACGAACGTCAGCGCCGCGAACGGACTGTGCGTCAGCAGATTGTTTCCCATGAATTCGGGCTAATGGACTTGCGTTTTTGGCTGCGGAGCCGGGGTGGCGCTCGTTGGCTCGGCGGCAGTTTCTTTGAGAAAATTATCCAGCACATCCAGATAAGCATCGAGTGAGTCGCCGGCTTCGGGACCGAGGTCGCGCTTGAGCGCCCGCAACTGGTCTGCTGACGACTTTGCTTCGCGTCGAAGATCATTCATGTTCAGCTTCCCGCTCATCAAGCCGTTGACCAGCCCGTCGTAGTTGCTGGCCGCCTCGGGGCTGCCGGCGAGCATTTGCTCGCGAATTTGCCGGACAAAATTCGTGTTCGCGCCCAGATTGCGAAACGCAGCGGACAAATCCGCGTTGGTGCTCGCCAAGGCAGCCAATGAAGCGGCGGTTGGAAGATTCGTTGGCACGGAGACCGGCGCAACATGGGTTGACGCTTTCGGTGCGGCGGCGTTCGTGCCAAACGCAAGGCTCGCAACCTTTTTGCGCGGCACATTGATTTTGCCCAACACTTCGCTTTCCAACACCACGGTGTCCGCGGACACGGACAACACCTTGCCAAAGTAACGGTCGCCATTTTGCATTTCCACCTGGTCGGCGCGCAGCAAGGGCGCGGCGACGAATATGAAAAAAATTCCAGACGAGACGAACAGAAGCTTGGCACTCATGGCGAGAGGATAGCCTATCGGAGGACGCTGCGCAAATAATGGCAGGCGTATACCACCATTGAACCAAGCCGCTGAGACTGCGGCGTTCAACCACCCACAGGGGAAACCAAATGCGACCATCGTCTGTCCTGGAATTCATCGACCGATGGCCGTTTTTGACCAAAACCCGTGCCAACACGGCACAGGTTTTTTGAAGGCAAAGTTTGTCTCGGTTCAACGGCAGGCAAAGTTTGTCCTTTTGGGACAAACTTTTGCTAAAGTCTCAAGTTGTTGATTTGGATGGTGCCGACGGAGGGGGTCGAACCCACACACTCTCACGAGTACCAGATTTTGAGTCTGGCGCGTCTGCCAGTTCCGCCACGTCGGCAACAGTGTGCCAATATATTTCGTCGGGCGGCGAAGTAAACAAGTTTCCACACGCTCGTTGCGGTGTCCCGTTCCGCGCTCGGCGGGACGGTAAATGCTGGATGCACCACGCGGACCGCCTAAAGGCGGGACACCGAACGGTGGCAGTGCCCCCGGTTGCGCCCAAAGGCAACCGTGTGACAGCGCGGCGCGATACCCCCGCTTTTCGCATGTTCCCGTCGCCTTTGGCATGGAACGTGCGGATTTGCGGTCAAATGGCACGACGAAGACAAGAAGCTGATACCGTGGGGTTAGTCGCCCAACTGGCAGGCTTGGTGGTGCTCATCAGTCTTTTTTTCCCTGCCGTTCGCAGGGCACCCGCCGAACCTGGCTTCATTGCGGTGTGTTTTTCAATTCTCGTCGTTGCGGGTCTGGTTGGCTTCGGCATCTACCAGCTGGCAACCCGGGAGGGCCGGATGAAGACAATGACTGGAAATCCATTCACGCTTCCAACCGCTGCCTCGGATCGAACCTGGAACGACGGCGAATCAGAAGCCATCCCGGACCTTCTCTCCCCGGTGCTGCGGCGCCGATACCACTGGCGGCATTGAATCGCAAGGACCGGCTTTAACCGTCCGTTCAAAAACGTCTTTTCTCGTAGCAGCCGACCCGTCCTCCGTAGTCCCGCAATGCGGGACGGAGGGTGGAGGTGACGAGGCTTAAATTTCCCTGGAAACGATCATTCAGAGCTTCCTCACGTCGGCTGCTGCTTTTTTAGCGGGTTGTTAACTGACATTTCATCTGGAACAAAACTGTCCGGCGGGTGTGGATGGGCGATGCTTCCGACAAGCCCTGTTTTCCGGGAAGTCACGGTTCGCGAGGACGCTCACCCTCCCGGTTTCAAAAAATTCTCCGTTTAAAGCGCGGCGAATATCGGATTCAGGCAGTGGCATCGGAGAAACGGCCCGTTTTTTTAGGGGAGCCGTAGTGCGTTGGCCACCGCCCGAATCCTGTTATCATCTCCAGCAAGTGCAATGCCGACAATCGGGTCCAAGTCGTATTTTGTCGGGAGGTATGTTTGAAACTGCATCCACCTTGCGAGCGCTGTAGCCGCCGACGTGAGTCGGCGCAAACCTGCTTTTTCTGCCTCTGCATTGAATCCCTCCCAGTGTTAAAATCAGCGCCGACTGGCGTCCGTGGCTACCATTCTTCGACAGGAGCGGTGGAGAATGGGGATCTGTCTGCGCGTCGCTTTGATGCGCGGGAATTAACGCCAGTGCCCCGGCACTCTGAACCAACCATGAGACCCTCTTCCCCAATAGCCGCGAACCCAAACGGCATGGGGATAAGGCGGATAACCCCAGTGACCACCCACCCAAAACCATCGGCCGTTCCAAACCCATTCGCCGTCTATCCAGACATAGTCCGATCCGGGCGCGACAACGACCGTTTCCACCGGCACGGGTGGTGGCGGTTCTGCCACGACCACCGTGCTTGCTTGCGGCGCGTACGCCCCGGAAGTTGCGCCGATGGAACCCGGCGTGTTAATCATGAAATCAATGACCCGGTTGCTCACACCGGCGCCGCGCAAATCAATGATGTCCGCCGCGCTGAGATGATAGACCGTGTGCGAATTGCGAATCTGGCTGATGATGACGTCGTCGTTGATCCCCGACCTGGCCAGCGCCTTGACATCCGCCACGCCCAGCGGTTGTCCCTGGTCCACCCGCACATAAGTTTGGGGGGCTTGCTGGCGCAGCCGCTCCTGTTGTTCCTGATCCATCGTATGTCCGATCAAACCGCCGGCAATCATGCCAGCCGCAGCGCCAATCAAAGCGCCTTCGCCGGCATGCCGTCCGCCAATTGCAGCGCCTGAAACCGCGCCAATGGCTCCACCCTCCAAAGCACCCGTTCCTGTGTAATCCGGCCTGCCATTCGGCGACACACAACCCGTCAACACGACCGCCGAAGCCGCCAACGCCAAAGTCAAAACATATCGTTTCATAATCCAGAATCCGTTTTGTCAGACAACAAACGGCATTTCCACATTCAAAAATCAACCTGCCGCGAGTGTTTGTTAACACCGTTTCCACGGCCGCTTCTGTTTCCTCAGACGGTGGGCGGGACAAATAAGTTTCAGCGCCCGGCAAAATAAAAACGCCGGTGGGGGAGTTCCCAACCGGCGCTGAAACAAATTCCAATCGCCATCAGAAGCCGACGGCCGGGCGTGCGCCCTGTTTGGTGATTTCCTTTTCGCCTTCCCAAACGGCCAGGCCGGTCTTGGCGTCGGTCAGCGAGAGTTGGAAACTGTAAGTGGCCTGGCGGGTGCTGCCAGCCCGCGCAATGGTTTGAATGATCTTGCCCGAAAGGGTGAAATCCGGCTTGCGCGTGGTCTTCTGGTCATTCATGAATTCGTTTTCCTGCTGGAGTCCCTTGGCCATCGGATCCTCGGCGGTGCCGCCCAGCCCCATCGTGGTGGTCGTCTGGGCCTTGCCGCTGTTTAACAGGGCGACGCGGATTTTCTTGGTGAGCAGGTCGGTGTCAATCTGCTGGCCGGTGTTGTTGACGATGCGGCTGATGGCCAGCACGGCGGGCGGAGTGGCCACCTTGTCGAGCGCGCCGGACGCCAGCAAGTCACTCGTCGCGGCGTTGGCGGCCTGGATGTAATCCTGAATGTTTATCTGACCGACGGTGACGACGCTTTCGCTTCCGCCGGTTTCAACATAGTGCGCGCTGGCGCAACCGCCGACAATAAACGGGATGGCCGCGGCCAGGATGGACAACAGAACAGTTTTTTTCATGGGATATTTCGGTTAAGGGTGATTAGTTTTCGATGAACTTGACTCGAAAATCTTTGCAGGCCGGCGTGGGCGCCACGCCGGAAATGAATTTGCTTTCCCCGCCTTCAATCTGGTCGGGAATGGTTGGGGAGGCGACGTTGTTGATCTGCATGCCGCTGGCGTCGAACCACTGGAACTGGTAGCTGAAACGCTGGAGCGAGCGTTTGAGGTTGAGCAGTTCGATCTGGACTTTGAGCAACCCCCCCGGGGTCATGGCTTGATTGACACCGACGAATGAAACCTTCCTGGCAAGGCTGGTGTCGGTGATGACGCGCTGGTCGGAAACCATCTGGCGCTGGCCTTCCTTCTGCGCATTTTCAATGGTGTTCACCGAGGTGCAACCCGTTACGGCGAGCAGGACCATTCCGGCCAGTGAAAGAATAATTCTCGTTTTCATTTCAATTTTATTTGTGTCACCAGCAACGGGCTGGTGGCGGTGATGGACTTGACGTACACAATGTTAATCGCGCCGTCCTCGATTGTCACCGGGATTCTTTGACCGCCGCCGGGCGTTTCCAGTTCAATTTTGCGGTCGGATGGCGTGGGGATACGGCAGACCTGAAACTGCTTCGGCAACGTCGTCCAGGTGCGTTCGTCAGCGATGTTGACGGCGGCCTGGGCAACCGCCGTTCCAATCTGGGAGGCCAAACCAAGCCAGCTGTTTTGTTGATTGGCCGCCGCGTTGACAGCATAGGCGGCCACCGCCTTGGCAACGGTGGAGGCAATTGTCTTGGTGATGACGATCGGCAATTCATTTTTGAAATCAAGGCCAATGACGCTGTCCATGCTGGCGACCAGGCTGGTGGTCTGGCTCGTACCGTTGGCCGTGACGGTCAGGCCGGGAACGTAATCGCCCTGGGGCTTGAGCGTGGGGAACGCCGCGCCAACGTAGGACACCCTAGTGACAATGATCGGAATGTCTATGCGGATTTGGCCGCGAACGGGAGCGCAGCCGGTTTCAAAAATGACGTAAGTCGTCGGGGTCAGCGGTTTGCCGTTCATCAAATCGTCCACCGCGGCCAGATCCTGTTTGACGTACTCGTTGTTCGGATCAAATCCCACCACGCGCTCGAATGACTTGTGGGCGCGCTCCAAATCCGAGGCGTCCACGGCATCGGCCATGAAATACAGGCCGTCGAGATAAACAGTGAAGGGGTTGACGTAGTTGGCATAGGCTTGGAGATTGTCGAGGCCGGTGTAAGCGCCCTGCATTTGGGATTTGAATTTCGGGTCCTGTTGCGCCTTGTCCATCGCCGCCTTGTCCTTGCTCTTGGCGGCTTCGCCCTGGACTTTTTCGATGCGCCGTTGATTGTCCGCGACGGCGTCCTGCTGGCGCTGGTAGGCGCGGATAAGTTCCACGCGGGCCTTGTCGGGTTCGCCCAGTTGAAGATAATTCAGCGCCTTGTAGGTGTTCAGCATGATGCCGTCATAGGCGCGGCCGGTGTAGGGCAGGTTGGCCTGGTTGGAAAGCAGCGCGCCGGCCTCGTTGCCGATTTTTACCTTGGCCTCCTGCGAATATTGGTCAATGCGATCCTGCGCCTGATCAAACGCCTTGTTGCTGGCTTCGCACTGGCCATTGCCGCGCAGCACCGCACCCTGTTCCAGCCGCCAGACGATGGCGTCCTTGTTATTGGCGTTTTGGCCGGCCATTTTGGTGGCTTCGGCTGCTGCGCTCGTCAGATTGCCCTGATGCCAATACTGAATGACGCGATTTTGTTGTTCGTAAGTCCGGCAACCAGTTGCCAGCAGGCTGATGGCCGCAGCAAAAAGGAGCGGTTGGATGCCCCGTTTGCGCACAACTCGCATGAGCGGTGTCACTTTGATTCCTTCCGGGGGGATTTTACTGCGGTTTTCGCAGGATCGCGCCTTTGTCAATGCCGGTGTCTTCCAAAATTTGCGCCGTCGAAGTCTTCGGGTTGACCTGGGTGATCTTCACTCTGCCCACCTTTGCTTCTTCACGGCCGAGAGATTCCTTGGTGTCCGGGTCAATCAATTCCTCGCCCAGGGCAAACACGTTGAACGTGTCGCCCACGGCCACGCCGCCACCTTCGCCGCGATTGATCGTGACCTCGTTGTCGCGCTTGACGAGGACCTTCGCCGGGAAGATCACGTCGGCGACGCGATTGGCAATTCTCTGGGCCAGGTCACGCGAAACGGCCACCATCATTTCATCGCTTAATTCGCCGTCCTTGACCGTATAACTGCGTTCCTCCTGGATTTGCTTGAACGCGTCGTTGCCAGTCTGAAGATTCACTGACTCCAGCAATTTGCCGGTGCTGGAATCGTATATTTTTCCCACGACCGACAATCGGAAGACGCGCTTGGTGGCGCTGCGGCCCGTGCCTTCGAACGTGGCCTTCTCAACGTAATCCTGGAAATCGTCCACGGTCGTCACCAGCAGATATTTCGCGCCGGTCAGCTTGCCGGCCTTGGCGGCGGTCTTCGCGTCCACGTTGCCGGACGCGCCGAGATCCTGCTCCTTGATGATGTCGTTCAAGTCGCTGCGGCCGACGACGTCGAACTTGCGCGTCGCGTTGATGCGGTCAACGAGCTGGCTGTCGAGCGATTCGATGATGCGGTTCATTTCCAGTTTTTTGTCCGGCTTGACTGAAGCCGCCAGCGACGGCGTGGGTTTGATGGAGGACACAGCCAGCGTGGCCTTGCCTTCCTGGGCGGAAACGATTGCGGGAACCAGTGCCAGGCTCAAAATACCCAAACCGATATTGCGTAGTGATTGAAGGTTCATAGATTTTTTTGTTAAGACTTTAGTAAAGGCTCTTGTAAATTTTGATGTTTTCCTTCGTGTCCACCCGATAATGGCTGTTCTTGAAGAATTCGGCAATGCCTTCGATGCGTTTCACCTCGGCGTCGGTCAATTTGCGGTTCGCATCCAGCGTGGCCAGAAAGGCCGTCGTGTCCGCCCAACGCGCATAACCGGCGTTGCTCATTTGCAAGGCCACGCGCAGATTCTGGCCTTCATAAATGTTGACCGTGCGTTCCCAAGGATCAAAACCTTCACGCGACAGTCGGATTTTGTGCAAACCCGGACGCCCTTGGAATGATCCGGGCGCGGAGCCGAGCGCAACCCCGTCCAGTTCCACCGTCACGTCCATCGCCTGGACGGCAATCGGTTGATTGGTCAACACGACATGGTTGTCTGCGGTGATGCCGAGTGCGGAGATCAAAATCGGCTGCTGGCGCGGATCGGTCATCGAGCAACTCACGTTGAAGTTGACCATCGCGGCCTTCGCCACTTCCGCCGGCAACGATGGGGCGTTTTGCACAATGGCATCGGCCAGTTGTTCCGCCGCATCATCGAGCAGTTCGTTGATTACGTCGCTGCTGTCGGTCTGCAAATCCGCTGTCTGCCGGATGGTTTTTTCCGAGGTGAACGCGCCGCCGCGCACCGCACCGCCCTGGCCCGCCTCCACAATTTTGTAGGTCACACGGAGCTTATGCGTGATGTTCAGCGTATTGATGCCGTTGCCGGAATAGTTTTTCTTTTCCGTGCCGAGGCTGACAATGGAAGGAACCAGAATGTAATCCGCGCCCAAATTCTGAGCGAGCCGCAGCGCGGAACTATTATCTTCCAGCGAACGATCCAATGCGCCCAACTTGCCGTTGGGATCTTTGCCGGTGGAATAATCCTTCAGCGACCGTGTGACATCATCCCGCGAGATGACGGAAAAACCTTTGCCCGCCACGCGGCTGCTCACCAGGTCTTCCAGCACCGGAACCTTGTCGTTGAGTGCGGCGGAGCCGCGATTTTGCACGATGATGGCGATTTTGCGCTGCACATCGCGCGGCGTGTCCTGCTGATAGGTCTTGGTGGTCTCATAGACTTTGCGCTCCACGACGACATGGGTGGTGCTGTCCTTGAGATTCGCATCCGTTTCAATGGGATTGGTTTGGGCACGGATGAGACTGGGCAGAGAACTGGCCAGCAGTGCCGTCAGAAACAAAGGTTTTAGTATTTTCATGGCTTGATTGGTTTTCGGTTCCTAAATTTATTTGGTCACGGCGTTTGTTGCTGGTGGCGGCGGTGTGACCGGAGGCGGAGCGGGATTCCCCGTCGGCGCGGGCATGTTCACCGGGCGGCCATATTTATCCACCAAAACGTCATACGGCACCTGAATGGTCCGGCCATCCGCCGTGGTTTCCGTGCGCCATTGGCGCACCATGTGGTAGCTGGGATCGAACGGCGCTGCCATGCCATGCGCGACGCCCTCGACAGTGCCAACGCCGAAGCCGGCAACATTGCCGGCGGTGACCCCGACGGCGTTGCCGACGGTTTTGCCGGCGACCGGGCCGGGCTGATAAGGGCTGGTGTGGCCGTACTCGGTGCTGGTGCAGCCGGCAAGCAGCAAACCACACGATAACGAAGCAAGACCGATCAGGATAAGAGGATAAAATTTCATGGCCTTTTTTAATTTTGAAACAACTCGCTTTAGCCCCGCCACCTTAATTTCTTGAAGCCGCGCGTCAAGGAAATTCTCGGCCCGCCCGGCGCCGCCCGGCAACAAAACGAAAAGTTCAATCTACCGGAATGAGTTGCCTTGCGCCGCCCGCCGCGTTTCAATGAAACCCGTGATCGCCAAACGAGTCATCCCGTGCCTCGACGTGCATGACGGCAAAGTCACGCGCGGCGTCCAGTTCGGCAAGGCCGAGGCGGGTGAACTGCGCAACGTCGGCGACCCCGTCGAACTCGCATTGCGTTACAACGAGCAGGGCGCGGACGAAATGGTGTTTTTCGACATCACCG
>Ga0074044_10001408_pt1 | contig 21720 bp, 13 predicted proteins | sample BogForMeECP23OM1_FD_94443 | JGI IMG/M metagenome (GOLD analysis project Ga0074044, IMG submission 94443) | Bog forest soil microbial communities from Calvert Island, British Columbia, Canada - Bog Forest MetaG ECP23OM1 | ecosystem: Environmental > Terrestrial > Soil > Wetlands ...
CTTCGGTCAGCACGTCTTTCATCACCTCGCGCACGAGGGGATGATCGGGAATCTTGATGTCTCCTTCGATATTCTCGAAGCACGCTGCCACATCGGGAAAAACCGAAGCCAGCAAATCGTCGGAGCGCATGCGCTGAATCTGCGGCGGTACTTTCTTGCCGCCCTGAAAACGCAGCAGAGCCAGGGCTCGCGTCGCATCCCACCGCCAGCGCGTTTGAAAGATCGGCGACGCGAGCGCAGCCTGCTCCAGGATGGGAGGCATGGTCTCGGAGTGCAGGAAATGAAAAACATCCGCCAGCGGAAAACTATGCTGCTCGGCGAGCGCGATGTTCAAGCCATTGTCGGTGGCCGCCGCCTGCAGTTCGAAATTGAAGCCCCGGCAGAAGCGCTTGCGCAGGGCCAGTCCCCAGGCTTTGTTGATGCGTCCGCCGAAGGGCGCGTGGATGATGAGTTGCATCCCGCCGCCCTCGTCGAAAAATCTCTCGGCGATGATGGTTGTCTGCGTGGGCACATCGCCAAGCACGGCGCGGCCTTCGAGCGTGTACTGCATCAGTTGCTCGGCGCCGGAGAGATCAAGCCCACACTCTTCCCGCAGCCAGCTCACCGTGTCAGCGACCATAGGAAGACTGCGCCATCCTTCGACCGGAACCACGCCTGCCAGCCGGTCGCTGATTTCTTTGCGCAATTCGCCCAGGTGGAGCGACAGTTCCGAAGTCCGCGCCAGCCCCTCGCCCAGCCAGAAGGGAATACCGGGTGCCGCGCCATGGGCATCTTCCACCAGCAAACGCCCCGTCCGGTACTCGATTCGCCGGATGCGCCACGACGTGTTTCCAAGCAGCATGACTTCGCCGGCCATGCTTTCGGTGGCGAAGTCCTCATCTACGGTTCCCACCACCACGCCTTCCGGTTCCGTGACCACGGTAAACAGCGCGTTGTCAGGAATGGCGCCGCCGCCGGTGATCGCCGCCAGGCGCGCGCCGCGCCGCGCTCGCAACTTGCGGTTGATGCGGTCGCGATGCAGGTATGCGCCATAGCGCCCTCGTTGCGAAGCGATTCCTTCCGAAAGCATCACGAGCACGGCGTCAAACGTCTCGCGCGCGAGATTGCGATAGGGATAGGCCCGCTTTACGAGCGCGAATAACTCATCTTCATCCCACCCGTCGTTTGATTGATCGCCCGATTTGTTCGCCGTGGCGGCGCTGCCGGCGGCCGCACAGCAAGCCACGATCTGCTGCGCCAGCACATCGAGGGAAGCTTCGGGAAAAATCAGGCGGTCGAGTTCGCCCCGGCGAATCGCGCGCACCAGCACGGCGCATTCCGCCAGGTCGTCGCGGGTGGTGACAAAGAAGCGTCCTTTGGGGACCGCGCCGCGCCAGTGCCCCGACCGCCCCACGCGCTGCAAAGCAACCGCAATCGAACGCGGAGAACTGATCTGGCAGACCAGGTCCACCGTTCCAACGTCAATGCCAAGTTCGAGCGATGCGGTTGCGACGAGCACCTTGATTTGGCCTTCTTTCAGTTTCCGCTCCGCCTCCAGACGCAGCTTGCGCGACAGACTTCCGTGATGCGCGGCCACGTTTTCTTCACCCAGACGCTCGCCGAGTTGATGGGAGATGCGCTCGGCGAGCCGCCGCGTGTTTACGAAGACCAGGGTCGAGCGGTGCGCATTCACCAATTGCACGATGCGCTCGTAAATTTCATCCCACATCTCGTTCGACGCCACCGGGCCCAGTTCGGAAGACGGAACCTCGACTCCAAGATCGAGCGTGCGCTGATGGCCGACGTTGACGATCACAGGAACCGGCCGCGCTCGGTGAGGATCAGAGTTGCCCGCAAGGAAATGCGCGACCTCTTCAATCGGCTTCTGGGTCGCGGAAAGCCCGATGCGCACCGGCGGACGCTCGGTGAGCGCTTCCAGCCGCTCCAGTGAAAGCGCGAGGTGCACGCCGCGCTTGTCATCGGCCACGGCGTGAATTTCGTCCACAATTACGGTTTCGACGTCGCGCAGAATGGCGCGGCTCTTCTCCGCCGTCAACAGGATGTAGAACGACTCGGGCGTCGTCACCAGGATGTGCGGCGGGCGTTTCAGCATGAGGCGCCGGTCTTTCATCAAGGTGTCGCCGGTTCGCACCGCCGTCCGGATCTCCGGCATCAGCAGTCCACGGTCGCCGGCCATCTGCAGAATTTCTCCGAGCGGGATTTCGAGATTTTTCTGGATGTCGTTGCCCAGCGCCTTGAGCGGAGAGACGTAGAGAACTTCGGTGCGGTCGCGCAGTTCGCCCGCCAGCGCCTTGCACACCAGCCGGTCAATGCAGGCAAGAAACGCGGCGAGGGTTTTGCCCGACCCGGTCGGAGCCGAGATCAGCGTGGTGTGTCCGGCGAGGATGTGGGGCCAACCCTGCTCCTGCGGTTCGGTCGGCGTGGAGAAGCGCGCGGTGAACCACTCCTGCACCAGCGGATGAGCCCAGGCCAGGGAAGGGGAGACTGCGGACGGCATGGGAAAGATTGTAACGGGAATTGATGGTTTCGTAAAATGTTCGCCTAGAAAGGGCCAGTCAGATCCATTGGCTGTTATAGGCGGCTGCGGAGTTCATTCGTCCTCATCCTTCACCATCACCCAAATTCTCTTCAGCGGCAATTCCGCTTTGATCTCATCATCGAGCCGTTCATAGTTCTGTAGGACGGCATCCACAACGTCGCCCTGATCCCACAACCGAACCTTGAAGAAGTCATTTCGCGCGTCCAGGTTCACGGGTTTCGTGAATCCGCCCCATGACACGAGGAGGCCTTGCTCAGAATCGAACTTAGACATGACGCCGCGGAGTTCGTTGAAGGTCGACTGCCCCTCTTGCCCACCACCTGACTTGACTTGGACACAAAGGCGGGGTTGATCAAACCCTAGCGATCCCGAACCGGCCAGGATGTCTACTCCTCCATCGGGTCCAGGAGGCGACACTTTTGTCTTGTAACCCTGCGCCCTCAGGACCGCAGCGACCAGGTTGGCAAGGCCATGGCCTTTGAACTCAGCCTGAATGAACTTCAGTATCTCGTCGCGTGCGGTCTCCTCTAGATCGACTGCGTCATCTTCAGCAATATCTTCGATCTCGGCTTCCGCATTTTCCGTCGTGAGTTCGGGGCCCGAGGGAGTCAGAGCGAGAATCTTGTCCACGCGGTTTTCCGCATCGTTGCGATAAACCTTGAACACGGTTAGCGCCGAGTTCATAGAGAAGAGTATGTCCTTAGGGAAGACGGAACGTGGTACCGTCTTCACCCACTCGATGCTACGGATATGCGTTACGTTCGGGGCAACCGTCTTGTATTGGTATTCGCCCGTGATTCGACCGAATGCGAACGCAGATTCAGTTTTGAGCGGCAGCGCAACGAGATCGCCCTTTTGAATCTCGTGCGCGAATCGCCAGACCTGGCCCAGTCTCGAGATCACCTGTTTTTCAGTTTCCTGCGGATATGTGGCCTTGTAGAGCACCTGCAGTTCGTCCTTCGTGCGGTAGGTGGAGTAATCAGGAAGCTCGTTCCACGCATGACACACAAGGTGCTCCTTGACGGCTGTCTCCTCCTGCTCGCCGTACCTCCCCGCACGGACCACCCACAGGGACATACTAAATATCCTCCGTTTCCTGTCAGAAAAGTATCACATGGCAGCGATCTAGAACCAACATGCAAATGGCTTGCATTTACAATGTAAGCCACATGGATGACTTCTTCAGCGTCGTCAGCTCGAAAGGCCGAATTGTGATTCCGGCCGCCCTGCGCGAGAAGTTGGGGATCAAGACCGGGACCCGCATAGCCATCCGCAGCGAAGAGAACCAGTTGATTCTGCAGCCCATCAACGATGAGTTCGTTCGCAGCCTCGTGGGTCGCTGCAAGGGCAAGCCTTCGCTCGTGGCGGCTCGCGAACTTGACCATAGGCGAGACGAGCGGCGCAAGAGCCGCAAGCTCAGGGGCAACGGGTAAGCAAGGGCCGAGCTGCGCTCGGCTTGGACGGGCGAGGGCGCCCGTCCCCACATGGGTATCCCCACACGAGCTCGGCTGCGGCCTGCTAGAATCGCGGCGATGCCTAAACCATCTGCTGCCGCTCGCGCCCGCAAGATTAAACTCATTCTCTTCGACGTCGACGGCGTTCTCACTGACGGCAAAATCTGGATCTTTCCTGCGCCCGGCGCCCCGCAAACTGGAACTCAGCAAAGCGTTCTGGAAAAGTCTGCGCAGCATAGCGGGGAAGGCTTCGGCCTCCAGAGCACCAGTCTGATCGAAGCCAAAGGCTTCCACGCTCACGACGGCACCGCCATTTCTTTGGCTCGTCTGGCGGGAATCAAGACCGGGATCATCACCAAGCGCATCTCCGAAACCGTTGCCCTCCGCGCGCGTGATCTGAAGATGGATCACGTTTACCAGGGCATTCAGGACAAGGCGTCAGTATTTGCCCAGATCCTTGAAAAAGACGGCATCACGGCCGCCGAGGCCGCATTCGTTGGCGATGACGTGATTGATCTGCCGGCAATGCGCAAGTGCGGGTTGGCGATCGCAGTGAAGAACGCGCGCCCCGAGGTTAAGGCCGAAGCGCACTGGGCTACAGCGCACGCCGGAGGAGATGGCGCAGCCCGAGACGCGGTCGAATACATCCTGAAAGCGCAGGGCAAGTGGAAGCGGGTGGTAGAGGAATATATTTTGGAACGGAGCTAAGAGCCAACCGCCAACCGCCAAAATCCACCCACCGGTTGCTTGCTTGGGGCGTGCTCGGGTTCAGCAACCGGTGGGTTTGTTCTCCTTACTCACCCTGTTGTTTTCAGGAGCTATGTACCTGAAACCCATTTTTGCCGGGAAAGTTTCGGGGGTCGTTCCGTTTTTCCCGACCCTCATTGGCCAGCCCCTGAAGGGGCGTCTGTTTCGAAGAAATTGCGGTATCGCTAAAGCGATACCCTGATACGAACCCGGGCGTCCCTAACGAACCCGGGCATCCCTAAAGAGATGCCCTGAGACAAAGCAATCGTGAATCGGGTTCAGTCGGGGATGGCCGTGGTCTTCGCCGCCATCAGCTCGGTGAAGCGCGGATCTTTGCGCAGAGTGCTGAACTCGTTATCCTTGTAGACGTTCTTGATGTCCTTGTAACCCTCTTCCAGCGCCTTCTTCAGATAATGCAACGAGCGGTCGGGCTCGCCGATCCTAGCATACAGCTTGGCGAGAACATAATCGTAGTGGGCGCGATCGTCGGGAGATGGAAGCTGGGCCAGAACTCCGGCGTGCGAAGTGCGCTCGAAGATGTCGGGATCAAGCTCCATCGCGTGGGAATAACTTTCCAGGGCTTTGTCGAACTGTTTCTTGCCGAAATATGCCGCGCCCATGTTGCTGTAGGAGGAGGCTGCGCCATTGTCTAATGCGATGGCTTTCTCGTAGTTCTTGATCGCTGCGTTGTAGTTATGCACCGAGTAATAAACGACGCCGAGATTGTTGTAAGCGACGGCATCTTTATGATCGGCGCGGATGGCGCGTTCGCAACTCTTCTTGGCCTCTTTGTAGCGCTGCATCATGAGCTGGCAGATTCCGATTTTTCTGAACAAGGATCCGCTGCCCGGCGCGCTTTTCAGCGCAGCTTGGTAGTAGTCCACCGCGTCCAGGAAGTTCTTATCCGTACGCAGCTCGTCGCCGCGTTTTTCGAGTTCTTCGGGCGTTGCTCCGGGCGCGGGTGGCTCGGCGCGGTGCAGCGGCGGTGGGCCGACTTCCACCTGCTCGGTGTTCTGAGCCTGCGAGGGGAGAGCGAGAAAGGCGCAAAAGAGAAGGGATATCGAACTGATGCGAATCCAGGAAAGCATATTCACCCCCGGGTCAAACGCGATCAATCTTCAAACTTTCATAGTTTTCGTCGTACCGTGTGCCCTGCTTGCAAGTTTGAGGCCGCAGTCCCGCCCCTAAAGGGACCTACGATTTCGAAGCATTACAGCATCGCTAAAGCGATGCCCGATACAAAACTGCTCTACTATTATTGCGGCGGCGCGGTTCGATCACTGCTCTTGGACGGCGCTGGCGTGTTTTTGTCATCCTTTTGGGAGGCGCTGTCCCCCTTGAACACGTCAACAATCTTGCCGAAGAAGCTCTTCTTTTTCCGAGCCTCTTCCTCTGCTGATGATTGGACACCGGCGGCCGCCCGCGGGTTCCCGTTCGGGGTGGGCGGAGGCAGCGCTTTCTCGGAATCTCCGCCAAACATGCGGGAGAAGAATCCCCGGACCCCGCCGCCCTGGTCGCAGGTATCGCGAGGTTCGGTGCCGGCCACGAAGGCAATCGTGTAATCGTCGGGACACGATGGCGTCGCCAGGCGGTTCGTGATTTTGTCGAGTTGCACGTCGATCACGCCTTCGGGCTGGGTGAAGTCCCTCACGTCCGCATACCGGGGCAGACTCACCGCTTTCTTCATGAACTCGGCCCAGATGGGGGCGGCTGTATGCGCGCCTTCTAGGTGGATGTCGCTGTAATCGTCGTATCCCACCCAGACGACGCACAGCAGATTGCTGGTGTAGCCGGCGAACCAGCCATCGTGCGAAGTGCCGGTTTTTCCCGCCGCGGGAGCGTCGAATCCGCGGGAGCGCACCCCCGCCGCGGTGCCGAAGTTCATGACACCTTCCAGCATGCTGGTCATGACGAAGGCGATGCGCGGGTCAAGAACCTGCCTCTTCTCGGTTCCGAAGTTGACGATGACATCGCCCTTGGAGTTGCGCACCGAATTTACAAAGACAGGCGAAAGCCGCACCCCGCCGTTGGCGAAACTTGTGTAAGCGGCCGTCATGTCGACAGGGGTAGCGTCGTAGGCGCCGATGGCCATCGCCGGCGTGGCTTTCACCGAGGCGATTCCGGCGGACCGGGCCAGATCCGCCACCTTGTCATAGCCCACTTCTTCCGCTACCTTGACGGTCGCGTTGTTGAGCGAAAGCGCCAGCGCATAGCGCAGCGTGACGTCGCCGTGGTACTCCTCTTTGTAGTTGCGCGGCTCGTAGATCTGGTCGCCGTAGGAGAACGTCGAAGGCTGATCGGGAACGGTGGAGGCCGGAGTGATCACGGTCGTCGAGCCATCGAGCGCCGTATTCATGGCGGCCGCATACACAAACGGTTTGAAGATGGAGCCGGTGGGACGCTTGGCGAGCGCGTGGTTCAGCTGGCTCGCTCCGTAATTTCGTCCGCCGACCAGCGCTTTGATTTCGCCAGTGTGCGGGTCCATGGCGACCAGCGCCACCTGCGCCTGCGGGCCGGGCGTGACCGTGGTTTCAATCTTCTTCCCCACCTTGGTGCGGTGGGTCCGCATTTTCGTGACCTGGTCGTCCACCAGCTTGATGCCGGTTTCGACGGCCTGCGCGGCTGCCCGCTGCAAGTCGGGATCGAGCGTCGTGTAGATGCGGTATTCCTGTTCGTTCATCTCGCGCTCGTTCAGTTTGCCGAGCACGGTGTCGCGCACCATATCCACGAAATAAGGCGCATCGCTGGCCTCGACGTTCGGCGGGGCCAGTTTCAGCGGCATGGCCTTGGCCTTATCCGCTTGCTCGCGCGTGATGGCGCGGGTCTCAACCATCGACTCGATCACGGTATTGCGGCGGTCGAGCGCGCGCTCGGGATGACGATAGGGAGAAAGATAGCTGGGCGCCTGGATCAATCCCGCGAGCAGCGCGGCTTCCGGCAGGGTGATGTCTTTCAGGTCCTTATTGAAATAGGAACGCGAGCCTTCCGCCAGCCCCGAAATGGTGAACGATCCGCGCTGCCCCAAATCGACGCGGTTGGCGTAGAACTCGAAAATCTGCTGCTTGGAAAACTTCTGCTCAAGTTCGACCGCGATCAGCATTTCGATCAGCTTGCGCTTGAAGGTTTTCTCCGGACTCAGAAAAAATGCCCGCGAGAGCTGCATGGTGATCGTCGACCCGCCCTGCTGATGGCGCTGATGGGTGACGTCGATCCAGGCGGCTTCGGCCAACCGCATAAAATTAACGCCGCTGTGCTGGAAGAAGCGGCGGTCTTCGATGGACGTGACCGCTTCCACCACGACCTTGGGTATGTCGTCGTACTTCACCAGTTGCCGCTTGGAGCGCTGCTCGGCGTCGAACAGCGAAGCCAGCATCTGGGGCTCGAGTTCATAGGCCTCCAACTCTCCCGAGGCGCGGCTGTTGATGGCCGAAACCGCTCCGTCCGCGACGTTGATGGTGGCCGCTTCGGGGCTGTGATAGGACTCGGGACCGGGCAGAACATCAATCGTGCTGCCGTGCTGACGATAGCTGCCGAGGGGAGACTCGCCGTCTTTTTCTGAATAGCCGGCATGGCGCAACTCGGCTGCAATTTCAGAGATGGTCAACTTCGTTCCGACCCTCACCATGTGCGGAGAAGCGAAAATCTTAGCCGAACTGGCGAACACCGGACCGCGGAAGCGCTGCTCGATGATCCGGTCATACTTTACATACCAGTAGGCAAAAACACCGACCACCACCAGCGACAGCGTGAGAAAGCCAAGCAGAGCCATCCGCACGATGGGATCGCGGGCCCGCCAGCGGCTTCTCCCGCGGTTCGGCCCACTTGGGCCGCTGCTTCCAGCCTTCGGGATTTTCAGCTTAATCGCCATGGAGAGAGCTGGGCTTCAGTCCAGAAAGCAATTCGCGGTCCGAACCCTGATCTTGGAGCCAGGGTGCGCTGCTGGTTGATTCTAAATCACCAGCCGACCCCTACAACCATTTGGATGCGTGTCAAAGGATGGACGGGCGCAACGCCGGAATCAGAAACAGGCTCAAGGAAAGCGTTGCCCGCGGTTGCAGCCATCATCGGCGACTCGATCGATTCCTCCCCTGAAGATTCATTCCCTCACCGTTCCCCGCGCGACGTGCCAACTCGAAGAACGTGAGGATAATACTTCAGAGGCTGACAAGAAAAACCCCGATCCTCGCGGACCGGGGTTGAGCGAATTCGCTGCGCGGATTTATTGCCCGGCGGTGCGTGTCGTAAACAACTGCCGGTAGCCCAGGCTTTCCACGTCGCGGAACATCGGCGTTCCCGGTGGCAGGCCTTCTGGCAGGGTGAAGTCCGCGTCGAAAATATAGTCACGGTCCGGCGGCTCATACACCGAGTAAGTACAGCACTTGAAGATCCCGGTGTTATAGGTTGCGTAGTACAGGCTCACCAGCGAGCCTCCGTAATGCAGGGTTTGTCCGCTCCAGTCTTCCGAAAGGCGCAGGAAGTTGCCGACTCCACCATCGGTGCCGAAGGGGTAGTCCGGGTTGGCATTCGCCCATCCCGGGAACGGGAAAGACATGTTCTTCCCGCCCGCGATCGCCAGCCGGTAGTAGGTAGTGGCGGCTGGGCGACTCGTTGCGGCAGTAACATCGACGTTACCCATGCCCAGGCTGACCCGATCGTTCCAATTGTTCGAGAGAATCGTGACCGCGTCGGCAACCACCGCGGCTGCGGAATGCCCGACTACGTCGTTTGCCGGCGCCGTATTGCTCGGCTTCGTAAAGAATGTGTCGGCCGCGCTGCTGTTGTAATTGCCCTGGATGTACAGCGGGTTTTCCGATGCCACCGTGAATCCGCCGGTATTGGCCGCTGCGCCGACCGTGATCAGCGGTACGTTGCCGAGCGAACCATCCACCAGTTTCAAAACGTGGCGCGCCCCGCTGACCCAGTTCTTTTCCCCGGTGGTGCTGCAACTGGCAATGCGCGTGCCGTAGGGATTGAAAGCCTTGCCCGTGGCCGGATTCAGACTTACTGCGCCGTTGTACTGGCCTAATCCCATGTTCGCCGTGCCGAAGTTGTCCAGCACTCCGTTCTCATTGTCATCCTCGGGAGATAAGGCGACACCCGCAGGAGATAGGGGCGCACCAACCGGAACCGGTTCCAGCTTTGTGTCGGGCGTACCCGCCTGACTGGTGGAGTTCACCACATCCTCCAGGCCCGAGTCCCCGCTTTTGCTGCCCGCGGGGTGCGGCCCGGTTTTGCTCGGATTCAGCAGCATTCCCCGGCGATCCGAAAAATACAGCACGTATCCATTCTGCGCGAGATAGTCCACATTGGGGCCGCTGCTTACGCCAGTATTGGGGTTCTTGCCGATCAGTCCCATCAGCCATCGCTTCAAGTTGCCCACATCGATTTCAACGGCGTTCATCACCCCGTTGGTCGTACAACTGATGTTGCCCTGGTCCACATCCCGAGCTTCGCCTTCGCGGGCATCGTAGAAGTTGATGGGATACCAGTTGTTCTGGGTAAGGCTCTGCGTCGCTGGCGCGGCAGGAGTAACGCCAAAATACCACTGCGCTCCTGATCCCTGATCCGACGCAACTTGTGGCGGCGTGCCCGCGGTCCAACTTGTGCAGACGCCGTGACTCGACGCCTTGCATGTCGGTGCGGTCGCGGTGGAAGTCGGTTCAGCGCCGTTCCCCACGCGATCCGCCGGTTCCTGCAACAGTAGAATCGCGTTCGGATTGATATCGTTCGTCCCCGCGGCAGGGGCTTGGCTTCCAGGCAGCGTAGGCGGGGTTATGTCCCGCGCAAATCCCAGGTTCAGCCATTCCTGGGTTACTGGGTTCCAGTTGCCATTCTGGTCCTTGTATTCCACCCGCAGCCAGCCATCAATCAGGTTCCAAGCGGTCGGACTGGCCGAGGGAGCGTAATACGGATATGCGCCCGTCGCAGGCGAAGGACAGCCGGCGGGAACGACAGCAACGGTTGCCGGCGGGCATAGGTTAATTGTCGGAGTGCCGTTATTCGAGTCGATCGGGGAACCAGTCGGCACGAGGAGGGGATAAGGGTTGCCGCCATTCGCCGCCATCACCGCTGACCATGCCAAAGGTGCTAAGGGCCAGTCCGAAGAGGTGCAGGTTGCGGCCCCACAAGTGGACGGAACAGGAACCGCGTTCGCCGCGGCCGCGAAATACAAGTTATAGGTGTCGCCAGCCGGCAACGACGCTGCGAGCGCCGCGGGGTAATTGCCCGCAGTCATCGTGATTCCATAAGGATTGCTGACGGTCCAACCCGCGTTACCCGCGTTCGTGTTTGCCGTCACCGTCGCTTGCGTCACATTCGCCAAGCGGATGTTGTTCGGATCCGCGGTTGCGGGGGTGGTGCTGTTCTGAAATTCCGACGGGTCGTCGCTCAGCAGCACCCGAATCTGCGCCATGTTATATTCACGCGATGTGCCCAGCGCCGAGGTGGGTTCCTCCTGGCTCCCATCCGGCTTCCCCGGTGGCCGGCGAATAATTTCGTAAGGCAAGGCGTTCCCGCCGACGAATGGCATGGACAGTTTCTTGGCCCCCGTCCCCGTCAGGTTGACAGCCGTATTTCCATAGTTCCCGTTGATCACCTGGTAGCCCGTGGTGGTCTTGGAAAAGGTATACCAACCGCCAGTACCGTTATAGGCCGACGCCGGCGGATTTCCACCCATCCCCGTCACGCTGCCTTGATTCTTCGCCATGGTTACGCATTGCGTATCGGTCGGCGGATTCTGTGTCGGCGGATTCGTTGGGTTACAACCCGGACTGACGTTCGGCATGTATACCGTGCCGGTGTCATTAGCGCTGCCCGCCGCCGGCAGGGTGTTCGGAATATTATTGGTGACAACGTTCCCGTAGGCCTCCACCTTGTCGTGAAACTCAATCGTGTTGCCACTTGCCACGCCCACGTACAGATCGCCGTTGGTGTGGATGCGTCCGTTAAAATCGAGAGTGGGGTTGCTGAAAAAGGCCAGGTCGCTCTCCGAGAACACTCCGAACTGGAACACCGGAATCAGCGCCACCTGAGCGGTCCGCAACATGCTCACTTCCTGCCCGCCCCCTAACTCCGCCGTTGCCTGCAGGTTCACCGGGATGATCTGCGCCCACAAACCCTGGTCCGGTCCGGAACTGATCTGTCCCCAGGTATGTGTCGGCGGATCCTGCGTGCAACCCGACACCGGCGTCACCGTATAGGTCGTCCATGTGACTCCCGCCATCACCGGCGGCGTGTTGCTCACGGCGCAGATTTGGGCCGCCGTGGGAGACTGCGAGTTCTGGAACGTCGCGGCCAGGTCGGAGGCCATTTTTTCGATCCCGCCCTCGGCGCTGTGATAGGCCACATCATTTTGCAGGTCGGCCCCGCCCACCTTGCCTTCGGTGTTGACCATCATCATCAGCCCGATGGCCATCCCCGACAGCAGCGTCAGCAGCAGCAAGGACGCGATCAGCGTGAATCCTTTTGTGTGTAGCCTCGCGCTTTTCATACCGTAACTCCCCATGGTCCCAGTCCTCATTGTCTTGCTCCGCATCGTCGTACTCCCTACCGCCATTTCCGCCGCTAGTTAGGGAAGGTGTTAACGAACGTCAGATTCCGCGCGCTGACCGATGTCTCCAAATCCAATCCCTGATAACCCTTCGTGCCATGCAGCGTGCTGTCCATCGCCATGTGCAAGATGTTGATCTTGGTGATCTGGCTAGGGAAAAGTCCAGCCGACGCGGCATCGGCGGCATCGTTAGCGCCGGGGTTGGGCTGGTTCGCTGCCGGCGCCCCGGTGGCGTCGTTGAAAAGGTCGTAGCTGAACTTCATGTAAACAATGCCGTCCACCACCGGCATCGGAGTGTGTCCACTGATCTGCCGCATCAGTCGCGGCGGGCTGACGGTGTTGTCAATGTAATAAGTGATCACCAGAAGTCGGGAGGGCAGGGTTCCCGTAGCGCCCACGGCCACGGTGTTCAGGCCTTTGCCGGCGGGGGTCTGGTTCATATTCAGCGAATCGTTGTTGGCGAAGGGGACGGTGTAAGTGGTTCCCACCGCGTTGGCGCCCACCGTAATTGCGCCCGCCGTGACCTCGCCTACTATGGTGGTGCCGTTCAAGGAAGGGAAATAGACCAGATCGCCAGGCGTCAACCCAACATTCGCATCGTTCACGGTTTCCGGCGCGGCCATGCCATTCACCAAACAACTCGTCGGCGGCCAAACCGGGGGATTGCCGTTCTTATCCAATGGCGTGGTCGCCGGCCCGAAGGTCACGGACCCCGCGGCAGTGACGGTCGCGGTGTAGCAGTTCAAATTGAAAGTGGTATCCGTGTACACCACCGTGACCGCATCGGTGGCGTTCGGATTGGAGGTGAGCGTCGGCCCGGCTTGGAATCCCGGAATCAACCCGTATAGCGTCGGCGTGGCGCCCTGCAAGGGATAGGTCACCGCAGTGCTGTTGGCGGCGCCGAGGTAGCATTTCGGCGTCTGATCGCAACCATACCTCGGAGTGATCGCGCTCGGCAGCGTGATTGGCACGCCGGCCTGTAGCCCTGCCCCGGCCAGGCTCAGGTCCCTGGTCAGCATGTCGGAGCCGGCTCGAAAATCTTGCTGCAGTTCGGCCCGCTGCGAAACCGTAAAGGTCGCGCCCACACCCTGGCTGTATAGCTGCACCGCCGCGGCCATCACAACGGTTCCAACTATCATTGCGATCAACAGTTCCACCAGGCTGAATCCGCCCTCGCGTTTTGCTGAACGTCTATTCATAACTGGCCTCTACGGGTACTGCGATATGTACGAATTCAGAACGTAGGTTTTTGGCCCATTCCTCTGGGGAACCGTGTACTGCACGGTGATAGTGATGCTTCGCAGCGTGGGCACCACGTTGCCGTCCGCGTCTTGCAGCTGCGCGATCTGAATCGTGCGCTGATAGTTCGTCAAAGGGATCATCAAGTCGTCCGCGTCGCCATAGGTCCCATCCGGTCCCGGTTCTTCCAGAGTTTGCTCGCCCAGGTAATTGCTAGTCCCCACGATTCCGGCATTGACTCCCGTGGTTGCCGGCTGGTAGATCGGGTTCAACCCGGCCAGGAAGATGCCGCAAGTGGCGGCGCCGCTGATGGGGCAGTTGGTGGAGCCTACATTCTGGATGTCGTCCCAACTGATCTGCGACGTGTTGCGCGCAGTCACGATACTCTCGTATGCCTCGTTCGCCACTTGCTTGGCAATCATGTCATTCTGCGAGGTCTGCGTCGCAGCCGTGGCCACCCCGAACACAGCCAGCAGACCCACCAGTCCCACGGTCAGCACCACCATCGAGATCAGAACCTCGAGCAGCGAGAATCCGCCCTCCGCTCGCTTCCGCATTCGGGATCTCCCGCCTTGCCGGATTATTGACGTTGCCATTGATAGCCTCCGCCATTGTTGTAGAGCCGCCATCCGTGAACGCGGCCGGTTCCGCCCCATAGCGTAATTGCCCGCGAACTCATCAGATTTCCCGCTTGCGCGATGTAGAGCACGCCTCCATCCCAACTGCCCGGACAACTGCCATCGGCGCCCGGCGCCCTCTGCGACGAACCGTCCGGGCAGAAGAAAATCGTCTGTTGTCCCCCTTGGCCAATACCGTTGATCGTCCAGCCAAAATCGATCGCCACCGTTCCCGATCCATACCCGTCCGGAACCGCATTGGCGGCCGTAGGCAGCCCGGCTTGCGCGAGGAACGTCACATCCGATGGCAATTGATAGGTCACGGTTGGCAGATCGCCCTGAAATCCCAGCATAGGCGTGATTACGATCGTGTTCGGCGTAGCGGCCGCGGAAAAAGTCACCGAGTACGATGTCCGCTGCGCCACCGCGTTGTCGCGCGCTAAACGTATTGCCGACAACGTCGTGTTATACGCATTGGTCACGTGCTGCTGCCGCATGATCGCCGTCACGCCGATGAACGAGAACGACGCCAGGATGATGACAATGGCCAGCACGAGTAACACTTCGATCAAGCTTAAGCCGCTCGCCCGATGCCTCGCATTTTTGTTCCGGCTTCTCATAAACATTTGCCGTACCTGCGGCTCTCCGCCCGTGGAACGAAATCTTCCAAACTAATTCGTGTAACTGGAATTGGTCAGCCCGATATCTCCAGCGACCCTTGTGGATCGCCGTGCCGACACCGGCCTGACTCACTCGATGTTAGGACCTGTCCTAGGTTACGTCAATGTACCGGGGTACACCGGCCTTTCGTACACTGTCTTTCGTAACGTAATTCGAGCGTTACTATCGTGCCAGGCCGCGTTTGCGAGCCGCCTTGCCGCCGATCCGTAATTCGGTCGGCTAACTAAGGCTTGCACTTGTCGCAAAATCCCAGACGCATCCCGTCAGTGTATCTTTCGGCAAACCTAAGCGAAGATAACCGAAAAAGATGACTGAAGTTAGTCCGGCTGTGCGGGTTCACAAACAGGAAAGACCACAAATTAGCAACAACAAGAAACGAACATAAGAAAATCAATCTTGAGTCCGGTCGTGACACAGGTAACTTGTCGTGGGTACCCACCCTCTCTTAACATGATGTCACTATGGATCTACGAGCCCTCGTGGTGTGCCCGGATCAGGACTCGGCGAGTCTGCTGGCTCTGATCCTGTCAGAGATGGAAATGGCGGCCGAGCACACGTCCTCGATTTCTCGGGGGCTGGAAATGCTCGAACGCCAATCATTCGACGCCATTGTCCTCGACTATCGCGCCGACCAGAGTTCCGAACAATTCCTGACCCGCTTGCTACAGTCCGCCAAGAACCGCTCCAGCATGCTGATTGCGATTGTCGATGGCGAGTTTAACGCCCGCCCGGTGTTCGGGCTGGGCGCCAACTTTGTTCTCTATCGCCCGCTCTCTTCCGAGCGCACCCGCATCAGTTTGCGTGCCGCCCGCGGCCTTATGCGCCGCGAACGCCGCCGCTCTCCCCGCAAGCCGGTCCGTTCCACCGCCAACGTCGCCTGTCCCGGAACGCCCGAAATGAACGCCGCTCTAACCGACCTCAGCGACGGCGGAACGTCTCTTCAAACCGCCAGCCGCATTCCGCCCGCCTGCAAAATTTATTTCGAGTTCGCTCTTCCCGGGCAGCAGCAACTGGTCCGCTTGTCGGGGGAGGTTGCCTGGCAGGATGCGAGCGGCCGCACCGGAATTCGCTTCCTCGATGTGCCCCAGTCTTCGCGCCGTCTCATACAGACCTGGCTCCAGCTGAGTCATTCCCCCACGGCTACCGGACAACCCGCCCAGACACCGGCAAGCAAGGCGGCTGTGGCCCAGTCGTCCGCAGATCGGTCTGGCCCAGGGCGCGAGAAAACGGCCGAAGCGAAAGGGGCCTTCCGCCTCTCCAATGCCGGCAACCGCCGCGGAGAGTACCGCCTCGCCTGCAAAATCGGAGCGGAAATCTACCGCCTCGGCAGTAGCGTTCCCAATCGCTGCACCCTGTCGGATATCAGCGAGGGCGGTTGCTACGTCGAAATGCCATCGCCGCTCTCGGGGCAGTCGGGCGTGGAGATTCTGGTCCGCACCGCCGACACGAAATTGAGAATCCGGGGGCAGGTGCTGGCCACCCATCCCGGTTTCGGCATGGGCGTGCGCTTCATGTTCCGCGATTCGGTCGAGCGCGAAGAAGTTCTGCGTCTGCTGGCGGTTCTCTCCGCCGGCCCCTCGCTCGACGAACAACCCCGTTAAGCTGGCTGCGCTTTCTCCGCTACTGCCCGGCGAAAATATTCCAGCGAAAGCTTGAGCCCGCTCTCCAACTCCACTTTCGGTTCCCATCCCAACAGGTGCTTCGCTTTTGAAATATCCGGACGCCGCTGTTTCGGATCGTCCTGCGGCAGCGCTTCAAACATGATCCGGCTCTTAGACCCCGTCGTCGCAATCACTTTCCGCGCGCACTCCAGAATCGTGAACTCGGTTGGGTTGCCAATATTCACCGGCGCATGTTCCGCGGATCGCGCCAGGCGCAGAATCCCATCCACCTCGTCGCTCACGTAGCAGAAGCTGCGCGTCTGGCTGCCATCGCCATACACCGTGAGATTTTCTCCCCGCAGTGCCTGCCACATGAAATTCGGAATCACCCGCCCATCGTTGATCTGCATGCGCGGCCCGTAGGTATTGAAGATGCGCAGAATCCGCGTGTCCACCTGGTGATAGCGGTGATACGCCATGGTCACGGCCTCGGAAAACCGTTTGGCCTCGTCGTACACCGACCGCGGCCCGATCGGATTCACATTTCCCCAATACGTCTCCGGCTGCGGATGCACCAGCGGATCCCCGTAACACTCCGAGGTCGACGCCATCATGAATTTCGCGCCGCATCGCCGCGCCGCCTCCAGCGCTTCAAACGTCCCATACGACCCGACGCGCAGTGTTTCAATTCCGTGAGCGGCGTAGTCCACCGGGCTCGCCGGGCTGGCGAAGTGGAACACATAATCCAGCGCGCCCCACTCGCCGGGAAAGCAAACGTCTTTCTCCACAAACTCAAATCGCGAATCGTTCCGCAAATGCTCGATGTTCGCGAGCCGCCCGGTCAGCAGATTGTCCGCCGCCACCACCCGATAACCCTCGCCGAGCAGCCGATCGCACAGGTGCGATCCCAGAAAGCCCGCCCCTCCCGTCACCAGCGCGCGGGGTTGGGTCACGGCTCGCGTGTTCATCGGTTGCGTATCCACGATTTTCAGGCACGCTCCCTTTTCTTGGGTGGCGCCGCCGCCGTCAACTCCTCGGTCAACGCCGCCGGACGCCCCACACTGTAATAAGAAAATCCGTGTTCCACCATCACCGCCGGATCATACAGATTCCGCCCGTCAAGCACGATCGGATACTTTACCAGGGTGCGCAGACGTCCCAGATCAAGCGCCGCGAATTCCTCCCACTCCGTCAGGATCAGCACGGCATCCGCGCCCGTCGCCGCCGCATACGCATCCGGCGCGAACTCGACGCCCGCTTTCAGCACTTCTCGGGCATGTTCCATCGCCGCTGGATCGTAAGCGCAAATACGGCAGCCCTCCCGCAGCAGTTCCTGCACCAGCAGCATCGCCGGTGATTCCCGAATGTCGTCCGTCCCGCCCTTGAATGCCAGCCCCAGCACGCCCAGCTGCTTGCCGCGGAAAGTCCAGAGCACGCTCCGCACCTTGCGCAAAAACCGGTGCCGCTGTTCTTCGTTGATACGATGCACTTCTTCCAGCAGCCGGAAGTCGTATCCGCTTTCCTTGGCAACTGCCCGGAACGCCATCAGGTCCTTCGGAAAGCACGATCCTCCATACCCGATGCCAGGATTCATGAACCGCGGCCCGATCCGCGAATCCGTTCCAATCCCGTCGCACACCTGCTGCACATTCGCTCCCACCGATTCGCAGATCGACGCCACCGCATTGATGAAGGAAATCTTCATCGCCAGATATGCGTTGGAAGCGTGCTTGATCAGTTCCGCGCTTTTGGTGCTGGTGACGATCAACCGCGGCGGCGCTTTGGCTGCGGCCGCTTCCGGACGTGGAATCGCATCCCCCCGCCCGTAGTACCATCCGCTGGTCAGCGGCCCGTAGATTTGGCGCATGACCTCCGCCGCCCGCTCGCTCTCGACTCCGACCACGATGCGGTCGGGATAGAGAAAATCTGTAACCGCTGTCCCCTCGCGCAGAAATTCCGGATTCGAAGCCACATCGAAATGCGCCGGATCGGCCCCGTTCCTCATAATAATGGTGCGGATCCACTGGCTGGTATACACCGGAACCGTGCTCTTCTCCACCACCACCTTGTACTGGTCCACGCCGCCGGAGATTTCCCGCGCCACCGACTCGACGTACGACAGGTCCGCGTCCCCGCTTTCGGTCGGCGGTGTCCCGACCGCGATAAACACGGCTTCGCTGTTTCGCGTGGCCGCCTGCAAGTCGCCGGAAAACTTGATGCGCGCGCCCCGATGCCGCGCCAGCAACTCGGGCAGGAATCGTTCATGAATCGGCACCTCGCCGTGGCTCAGCGCCGCGATTCTTTTCTCATCGTTATCGACCAGGACAACCTCGTGCCCCAGATCCGCAAAACACGCTCCCGTCACCAACCCCACGTACCCGGAACCGACCACCGCGATGCGCATAGCGAGCCTTCTCTCCTGGAATTTTCACGTATACTCCGGCTCGTCGGAGTGCAGTCTTGTTAACTGTAGCAGCCTTTCCAACCCTGACGGCCTCTTCATCGTCATCGCTCGGCCCACCGAGCCCAGGAATGGGAATTCGAATCTCACAAAGCAACCGTGATCGCCATCACCGCCGCCGGTCAGCAGTCTAGCAGCCCGTTGGTCTAGGACACCCGGATCCCACGCACAAAGGACGTAGCGCTCCCGCCCAACAACCGTTCGACACCGCTCCCGCCGGCGAATGCACCGCCAAGAAGCTGCGGGGCTGGGCACCGGAAGGTGGGATTGCTGTCGCATCGCCTTCCGGTGTATAAAACCCCACAACTGTTGCAGTTCCACTCGGTTTGAGGAGTTCTTGCGGATGAAACATCGCCCGGACGAAGCCGCGGTCATGGTCCCGTGCACTGCCGATGAGTGGCCGTTTGACGACCTCCATGACGATGAGAAAACCGGCTATGCAGGATGCACCCAACAAGATGGCAAGCCCTAAAACCGATCCGAGCCGCCGCCGCAGGCAAATTAGGACAAACTGCCAAATCTCTCCACCAATTGACTTCCCTCTGGTTTCGCGGGAAACTCGCCTTTGAGCCTGCTTTCCCCAGCATCATCGCAGGCTGCGGAACAACTTATGTTCCCGCAACCCATGTCGAGGTCCGAGTTCCGCTCTGACGATTCGCAGCCTGACCTGACCCGTGTCCTCAAGGAGCACCTGCTCGCCGGTTTTGCGCCCGACCTCGCTCTTGATTTAGTCCTCAACGAACTCGTAGTCAGTGCCGCCCAAGCCACAGGCGCCAGTTCCGCCGCCCTCGCTCTCGTCCGCGGAGAGGAAATGGTCTGCCGCGCTGCCACCGGACCCTTGGCCCCAGATTTAGGCGTCCCCCTCAACACCCGCGACGGCCTCTCCGGCGCCTGCCTTCAAACCCGCCGCCCCCAACTTTCCCTGGATACCGAGTTCGACCCGCGCGTCGACCCCGCCGTCTCCCGGCGCCTCGGCATCCGCTCCATCCTCATCGTGCCCGTCTTTGACAGCGTCTTTGACAGTAACGACAAGAGCGCTCACGTCAGCGGAGTCCTCGAAGCCTTTTCCACCTCTCCCGATGCCTTCTCGAACTCCAACCAGAAACTGTTGGAAGGTTTTGCTGAGGATTGCGCGCGCCTTGGCCGCGCCGCGATCGAATTGAGTCCATGCCCGCCCGCCGCCACGGTCGTTCTGCTGGGGACCGGTCCGCCTGACATCGCCTTGCCGGAGACCGTCCCGTCCCGGTTCGACCCGTCCGCGCTCGTTCCGCCCGTGTTCACACCGTCCGATGGCATCGCAGACAGCCCGCTGCCCACTCGCCGTCCTCCCTACCAAGCCTGGACTCTGGTCCTCGGAACTCTAGCCATTCTCGCCGCCCTCGGCGTCAGCTTCCTCATCGGCTCCCGCCTCGGATGGCTCCGTCCCAGCGTGTCCCCGGCCCAGATCGCGCAGCCCATCCCGGCTGAAAAAGCGCCAGCAAAGTCCTGTGTAGGGACAAGCGCCCCCGGATGTCCAGCCGAGCAAAGCTCGGCCCCCTCGCCCGCATCCCCGCGAACAATTCCATCATCGTTAGGAAAAACCTCCGAAAAAGCCCCCAGGCAGACGGCTCCGACTCATCCTGCTGCCCCAGCCGAAGACGAGCTAGTCGTCTTCGAAAGAGGCAAAGTCATCTTCCGCATGAAGCCGGCTCCCGCCAAGCCCGACTCCACTAAGCAAGCCGGAGATGGGATCGTGGAAGCATCGTCGGCAACAAGGATCCCCACGACAAAGAACGCCCCAGCGCAAAGCGTCTGGCTGTCTCCCGCGCAAGCCGAACCCCGCCTTCTCAGCCGCACCGAGCCCCAATATCCCCCCGAGGCTCTCGCCGCCCACCGCGCCGGCAACGTCGTCCTCGAAGTCCAGGTCGCCGAAGACGGCTCCGTCTCCAACATCCGCACCCTAAGCGGAGATCCCGCGCTAGCCGCCGCCGCCGCCGAAGCCGTCCGCACCTGGCGCTACCAACCCTACCGCCGCCACGAGCACCTCGCCCAGTTCCAGACGGATGTAACTCTGAGCTTCACCCTCCCGGACTGAGTGATCGCCCCGCCGGCCGATCACCCGGCTCTTCCGCGGGAAGCGCAAGCGACCGAACGCTCCTCAAAGTTTTCATGGTGTTGGACTGTGGACCGGCGTAGATAAAATGTTGGCTCCATTCAGAGAAGCAGTAAAAATCTGAACTTCACTGCCTCATACCCTCCACCGATCCTCTGACACTGTTCGTCTTCGATAGTCCTTCGATAGCCCAATGACAGCTAAACCGGACGCCTTTCGAATGTACTAGAGCCCCTGGGCCCAGCCAAGAAAATTGGTGCGCTGGACTCCCCCTCGCGGGGTATATAGTGTGGGACTGTCGCGAGCTAAAGGGAAACTCCGGTTCATTGGGCGTCCCGCTGGCCCGTGCTTTCTTAGTCTGTTCCTGCTGCGCGGTACGAATCGTCGCTCTCATGCTCCGCAGACGCGATCTGTCTGAGGGGAGGGAACTGCTCGGCGGTGGAAGTGGCGGCCGGCGCAGTGGTGACTGTGGCCACTTCGATTTGTGCAAAATCCAAAAAGGAGCAACTGATGAAGAACATGATTCGCGTCATCGCGGTGCTGGCGTTTGCCGCCATGCTGCTGTCCACCTTTTTACTCGCTCAAACTGCACCCGTGCGGCCGTTCCACGACGGTCCGGTGTGGGACATCACCTTCGTAAAAGCTAAGCCCGGCGTCGGCCTGAAGTACATGGAGTACCTGGCGACCGAGTGGAAGACCGAACAGGAGGCCCTGAAGAAAGCCGGGCTCATCCTCAACTA
>Ga0074044_10001409_pt1 | contig 21709 bp, 16 predicted proteins | sample BogForMeECP23OM1_FD_94443 | JGI IMG/M metagenome (GOLD analysis project Ga0074044, IMG submission 94443) | Bog forest soil microbial communities from Calvert Island, British Columbia, Canada - Bog Forest MetaG ECP23OM1 | ecosystem: Environmental > Terrestrial > Soil > Wetlands ...
GGACTTTCCGCTCCGGCGGCGAAAACTCCACCGCCCCCAGCGGCAGCGCCTTCTTCCGCACCGCAGACGGCGGCGCAAGCTGGAGCGACCTCGACGACAAAACCGCGCAAGGCCTTCCACCCAAGCCCTGGGGACGGCTGGCCGTTTCTATCGCGCCTTCTAACTCCAATGCGATCTACGTCCTCATCGAATCCACGCGCAGCGCCCTCCTCCGCTCAGACGACGCCGGCAAAACCTGGCAGGAGCGCGACCGTAGCAATCTGATGGTCTGGCGTCCTTTCTACTTCGCCAACCTGATCATCGATCCCAAAAATGAAAACAAGCTCTTCAAGCCCGATCTCGGCCTCATCATGAGCGACGACGGGGGCAAAAGTTTCAGCGGCGTCTCCAATGGCGCCCACGGCGACTTTCACGACATCTGGATCGATCCGGACAACACCGATCACCTCATTGCCGGCGACGACGGCGGTGTCTGGTATTCCTACGACGGCGCCAACACCTGGTGGAAAGCCAACAATCTGCCGATTTCGCAGTTCTATCACGTCAGCTCAGACATGGCCGATCCCTATCAGGTCTACGGCGGTTTGCAGGACAACAGCTCCTGGGTTGGAGATTCGCAATATCCCGGTGGCATCACCAACAGCCGATGGGAAAATCTTTTTGGCGGAGACGGCTTCTGGGCCTTTTCCGATCCTTCGGACCACAACTTCGCCTACGTCGAAGCGCAGGGTGGCTACATCATGCGCGTCAATCGCACCACGCTCGAGAAACGCCCGATCAAGCCGCAACAGAATTATGGCGAAGGCAAACTTCGCTTCAACTGGAACACGCCCATTCAAATCAGCCCCAACGATAAGGGCACGCTCTACATCGGTGCGCAGTTCCTGTTCCGCTCGCGCGATCAAGGCCAGACCTGGGATCGCATCTCCCCGGACCTCACTACGAATGATCCCGAAAAGCAGAAACAGGAAGAATCCGGCGGCGTTACCGTGGACAATTCCTACTCCGAAATGCACACCACTATCTATTCCATCAGCGAATCCCCGCGCGATGGCAACACCATTTGGGTCGGCACCGACGACGGCAACGTCCAGCTCACTCGCGACGGCGGCAAAACCTGGACCAACGTCGTCGGCAACGTCCCCAATCTTCCTAAAGCTTCCTGGGTTTCCTGGGTCGAGGCTGGTCGGTATGACGCGGGCACCGCTTACGCTGTTTTCGATCGCCACACTTTCGGTGATATGAATCCCTACGCCTTTAGAACCAACGACTACGGCAAGACGTGGACTCCCATCATCGCCGCCGACAGCCCCGTTCGCGGCTACGCGCACGTCGTCAAGGAAGACACTGTCTCCCCCAATCTCCTTTTCCTCGGCACCGAATTCGGCTTATGGATTTCCATCGATGGCGGCAAGCACTGGGCACAATATAAAGGGCACAATTTCCCAGACGTCGCCGTTCGCGACCTCGTCGTTCAGCCTCGCGATTCCGATCTCGTCCTCGCCACGCACGGCCGCGGCATCTGGATCATTGACGACATCACTCCGCTCCGCCATCTCACTCCCGATGTCATGGCCAAAGAGGCCGTCTTACTGCCCGGCCGCCCAGCCGAACAGCGCATCGACGCGTTCGGCGGATGGGCCGAAGGCAGCGCTTCGTTCAGTGGCCCGAATCCGCCCTCCGGCGTGTGGATCACTTATTACCAGGCCAAGCGCCACATCTTTGGCCGCATGAAGCTCGAAGTGTTCGACGCCGATGGCAAACTCATTGACACTCTTCCCTCCAACAATCGCCGTGGCATCAGCCGCGTCGTTTGGCGCATGACCCTCAAAGCGCCGCACGTTCCTCCCGCTGCCATCGCGGCCTTCGAAGCCTCCGAAGGCCCGCGCGTGGTTCCCGGCACGTACACGGTAAAGCTCACTCGCGGCAATGACGTCAACACTGAAAAAATCGATGTCCGCATCGACCCACGCGCGAAATACAACCTGGAGGATCGCAAGGCAGACTTTGCTGCCGCCATGCACGTTTACGACTTGCTCGGAGACATGACCTACGATGTTGACCGCATCAACGGCGTACGCCTTGCCTTGCAGGATCGCGCCGCACAGCTTCCGAAGCATCCCGCGCTCGCCAAGCAGTTGCAAGATCTCTCCGCCAAAATCGATGACATTCGCAAAAAAATCGTGGCCACCAAAGAAGGCGGCGCCGTTACCGGCGAGGAACGCATCCGAGAGAAAACAACCGGACTCTACGGTGACCTGACCTCCTACGACGGCCGCCCCGCCGACTACCAAATCGCCCGCATTGATTCGCTGCGCAAGGAACTGGGCGACGTCGAAGCCGAATTCGATGCCTTGTTAGGGAAGGAGCTTCCCGGTTTAAATAAAACTCTGACCAAGCTGAAGCTCCAACCCATCCAACCCCTGAACCGCAAAGACTGGGACGCCGCCAACTCCGACGACTCTGCCCCCGCAAAGCCCGGCATGGAGTCCCGCTGGGAACGCGACTAACCGTAGTGTGCGGAGCGTCGCTCCCGCGTTTCCGGTGTAAAGCATATCCGAGGGGCAGGTGTAGATTTTTCTTCCTTATCCCAAACCTAAAGCGGTTGTCATTCCTAGGGCCGCGCCTCCGGGTTCTGAAGGATCTCAAACTCCACTTCAACCCGCTATTCCAAGTACAGAGATCACCCGAAGGGGGAACGCTCTGAACAATGCTAGACTCCCCGCATGCCAATAAACCGCGAAGGTGTTCGAACACCCCCCGCAAACCTGCGCACCCTTGGGACTCTGTGGCTCCTCTACGGCCTCATCCGTCTAGCCGTGGCAGCCGCCATGGTCGTCAACTGGGGTGTGGCCACTGTCATGTTTGGCGCTCTGCTATCCCGCGTGGGCAATTCCTCCCTCTGGATGGACCTCTTCCACGCTTGGTATGCCGTGGCCATCCTGATCACAATCCTCGCCGGCATCTTCGGTTTGCTCGGCGGCGCGGGGCTGCTCACCAGACGCTCCTCGGCGCGCACCTTTTCCCTGGTCGCAAGTTTCTTCTCCGTGTCAGACCTGCCCCTCGGCACAACCCTGGGCATCTACACGTTGATTGTCTCCCTTCCCTGAAACAGTCGGGGGGGTGCCCGGCTCCTAGACAGGTAGAACCCATCTCATAAATGCCTCAGCAGAATCAGGCGGCAGGCAAGATGAAGCATTCCGAGAAAGTTTTCAGCGCGTCCGGCCGGCGATCTACGGCAATTGGCAATGGTTCGAACCTGTGCCGCCCACGGTACAACTAACGATATAACCCTAGAGTAGCGTCCGGATGGTATCCGGGTTCCACGGTGCGGGGACGAGGTACCGGAAGCTATCCGGTAGCAAACTTAGCGGAGGTGCCCGAATCCGATTTATGAGATGGGTTCTAGTTGTTTTACCGCGCGCCGCGCTTCCAGAATCGAAAAGCGGTGATCCATCGCTCCGGCAAGGTCCGAATTTGCAAAGGCAATCCGCCCAAACGGCGCCTTACGCAGGGTTTCCCGCGGCGCCGGCTTGCCATCCTTGCCAAAAAAGAATCCCGGCTGGGCGCTCAGATACGCATGTCCCCAGCGATTCAGGATGATCCCTGCGATGTCATCCTGTTTGAAGCCGGAAGCTCCAAACATATCGGCAAATTGCTGACGAATGCGCCGCTCGTACTCCCGGAATGAGGTCGACAACAGCTCCATCCGCCCGCGGTTACCCTGCTCCTCCGTGGGAAGCCCGGGAGACGCGTACAGTACTTTCAGCGAAAGCACGATCGGCGAGTCCGGCCCGATCGTCGGTTCCGCCGCGCCGGTCAACGCAAGCTTACGGACTTCCATGTAATTGCCGACGGCGCCGTCGAACCACCGGCAGCCGCTCATTCCCATGTCGTAAAGGAATCTCCAGTTGCGCACCGCCACGTTTGCCATCATGCACGGCGAGCGGTAGAACTGGGAGTAAGCCTGCCGGCAATTTTCCGGCAAATCTCTCACGATGTGTTTGGAAGTCCAGCTGCCGCCCGCCATCACCGCCGAACGGCCCTTCACGCGATACAACTTTCCGCCCATCTCGTAAATGATAGACACCGTCGAAGCCTTCGCCGGATCGCCGTGGTGTTGCACAGCCACGGCTGTGGCTCCCAGCCGGATTCTTGCTGGCGAATCCGCAGAATCCAGCGCCACGAAATTTACGTTGTTGCGCGAAACGCTCTCCACGCTGTCGTCCCCCTGGATCGACGCAGGAATCATGCCCTTCACCATCAGCCGCGCAATCGTCGTGTTGCCCCCGGGAAACATCTGATCCATTCCGCCGGTTTCATCGGCGACCGGATGCAGCATTTCAAATGCGTAATCGCAGTACCCGGACAATGCGTCCGGCCCAAGGCCGGAGCCGCCGCCTTCGACCGGCGAAAGAAAAGTGCGTACGGTTTCCTGGCTGAGTCCGAACCGCTCCATGTAGTGCTTTTCCAGTGTAATCGTATCCAGATAACGCGAAATCGCATCGCCTTCAACCTTCGGATGTTCAAACTTCTTGCTGTCCACCTGGGCGCCCGTCAGAAACCGTACCCACTCCGCGCGTGCCCCGGCGGAAATCGGCGCGCCTTCCAGTTTCTTGCGCACCGGGTCCATCACCCACATTCCCGGCTTATGCCCGAACTTTGCACCAAACCAGAATCCGTATTGCCCAAAATCCATTCCCGCCGCGTCGTACGGCGTTCGCGAAAGCGGCATCTCCGGCTGCGGTCCGCCCCATTGCTGATAGGTCAGCTTCGGTGTTTTCAGTCCGATGGAATCGTAAAAGTGCGCCAGAAAACTCCGCGGCTCTTGCAGTTGGTAAATCGCCGAACCCTGATGAGCGATCAGCTTCTTGCCATCCACCAGAAATTCGTTTTGCTTGGCTTCGCCGCCAAAAATTGGATGATTTTCCAGCACCAGGCATCTCGTATTTTTGGCCGCACTGCGTTGAAAGAAAAGGGCAGCCGCAATGCCGCTGATGCCTCCGCCAACGATCACGCAATCGTAGGTTTCGCCGGTCTCTACAACGTTTCCCGGTAAGCGGTCATAGACTGCGTCGCGTATCTTATGTCCGGCTTGCAGAACCGGCCAGGTGTTCCCGTTGGACGCGCTGTACTCCCCCACGCCGCCATAGCCCGTAAAATCGTCTTGTTGTTGCGCCAGAAGTTGTGTGGGAGTCAGAGCATCGAGCAGCACAGCGCCCGAAGCCAGCAGTGTGGAGCCAAGAAAATCGCGCCGGGTGATTTCCGCCTGCATGCCCAGCGCATCGTCACCGCATTTCTTCGATTCTCTTTCCGCCATGCACGCACCAATGCCACTCCGCAAATGAATTTGAACGCGTTATTATCGCGGATTTTCCTTCGATTTTCAAAGTCAGGCGGAGCAGCTCGCCCCGCCAGGCGTGTTAGCGACTGGCGGGAAAGGCGGGCAGCCAGACGGTGGCATTTTGAAGCGTTTTTTGCTTCCGGGCCCGGGGACGAGCCGGGCGCTTGGCCCTCAAGTCAACGTTGCAACAGAACAGGATCTTGTGTCAGGGCCAGGGCCAACCCCTCGACTTAGATGCCCGGCTATTCCAAAAGCATGGCTAGCAATTATGGAAGCACGAGGCGTGCTACAGAATCTTCTTGCCGAGGCCTGAAAGCGCCAGTTCCACGGCGAGCAGCGCCGTGCGGTTGTGCTCGTCGATCACTGGATTGATCTCAACAATTTCCATGGACGCCATCGCTTCGCTGTCCGCGATCATTTCCATGGCGAGATGTGCTTCGCGATAGGTAACGCCTCCGCGCACCGGTGTGCCGACTCCGGGCGCGTCGCTGGGATCGACGAAATCCATGTCCAGGCTAACGGCGATGCCGTCGGTATCGTCCATCGCATATTTCAGCGCGTCAGACATCACTTCCCGCATGCCGCGCTCGTCAATTTCGCGCATCGTGAAGGCTTTTACGCCGAGCTTCTTGATGAATTTCTTTTCGTGCGCATCCAGATCGCGCACGCCGACGAGCACAACATTTTGCGGCTCGATTTTCGGTTTGAAGCCGAACAAGTCGTGCAGTTCCTCGGTACCGTAGCCCATCACCGCCGAAAGCGGCATGCCGTGAACATTTCCCGAAGGTGAGGTCTCTGGCGTGTTCATGTCGCTATGCGCGTCCAGCCAGATGCAGCCGATGGTCTTTTTGTCCTTGCGATAATGAGCGGCAACCCCGCTGATGGATCCTGCCGCGATCGAATGATCTCCACCCAGAACAAGGGGCAAAAATCCCTCCTCCAAGGATTTCTGCACGGCGGCTCCAAGGTCCTTGCAAGCGTCGGTGATTTCCTCGATATATTTCGCGCGCTTTTCCCCGTAGGACATCTCTTCGGCTTGCTTCACGGGGATGTTGCCTATGTCTTCCACCTGATGGCCCAGTTGCTTGATGCGCGCCTGCAGTCCCGCCACGCGCAACGCCGAAGGCCCCATGTCCACGCCGCGGCGGCTGGCGCCCAGGTCCATCGGTACGCCGATAATGCGAATCTTTTGAGGCATATGGATTCTCGTTATCCGTGGTTCGCCGGCAGAAGGCGGCCGCCGCACAGACCTGTGCGCGCGTACTCCTTCTTCCAATTGGCAAGGCCATTCCTTAGGAGGCTTGGAACTGCTGAAACTGACGCTGTACCCGTCCTTAAGGATACACGCGATAAATCATGCGAGGGAAGGGGATGACCTCTCGAATGTGCTCGGTACCGCAAATCCAGGACACCGTGCGCTCGAGCCCAAGGCCAAAGCCGGCATGGGGCACGCTGCCATAGCGCCGCAGGTCCAGGTACCACTGGAACGATTCTACTGGTAAGTTGTTTTCTTTTAATCGTTTAACCAGAAGGTCGTAGTCGTGGATACGCTGGCTGCCGCCAATGATCTCGCCATAGCCTTCCGGCGCGAGCATATCGAACGACAGTGCCAAATCGGGACGCTCGGCGTCTGGCTGCATGTAAAAGGCTTTGATCGCCGTTGGGTAATGGTGAACCATCACGGGCCGATCAAAGGTGTTGGAAATGACGGTTTCTTCATCGCCACCGAAGTCGTCGCCGAACCTAGCGGGATTGCCGTTCTTTTGCAGAACGCCGACGGCCTCTTCATAGGTAATGCGCGGGAACGGCGTCTTGATGTTCTCGAGTTTCTTGGCGTCTCGCTTCAGAGTTTCCAGTTCGCGGGATCTGTTTTTCACCACACTCTGCACCATCGCGCTGACCAGTCCTTCGCCGAGATCCATCATGTCGCCGAGCTCCGCATAAGCGGCTTCTGGCTCCAGCATCCAGAATTCGGTCAAGTGCCTTCGCGTTTTGGATTTTTCGGCACGAAACGTGGGGCCGAAGGTATACACCTTGCCGAGGGCCATGGCCGTGGCTTCGATATACAGCTGGCCGCTCTGGGTAAGGTAGGCCTTCTGGTCGTCGATGTAGTTCACTTCAAAAAGTGTGGAGGTACCCTCGCAAGCGGCAGGCGTAAACATCGGTGCGTCGGTCAGCGTGTAGCCTTGGGAATCCATGAAATCGCGAGCGGCACGGATGGCTTCCGCCCGGATGCGAAGAATGGCGGCCTGCCGAGGCGTGCGTATCCACAAGTGGCGTTGGTCGAGAAGGAAGTCGACGCCGTGTTCCTTCAACTGGATCGGGAAGGGCGTGGCTTCAGAAACTTTCTGGATAATCTGAATTTTCGTGACGCCCACCTCGAAGCCGCCGGGGGCTCTTTGTTCCGCGCGGATCTTGCCGGTAACGACGACGCTGGATTCCTGCGTGAGGCCCTTTAGGGCTTCAAAAGCCTCGGGATTTTCCTTCAACGAGCAGACGCCCTGGATGATTCCGGTACCATCGCGAAAAATGGGGAAGACCAGCTTGCCGGATTCGCGAATATTATAAAGCCAGCCGCGGATGGTTACTTCCTGCCCGTCATACTTGCCTGCGTTTTCGATCGTGATTGTAGTCATAGTGAGATTCTATATCTCGTTCCCAAAACTACAGTTTAGCAGAGAAGCGAGAACACGATTGGCGGCGGGGCTGCATCGGCTGGCGACACACCTGTGCATTGGGACAGTTTTGTTTTCAACACGGCTGGCCTCCGAACAGTCGTTTGCGCAAGCGTGCGCCGGACATACTGGCGGTAACGAGGTAGTTATGCGAAGAAAACTGATATGCATCGCAGTTTTTGTAGGGGTCCTTCTGCTTGCGGTTATCACTCCCCGGTCCGTGGCGCAACAGCAGGAGTCCCGTCTGAACGCAGCGGAGCAGCCCATCCCGACGGCTCCGGTCGCGAAGGCGGTCGACCCGTCGGCATTGCCGAGCGCTAAAGACCTGATGGCTCAGAACGATGAGGCTGTCGGCGGACTGGCGGCGTGGAGTAAAGCGACTACGCGAAAAATGAAAGGCTTGTACCAGTCCGAGGATGCCTCGGTATTCGTCGCGGTCGAAATCCTGCAGAAATCTCCGAGTAAATCGCTGACAAAGATTTCCCTGCCGAACGGTCTGGTTTTGCGGGAAGTCTGCGACGGCCACAATGCCTGGATCGAAAATTCCGTCGGCCAGTACCAGGAGATCACCGGAGCGGCGCTGGCAAGCCGGCTGCGCATCGCGGATTTGCAGGAACGCACCAAGCTGGCGCAGGTTGCGTCCAGCGGAAAAGTAACTGGCATCGAGAAGATTGGTCCCCGCACGGTGTATGTACTGGAATTTTCGGCCAACAAGAATCTGCTCTCGCGTTTGTACATCGATACGGACAGCAAGATGGTGGTGCGCACGGAAGATGTAGCCACGACACCGGAAGGGCCGTACACGCTCCGGCTGGACCTCGACGATTACCGCGACGTGGACGGATTGAAATTTCCATTTCGCATGAAACGGACGGAGAAGGGCTCGATTGTCAACATCCGGCTTACGCAGGTGACCCTGAATCCTCCCCTCGACGATACCTTATTCCTGAAGCCGGATTTTGCAAAGTAGAGGACGAAAGCGGCTGGCGGTGGCACGATGGCAAAACGAGCTATAGCGGTCTTTACGTTCTTCACTTTTCTGGCGTGCGGAGCCTTGTTCGGGCAAAGCGCCGATCCGCAGACAGCGCCTTCCACGAACCCAAGCGTCAGCACGACAAATATCGTGAAACCTACAACGCCTGGGGCCGAAACACAATCCGCGCAGGAACAGAGCAACGATCAACCGATCTCGGTGGCCGATGCGGCGCGGATGGCTCGCGCGAACAAGGGAGGGGCAGCAAAGGCCGCCAAGAACTACGACGATGACAATTTTCCGCGCACTGCACCGATCGTGAAGAAAAACACGACAGACACCGCCGCAAGCACTTCCACCGTCGAGAACCTCCCAACGGACATGCAAGGGAAAGTGGTATTGCTGGATTTCTGGGCTTCCTGGTGTGGCCCCTGCCGCATGGCGCTGCCCAAGGTCAAGGAATTGCAGTCCATTTACGGCGGCGATGAGTTCATGGTCGTCAGCGTAAGCGAAGACGACGATATGGGCACATGGCGCACCTTTACAGCCAACCACGGGATGAGCTGGACGCAGCGCTTCGATGGCGATAGCTCATTGATGAAGCAGTTTCAGGTGAGTGGACTTCCGACCTACGTGCTTGTCGACCGCAGCGGCAAGGAAGTTCAGCGATACATCGGAGAAGATCCTGGCCAATCGATTGTGGAGCGCGCCGGACCAGATATCAAGCGCACGTTGCAGACCAAGCCATAGGAAATCCGTAGATGAAAGGCCGCAAGCGAGCCTCCCCGTCCATTCCATCGTTTGCTAGCGAGACAATGTCTCCGAGAATTTCCATAGAATCCTGGATCGATCCAGGAATGGCGATCCTGAAAGCAGCCGATCGAACAATCTCGACAACTGGTTTGCCAAGGTGCGGGAGGTAAACCGCCGCGCGTGTTTGGCGGACCTGCAAAGAAACGCTGCACGCCTGGCTTTGAGTTGTGAACTGGGAACTTCTTTCATGGTGCCCTCTTCGCGACTGGAGGAATTCCCAGATTAAGCAACGGAGGCAATCGTATCTTCGAGGCGGTCGAGTGATTTGCTTGCGGCGGACAGCTGCTCGGAGAGGCCGCGAGCGTCGTGTCCGGTTTTTTCCTTCAGTTCGAGTGTAAACGGCAAGCCATTGGTTGGGGCTCTGCGTAACACCTTCAGGGCCGCGGGCCAGTCAATGCTGCCGTCGAAGGGGGGCAGGTGCTCGTCCTTGTCGCCATGATTGTCGTGAATGTGCGCGCTGGCCACCAGTTCCTTGAGCGGCTCGAAGCTTTTCTCAATGCGTTCATCCTCGGCGCCTTCCGCAAGATGCGCGTGCCCGATATCGAAATTGAAGCGCAGTCCAGTCAATCGTGTCTCATCGACAAACGACCGCAGATAGGCAGGCGCGCCCATTTCGCTTGTGGTGTTTTCCACGCAGATCGTCACGCCCACGTGCTTTGCATGAAGGACCAGGTGCTCCAGAGAACTAAAGGCCGCGTCTCGCTTGCGCGGATCGGCGTTTTCACGTGAGCCGCCCATGTGCAGAATCAGACGGGAAAAGGGCAAATCTTCGGCGACGTCGATGACCCGCTTCAGTTCGTCCATGGCTTCGATGCGCCGGACGCGCTCGACTTCCGTGACGGAAAGAGGGCTGCCGCCCTCGCGGTTTACGTTGAGATCGCGGCTGGTGGGAGCGTGAAGAGAGCAGAGCTGCAGGCGATTATCTGCCAGGGCCTGGCCGATGGCTTGAATTTCGGGCTTGGAGGCGTAATCAAAGTGGCTGCGCGTGGCGAAAATCTCCACGCCTTGAAAGCCTGTGCCGTGGATTTGGGCCAGCAGCTCCCGGTTGAGCTTCTTCGAGACGAGAAGATAGGTCGAAAGAATCCTTTGCATACGTTACGAGTTTAACTTCCGGGCAAGAGGGTTTGGGAAAAGGGGAGCCAACGAGGGTTGGATGAGTAAACACGGCCGGTTCAGATCCCGCTGAATCTAATACCCGACGGCGGAGCCGTCATCCCGGGGGTCAGCCGCGCCGCAGCGCTCTCCCGTCTTTGGATCGATCCCGATTGCATTGACCAGGCCAATGTGGCCGCGGCGTTTCGTCTGGTAGCCACGTTCCTTCATCTGTTCCTCCACTTGAGGAGAGAAGAGCTTCTCCATCAGCAGCGTGTCCGGCAGCCACTGGTGGTGGAAGCGTGGCGCGTTGATCGCGGACTGCGCATCCATGCCGAAGCGCGTCCAGTTCAAGATGGAAAGCAGTGTGACGGAAATTATCGTTGGCCCGCCAGGCGAACCGGTAACAAAGCTGAGCTGGCCATCGCGCAGCACGATGGTTGGGGTCATGGAACTCAGCGGCCGCTTGCCGGGCCCGATGGTGTTGGCTTCGGATTGAATCAGACCAAACAGGGCGTTCGGAACGCCGGCCTGCGTGGTGAAGTCATCCATTTCGTCGTTCAGAAGAAAACCCGCGGAGGAGGTGACGTGAGAGCCGTAGCTGTCGTTCAATGTGAACGTGCTGGCCACGGCGTTGCCGGCCGCGTCAACCACCGAGAAATGCGTGGTGTGGGGACCTTCGCCAAGACTGTTGATGGTATTCGGGGCCATGCTGGCGCTGACCCCGGACGTGCATACATGCGGATTCCCTGCGTGGACCTCTGCGCTGGGGCTGGCTCTCAGGGGATCGATGGTGGCGAAAAGGTCCTTGGCATAACAGGGGCTGGTGAGCCCGGCTACCGGCACATTGGAAAAATCGGGATCGGCGAGATACGCAGCGCGGTCGGCAAACGCGCGGCGCATCACTTCCGCAACCATGTGCACGCTCTGCGGGTCGTCCCAGCCTTTCAGCGGAACACCCTCTAACATGTTAAGGGATTCGATAATTGCGACCCCTCCGGAACTGGGCGGCGGCGAAGAAAGCACCTGCCAGTGCTGGCCGTTGAGGGTGTAATTGGCCTGAAGAACCTCGCGGATTTTCGGTTCGTAGTGGGCCAGGTCGTCGCGGGTAATTAGGCCGCCGAACGTAGCCATGTCCCCGGCGAGCATCCGCGCGGTTTCGCCGTTGTAAAATTCGCCGGGGCCATCTTTCGCGATGCGCTTTAGCGTTGCCGCCAGTTCGGGCTGGCGCAGCGTGTCTCCGGCTTTGTACATCTTGCCGTCATTCAAGAAAACGCGGCTGCTCATAGAGAAGCGCTGTAGGTCAGGACGCTCGCTGTTAAATTCGCGCACGAGCTTTTCCGTGACGGGAATGCCTTGCTCGGCATAGCGGATGGCCGGCTGCATCACGTCAGCGAGTTTCATGGTGCCATGTGTTTTCAGGGCTAGGGCGAGCCCGGCCACGGTTCCAGGGACGGCGACCGAACGATAGCCGATCGTGGAAGCTTCCTTGTCGAGCTTGCCGTCCGCATTGATGTACATGTCTCGTGTGACCTTGCCGGGTGCCATTTCACGGTAGTCGAAGAAATTGGTCTTGCCGTTAGCGAGGCGGACCAACATGAAGCCGCCTCCGCCGATATTTCCAGCGGCGGGTTCCACAACGGCGAGCGCAAAGGCGGTGGCAACAGCCGCGTCGACTGCGTTGCCCCCGCGCTTCAGAATTTCGACGCCGGCTTGTGAAGCCAGTGGCTCATCGGAAGCAACCATGCCATGCGCACCGTGGACGGGCTCACGCGGCCATTCCTTCGGGATGTCTGGTTGGTCGCGGAATTCCGACGCGTCTTGCGCGAAAGAACGGGACGGAATGCATGAGCAAAACAGGAGCACACCCGCAGCGAGGGAAATTTTCAGTCGCATGGTATGGAAAAAACAGTATTTGATGCCCGGCTGGACGTCAAGCCGTGGGCGTATGGAAGCGAGCCAGAGTGTTATATGCTTTGCAGAAATTTCCCTGGAGATGACAACCATGGGCCTTCGCCGAGTTCGCCAAATCTTGATCGTTCTTGCGCTACTCGTGGACGGTATTTCGGTGTCGGCACAGCAAGGGCCTCCGGAGGATCTCGACAAGTACGTGGCGCGGTCGATGAAAACGTTTGAAGTGCCAGGGATGGCCGTTGCCATCGTGAAGGACGGGAAGGTGACGCTGCTGAAGGGGTACGGCGTGCGGAAGCTCGGGGAAGCGACACCGGTCGACGAAAATACACTATTTGGGATCGGCTCGAACACCAAAGCGTTTACTGCCGCGGCGCTGGCAACGTTGGTGGACGATGGGAAAATTTCGTGGGATGACCCTGTCTACGAACGCCTGAAGGGTTTTGAAATGTATGACCCTTATGTGTCCAAGGAGATGCGCATCCGGGATTTGCTCTGCCACCGTAGCGGGCTGGGGTTGGGCGAAGGTGACTTGATGTTCTGGCCACACACCACGTTCACAAAAGACGAAGTTGTATACCGCTTGCGCTATCTGAAACCCAAGACGAGTTTTCGCACGACGTATGCGTATAACAATCTGATGTTCGTCACAGCGGGGCAAGTGGTGGCAGAAGTCAGCGGGAAGAGTTGGGACGAGTATGTCCGCGAAAAGATTTTCCTGCCGCTCGGAATGAAGAACACCAATACTAGCGCTTCTGCGTTCCAAGAGGGAGATGATTGGGCCGCGCCGCATTCCAGAGTGGAGGGAAAGCTGCAATCGATTCCCATCGAAAATCTTGACAACGCCGGACCGGCGGGGTCGATGAACTCCTCAGTGGCGGATATGTCCAAGTGGGTGTTGCTGCAACTGAATCACGGAAAGATTCCGGGGACGGAAGCACGTGTTTTTAGCGAACAGTCCTCTCAAGAAATGTGGGCGCAGCAGATGGTTGTGCCCGTGAATCGGCTTCCCGCCGAGTTGAAAAATCTTCAGGCGCATTTTTCTGGATACGGAATGGGCTGGGGGCTGCGGGATTACAAGGGACGCAAGCTAGTGAGCCATTCCGGGGGAGTGGCAGGATTTGTGACGCGGGTAATGCTGGTGCCTGAGGAAAATCTGGGCGTGGTGATCCTGACGAACGCCGAAGAGGACTCGGCGTTTGAAGCAGTGCTGTACCACATTCTGGATGCTTATTTAGGCGGGCCGACGGAAGACTACATCGCGGCGCTCAAAACCCTGGCGGATAAAGAGCGAAAAGAAGCGGACGAAACGATCAGTAAAGCTATGCAGGCACGGGCTGCGGAGTCCAAGCCTTCGCTTCCCCTTGAAAAATACGCGGGCGATTATGCCGACCCCTGGTATGGCGATGTGAGCATTCGCCTGGAAAACGGCGGGTTGGTGCTGAATTTTGAGCGCACCCTGCACGGCCTTGCGGATCTGCAGCCCTGGCAGTACGACACTTTCAAAGCCCACTGGCGAGATCGCACGGTGGAAGATGCATTCGTAACGTTCACACTAAAACCGGATGGATGGATCGACCATTTCACGATGGTAGCCATCTCTCCATTGGCGGATTTCAGCTTTGATTATCAGGATTTGTATTTCACGCCGCGGAAAGCGGCGGAAAAGAAGTAATTATTCCGCCAGGAACTCGATTTCCGGCGGCGCGGGGAGGAGCCCGGCGGCGGTACCGCGTTCGATCAGCTCGCGTACGGCTTTTCTGCCCTTTTCGCCGTAGCCGAGGGTCCAACGGTTGACGTACATGCCGACAAACTTGTCGGCCAAGTCTGTGTCCATTTCCCGGGCGAACTGCATGGCGTAGTTCAACGCTTCTTCGCGGTGTTCCAGGCCGTAGGCCACGCTGTCGCGGATCGTCTTGGCGATCTGGCGGCCAAGTTCTGGGCCAAGCGAGCGACGCACGGCGTTGCCGCCAAGCGGCAACGGCAGCGAGGTCAATTCCTGCCACCAAATGCCCAGATCGATCACACGGTGCAATCCCAATTGCGGGAAGAAAAGCTGTCCTTCGTGAATCAACAGTCCGGCCTCGACTACGTCATCGCGAACCGCTTCGATGATTTTGTCGAAGGGAATGACCACCGCTTCAAAATCGGGTTGAAACAGTTTCAGCGTGAGATACGCGCTGGTCTTGAGCCCCGGCACCCCAATGCGCTTGCCCTTCAGGTCCGCAGGCTTCATTGAACTTGTGGTTACGACGATGGGCCCGTAGCCTTCGCCGAAACTCGCGCCGCAATCGAGCAACACGTACTTGTCCCGCAAAGAGGGATAAGCCGCGAAGCTCACCGCGGTGACGTCGTAGGTCTCTTGCAGAGCCGCTTCGTTTAGCGACTGAATATCAGAGAGCACATGCGTGTACTTGTAGCCCGGCGTTGCAAGCTTGTGCGTGGCCAGGGCGTAAAACATGAACGCGTCATCGGAATCCGGCGAATGGGCAAGCTTGATTTCGCGAACTTCCTTCTCGGGTTGGGAAGCAACTTGTCTGGCGGCCATGAGCGTACCGAATCCTTCGCCCGGTCCGGTTCAAGTTTAGATACGACTTCGCCCTAGTTCTGCGCTCCGGGGACAGGCGGGGTGAGGTCGGGCGGCTAAATGACTGGAAGCTAGCGGCCGGGCTAACTGTTGCAGGGGGAAGACTAACATAGACAGGTGCACGGAACAAACACCCCTCGCGGCAGCTCGCGGAAAGAATCAGGCTGCGGAAACGAGGTGCGCGATAGCGTCCTCAAAGCTGACTTTGCCGTCGAGATAAGGCTGCCAGTAGAGTGACAGCAGCAGGTGATACTGCTCCCAGCCGCGCTGAGAAAGGATGTCCTCGAGGGCCCGGGGCACCGTGCTTGGCTTCGGCTGCTGCAGGGGTGCATCCCCGCCACCTTTTTCTGCCGGAACCTCCTTGAAGACAGGGCTCAAAACTTCTCCGGTGGTGTAGATGATGAGCGCGTGCCAAAGATTCCGCGGGATGGGTTTTTCGCGCTGTTTGCATTCACGGCTGATGGCGTCTTCGACGGGGGTGGCGATCCCGTGAGACGCCTCATGAAAGAGCACCTCCAGAGCCTCCGGTCCTTGATTGCGTGCATCCATGCTTGCGATGGTGACTCGCAGGGGATCGAGCGTGGTATAGGCGCCAACGGAGTTCGCGAAGGCGCAAACGTCGACTCGGATTTTCTCTCTAGGCCAACGCGTCTGGTAAATATCGGCAAGCTTTTCGGATAGCCCTACGCCTTGTTCGCGCACCAGAGGGGCGACCCGAGAGACCCACCTCCGGTTGGCACGGTCCTGATCGGCCCACCAATGAGCGCGGTAAATCGGTGCGACCGCATCCAGGATCGCTCCGACTTTGCCCGGAAGACCGGCGTCGCACCGGGGTTTTTTCCGGCCGGTCAGCTCGTCGCAATCCTCGAAGTCTTCGACCTGATTTTTTAGCAAGACAAGATCGATGTTGATGAGCAGATCCTGATGCGCGTAATTCGCTATGTAGTAGGCGATGGCGTCATCCCAGGCCTTCTGTTCGGCCGGGGAAAGCGAGGCGGCAGCGCCCAGCGCTTGCTTCAATGCGGGAGAGGCAGGCTTGGCAGTAGCGTCGCGGTTTTCCTTTGCGGCAAGCCGTGCGCGTGCTTCGTGGTACAGGAAATGATGAAGATTGACCCAAAATCCGCTGTGGAACTCGAAAACGGGGAGCGGCCCGGAAATAGAATCCGCCTGCTGTGCTTGACAGGGCGCAGCATTAGCGGCCAACAAGACGCCGAGGAACATCAGAAGGATCCAGCGCAAAATGGCGGGTCGCATAGTCCAGTGGGGAAATGGTAGCTCAAGTTGGGCTACTCTCAAATTCCTTGCTTCACTTAGGTAGATTTTTGGGAACGGAACGAATCGACTCAATAGACCAAGCGTCCCACAGCTTCAAACACATCGTCATCCTGTGTAAAACGCAGGCGAACTTGCGGCACGCTCCGCCGCTTTATTGTCACATCCGGCATCCCTTTCTCCATACCGGCCGGGACACGGCTGGCGCGTCTGCCCGAGAAAGGGTCACATTTGTCGCGGCAGCACCGCAACGAATACCGGATGATCCCACTTTATTTGCCGTGAAGCAGGGAACACTGCCCGGCACTTCGAACTCAACTGGTAAATGGTGAATACCGTTCTGCAGGCCTCGCAGGCTTACTCAACCTTTGGGTCCTTGCTGGTGCCGACCGCGCCTTGATGGTCGCCGCCATGAACGTCTCCGCTGCCATCTCGGAAAAAGGAGCGCGTGCCGGTGCGGCCGTACTCCAGGGGAATGCCCGCGAGCTGGTAGATGGCCGGGGCACCCACTTCATTGGCGCCGACAATGACGTAGCGGAACAAATACCCGTCTTTGTGCCCGGCCGCGAGATCGGCATCCACTAGCCCGGCGTGGTCGCTCTTTGGCGCACCTGCCGACGGAGGGCCGAGTTCGCTCAACGATTGCGGCAAGCGCGCATACGTGACGCGATACTTTTCGAGCGCCGCGGCAAGCTCTTTCATGGAGGCAATGGCAGATTTTTCGTTGCTCTGAATTTCCGCGCGGTCCCACTCTTCGGCGAGGGTGGGAAGGTCGAGCAAGAGCAGCCCGAGCGACAAGAGCTTCCATTGGCCGTTTTCGCGGATCAACCCCATGATCACACGGCGGGAATTGGAGTCCGTCGTGTCCGTGGCGTCCTTGACGACAAGCGGAAGGTAGGCGACGTTGTCGCGCACTTCGGGCTGGCCAATCTGCAGTTGCGTAGTGGCATCCTGGGTGACGCAGAAAATGGAAAGATTTCCGGAGGCGTCGGTTTCCGCTCGGGGATTTCCAGTTTGATTCAACAGGACGAAGCGCTTGAGGAGCGTGGCCTGCGCCAAAGGCGTCATGGAAGCAAAGGCAGAGGCATTTCGAGCCGTCAAGTATGCGCTGAAACGCTTGGAATCCTGGGAGCATGAAGCCATCAAGATATCCCGCAGCACGAGCTTGGGATCTGACGAGGAGTCGATTTGACCGGCGCGCGCTGCTGGCTGAGACAAAAGCAGTGCAAGCGCCGCGGCTCCCTCGAAAAAACGCTTCGCCACTCTCCAGAATTTCAAATTTCCTCTCAATCCTTCGCTGCGCCTAGAATTGCTGCTAAATTTTGCGTGAATGTAGAGCGAGGCAAAACCTGCGTGGAGCCCGCCTCTTTCGCCTGCGCTGCCAGGTCCACCTGGACATGCGACAGGAAGGAAACAATTGGCAACTCCTTGTGGGTTGCGCGCAGGCGCGCAATGGTTGCCACGGGATCGTTTTTCGAATTGAGGTCCACGATAATCAGCTTGGTGGGCGGCTCAAGCATGCTGGCCAGGACGTCGCCGTTGGCGGCGACCTTGAACTCCAGGCCAAGATGTTTCGCAGTCTCAGCCACTTTCATCTGAAAAAAGAGATCATCCATCAGTCCTACAATCCTGCCCATTGAACTTCTCCTATCGCGCGATAACCGCCGTGCATGGATTTGCGTCTAACAAAACATAACTTACAATGAGCGTGCCCTCGGGAGGTCTGTGATGCAACCCCTTTCTGCTGCTCCCATCCAGGCGCCAATTTCGATGCTGGAAAAGACGCCGGGGCTTCTCGAACTGTTGTTGCGCCACGCCGGCCCGTTCCAGAAGTATTCCAATCCCAAACCATGAGCGATCATCCCGAAGACGCGCGGCTGGCCGCGGCGAATCCGCTGGATGTGACCTTGTATTCGCGGCCTGGATGCCATCTTTGTGAAGACGCCAAGGCGGTGATGAAACCCTTGTTGAGCGAATTTGGCGTGAAACTTCGGGAAGTTAATATCGATGAAGACCCTGAAATCGCCGAGCGGTACTGCTGGGACATTCCCGTCGTCTTTTTGGGCCGGCACAAAGCCGCAAAGCATAAGGTCGATCCTCGCCAGTTTCGTCGTCAATTGGAAGAAGCCAAGGAAAAGGCACGAGGGCAAGGAAAGTAGCAAGGAATGAAAGGTCGATCAGTGATCGCCAGCAGGTTCGTGGGCGCCGACAGTCTTATCCGGAATATCTCCGGGGCGGCCCTTCACGCGATCGTAGACGCTGAGCGCGCTGACGGAGCCAAGGGCTTCGTTATAAAACGTGGGAACACCCAAAGCCGTGCGAAGTTCCTCGTTGAATTTGCGCAGATTGGCAAGCTGTTCGGCCAGGGCAGGAAGCTTGGTGCCGTCGTCGGCCAGCAGAAATTTTTGATAGCCCGCATCCCACAGCCGGGTGAATTGACCCTTCAACATGATCGTCGGCAGGACCGTCATCTGGAACTTACCATCGGGGTTCTGGCGAAATTCCGCGCCCGAACCGTACTTCTCCACGCGGATCACGCCGCGCGTGCTTCCCACGGAAAACCCTAGGGAAGTCAGGGTGTCCATAGCCTTCTTTTCGAAACGCTGTTCGACATTCCACATGGCCTACACAGCGTAAACAATCTCCCGGCCGCTGTAAAGGTTTGGCGAGCTTTTCACAGGCGCGTTCTCCGCGTAAAATGGTTGGAAGGAAAACCTATGGCAACCAAAACACAGGCGCTAGCCCGAAATCAGGCCGCGGCGAGTCTTACAAACGAAGAGATCCTGCGATACAGCCGGCATCTGATCATGCCGGAAGTAGGCATGGAAGGGCAGTTGAAGCTGAAATCTGCGCGCGTGCTGTTGATCGGCACGGGTGGACTGGGCGCGCCGCTCGGTCTCTATCTGACCGCCGCGGGTGTTGGCCACATCGGCCTGGTTGATTTTGACGTGGTGGACTTTACGAACCTGCAACGTCAGGTGACGTTCGGCACGAGCGACGTCGGAAAGCCTAAGACGGCTGCAGCGAGCGCCCGGCTGACCAACCTGAATCCGGACGTGCAGATTGCCACCTACGAAACGCGCCTGACTAGCGAGAACGCGCTGGAGCTGTTCAAGGACTACGACATCGTCGTCGATGGCACGGACAATTTCCCCACGCGCTACCTGGTAAATGATGCGTGCTTGCTGCTCGGCAAGCCCAACGTCTACGGGTCTATCTTCCGGTTTGAAGGGCAGGTTACGGTTTTCGGCATGCCCGATGGGCCGTGCTACCGCTGTCTTTATCCAGAGCCGCCCCCGCCGGGGTTGGTGCCCTCCTGCGCGGAAGGCGGGGTTTTGGGCGTCCTTCCCGGCATTGTGGGCTCTTTGCAGGCTCTCGAGACCATCAAGCTGATTATCGGCAAGGGCGAGTCGCTTTCTGGGCGTCTGGTGCTGTTTGACGCATTGGCGATGAAGTTCCGCGAGCTAAAACTTAAAAAGAATGCCCACTGCCCCGTGTGTGGTCCGCAGCGGAAGATTCACGAGCTGATTGATTACAACGAGTTCTGCGGAGTTCGCGGCGAAGAAGAGCAGGAGAGCAATCTGCAGGTGCCGGAAATTTCCGCGCGTGAATTAAAAAACCGGCTGGACAAGGGTGAGGATATTTACATTTTGGACGTTCGCGAACCTCACGAATATCAGATCTGCAATATCAATGGCCATCTGATTCCGCTGGGTGAATTGCCGCGCCGCGTGCACGAACTAGATTCCGCGCGCGAAATTGTGGCGCATTGCAAGAGCGGCAAACGTTCGGCGCAGGCTGTGGACTTCCTGAAACAAGCAGGCTTCCGGAAGATCTACAACCTCCACGGCGGGATCCTATCCTGGTCGACGGAAGTGGATCCTTCCGTTCCGCGTTACTAAAATCCGTTTTGCAGCGGCCGTCCTTGAATTCCGGAAGGGCCCTCGTTATCTTGTAGACGCACTTAAATCGAGAGCATTTTCACGGAGGCATTCGTGGCAGGTACAAAAGTAACGATTTTCAGCAATGGTCCCATTCGCGTCGAGGGAGATTTCGAGATCGTGGATCAGGAAGGCAAGAGTTTCGGTCTTGCCGGAAGGACGGCCATCACCCTTTGCCGCTGTTCTCATTCCGCGAATATCCCATTCTGCGACGGAACCCACAAAAGACAGGGGTTCGCGAGCCCCGTAGCCGCAAGAGATCTTCCTCCGCCAGCCCCAAAAGTCTGAGAAATCGCAGTCTATCCCAAGATGAGACAGTCTCAGAGTGAGACGAAGTACAGGTTTGTGTCAGCCTTGCCTAATCGCCTGCTAACTATCTGGATACAAGAGCGATAGTGTTTCAAAAGGGGACGGCTTCCGGACCGATCCGCGTCTCGCGCTTGTCTCAGCCGCAACATTCCGTTTCCGGTTCGTCTGTAAACAATTAGTTTGCAATGAGTTGCGGGCAGTGCTTGCTGGCCCCAAAAGGTCATGTACGTGCAATCCCTCCTGTTGCCGGGTTTCATCGGCATTTGGGGGTTGTTTTGGGGGATTGGGCAAAGATCACCGGGTTTCTCCGGAAGGACCGGGGCAGGCTGCCAGTCATCGCCTATTGCCTGTTCCTGGCGCTGATCTTTAGCGCGGTCCTGTATTCCCGCTTCGCCCACATTGTGGGTTCTCCCACGATCTACCTTTATCTCGAAGTTGGCGGCTCTCTCCTTTGTTTCTGCTACGCGGCCAATGCTTTGGTGCGGTTCCGCGGCACCCATGACCGCATCGCACTGATTCTGGCGTTTGGGTTCGTGCTCTCCGGCATGATTGAGTCGATCGGTTACTTTGGCCTGAACGATCTTCTGCGGACCGGCCAAGTGGCGCTTTCCCATGTGCCCATGGGATGGATGGTCGGGCGCACGCTTCTGTCGGTCCTGTTGTTGGCGGCACTTGCGGTTGAACGGTTTCTGCCCATTTCGCGGCAGCCCAGTCGCGAAACCGCGGGTGCGTTGTTTGTTGTGGCTGCCGGCGCTTATATTACCAGCGCCGCGTTTATTGCCGCGCCGGCGA